>WNFC01013925.1_pt1 | contig 11023 bp, 9 predicted proteins | sample 5400541 | NCBI WGS metagenome assembly WNFC01 (sample SAMN13153342, study PRJNA577476) | soil metagenome | isolation source: 120 cm saprolite under Douglas fir tree site 2 hole 2 replicate 1 | place: USA:California | collected 2015-04-18
ATGAACTTTACTGCTTGCGCCGTGGCGGCTTTTCCGAGGCAACCATTGGAAGTTGGAACCGGTATCCAAGCCAAGGCTCCGTCAAGATATAGCGCGGTCGCGTTGGGTCCTTCTCAATCTTCTTGCGCAGCTGGTTTATCACCACGCGAAGGTTTTCCGTCTCCTCGCCGTGGTCCGGTCCCCAGACGTTCTGCAGCAGTTTCTTGTGCGTCAGAGGCTTCCCTTGTTGAGTGATGAGAAGTCGCAGGACATCGAATTCTTTGGGACTGAGATGGACGCGCTGGCCACGCACGTCGACTATTCTTCGCTCAAGATCGACACTCAATTGCGGGCTTTCGAACTTCGGAAGCGGTCCTTCCGAACCGGACCGTCGCAAGGCCGCTCGGATGCGTGCCAGGAGTTCCCCCATTGTAAAGGGTTTTACGACGTAATCGTCCGCCCCGGAATCGAGCGCGAGAATCTTGTCCTGTTCCGAATTTCGGACGGTGACCATGATGATGGGACCGGCGAAGGACAATCGAATCTTGCTGCATGCCTCAAGCCCGCTCATGCCGGGCATGTTCACATCCATAAGAATCAGAGCTGGCCGCTCGCGAATGACCATCTCGACGGCTTCCTGGCCGTTCTTGGCCTCGATGACGTCGTAGCCGCTACTCGAAAGAGCAGCTTGCAAGACGCGACGAATTTGCGGCTCGTCGTCCACCACAAGGATCGTTGTGTCGGCCATAGCTATCCCTCCGCATGCCGGAGCGGCGAGAAAGGGAACAAAGGACTTGTGACTCTGAACATAGCGTTCGCAATGATACGCAAGGAGCAATTAAGAACGCCTGAGGGAATCGTAAGGAGTTCATAAAGATATGGCCGTTCTGGATCTGCTCCAGGGCCGGCAGGTTCCCAGTCTTCGTGACGCTGCGGCGTCGCGATTCATTGAGATTTAGGCAATGTGTGCGCCAACTGTGACAATAGGAATGCTGATAAAAAGGGGGTGGAGCAATGCCGGAATCCATTGACTGGCCGAGAATACATCCGCCGCGGCGTCGCCGCCGCTTATTTCTCCTTATTCTCGCCGTCGTTGCCGTTATCTTTTTCGGCGGTCGGACCGCGTTGTCGTATTACGTGGATGTGCTCTGGTTCGGGTCGCTCGGCTACCGGGACGTGTTGTGGAAAACGCTGAGCCTTCAGTGGGGAATCTTTACTGCTTTCGCAGCAGCTACATTTCTCATTCTGTTCGGATCGTTTCTGGCTCTGAAGCGCGCACATCTGCCCGATCTGCCGAGCGGTCACACGATTTTCATCGGCGGACAGCCGCTGAAGCTGCAGGTTGAGCCCGTAATGCGCCTCATCGCGCTTGGCCTTTCACTCGCGATTGCCGCTGTAACCGCCGCCGGCATGATGATCGAGTGGCCGACGATCGCGCTCTTCTGGAACGCACCGCACAGCGCTGGCGGCTTCGTGGACCCGGTCTTTGGCAAGCCGCTCAACTTCTTCCTGTTCGCCCTGCCTGGGTGGCAACTGCTCGTTGGCTGGCTACTTACGCTGGCTGTAATGACCTGCGTACTCGCGATTTTTTTCATCCTCATCACGCGCGGAACTCGTGCGTTCGGCGGACGAAGCAGAAGCTACGTCACATTGCCTTGGCATGGGCTCTCCATCACGTTTGCGCTCCTGCTGCTGGTTCTCGCAATGCGGGTGTACCTTAGTCGATTCGAACGATTGTTCGATGATCATACGATCTTCACGGGTGTGGCCTACACTGACGCGCACGTTACGCTCACCGGAATGCTTATTGTGTGCGCGGCGCTGGTTCTCGGCGCGGTGATCGCGGCTGTCAACGGCGTGACGGTGGCGCGCGGGCGCTGGATTGCGGCGGCGATTCTTCCGGCTGCGCTGTGCTTTATCTGCCTTCAAGTGGTCGGCTGGTACGTCAGCAGCTTTATCGTTAAACCCAACGAGCTGGTTCGCGAGCAGCCTTATATTGCCCACAATATCGCACTGACGCGGCAGGCCTACGGATTGGATCGAGTATCGCAACACGAGTTTCCCGCTGAGACTGATGTCGCGGCAACCGACCCCGCGAATAATCAGGCTACCCTGCAGAACATCCGGCTATGGGACTGGCGAGCGCTCCAGGACACTCTGCGTCAGATCCAGGAAATCCGCACCTACTACGACTTTCCTGACATCGACATTGATCGCTATGAAATCGACGGCGCGACTCGGCAGGTAATGCTCGCCACGCGCGAGTTGAACGTCGACAAGCTACCGGAGAGCAGCCGCAACTGGATTAACGAGAAGCTGATCTACACCCACGGTTACGGCATCACGATGAATCCCGTAAATGGATTCACGACGGAAGGACTGCCCACGCTGATTCTCAGCAACATGCCCGTCCAGAGCACGGTGCGTGGTCTAACCGTGACGCGCCCGGAGGTCTATTTCGGAGAGCTGACCAACACCGATGTCTACGTGAAGACGCGGCAGAAGGAATTCAACTACCCGCAAGGTCAGACCAACAACCTAACCTCCTACGAAGGCAACGGCGGTATCGTGCTCGGCGGTTTCCTGCGCCGCATTGTCATCGCTCTCGATCGCGGTGACCTCGGGAAGTTGCCGTTCAGCGATGACATTAATAAGGATAGTCAGCTGTTGATGCGGCGCAATGTGCGAGATCGAGTATCGGCATTAGCGCCGTTCCTCAGCTACGATCAGGACCCTTACATCGTGCTTGGCGACGATGGCCGGCTGTCGTGGATTATGGATGCGTTCACGGTTGCAGACAGCTATCCATACTCAAGCCATTACCATCTCGACCGCGATTCCATTAACTACATGCGGAACAGCGTCAAGGTCGTGATCGACGCATACAACGGCGCTACAACGTTTTACGTGTTCGACCAGGAAGACCCGATTATCGCCGCCTACCGCAGCATCTTCCCAAGTTTGTTCAAGGATGCTGCCACGATGCCGCCCGGGTTACGGAAGCACGTGCGCTACCCGGAGTTGTTGCTCAAGCTGCAGGCGGAAGTGTACGGGCTCTATCACATGACCGATGCAGGAGCTTTTTACAACCGTGAGGATCTGTGGACAGTCGCCACCGAAGTCGGTTTGAGCGAAGGAGGGCAGCAGGTGACGCAGGCGATGCAGCCCAACTTCGTGCTGATGAAACTGCCGGGCGAAACCGGCGTTGAGTTTGTAGAGATTCTGCCATTCACGCCCGCCAACCGGAATAATCTGATTGGCTGGATTGCCGGACGCAGCGACGGCGCGCAATACGGTACGTCGGTGGTCTACAACTTTCCCAAGACCAGGCTCGTCGACGGGCCGCTGCAAATCGAAGCGCGCATTGATCAGAACGCGCAGCTTTCCGGACAATTGACGCTGTGGAATCAGCAAGGCTCCCACGTGCGGCGCGGAGCCTTGCTCGTAATTCCGTGCGGCCGCGCGCTGTTGTACGCCGAACCGATCTACCTGCAGGCCGAGCGGAGTCCAATGCCCGAGTTGCGTCTGGTCGTTCTCGCGGTACAAGATCGGCTTGCGTACGGGCCAACTTTCGAGTCGGCCATGTCGGCCCTTTTTGGCGGAGCAGCCTCGTCGTTGAGCGCTGCGCCAGTCTCCACAGGGCCGCCCGCGCACCCGCCGGCATCCGCCGGATCACCCCAGCCCGCAGCCGACCTCAACGCTCTCATCGCGGAAGCTGCCAAAGACTTCGCCGACTACCAGCGCCTCACCGCGGAAGGCAAGCTCGGCGAGGCGGGACAAAAGCTTGAAGAGCTCAAGCGCACGCTCAATAAGCTGAACACTCGCCAAAGATAGTCCGCGGCGGCGGTGCCGCATTCTTGATACTCGAAGGACTTCAACAATGGGCGGACATTTGCACGCAATGCGTAAACACGGTCAGTGGCGTCTCAATCTAACGATCAACGCGGTTCTCTCGAAAACGACATCTCTTTTCGATAAAGCTTCGCGAGTGTTTTGCAGTTTTTCGGAGTTATGCACATCTACCGAGATTGACGCTCGCTTCTCCGGCACCCACTTTAAGCAGGAGGAATCAAGTGTCCCAGCCGAATGAAAGGCACGTCTTGCTGCCCGTCATCTGCGAGCATTGTCAGCAGAAACAAATGGTTCAAATGCGAGCGAGGTCTGAGTTTCACGCGATGTATCCGCAATCGATTAAGTGCGTAAAATGCGAGAATTCGTTCGAGGTGACGATTCCCGATGAGATTTTGGGCGGCCCGTTTCTGCCATCTCAATAAGGCGCCCCGGGGTCTGGATTCTGGCGCGTTGTTCTCAGTGCGGTGCGCCACTCTGAAATCCAATCGGTGCTAGGCACAGGTGGCATGGCAAACAAATCGAGTTGGGAATCCCACCATGCATGGACGGGCAGCAGGCAATACGGCCGCAAGACTGTTAATTCAGCGATTATATACATAATTCTTTACTGGCCAATTACTGGTCAAAGGGCTGTAAATAGGGTGCGACTGAGGGCTCGTAACTCTGACCAAACACGGGAACAGCGATGAGCAAGGACAGGGTTGCTTAGATTAGCAAACCGCCGCAACTGGGAAGATCCTAGATCACCCTACAACGCTTCAGATCAACTCAGATTGACTCGTGCACTTAGAATCGCCGGTTTGGAAAACCGCCGCAAGATCTGCAACCAAGGGAATTCACAACCCAACCTGATCAAGCTTCACAAATCGACGATAACAGCGCGAATCGGTTGTGAACAGCAAACGAGAACGTTGCCATCGGCCGGCTTGGTTCCCGACAAGCAAAGCTTTTTCAGCTTATCGACTTCGAGGAAGACTTCTGAAAACCAGTGTAGACTCGCTGAGGTTAGGCAATGACGAAAGGCGACGCCTGTGAAACATTATCAGCCAGACGACCGGCACACGGTGACTCCCCGGATTATCACGCCGGAGCCGGAAGAGATGGTTCGTTTCGTTAAAAAGGTCTTCCGTGGGCAAGGTGAGTTCCAGGTCAACCGCCCGTCGGAGATCCGGATCGGCGATTCGTTAATCATGATTAGCGATGGGGATGGCCTTCGGGAGCCCGCGTCGGCGTTTCTTTACGTCTATGTTGAAAATGTGGATGAGACTTATCAGCGAGCAATCGAAGCGGGAGCAGAAACACTTGAGCTTCCGTCGGTTCAACCGTATGGCGACAGGAGGGCGATGGTAAAAGACCCATGGGGCACGCTGTGGCAGATTGCTTCGCACATGTAATGCAAATAAGAAACCGATCACGCGTCATCTCACCATTTCACTGTTTGTTTACTTGAACCTGGGGGTTAAGTTCGGTGTTTTATCAACGAACATGGGACTAGGTGCTCCAAGGGTGGCAAGTGAGGAGATATGAAGCAACGGCTTTTCGTTCGATGGTTGGTTTCCGCACTTATTGTGGCGCTGACAATACTTTTTGGCACAAATGCTACGGTGCTCGGTGGAGGCGTGACAACCACAAGCTGGCGGCTTAGTTCAGCAACGCATGGGCGATCCTAATCGACGCTGGCCAACCTGTGAAATACACGTGAATGGTTGCCGTTTGGCCAAGCGCCAGTAGGGGAAGGGCGTCGACATAGGCAGGGTGGACATGCCTCGTTACGACGAGATCGCGGGGAACGCCAAGAAAAAGCAAAAAATCAACACCTGCGTAAAGCCAATGATGCGCATCAGGCTGCTAGGAAACCTCCCGAAGGCCGCAGCCGTCAACGGGCACGTAGCGATCAAAATCAGGCGCCGGTGCAATTCCGGCCTCTTCCGCCAATACATCGAGAGTCCGAATGGCACGCTGAACGCCACCATGTCGAAGAAAGGAACAATCAGAAATTGCGCTGCGTCGCTGCGGCCCTCTTCTACGTGCAGCCTACCCATCGCAATGGCGGTCGCGATACTGACAATTCTGGAATGTTCGATGACCCGTCAATGAGCGATCAATCCGCGGACATAGTCTTGAACGGAATACCTCACGTGAGCCGGCACACCTCAGGTCATCGGGGGCGATGGTCATTAAGCCGATACTCGCCGAGGAGATCAGCGAGAACCCATGCGGCTCCGGCAATCGCGAAGGTCTCGGCGTTTTCGCTCCAATCCGTATGATTGTGGGGATCCGAAAGAAGCAACGGTACCCACACGAGTAGCCCAAAGATCACGAGCATCATTGTCAGCAGGCGAGTCGCGAGAAGTGCCATTCGATTCGTAAGAAGAGCCACAGCCGCGAGTGCGAACAAAACAGTCGTCGTTACCGCCCAAAACATCTGATTTGGCGGAAGCCACTTCGGAACAAGAATGGCGGTAGCGTGAATATAAATCGCCTGTTCGAGGGTAAAGGAAGCGGCACAGACGCCGAAAAGAATGCGGCCGATCCGATTAAGCGTTCCCCGTGACCATGCCGATGACAAGCGCGCATAAACGATCGCCGCTCCGGTCACGAGAGAGAACTGCTCGAAGAAGTTGCCCCAGCTATTGTAAATCTGCGGTGTGGCGACGATTCGTGGCACGCACTGTAGGGCGAAGACAAGATAAACCGCACCAAGGACGGCTGCGCCCGTTTTGGAGGTCCGACGGAACTGAATGGCAGCGCCGCCGAAGATCAGGGCAGCGGCGGCGGCGTAGACAATGTAACGCGGTGGATGCCAGTCGTTGTAGTCGTGCCAGGCCAGCGTGATGAGGCCAAAAGCCAAAGCCGCCACTCCAAACACATGACGGCCGAGGTTCGAACTAGGCGTTGATACGGTCATTGCTTTCAATCGCGTTCACTCAGGTGTGTCACGATGCGGAAGAGCCGATCGTCGGTGGTTCATTGAGCACCCGGGGGATCGCAAAGGATGCGCCGAGCTTTATACACGGGATGGATCAACGGTATAGTGCCACAACGCTGGAATGTGAAGGGGCCACTCGATCCTGAAGCGTCGCGAAAGCGTTGTTCTACATTGCTCGTGTAGCCCCTGATCAGCCCGAGATTTTAGTGCAAGAGGAGTGAGAGAGTTCTATATCACAGCCATGGGCTGTGCAAGTGGATGTGCTCGCGGCCTGCAGCCCATGCGGAGTCGTCGCAAACGCGGCTCTCGTCAGTGCTTGATTTCCTGACCAGATGCCGACTTCACAAGATTAATACGCACCGTGGAACCCTGATACCTTCCGGTTAGCCGATGATCCGAGAGATATCGCCAGACGATTCAAAAGCGAAATCCCCAATACAATCCCTTTTATGGTTTGTGCGTTACACAGCCAGCTGAGCGACGCGCGTTTGACGCGAAGCCGACGTCACAGCCCCATGTAGCACGGGTCCGCATCCCCTGATTTTGGACCTTAGCGAAATGCTTATGTGACGGCTCAGATTACGATGCGGACTTTCTTGCCCTTGCGATTTCTTGCTCTGTGTAGCGGTACACACGAAACACCTGGTTGTTCTGGGCTTTCGCCGTCTCGCTCACTGGGCCGAAGTAAGGGTTTACGTACTCCCACACCACCTCGCCCGCCGATGTCACCTCAAAGAATCGTCCGAAGAAGCCTTCGTTGATTAACGTGTTGCCGTTTGGCAAGCGTTGTGCGTTGGAGATGCGCGGGCTATAAAAGTTGTATAGATTCGCTTCCTGATACTTCCACATAATCTCGTTGGTGGCAGGATTTACCTCGATCACCCGTGAAAAAGGAAAGGTGTGGTCCAGACGGTGCGGACCGTTGTCAAATATGAGGATGTTGCCATTCGCCAGCGGTGTTGGAGCGTGCTGGCCCGCGAGCGGCGGGGTGCCTAACTTCCATACGATTTCGCCGGTTTGCCGACGAATCCTGATGATCGTTGAGATGTTCCGGAAACTTACCAGCAGGTCTCCGTCAGAAAGCTCGATGATCGCATTCCCGTGGGTCCACTCGGAACGACTGTCCTGGACTCCAGTAATTATGTCTCTGGCCGGATCGAGATGCTCCCAGGCGCGCCACTCCCAAACCGTTCGGCCGTCTTTGGTCAACTCCACCAAATAATCGGCCCAAATCTTTCCGTTCACTTCGGTTCCGGGTCGGCCGCCTTGGACCTTCTTCGCTACTTCATCGGGTAGCTCCGTTGCGCAGAGCAGGAGAACGTTGCCGTTCTTGAGAAGGCCGCCGTCGTGATGGTGATCCCGTTGGCGCACCTCCCAAAGGACCTTGCCATTCCAGTCTGCCTCCAGGGCAACGCCGCCTTTGAAAGGGCTCTTTCCCAGGAAGGTTTCATTGGGAATTTGCCCATTGTAAAAGAGAGTGCCCTTCTCGGTGAGGTAGCCATATAGGCCTGGGGGATATGGCATTTTCCAGGTGTGGACGACTGTGCCGTGGAGATCAATCAGATAAACGGTTCCCTCGCCCGCTGATGCAAACAGCGTCAGTCCGGCCGACGCTCGATCAACATCAAGGGCACGCAGGCCCGTGCCCCGACGCCGGATCGGATTCTGGTCAACGGCGGTCGCTCCAATCGAATTGTTAACGACCCGGCTTCCACTGGTTTGACCTATAGATTCCAACCCTGCGCTTCCGAATGCAGCCGCACCCATGCACATACCCCCAAAACTGCGCCTAGTGATCTTTGCCGCTGAATTCTTGGCCACGTAGTCCTCCCCTAACCGAGACGCAATTCTAAGCTCTTTTCACGATAGTGGCTCAGCGCGAACAAGTTATCTGGAAGTCCCTGCCGGATTACAGCGGAGAGCGACTTTCTCCGACATGCGCCAATCTAAGAGGAGTTGCAGGCGGCTTGGAAGAGACGATCGGGTGTGTTTAGCTAGCGGATCCTGGGAGCAAACCGGGAGTCGACCTCGCTCTTCAAAACGTGCTGGCACCGATTGGACCATTCTCCAGAATGCTAGCGCCACACCGAGTCGTCCTTGCCGGAAAGAGCCCGGTCCAGATAGGTTGCGGTGCTGATCAGCGCCAGATGCGTGAATGCCTGTGGAAAGTTCCCGAGATGTTGCCCGCTTGGACCGATTTGCTCCGAGTAGAGCCCAAGATGGCTGGTTGGACCGATTTGCTCCGAGTAGAGCCCAAGATGGCTGGCATATCCCAGGAGTTTCTCAAATAACAATTGAGCCTTCCCCAGGTCCCCAGAGCGCGCCAGGCATTCGATGTACCAAAACGAGCATGCAGTGAAGCTACCTTCTCCGCCTGGAATCCCGTCCACGTGGGTGCGTTCCGCCTCGTAGCGACGGACAAGAGTATCCTCGACCAACCGTCCTTCAATCGCTTTCATTGTCGAGAGCCACTTCGGATCGAGCGGGCTGATGAACCGCATGAGCGGCATTAGTAGAACCGACGCATCCAGATCTTTCGCCCCCTTCGACTGCACAAACGAATGCAAATCCTCATTCCAGAAGTTCGTAAAGATGTCGTTTCGAATCGCGTCGCGTGTTCGCAGCCAAGCGTCGAATGGCCCCGAAAGCGAGCGTTTCTGCGCAAGCCGCAGTGCTCGATCGAAAGCCACCCAGCACATCAAACGCGAGTGCAGGAATTCTCGCGCTCCGCCACGAACCTCCCATATACCTTCGTCGGGCCGTTGCCAGTTTTTGCCCAGCCACTCCAAGATCCGCTGAACTTCTTGCCACCCGTCATAGGAAATTGAGTCCCCGTACTTGTTTGCCAGATAGATGGAATCCATCATTTCGCCATAAATATCCAGCTGCAACTGCTGATAGGCTGCGTTTCCGATACGCACGGGCGTCGAATGTTCATACCCCTGCAGATGATCCAGCGTCAGCTCATCGAGCTCCTGCCTGCCATCAATCCCGTACATCACTTGTAACGGTCCCCGCTCCGCGTCGTCACCGAGCCGCCCCTTGAGCCAGCCGATGAACGCCTCAGTTTCTTCGACAAAACCCAGTCGAATCAGCGCGTAGAGAGTGAATGCCGAATCTCGTAACCATGTGAAGCGATAATCCCAATTGCGCGGTCCGCCAAGTTGTTCTGGCAGTGAAAATGTCGGCGCTGCAACTAGCGATCCATGCTCCCGGCTAATCAACAGCTTCAACATTAAGGCCGAACGGTTGACCATTTCGCGCCACCGGCCCTTGTAGTTTGATTTCGCGATCCATCCCTTCCAGAAACGTGCGGTCTCGTGGAAGCGCTGCTCTACGAACTCCATCTCGGGTTGCTGCCGTTGGGGGCGAACTCCACCAAAAACAAACGTGACCCGTTCGCCGGCTCGCAGGCTGAAACTAGAAATTGCATCCTGGGATTGTTGTCGCAGGGCAACGGTGGAGTACAGCGCCAGGGGCGGACAATCGTCGCTCACTGGCGAAAAAATAGCATACTGATCTTCGATGTTCACGGTGTGCCCACACCTGGCATAATTAAATCGTGGTTGGCACCGCATCTTGAAGTCGACCTCGCCCCTGATAACAGCCAGGGTGCGGATAATCTCATTCGGTTGCTCCCCGTCGGCCGCAATGGGCATGTAGTCAGTCAGCTCGGCCACACCCTCCTCGGCAAGAAATCGCGTGAGCAGAATGTTCGTGTCTGGCAAATACAGTTGTCGTACCTTGCTTTTTCCGAGTTGCGGCTGAATCTGAAAACAACCACCGTTCTCATCATCGAGCAGCGCAGCAAACACAGTGGGAGAATCGAAATTTGGGTAGCAGAGAAAGTCGAGCGAACCGTTTACACTCACGAGGGCAATCGAGCACATATTGCCAATCACACCGTAGTTCTCAATCGGTTCGTAGCTCATGGATGTGCATCAGTTCCGAAGGTGTAATTCTAGCTGATCCCAGACAGGCCGCTCAAATCGTGAGATTCATCGGCGCGAGTGGCCGCCATGAACTCGTGGCAGGAAACGCACCATCTGGCCGGCCCCAAGAGCAGGATCATTCGTCGGACCCAAAGTGGCTTGGCCCTGGCGCGACGACCTGAACGGCTATAGATTGCAAATGAGAGTATGTGACCGCAACTGGGAAGCACCTAATGCGAACAAAACACGTGAAAATCGGTGAGTGCGAATCGGGCAGGTAGAATTAGCAAACCGCCGCATTCAGCCACTCTGCCACCTCTCCGCGGTTGGG
>WNFC01015442.1_pt1 | contig 11023 bp, 8 predicted proteins | sample 5400541 | NCBI WGS metagenome assembly WNFC01 (sample SAMN13153342, study PRJNA577476) | soil metagenome | isolation source: 120 cm saprolite under Douglas fir tree site 2 hole 2 replicate 1 | place: USA:California | collected 2015-04-18
ACACCGAATTCGGCATATTGTCGACCCGACTCGGATTCATGACGACGGAGGCCGAACGGTACAGTTCCGCCATCTGGTCGCGATCGAGCCGACCGCAGAAGTCCACGGCTTCGGCGATGCCGAGCCCGGCGGCCAGCGAATGCAGTGCGCGCCGCTCCGATCCCCACCCGGCCACTGTCAACTTCGCCCCTGGCCAATCTGTACGGATCGCTGCAAAGGCGCGTAAAGCCGTCCCAATGTCGTAAATCGGTTCCAGGTTGCGCGCGACAACCAGGTGCGGGTGGCCGGGACCTTGACCGGGGCTGCCGGGCCGGAACCGCTCCATGTCGATGATGTTGGGAACGACGGTGCTGCGCAGCCCCCACCGGCCGAAGATCTGCTGAAGAAAACCGGATGGAACAGCGAGCGCGCTCGCGCATTGCAGTGTTTGCAGAACCAGCGCGCCGGAGCGGTCGAGGAAAGCTTCGGCGTCGCCACCGCGGTAGTTAACGACGGAAGGGATCCCTCGCATCCTGGCGATCCAGACCGCGGGTGCCGCGACGAGGTGCCAGGACCAGCCGGAATTCGCCATGACGTGAAAGACGTCGACGCTGCCGGCGGCGCGCCATAGCCGGACGATGTAAGGCATAAGCCGAAACGCTGCGCGGACACCTCGCATCCCCTCTACCCATCTCGGCCGATACGGAGCGTTGACCTGAACCACCGTAACCTTCGCGCCTTCGCTCTGCAACAGCTCGGCGAGCTGCCGCGTCTGGTTTGCCATGCCGCCTTCCGGTGGCGGCAACGGTCCCACCAGCGCGATTCTCAGTCCGCTGAGATTCATCCTGCCCGCGCTGAGAGTCGTGCAAATACCTCCCGATATCCGGCAACGCTTGTTTCCCAATTTCGCTCCCGCTCGACGAAGCGGCGGGCTCGTTCGCGCAATCCGGGCCAGCGCTCCCGCTGCGCCAGCAGCCGCACGATCGCATCGGCAAGGGAATCCCGGTCGCCGGCGCGGAACAACACGCCGGTCTCGCCATCGCGGATCAGTTCCCGGTGACCTCCGACGTCGGAAGCGACCAGCAGCCTGCCCTGCGCCATGGCCTCGAGCGGCTTGAGCGGCGTAACGAGATCGGTAAGGCGCATCGAATGGCGCGGATACGCGAACACATCCACGATACTGTAGTAGCGCTGGATCTCATCGTGCGGCACGCGGCCGCCGAAGATGACCTTGTCCCTGACACCCAGCGTCATCGCCAGCGCCATCAACCTGTGCTCCTCGGGTCCGCCGCCGACGAACAGGACTCGCACATCCGGAATTTGCCCGAGCACTTTCGGTAGCGCGGCGAGCAGCAGATCGAGGCCTTCGTAGGCATAGAAGGAGCCGATGAAGCCCACGACCGTCTTGCCCTCGAGGCCGAGTTGCGCTTTCAGTGCGAGATCGGGCTCAACGCCGAACTGGAACGCGGCCAGGTTCACGGCATTGGGGATGACAGTAACCCGTTCATTTGGAATACCGCGCGCGACGATGTCGCGCTTAAGTCCCTCGCAGATGGTCGTAATTTCTCCGACCCGGCGCAGCGCGAAAGTTTCGACACCGCGCGCAAGGCGATAACGCACGCCCCACTCCGAGCTCGTCCCGTGGTCCACCGCGGCATCTTCCCAAAAAGCCCGCACTTCGTAGACCACCGGGATCCCCAGGCGCCGGCCGACGAACAGCGCTGGAATCGCATTGAGCACGGGCGAGTGGGCATGCAGGATGTTGGGGCGCACCATACGCGCCACTTGCTCCAGACGCTGCGCCGTGGCGTACATCAGCGCAAGCTCGTGAACGACCGGAAGCCGACGGTAGCCTCCCGGCTGCCAGGGAGTACGGTAGAAGCGGAGCCCGTCGACTTCTTCTTCGGCAGCGCCCGGCGCCGTGTGCTTGGGGCTCGTGACGTGAAACGTCTGCCAGCCCAAGCGGCGCTGCCCCTGAAGGATGGCAACCGTGCGGAACGTGTACCCGCTGTGGAGCGGAATCGAGTGATCGAGCAAGTGCAGGATTCGCATGCAGGCTCTTACTTTCTACAAACGAGCCGGAAGCCTAACGATTCGAGGTCCGCGTACATGGTCGTGTCAGGCCGCAGAATGCAGCAAGCGGGGTGGTTGCTCGCCTTCGCGCGGCTGCTGCACGCGGTCATTGGCGAGAAATGCTTGGAACATTAGCAGGCTCCAAAGCGAGGCGCTGTAATCTCGGACGCCGGACTGATGCGCATCCACGAGGTGCCGAAGATATTTTCCGTTGAAGAAACCGGTCTCGGCCAGATCGGGTCCCAGGATGTCGTTGCGAACGCGGTGTTTCAAAGGCCCGCGGAACCACTGAGAAAGCGGCACCGAGAAACCCATCTTGGGCCGGTACATGACTTCTCGCGGCAGGTACGGCTCCATCGTCTTCTTGAGAAGGTACTTGCCCTCCTGACCGCGTACCTTAAGGGAGGACGGCAGGGTCGCAAGCCACTCCACCAGCGGATGATCCATGAGCGGCTCGCGCACCTCGAGCGAGTGGGCCATGCTGGCGCGATCCACTTTGGTATTGATGTCACCCACCAGGTAAGTCTTCAGGTCGAGGTATTGGACGAGCGCCAGCGGGTCATCAGTTCCGGCGCGGCGGGCGTGGCGAAACCTGCGGCGCCCAATCGGCCTTCGGGTACATCCGTCCGAGGAAGCCGAACGCCGGCCGCCGCAAAGATATCGGCAAAAGACCTCGCATGCGTTCTTCCATGGTATGTAGCCGGTAGCGCCGGTAACCGGCAAAGCTCTCGTCCCCGCCATCGCCTGAAAGAGCGACCGTCACGTGCCTGCGTGCGAGTTGGCAGACACGGTAGGTGGGTAGTGCAGAGCTGTCGGCGTAGGGCTCATCGTACGTGCGCGCGAGGACATCGATCAGACCAAAATCGTCGCTGTCGACCTTGTCGACAAAGTGCCGCGTGCGGTAGCGCTCCGCAATCTGCCGCGCGAACATCGCCTCATCGAAAGCCGGATGGCTGAAGGAGATTGAACAAGTGTTGACGGGCTCCGTGCTCACGCCCGCCATCATCGCGACTACGGCGCTGGAGTCTACGCCGCCAGAGAGGAACGCACCGAGCGGCACCTCGGCGATCATGCGCAGACGGATAGAGTCCCTCAGGCGATTGATCAGTTCTGCCTGCGCCTCCCGCTCGGCGATGGGATTGTCCAGGGTGAACCGGACGTCCCAATACTCGCGCGGCTCGGGTACGGGCAGGCCGCGCCGGATGGTCAGCGTGTGAGCCGGGGGCAGCTTGCGGGCTCCGGCGTAGATGGTGCGGGGCTCCGGGACGTAACCGAACGCGAAATACTCCTCGATCGCGAAGGGATCGAGATCGCGGCTGAAGCCGGGGTACGCCATCAACGCCTTCAGCTCGGAGCCGAAAAGAAGCAGCCCGTCGGGCAACAGTGCGTAATAAAGCGGTTTCACGCCGAGCCGGTCGCGGGCCAGGAACAGCGTCTCCCGATTGCGGTCCCATAGCGCGAAGGCAAACATGCCCCGAAATCGCTCGATGCAGCCTTCCCCCCACTGCTCCCAGGCATGGACGATCACCTCGGTGTCGCTCCTGGTGCGGAAGGTGTGGCCAAGCCGATTGAGTTCGGGGATCAGCTGCTGGTAGTTGTAGATTTCGCCGTTGAATATGACGACGACGCTGCCGTCCTCGTTGAAGAGCGGCTGCTGCCCAGTCGACAGATCGATGATGGAAAGCCGTCGATGTCCCAGGCCTAGTCCCGGCTCGAGGTGGAGCCCGCCTTCGTCCGGCCCGCGGTGGAACTGTATCTCGTTCAACCGCGAGACGAGCTCGCGCGGGATCGCCCTCGCACCCGCGACATCCATGACGCCGACAATGCCGCACATGTCGAGCTCGCTTCTCAGGGAGGGACGGTTCGAGGGGGCACAGAACCCGGCGGTGAGTCGAGCCGTTCGGCGCCGCCAGCCGGCACCGGGATTCCTGCGGCGCAGAGTGCGCGCTCGTACACGCTCGCGTAATCCGCCACCATTCGCGTAAGGCCGAAGCGCGTTTCGGCGACGCGTTGTGCCGCTCTTGCGTGACGCCGGGCCATGGCCCGGTCGCTGAAGTAGCCAAGGATCGAGCGCGTAAGCGCTTCGCTGTTGGCCGGGGGAACGAGCGTCCCGGTCATCCCGGACTCGATCAGCTCGGAATCGCCCCCCACCCGGGTGGCGACCACGGGAAGTCGGCTCGCCATGGCCTCAAGAATCGTGTTGGATACACCCTCCGCCAGCGAGGGGAGGACGAAGCAATCCAGGCCGCGCATGATGGCCGGGACATCGGCACGCTCTCCTGCCAACCATACCCGTTCGCGCACGCCTTCTCGATCTAGAACGGCGTTGACCTCGTTACGCAATTTGCCGTCACCGACCATCACCAATCTCAGGTATTTTGCGGCCGCAGGTTGAAGTTCGAGCGCGCGGACAAAGGCGCGCGCGAGATTCAGCGGATCCTTGACTGCCTCCATCCTGCCGACCGTCCCCACCAACCATTCGCCGGGTCCACCAAAAGGGCATCCGGGAATCACGGGCCGAACTCCTGCGAACGGGTGGAATCGCTCGGTATCCACGCCGTTGTAGATCTGCGAGATCCGATCGGACGGGACACCGATCTGTCGCTCCAGGTAATTCTCGAGGTGACGCGACAGCGCGATATATCGCGTGACGAAGGGGCGATAGATCCGGCGAACGTACCGGTACCGGCTGCTGCGTCCATGGACATCCTGGATGTCCCAGCCGTGCTCTCCATGAATGCGTACCGGGACCCCTGCAGCCCACGCCGGGACGACCGCCTCGAGCGCCGCGAGGTTTCTGGTATGCACGACCATCGGGCGCAGTTCCTTGAAGAGGCGATACAAACGCGGGTATTGGCTCAACAGGTGCCCAGGCCGTTTGTCGAGCGAGATATAAGGGACGTCTGCGCGCTCGATGCGCCTGGCAAAGTCCTGAGAGACATCGGTCAACGCCACGATCGCATGACGCCACCGGTGCAGCGGCATGCGGTTGACAAGATTTACGATCCCGTTCTCGAGTCCGCCCATGCTGAAGCGGTAAACGATGTGGGCGATGAGCGGCGGCGGCGCGGTCGAGATCACTTTACCGGCAATGCGTAGCGAAGATCGGTCGTCGCTGCGGACACCGCCGCCTGGGAAGTGTCACCCCCCCGCTGCAGTAGCTCATCAAGCAGGTTCAGGCTCGCCGACCACGCGTAGTCCTGCGCTACCCGCGAGCGAGCGAGGCGACCCATAGCGTCCGCCCGCGTGGGATCCATCAGCATGAGCACCTTCGACGCGAACCCTTGCGCGTCGGATGCCACTTCGAGCTCGACGCCCTGGCGCACCGACAAGGCGGCGGCCGACGCGGCGGAGGCGACCACCGGCTTCGCCATGGCCATGGCCTCCAAAACCTTATTCTGGATTCCTCGCGCCACGCGCAACGGCGCGACCACCACTCGAGCATGCTGCAGATAGGGTCGAACGTCATCGACGCGACCCGTCACAGTCGTGGCCGGGTCGCTCGCTAGCGCCCGAACCGCCGCATCGGGATTCATTCCCACGACGTAGAAACGAACCGACAGGTCACAACCCCTGATCCTGGGCAGCACCTCGCGAGCGAACCACACGACGGCGTCGACATTGGGCCAGTAATCCATCGACCCCGTGAACACGATGGGCCGCTCATCGGGCGCAAACGGCGACGCAAGATCACGCGATGGCGAGAAGTGCTCGCTATCCACGCCATTGCGGATCACCACCACACGCTCCGCGCACCCCGGCGTCTCGCTACGCAAGCGCTGTGCCTCTTCGTCCGTGACAAAAATGCTTGCAGCAGCGCGCCCCGCGATATCCCGCTCGTAGGCGAGCAAATGCCGCGCTTCGCGCTTGTACAGGAGCGAGCCGGGCCATTTGCGCCGCAGCGCGTAGTCCCCCCATTTCGCGGAGTCCATGTCGACGAAGTCGACCAAGCACCGTACCTGCGGCAAGTCGAGCAGGTATTGCGCCATCGGCGACGAAAACGCGAATGCGCGTGTAACACGCTCGCGGCGAACGATCTCTTCGGCCCACCTGCCTAATTCCCGGCTTCGGAAGTACGGCAGGGTCAACGCCTCACCGCTCAAAAAGGCAGTCACGCTTCTCGCCCGCTTCGACCAAGGCACGATTGGCTCGACATGCACCTCGGCACACATTCGCTTCAGCGCTTCGACGTGTTGCCAGTCCGAAGGGTCGTCGATGAACGTACCCAGGAAGACCCGGTAGCGCCCGGCAAGATGCTTGAGGAAATGAAAGGACCGCACTTTGTCGCCTTTGTTGGGCGGGTAAGGCAGCCTGTGCACGAGGAAGAGAAGCGGTTCCACAGATATGCCTGCGAGGCTTACCCGAGGCTCTTAACGAGATGCGGTCCGAGGAAATTGGCCACCGGAACCGGTAGCCATCGCCACAGCGCAATTAGTGCGCGGTACTTCAGATTCAGCGGATTGTTTTCTGGAATGCTGTCGCGCCGGTACAAGCAATACTCGTAGGCGAGCGGGGCGGGTTCGAAGCCCCAGTTCTTCTTGAAATCGAATGGGCCAGTGCCGCGCTTGCTGCGACCGTAGTCGAAGACCCGGACACCGCGCTCGCATGCCCGGCGCATCAGCTCCCAGTATTTGAAATCGTTCGCCGCCAGATCGCGCGCCTCGACGGCGTCGCCGGCGTAATAGGGCAGCACCTCGTCCCTGAAGTAAAAGCTGAACACGCTCGACACCACCTTGCCCGCCGAGTCGGTGATGGAGAGTACTTCCGCGTCGCGGCCGAATATCTTGCACAGCGCCTCGAAGTAGCGCTTCGGGAGAGGCGGTGTGCCGTGGCGGTGCACATTGTCGGCGTAAAGGGAAAAGAAAGCGTCGACGTCGCAGTCGAGCCGGCTCGTCAGACCGTTCTTGATGCCCTTGCGCACCATCGCGCGCTGCTTGCGCGGGATGGCGAGCATGTTCGCCTCGATGTCAGGGAGGATGGTCTTGCGAAAGCCGGCATACAGGTCCTGCCGCGGCCAGCCGGGCTCACGCGCGCTGCGATTGCGCAGCTCGAGATGCTCGACGCCGAGCCGCTTGCCCAGTTGCCGTGCGGCCTGGTGCAGCGCGGATACCGCTTCCGGAGCGGACGCTGCCACGCCCGCGACGGCGCAGAACGGCAGTGAGACGAGTGAATGCCCGAAGAAGAAGCTCTTCACCTCAGCAAGAGGTAACACGCCGACGATCCGGGAGGCGCGCTCCGCAAGTAGATAGTGCGTGCGATGCCCGAAGCAGCCTTCGATGACATCCTTCCAGCCGCTGCGGTGAAAGAATGTCGCGTCTGGACTAAGCTCTACGAATTGATCCCAGTGCAGCGCGTCTTCGCGCGTGAAGCCGCGGACCCTCAGCGGCGCCATGACGTTCCCCCGTTACGGCCGATTATGCCAGCCAACCCGGGGCCTGGCATTAGCCCGTTGGGCTATTTCCGCATGGCCCTTTGGGCTTCCTGCAGGGCCTGGCTGTACTTCGCGGCGGCCTGGGTCCGGTTGCCGGAGCCCAGCTTTTTGAGGATGCGCCGCACGTGGTTCTTCACGGTGAACAGGCTGATGTTGAGCGCCAGGCCGATCTCGGCGTTGGTCTTGCCCTTGCACATCCCGTCGAGGATTTCGAGCTCGCGCGCGCTCACGTCGAGCCAGTCGCCGCCGAGCTTTTCCGCGGTCGTCTCGGCAAACTTGAACGCCGCCACCCTGCGGAAAGCAGCGTCAATCTGGGTGACCAGCAGATCGACGAGGTAGTTGTAGCGGTCCTTGGGCTGACCCTTGGTGAACGAGCGCGAATGCAGCGCCACATAAAGACTGTCGTAACCGCCGCGCTCGTCGCGCACGCCGTGCACGAGTAGCGAGCGCACGCCGCGAAGCGCGGTATGCACCGGGCACGGGCAGCTGTCGATTTCCTTCAGCGCGTCCGCCGCGGGCAAGACCAGCGGCTCGCGCCCTGCATCGACCCAGCGTGCGAAAAGTTCCTTGAGAAAGCCGTCGATGCCGCAATGGGCGAGCTGCTCGGTACGCACACCCGGAAGGCCGGAAATCACATCGAGCTTCAGATTCCAGTTCGGAAAGTCGCCCCAAGCCGAGATCAGGATCTGATGAGGAAGGAAGTGCTGGATCTCGCCCTGCAGCCAGAGAAACAATTGAACGTGGCGCCGGATGAGCTGCGATTCTTCGAGGATACGCAGCAGCCGCTCCCCCTCTCCTGCGGTGAGCGGAAAGGTCTTCGATTTCGGCCTCGACAGAAAGGGTGTCACGTATGCACGTGTGTTTTGTTTGACAAGGAACATAAGCATGCGAGCAAGCACTTCTCAGAGGGCCGCCGTTCTCCACGCTTTTCGATTTTTTACAGAACAAAATGCTTTGGAACAAAGTTGACTGTGCGTAAGCTGCTAGCAAGGTAGCAATGCTTGAAACGGGGTCAGGGCCTGGTCAGAGCCCGATCGAGCAACGCGAGCCACTCGTTGCTCAGAGAAGCAGCTAGAGGAACAATGGGTAATGAGGATTCGACCGATTACGGACGCCGCTCCGATGACCCCGGCGCTGGTGCTGGGGTCCGCGCACACTACCTCATTGGGGGCGATCCGGAGCCTCGGTCGCAAGGGGATTCCTCACGTTGACGTTGGGACCCGCGGGAGCTTCGTTTCTCACTCGCGCTGGCACCGTTCATGGCTGGATCCGCAGGGGAAGGAGCCGAGCCCCTCATCCCTCCCGCAGTGCCTGGCGCGGCTTTCCTTCGAGCGGATGGCGCTCATCCCCTGTACGGATGCCTGGGTTGCGGCCGTGGCGGACCTCGATCCCTCCCTCGCTGCGCGCTTCCCGGCAAGCATGGCGCCACGTGAGACCATCCAAATCCTCCTCGATAAGGGCCGCTTTGCGGAAGCCGCGGCTCAGCTCGGGGTTCCACACCCTCGGACGATCTGCCTCATCTCGCCGGACGAGTTGGCGACGATCCCGGATGCGGTGTTTGGGGATGCGTTCCTGAAGCCCCGCAACTCCGGGGCCTTCCAGGAACGCTACGGCGTGAAGGCGATCCGGTTCAAGACCCGCTCCGAAGCGATCGCGTTCGTGCTCGAAGCGCTGCGAGCCGGCCTGGAGCTCTTGCTCCAGGAGTACATTCCGGGCCCGCCGATATGCCATTACCGCTTGGACGGTTTCATCGACCGCAGGGGCACGGTGTGTGCGTGCGAAGCCCATCGATGGTTGCGAAGGTATCCCGAGGACTTATCTGGTCCCGGTGGCTCCTACGGGGTGAGCATCCCACTTGAGGAGATGAGCGGAGCCGTTCAGGCCGTGAAACGGCTACTTGAGGCTCTTCGCTACCGTGGCGTGTTCAACGCTCAGTTCAAGTATGACGAGCGCGATGGGCTGTTCAAGATTCTTGAGATTAATGCTCGGCCGGGGGTCAGTGTGGCCTTTGCCGCTGCGTGTGGCGTAGACGTGGTCGAGATGGCCTACCGGGATGCCTTGGGACTCCCGGTGACGCCCGTGACGGAGTACGCGGTCTGGCGGCATTATTTAGATCCCTACCTCGATCTCGTTACCTGCCGGCGGCTGCCTCGGGAGGGGCGTCCGACTCCGTGGGCCTGGATGCGCTCCTGGCTGGGAGCCACGCGGCCGATATTTTGTTGGGACGATCCGGTTCCTGCGTTCGTCTTCTATTTTAACTTCGCGTGGCGCTTCGTCCGGCGAAGGCTTCGCGTCCTCGACGTCGGACAGGACACTGCCGTTCCGCCGGCCATGCCGCGTCGGGAGGCTGCCGATCGAAACGTCAAGAGCTTCTTCACAGAGAGAGTGGAGGAGTGGGCAAGCTATTACGCGGAACCTGCGCCGGTCGGCATGAACGCCCAAAGACTCGTATCCCGCAAGCGTTTTGCGCTCGAGTTGCTGGAGACGAGCGTTCCCCGCGAGGCGAGAGTGCTGGATGTTGGATGTGCGACAGGTAACCTGACTGAGGAACTGACTCGTCGCGGATACGATGCATTGGGTATCGATATTTCCGAGGCGATGATTCATTACGGGAGCAGGCGGTATGGACCGGATCGATTCCAGGTGGGCGATATCGAGCAGATGCCGTTCGCGGACAACTCATTGACGCCGTGCTCTGCCTGGGAGTTGTGGGGTACCTCGAGACAGACGTGAGGGCCTTGAGGGAGATCCGACGGGTGCTCAAGCCCGGTGGACAGGCTGTGATTGGTACGCCGGCCCTCGTGTCCCCTTTTTATTACATGGATCGCGTCTTCGAATGGCTGAAGGGTATTCTCCGTTCCATCAAGCATCGGTTGAGCGGGAGACCGCTTCAGCCGGAAAAAGATTCGCCGAATGCCCCCCTCCGGCGATATTACCGTCCGCGGTGGTCCCGTCTACTGCGCTCGTTGCAGCTGCAGCCCGAGGAATGGGTTTGCCATGGGTGGGGATGGTACAGCCTCGACCCGTACTGGCCCCAGGGGGGGCTCTGCCGAGCGAGTGATCGGTTTGCCCGGGTTCGCGCGCTGAACTGGGTTGGTGTCAGCCTGCTCGTTCGCGTCCGAGCAATCAAGTAGCACGCCTAGGGCCCCGTGCACGCTGGGCCCGTGATTTATGATTCACATCGGCTACGACGGCATCTGGTTCGGCATCTTCGTCACCGTGATGGCGACCATCGTCGCTCATCGGGGTCAGAGCCCGATTTTGTTCTGCGCGGCCCAGTGCACCGCCTGCACGCGGTTGCTGACCCGGATCTTGCGGAACAGGTTGTAGATGTGTGTCTTCACGGTGTGCGGGCTCACCTTCAGCTCCTGGGCGATGTGCTCCGTGCTGCTGCCGGTCGAAAGCAGCCGCAGCGTCTCCATTTCCTTCCGCGTGAGGAGCGTCGCCGCGGGCGAAGCCGGCTTTTGCACCGTGCGCGTGCGCTCGAGGTGCGCGCACAGCACCCGGCGCGGCAGCCAGTACTCGCCGCGGAAGATCGCC
>WNFC01010365.1_pt1 | contig 11022 bp, 9 predicted proteins | sample 5400541 | NCBI WGS metagenome assembly WNFC01 (sample SAMN13153342, study PRJNA577476) | soil metagenome | isolation source: 120 cm saprolite under Douglas fir tree site 2 hole 2 replicate 1 | place: USA:California | collected 2015-04-18
GCCGTCAGCGCGAACGTATCCACGCGGAGCGGCTTCATCTAACGAAACGGACGATCGGGTCGCCGTCCGGACTTCGGCTAACGCGACGTCGGAAACCGCACCTGCCGAACCGAGTTCGCGACGACGAACACGCGGATGTTGTTGGTGTTCGGATCGACGGGCGTAACGAAAAATCCCTGGCCGTCGGATCGATAGTTGAATGTCGTCCCGACAATCACCTCGTCGTCGTTCAGCGTCACCTCGATCCGCCGTCCCCGCTGTGGGTCGCCGCCGAGGTCCTTGCGCTCGACGTAGTCCGGATTGCCGTCGAAGTCGCGGACGAAGAACACCGCTTTGAGTCTCGCCAGCGGGACGACGACCGTGTCATCGGGCAGTCCCGTGGGCGTCGACTGGAAACTGAAGTGCGGGCGCGAGGCGTGAAAGTCCTGGGTGTACCCCTTCAGAGTCTGCCCTTCGGCATACCGGACGACCACCTTCTGCCAGAGCGTCGCCTCGGCCGCGGGGTCCGCAGCAACGAGCGGAGCGGGACGTGTCGCGGCGGACGGAGCAGGAAGGGGCGCGGCGGGCGCTGAAGCTTCCGGGCCCTCGCGCGCGACCACGGCCACGGGACCATTGGGGTTCAGCCGTTGAAGCAACGCGATCAATCGGCTCGTGGTTCGGAGAACGCGGGACTGCCATGGAGTCAACGGCATGCCCAGGGGGAGCTCGATAGGATGCCGCGGCTCCTGGAGCGCTGATGAGAATCGAGCTGAACCCCGCGTCCGAGGACCGGTTGTCGGAGCCGGCGATCCGCAGGCGCGCCTGCGGCACAACCCGTCGAAGCTCGCTCTCGATACCTTCGACGATCGCCGTCAGTCCGTTTTGGCGTTCGAGCCCCGGCACGACGACTCCCAACAGCGCGCCGAGCCGCTCCCCCAGTGGATCCACGTGCAGGTGCAGCGCTCGCGCCCGAAGTGCATTGAGGGCCTGGAGGATGTGCGCGGGAGAAAGCCCCCCCGCCTCACCTGGCGCTCCGACGTGCTTGACCAGGTTCTTCAACGCGAGATCGAGATCGAGCACGGTGCCCGGCGCCGGCACGTCCGGCGGCATCCGTGTCGGCAGGCTGCGCAGGGCCTGGGTCGCAAAACCGGGTAGCTCGAGCGGCCGGGTGAATTCACAGGCGCCGCGGTACGTCAGCCCGGCGGCGCTGAGCTCTCCCACCTCGCATCGCAGGACTCGAAAGGGGACGACGGTCTCCAGTCCGCCGCCGATAATCTCGAGCGCCAGGACGGAGTTGGGACCCAGGGCGACGGGCGAATCGAGGAGCACCCCGCCGGCGGACAGGTCCACGAGCGATACGCTTTGTCCGAATCGCAGCCGCGCAAGCCGGACCCACTGCAGATCCTGCTGCCGGTGCCGCAGGTGGGCGCGGCGCTCGCGGCCGGTCCTGAGATCGGCGAGCCTCGGCGGCGACGCGAGCGTCACAGCATGCGGGCCGTGATCGTCGCGCCACTCGAGTTCGGTTGTTTCCGGTAATGCTTGGCCCACTGCTTACACGCTTCTCCGGGTCAGATGATGACAGTTCCCTTCGCAAAAGCCCTGCCCCCCGATGCGCGTGAGGCACGCCTAAATAACTCTAATGTCCATGGATACTTGCAGACTGCGTCCTGACTGGGCGCGGCCTTTGGGTCCAGGAAATTGCTCCGTCCTGGAACACCTGTGTGCACAAACGGAACATTCTAGTCGCTGACCACTCACGACCTGTGCTCGGTCACATCGGCCGCGCGCTCGCCCAGCATGTGGCGTAGAGTGGGCGCGGCGCCGGACCTCGATGACGACGCCGGAGGATAGATCGATGCGACACTCAATGATCGCCCTGGCGGCCGGGGCATGCGCGATCGGCGTCGCGACCGGCGGGACCGTCGCGCGGCAGCCCGCCGCGCCACCGAATTTCATCGTGATTCTGGCTGACGACCAGGGCTACGGCGATCTGGGCAGCTTCGGGCACCCGACGATTCGCACGCCGAACCTCGACCGGATGGCCGTCGAAGGGCAGCGCTGGACCAGCTTCTACGCCGCGCACCTTTGCACGCCGAGCCGCGCGCAGCTGCTGACCGGCCGGCTGGCGGTGCGGACCGGCCTGATCGATGGTGTGCTGTTTCCGGATTCGACCGGCGGACTCCAGCCGGAGGAGCTGACGATCGCGGAAGTGCTGAAGGCCCGCGGGTACGCGACCGCCGCCGTCGGCAAATGGCACCTCGGCGTGTTGCCGCAGTACCTCCCAACCGCGCAGGGGTTCGATTCGTATTTCGGAATCCCCTACTCGAATGACATGGATCAGGCGGGCGGCGCCTTGTCGGCCGAGGAGAAGTTCCGCCGCTACATGGATCCCAGGATCGAGTATTTCAACGTGCCGCTCATGCGCAACGCCACCATCATCGAGCGGCCGGCGGAGCAGTCGACGCTGACGAGGCGATACACCGATGAAGCGATCCAGTTCATCAAGGCGAACCGATCGCGGCCCTTCTTCCTGTATCTCGCGCCGAGCATGCCGCACGTACCGTTGTTCCGATCGAAGGAGTTCGTGGGCAGGAGCGCGCGCGGCGTCTACGGTGACGTCATCGAGGAGTTGGACTGGAATGTCGGCCGCGTGTTGGACACCCTGCGTGACCTGAAACTCGACGGGAACACGCTGGTGCTCTATACCAGCGACAACGGTCCATGGGCGCCATATCGGGAGCACGGAGGCTCGGCCGGACCCCTGAAGGGTGCGAAGAGCACGACGTGGGAAGGCGGGTTGCGCGAGCCGGCGATTTTCTGGTGGCCAGGCACGATACGGAGCGGGGTGGTCACCGGCATCGGCTCGGAGCTCGATGTGCTGCCGACGCTCGCCGGGCTCGCGGGGGTACCGGTGCCGAAAGACCGCGTGATCGACGGCTACGATCTGTCCGGCGTGCTCCGGAGGAACGCGCCGAGTCCCAGGGACACGCTCTTCTATTACGGCGGCCCGACCCTCAGTGCCGTGCGGCACGGGGCCTACAAGGCCTACTTCCTGGTTCCGACCTCCACGGACGGCCGCGGCGGGTCCGCGCCGGCGAGCACCGAGCCGCAGCTGTACAACCTGGATCAGGATCCCTCCGAAAAGTACGATCTTGCGGCCCGGCATCCCGAGATCGTTGCAGAGCTCAGGAAAATTGCCGAGGCGCACAAGAAAACTGTCGTGCCGGTTCCCAACCAGATCCGTACGCGGACGGCCGTGACCGGTGGGTAGAGCCTCTGTCACCGTGATCGCGGTATGCGGGTGCATGGTCGCGTGCACCTCGCACCCGTCCACGAAGGAAGTGTCGGCGCAGCACGCCACGAGCGATCCGTCTGCCGGACCGGCCATCGACAAGACGCCGCCCCCAGGGCGCGCGCCTGAGGGCATGGCGTGGATTCCCGGTGGGACGTTCTGGATGGGATGCGAAACCTGCGGCATGCCGGACGCGCTGCCCATCCATCTGGTGTCCGTCGATGGCTTCTGGATGGATCAAACGCCCGTGACTAACGCGGCGTTCGATCGGTTCGTCGCCGCGACCGGCTACGTCACGCTGGCCGAGCGTATCCCGGATCGCCGCGAGTTTCCGGCTGCTCCCCCAGAGATGCTCGTGCCCGGCTCCGCGGTTTTCACGCCGCCCCCGGCGCCCGTGCCGCTCGACAATTACCTGCGGTGGTGGCGCTACGTGCCGGGCGCGAGCTGGCGGCACCCAGAAGGGCCGGGGAGCGCGCTGACCGGACGGGCGGATCATCCCGTGGTGCACGTCGGCTGGGAAGACGTGGCCGCCTACGCGAAGTGGGCCGCCAAGCGCCTGCCGACGGAGGCGGAGTTCGAGTTCGCGGCCCGCGGCGGGCTCGATCGCAATCTCTACGCGTGGGGCAACGAACTGTCGCCCGGCGGCCGGCCGGCGGCGAACATCTGGCAGGGCCATTTCCCCGACCTGAACACGCGTGTGGACGGTTACGCCGGTACGTCTCCGGTGACGGCCTTCCCACCGAACGGCTACGGTCTGTACGATATGGGGGGCAACGTGTGGCAGTGGTGTGCAGACTGGTACCGGGCCGATGCGTACGATCGCGGGGCGGCGGGTCCAGCTCCAGTCCGCAATCCGCGTGGACCGTACGACAGCGCCGATCCCCAGGAACCCGGACTCCTCAAACGCGTGACACGCGGGGGGTCGTTTCTCTGCACCGGGGAGTACTGTGCCCGCTACCTGGTGGGCAGTCGCGGCAAGGCGGAGATCGGCAGCGGCGCCGCCAACCTTGGATTCCGGCTCGTCACAGAGGGGGCCGCTAATCCGGTCAGGAGAACGATGCGTCAGCACATGTAACCTGACGGTTCTCCTATCGGGCCCAATCAGCCAAAGAATGGAGATCGGCGCGGGTAGTTCGCAGTCGTTGAGGGTGTCTCCAGGCAACTATGAGGTGGCCGCCAGCGTGTCGTGCCCAAATGTGATTCCGTTTTACGGAACTGTGAACCTCGGCGCGAACACCCGGTATGCGGAAAGGTTCTATATTTCGGGGAGGTGAGCAATCGGTGCCAGTCGATGAGGCCCGATCCGCCCTAATATCGCTGGGGAGCGGCCTCGTCGCCGAAGAAGATGGCGTCAGTGGCATGTTCCACGCGGATTGTCGCCGAATCAATCCGGACGGCGACGACGACGGCGTCACCAACGACGGAGGGCGCGCTTCCACCGGATAGGCGGCGCCGGAACAGCGTGACGCGCTGCCCAACCCGAACACCGGACGCGGCGCCACGATCGATCACCATCAACCGCCGCGGCGCACCAAGCAATTGCCCGATGTCAGGAAACAGAATCCTGGCGGCGTGGCCATAGTCGGGAGTCCCGAGGGGCGCGGGAGCCCGCAGAGGTTCCGGGTTGAACGACGCCAGCCGATCGCCTGGCAAAATTGCGTCGCAGGCGTAAATCACCACGGCCAGGGACGCGTGCTCGTCCGCGGCGACGATCTGGACGAGACCGGCGGTGTGCTCACCTGTTTCGCCGCGAGGGTCCCACTCGACGCGATAGGTACGGCGAACGACGAAGTTACGTCCGACCTCAACTCCGCTGAGCGTGCCGCCGTCGACCACGAGCTCGTCCCCTTCCGCATAGAGCCCATTCGCGGCGTAGCGGCGCGACCGGATGATACCGAATGACTCCGGCGCCTCGCTGAGTTTCGCGGGACCGCAGATGGAATCCCGGTCGTGCTCCGGCACGGATATCGTCACTGGCTTCGGCCGGGGCGCGGGGCGCGGCGGGGGCGGAGGCGGCGGGAGGGGCACAGGCACCTTGCCATACACGACGACCGTCTCGGATCGGGGCGCGACCGCCAAGCGTTGACTGACAGCGGCGTCGGCATCCGCGCCAATCGCGACCCGGACGGCCGCTGGAGAGAACCCTTCGAGCTGAAACGTCAGAATGACACGTGCTGGCGCGAGTGGGCCGATGACGTAGCGACCCGCGCCGTCCGTGACCGCCGTCGCCAGGACTCGCCCGTCCGCGGACATAGCGACGACCGTAACGCCTGGCAGCACCCCGTCCGATTCGTCGGAGACGACGCCGCGAACGTTCCGGTCAGGTCCGTAACTGGAGGGGGCAGCGGACCACAGTCCGAGCAGCACGAAAAGCGCGGTCGTGAGCCTAATGAGTGGGTGTCGCATCAACGGATTCCGGCTGCTCGTCCTATCGGCGCGAGGCGCGTGCCACTCCACTGCTCGGGCGAGTGGACGACGCGCCTGGAAAGGATCGGCGCGCGCACGGGCCTTTTAGGCGGAGCAGCAACGGCTCTGGGTACAGCTGCTCATGAGGTCCCGCAGGTTCATCGTCGTGGCGGCTCATCCGCTCCGGGCGACGACAGCCGCCACAAGTTGCCGGTGCGACGGCTGGTTTCGTAGAGAAACCCCTCGGCCGTGATCGCATTGCCGAAACTCGTGCTCACGCGGTTGGCTCTTTCGTGCAAGTGCCGCACGACATACGGTTTCCCCTCCAGACGCCCCGATACGCCATCGATGCGCTGCCCCCAGAGATCGCGAAACCCGTCCGTATCGAGCAACAGGTACAGTACCGCGCTCCTGCCGCGGTCTTCTCGATGATGGTCATGGTGGGTGAGGTGAAAAAAGGATGACATGCAGAAATGGCATGATCGGTCACGCTGAACGGGGCTCGCGGCACGACGGTAGAGGGCCCTTCGTTGACTGCATTGGTGCCGGTCGCACACACTAACGCGTGCCCCCGTCGGTTCCGTCCCGGACTCTCCTCGGCGTCGCCCTCATTTCCGGCTCGCTGCTCATGACCGAGTTGTCGCTCACGCGCATCTTCTCGGTCACCATGTACTACCACTTCGCCTTCATGGCGATCTCGATCGCGCTGTTCGGTCTGAGCGCGAGCGGTGTGTACGTGTTCCTCATGCGCGACCGCTGGCGGGACGTGCCGCCCGATCGGCTGCTTGCGGCGCACGCCGTCGCCTTCAGCGTGGTCACGCTGCTGGCCCTGGCCGCCCTGGTGCGGCTGCGGGTCGGGCTTACGTACACGCCGGCGAACATCGCCCTAATGTCGTTGATGTACTTGCTGTCGGCGCTTCCGTTCTTCGCCGGCGGCGCGGCGGTGTCGCTCGCGATCTCCCGGTTGAGCGCGAACGTCAACGCAGTCTACGCGGCCGACCTGCTCGGCGCCGGCGCCGGCTGTCTGCTGCTGATGCCGGCGTTGAACAGGCTCGGCGCTCCCGGCGCGATCGTCGCCGCGGCGCTGCTCGGCATGGCCGCCGCTGCCAGCTTCGCCCCTGCGCCGGCGCGCCGCCGCCTGTCGATCCTTGCCGTAGCTATCGCCGCCGTGGTGGTCGCGGCGGGTCTCGGCGGGATCTTCGGCGTCAGCACGACGAAGGGGCACGAGAACCATGCGGTCCTGTTCAGCAAGTGGAACTCGTTCTCGCGGATCGGCGTCTACGAACAGCCGTACGGCGCATGGTCGCTCAGCGATCGCTACACCGGGCCGCTGCCCGAGTCCCACCTGATGGACATCGACTCGGCTGCCGGCACGCAGATTCTGAAGTTCGGCGGAAACCTGAACGACGTGTCCTACCTGCAGTACGAGCTGACGGCGCTCGGCTACCGGCTGTTCGGCGCGCCGGACGCTCGGCCGTCCTCCCCCTTCAGCGCGCTGGTCATTGGCACCGGCGGCGGCCGTGACCTCCTGTCCGCGCTCGTCTTCGGCGCCGCCCGCGTCGACGGCGTGGAGATCAATCCGATCATCGTCGACGACGTGATGCGCGATCGGTTTCGTGAGTATTCAGGCGCCGTCTACGACCATCCAAACGTCCACATCGCGATCGAGGACGGCCGCAGCTTCGTCCGGCGCTCGTCCGCCAAATACGACATCATCCAGGCATCGCTCGTGGACACCTGGGCGGCGACCGCGGCCGGCGCATACGCTTTGAGCGAGAACTCGCTTTACACCGTCGAGGCGTTTGACGACTACCTCGATCACCTGACCGACCGCGGCGTCCTGAGCATCTCGCGCTGGGTCTTCGACGGGCTGCGGCTGATTTCCCTCGCGCAGGAGTCGGGCGCGCGGCACGGATGGGATCCCGCCGACCGACTGGCGATCGTCCAGCACGACAACGTGGCGACCTTTCTGCTGAAAAAGACGCCCTTCACCGCGGGCGAACGGAAGACGCTGCTCGATGCCGCGAGCAGTCTTGGCTTCGCCGTCCTGTACATGCCGGGTACGCCTGACCGCTCGTTTGGCGATAACCGCGACGATTACGCCCGCCTGATGCACGCGCCCGATCGGCGTGCGTTCTACGCCCTGTATCCGCTCGACGTCACGCCGACGACGGACGACCGGCCGTTCTTTTTTCATACGACGAAGCTGCGCAACCACTCATTCGTGGCGCCGGCGCTGCGGCTGTTCGGCGTCCGCGTGGAGCGCCCGGTGAATCCCGGCGCGTGGGCGACCGGCGGACTGACGGCCCTGCTGGTGCTGCTGGCGATCTCCTCGTTCCTGATCGTGCTCTTCATCCTCGGTCCGCTCGCGGTCACGTCGGGCGGCGCGCTGGGACGCGGCTGGCTGCGATCGCTCGCGTACTTCGCGTGCCTCGGCGGCGCGTTCATGCTGATCGAGGTCGCGCTCCTGCAGCGGTTCGTGCTACTGCTCGGTCACCCGGTGTACTCGCTGACGGTGACACTCTTCTCCTTGCTCCTCGGCACCGGCCTCGGCAGCGGGCTGAGCCGGCGGATCGGCGATGCGCAGGTGAACCGCGCGGCGATCGCCGCATGCGCCGCGGTGGCCGTCGTCGCGCTTCTCTGGGGGAGCGTGCTGCCGGCGGTCGTCCAGGCGGCGATTGCCTGGCCGCTCGGCCTGCGCATCGCTCTGGCGGTCGCGCTGATGACACCAGCAGGGATGCTCATGGGGATTCCACTTCCCGCGGGTGTGCGGCTGCTGTCGGCGACCCAGCCCGAGCTCGTGGCGTGGGCCTGGGGCATGAACGGCGCCCTCTCGGTCCTCGGCGCCATTCTCGCGGTGTTCATCGCTATGAACTGGGGGTTCTCGGTGACGCTGCTGTGCGGCGCGGTGCTCTACGCGGTCGCGGCGGCGCTGATCTTCTCGAGCCCGCCCATATACGGACGGAGCGCCTGAGGAATCGCGACGGAGCCGTCTTTCTGCTGGTAGTTCTCGAGGATCGCCACCAAGGTTCGCCCTACCGCCAGCCCGGAGCCGTTCAGCGTGTGTACGAATTCCACCTTCCCAGTTCCGTGCGGCCGGAATCTGATGTTGGCGCGCCGCGCCTGGAACGCCATTGTGTTGCTGCAGGACGAAATCTCGCGATATGTTTTCTGACTCGGCAGCCAGACCTCGATGTCGTAGGTCTTCGCGGACGCGAAACCGGTGTCGGCGGTGGACAGCAGCATCGTGCGATAGGGCAGCTCGAGCCGTGTGAGCACTTCTTCCGCGTTTGCCGTCAGCTTCTCGAGCTCGTCGAAGGACTGCTCGGGCGTGGTGAATTTCACCAGCTCCACCTTGTTGAACTGGTGCTGCCGGATTAACCCGCGCACGTCGGCGCCGTAGGAGCCCGCCTCGCTGCGGAAACATGGGGTGAAGGCGGTGAACCGCAGCGGGAGCTGCCGCCCGTCGAGAATCTCCCCGCGATACAGGTTCGTGAGCGGGACTTCCGCGGTGGGAATCAGGAAGAGGTCCCAGTCGCCGGCGATCCTGAAGAGATCCTGCTCGAACTTCGGCAGGTTGCCAGTGCCGCGGAGCGCGTCCGCGTTCACGAGGAACGGCGGCTGCACTTCGGTATAGCCGTGCTCCTGCGTATGGAGCTCGAGCATGAAGTTGATGAGGGCCCGCTCGAGCCTGGCGCCGGCGCCCATCACCACGGAGAACCGCGTGCCGGACATTTTCGCGGCGCGCTCGAAGTCGAGGATGCCGAGCGCGGCGCCGATGTCCCAGTGCGGCTTCGGATCAAAGTCGAAGTGGCGCGGCCCGCCATGGCGGCGGACTTCGACATTGTCCTCGGCGCTCTTCCCCACGGGCACGGTCGCGTGCGGAAGGTTCGGCACGGTCATGAGGAGGTCGGCGCGCTTCTGCTCCACGTCTTCCAGCGCGGCTTCGAGCTGCTTGATCTTCTGGCCTCGCGCCTTGTTCGCCGCGAAGACAGACGAGGGATCGAGGCCCTGCTTCTTCGCGCGCGCGACCTCTTCCCCCGCGGCGTTCTGCTCGCGCTTCAGCTCCTCTACCTCGCGGATCTGTTCGCGCCGCCTGACGTCGAGCGCGGTAAACGGCTCCAGAATGGCGTCCGGATCCAGGCCGCGGTTTCGGAGGCCGGTCCGCACCTCGTCGAGGTGTTCGCGGACATATGCGGGATCGAGCATGGGTTAAATCCTATACCGGGTCCGCGACGCTCTGAGCTAGGATGAGCGCGATGGCCCACGCAGTTCGCAAAGCGGTGTTCCCAGCAGCGGGGCTAGGCACACGGTTTCTTCCCGCGACCAAGGCACAGCCCAAGGAAATGCTGCCGCTGGTCGACAAGCCCATCATTCAGTACGGCGTCGAGGAGGCGCTCGCGTCGGGCATCAGCAACATGATCCTGGTGACGGGCCGTGGCAAGAACGCGATCGAGGATCATTTCGACGTCTCGGTCGAGCTGGAGACCTTTCTCGAATCGCGCGGCAAGACGGAGCTGCTCGCGGAGGTCCGCAAGATCTCGAACCTGATCAACTTTTCCTACGTGCGCCAGGGGGAGCCGCTCGGCCTCGGACACGCGGTCCTCGTGACCCGGATGCTGGTTGGGCCCGAACCCTTTGCTGTCGTCCTGGGCGACGACGTTATCGACGCGGAGCCGCCGGCGCTGCGCCAGATGCTCAGCCTGTTCGAGGAAGTGGACAGCCCCGTCCTTGCGATTGAGGAAGTGCCGAAAGAAGACGTGAGCGCTTACGGCATCATCGACGCAGAGGAGGTCAAGCCGGGTGTGTACCGGATCCGCGATCTCGTGGAGAAGCCGCCGCGCGAGGAGGCCCCGTCGAATCTGGCCATCATCGGCCGCTACATTCTCACGCCCGACATTTTTCCCGCGCTCGAGGAAACGGCAAAGGAGAAAGATCGCACCGGCGAGATCCAGTTGACCAACGGGCTCAGGCGGCTTCTGAAGAAGCGGCCGATCTACGGCTACCGGGTGCACGGCGTCCGTCACGACACCGGCAACAAGCTCGGCTTCCTGAAGGCCGTGGTGTACTTCGCGCTGCGCCGGCCGGATCTCGCCGCGCCGTTTGGCGAGTACCTGAAGGGGCTCGGACTCGACGCTCCCGCCCCGTCCCGGCGCTAGCTGCCGCGGACCACGCCACACGACGGGCCGCGGAGCACGCGGACTACGCGGACTACGCCACACGACGGGCCGCGGAGCACGCGGACGACGCGGACTACGCCACACGCGGGCCGCGGAGCACGCGGACGACGCGGACTACGGCCACACGACGGGCCGCGGAGCACGCGGACTACGCGGACTATTCTT
>WNFC01009460.1_pt1 | contig 11021 bp, 9 predicted proteins | sample 5400541 | NCBI WGS metagenome assembly WNFC01 (sample SAMN13153342, study PRJNA577476) | soil metagenome | isolation source: 120 cm saprolite under Douglas fir tree site 2 hole 2 replicate 1 | place: USA:California | collected 2015-04-18
TCGGTGATCGCCGACGGCGCATTCTACTATCTCGACGCTCCGGTCAAACGCATGGGGGCTATGGACGTACCCGTACCTTTTTCGCCGGTGCTGGAAGATCAAACTGTCCCCACCGCTAGCTCCGTCGCGGAACTGGCCAGGACGCTATGCGGGCGAATCTAGACCACTATATGTAAGGAGCGCGATTATGGCAATCAAGACCTATGGGCTGATGAGCGTAGATTGGGAAGAGCGCGTTAACGTTGAACGACTGCGCAGCGAGCGGCTGGCACGCATTAAGAAGCTGCTCAAAGAGTCTGAGTTGGGCGCGTTGTTATGCTTCGACATGGGCAACATACGCTACATCACCGCTACCCATATCGGCACCTGGGCGATGGACAAACTGGCTCGCTTCACACTCCTTCCACAGGACGACGAGCCGATTATGTGGGACTTCGGTTCGGCTGCGCGCCATCACCAGCTCTACTGCCCGTCAACGCGGGCTGCTCAACGAACCTGTAGGGGTGGACGCTATCGAATTACCGGTTCTGTTTGCTTTGCAGGCAGAGGGCATCAAGGTGGTGGATGGCCAGCAGTTGATGCAGCAAGCTCGCGTGATCAAAACGCGGGATGAAATTACCCTGCTCAACTCGGCCTGCATGATGGTAGATGCCGCCTATGAAGAACTCTATCGCTTCATGAAGCCTGGAGTTCGCGAGAACGAATGTGTTGGCCTGGTGAGTAAAGTGCTGTACGACCTGGGTTCAGAGCACGTGGAGGGCGTTAACGCCATCTCCGGTGAGCGTTGCAGCCCCCACCCGCACGTCTTCAGCGACCGGGCGTTGCGACCGGGCGACCCGGCGTACTTCGATATCCTGCACAGCTACAATGGTTATCGTACTTGCTACTACCGCACCTTCTCCGTTGGCAGCGCTTCGCAGGCAATGGTAGACGCTTACAAGCGCTGTCGCTACTACCTGGATATAGCTATCGATGCCATTAAACCCGGAGTCACCACTACCGATATCGTCAAGCTCTGGCCGAAAGCGGAGGAGTTCGGGTTCCCGAACGAGGAAGCGGCCTTCGCGCTGCAATACGGTCATGGCGTGGGGCTTGCCATCTGGGAGAAACCAATCTTTAGCCGCCTGGTCTCCCTCGATCACCCGGAGGTGATTGAAGAGGGCATGGTCTTCGCGCTCGAGACCTTCTGGCCTGCCAGCGATGGCTGGTCGGCAGCGCGCATTGAAGAGCAGCTTGTCGTCACCAGGGACGGCTGCGAGGTTATCACCCGCTTCCCAGCCGAGGAACTGCTGGTAGCTGGCGTGCGCTACTATACCGCCGGTGGCTCGCTGCCTGCCACGCGAGAAACCCAATCCCATTTGAACAGCCTTAGCAATGGCTACCGGCCTGCATCTGCGGCAGCGCAAACCAGGGGCCAGGAATCCGTATTACAACCGTAAGGCTACAGGAGACCCATCATGGCTACACAGGTCATCTTACCTGCGCTGGGTATGTCACAGGATACCGGGATCATCGTGCGCTGGCTCAAAGCCGAGGGTGAGGAAGTTGCAAGGGGCGAGCCATTGGCAGAGATCGAGACCGACAAGGCCACCGTTGAAATAGAAGCGCCTGCTTCTGGCATTCTTGCTCAAGTCAGCGGTGCTGTCGGCGTCGAGATCCCGGTGGGACAGGTGATCGCTTCTATTGTGACCCCTGCTGAATTGCCAGGGGCGGGCGCTGCTGCCCCATTGAAGCCTGCCTCCGGGACACCCTCTGGCGATGGACGTGTGAAGCCACAAGCCGGGACAGGTCTCCCCCAGGCCAGTCCTTTAGCCTCGCGCATTGCAGCCGAGCACAACCTGGACCTGGGGTCGATAAAGCCGGCAGGAAAGCGTATCCAGCGAGCGGATGTGCTGGCACACATCCAGGATCAGCAGAAGGCAGCGCCCATCGCAGCAAGCCAGGCCCAGGAGCGCCTGCTGCCAGCCTCTCCCAAAGCTCGCAGGCTCGCGGCAGAGCATGGGCAAGATCTCGCGTCGATCCAGGGATCTGGGCCAGGCGGTGCAGTGCTGGTTGCCGATGTGCAGGCAGCAAGGGCACAACCTGCGCTCATCCCGGCGGCAGGGGAGGTGATAGCACCCACCGGTGAGCATTTGAGTAACACCTGGCGTATCATGGCCGAGCGCACCACCCGGAGCTGGACCAGCGTGCCACACTTCTATCTTGTCAGAGAAGTCAACGCGAGTCGTCTGATCACCTGGCGTGAGCAGCTCCAGAAGCGCTTAGCTGAAAAGGTGACGTATACCGATCTGCTTGTGAAAGTCGTGGCGGCAGCGCTGCGCGAACATCCACGACTCAACGCCTCCTGGCAGGCAGGTTCGATCACCTGGCACGACGAAATCAATATCGGACTGGCGGTGGCCACCGAGGAGGGATTGGTCGTGCCGGTAATCCAGCGGGCGGATGAACTCAGTGTGCAAGCCCTTGCCCAGGCCCGCGAGGACCTGGTCGCAAGAGCCCAGGCCGGCAAACTGCGTCCACAGCATATCCAGGGTGGCACCTTTACTATCAGCAACCTGGGCATGTACGGGATAGATGCCTTTAACGCCATTATCAATCAACCGCAGGCGGCTATCCTGGCCGTGGGTCGCATAGCTGAGCGCGTTGTTCCTGTAGCGGGTCAGCCATCGGTTCAGCCAATGCTGGTGTTTAGTCTTGCATGCGATCATCGCGTGGTAGACGGTGCGCGGGGCGCGCAATTCCTATCTCATCTGGCAGACCTGGTGGAAGAGCCGCTGGGACTTTTGGGTTAGCTGCTTGATGAGCTACGCGCAAAGTCTGAGATAATATACGGGGGTACGAACGTATTCTTAAAGGACTTAGCTCAACTTTGGCGAGCAAGGTTTCCATCCTTGCCGGGGCATGCCCTTCCCGTAGGGGCGAGGGTGGTGAGGAGCGGCGGGGCAAGAAAGATACGGGGTATCTTTACAAGGCCTTCATGGTCGCCCGCGTTGCTATGCAATATTTTCTATTTGAAGCTGGCTATCCGGCCAGCATTGAAAAAGGAGGAAAGACATGTTCAGAAGATGCGCAACATGGCTGAGAAAAGCCCTGGTCACTTCTGCAACTGCAAGCCTGGTACTCGTTTTTGTCGTTGCCTGTGGTAATGGGCAGCCCACTACTACAAGCAACCAGAACACAACGCCGGTCAAAATCGGCATCTCGCTTTCACTAACTGGAGACTTCTCCGCTGATGGGTTGGCATTCCAACAGGGTTACCAGCTCTGGGCAAGTGACGTCAACAAGAACGGTGGCCTGCTAGGCCGGCAGGTGCAACTGGACATCCTCTCGGATGCCAGCAGCACCGACCAGGTGCAGACCAACTACCAGACGTTGATCAACGTTCATCACGATGACCTGGTATTTGGCCCGTTCTCCACGCTCCTGACCAAACCGGCGTCCGTGGTTGCCAACCGGTTTGGATACGCGTTTGTAGAGGGTGCGGGTGGCGGCCCATCCGTCTTTACCAGGGGATTGACCAACATCTTCGACGTTTCACTACCCGTTGCAAACAACCTGGTCGCCTTTGCCAACTATATCCTGGCCCTGCCTACCTCACAGCAGCCCACCTCAATAGCCTACGCGACTGAAGATGATCCGTTTACGCAGCCGCAGGTGGATACGGCGAGGGCAGTTTTGGAGAAGGGTGGGATCAAGACCGCTTCCTACCAGGTGTACCCGGCAGAGACAACCGACTACACCCCAATCGCCGATAAGATCATTGCATCTGGGGCGCAGATCGTAGTCGTTGGCACCCTGCTCAATGATGTCAGTGCATTTATCCACAGGTTCAAACAGCAGCACTATAACCCCCAGGCGCTCATTGCCACGGCAGGGCCCGACCAGGGAAGTGCATTTCTCAATGTGATTGGCGGTACCCAGGCAGCGGAAGGCGTCATGGTCCCGAACGGCGGCTGGTTTGCGGAAGCCGCTACTCCTGGCAATGCCCAGATGGTGCAGGAGTACGTCTCCAAGTTTGGCGGCACATACGATGGCATTAGCTCGGATGTCGCGGAAGCATACTCGGTTGGGGAGGTAGTGCAGCAGGCTGTGACGAAAATTGGCACTGTTGACAATACGAAGCTGATCGCCCAACTGCACTCGGGTGCTACATACATGACCGTACAGGGTCCGGTGAAGTTCGATAACACAGGCCAGAACACCGCTGCGACGGCGTACCTGTTCCAGTGGCAGAGCGGGAATCTGATCCCTGTGTTCCCTGCTAACGTAGCGCAAGCAAAGGTAGAGTATCCCAAGCCCAACTGGCCCTAAATCTCTCGCGTCGTGGAGGGAGTAGGGCTCTCCATCCTTGCGGGGGAATGTATCCGTAGGGGCGAGGGTGGTGAAGCGTGGTTGGGTGGGCCTTTATGGTCGCCCACCAGGCATCAACCTAAGCCTGGAAGAGAGATAGGAGGCCGGATGATCCGTAGGGGCGAGGGTGGATGATGTGGGGAAGGGCAAGAAAGATACGGGGTATCTTTACAAGGCCTTTATGGTCGCCCGGGGCTGGGGGTGAGCGCGTTCCCTTACATGTAAGCAAAGGGAACAGGACGCGGGCGACCGTAAAGGCCCTCCCCGCCGCTCCCCACCTCCCTCGCCCCTACGGATGGCGAGGAGCTTTGTGTTCGGTTGATATCTAGTGGTGGGCCTTTATGGTCGCCCGCCGTCCCCTTAAAGGATGGAGAGCCATCACTAGCTAGCAGGTAGGTTTCATGAACGCGAAATTAATTGTTGATGCCATCATCACGGGCATACTGACAGGCGGCGTCTATGCGTTAATGGCGTCAGGGCTAACGCTCATATTTGGCGTGATGGACATCATCAATATAGCGCAGGGCGCGCTGGTTATCCTGGGGGCATACTTGAGCTATGTGCTGGCGCAGAACTTCCATATCGATCTTTTCCTGGGCCTCCTGATTACCATGCCCCTCATGTTTCTATTCGGCGTGCTGCTCGAGACGGCTTTCATTCGCCCGCTCAAACGAGAGCGCACGATGTTCTCCATCCTGGTAACCTTTGCCATCGCACTGATCATCGAAGGAGCGCTAGGGGCCATCTTCAGCACAACTCCCATACAGCTGCGGGCGTGGTATGTCGATGCATCATTCCCGGTAGGCGGCTTCTATCTTGCAGATGTCTATGTCTTCGGCTTTATCCTGAGCGTCGTCCTGTTAGCAGGCCTCTACGTACTTTTATATCGCACCAAATTCGGCTACGGCCTGCGTGCCACCATCCAGAATCGCACGGCAGCCGAACTCATCGGTATCGACGTGGAGCGGGTTTCGGCGATCACCTTTGGCATTGGCGTAGCGCTCGCGGCGGCAGGGGGCATGGCTTTCGGCGCCACGACCGCTTTCAATCCAGGCAGCCACTATGACCTGATCTCGCGCCTGCTGGTAATCATCATTCTCGGAGGCATGGGCAGCTTTAGAGGAGCCTTGATTGCTGCCGTGACCATGCTTGTAATCGAGGACGTGACCGCCGTCGTCTGGTCCCCCGTGTGGGCCAACACCGTCTTCTTCATACTGCTGGTAGTTATCCTGCTGGTTCGTCCCCAGGGCCTCTTCGGACAGCTTCAAGGAAGGAAGCAATGAGGATAGTCAAAGCATTGGGGCTTATTGCCCTCCTTGCCGTATTCATCGCGTTTCCATTCGTGTTCTCAAACCCTGCTGTGACCATCATAGCAGTCTTCACCATCTTCTACGCGGCGGCAGCGACAGGCTGGAATATCTTTTCGGGCTACAGCGGCTATATTGCGCTTGGCCATGCCGCTTATTTCGGCATTGGCTCGTATGCTATCGCTCTCATGGCCCAGGATTGGAACGTTCCCGCGGGGTACGCCCCGTTCTTCCTTGTCCCGCTTGCGGGCCTGGTGGCCGCTGTCTTCGCAGTTCCATTCGGATGGATTGCGCTGCGCACGCGCAGGCATACCTTTATCGTCATTACGATTGCCACTTTCTTCATTATGCAATTGATGGCCTATAACCTGCGCAACATCACCAATGGTTCGGCAGGGCTGAGCTTGCCTATACCATTTGACTGGGGTGGAGATTTCTACAACCTGCCGTTCTATTTTGTCGGCCTTGCCATCCTGCTGCTTGCCCTTGCTACCTCGTGGTGGGTGCGCAACTCCAAATACGGGCTTGGATTGCTGGCAATTCGCGATGACGAGGATAGAGCTTTGGGGTTGGGGGTCAATACAGCGCCATTCAAACTCATCGCCTTCGTCATCTCCGCTTTCTTCGTCGGCATGGTAGGCGCTGTACACGCGTACTTCAATGGCTCCGTCTCTCCATCTTTCGCTTTCGACGCGCTCTTTGACGTGGCCGTTGCCCTGATAGCGTTCCTGGGAGGCCTGGGCACACTGGCCGGCCCGGTTCTGGGAGCGCTCATTTTGGTGCCGACTCAACAGTACTTTACCTTGCAGTTTCCTTCAAATGGCTTGTACCTCATAGTTTACGGCGTACTTTTCCTGGCGATCATTCTTTTGTTGCCGGAGGGTATCTTGCCAACTATACGCAAGCGGTGGTTCACGTGGGCAGCTGCACGCGACAAAACGCAAATCGCCCCTGCTGTAGTTGCTGTCGCAGGTCAGGAAGGAACCGAGAGTGCAGCAAAGAAGGACGAGGTAAATCTATGAGCATGCTCGAAGCATATAACGTCTCTAAAGCATTTGGTGGTATTCACGCCCTTGATACTTGCTCGGTCGCCGTTGAACAGGAGACGATTACTGGCTTGATCGGCCCCAATGGCTCCGGCAAAACCACGCTTTTTAATGTCATGACCGGGTATGAGCAAGTGGATACAGGCGATATTCACTTTAATGGCAAATCCATCGTCAACTCGACGCCTGATAAGGTGTTCAGGTTGGGCATCGGCAGGACATTTCAACTAACCCGCGTCTTTCCCAGGCTGACTGTACTGGAAAACATGCATGTCGCGGCGCAGCGCCAGGGGACCAGGGCCTTGCTCAGCCGCTGGAGTACCTCGCACGAGCAGCGGCGCGCACTGGGACTGCTGGACTTCGTAGGCCTGACGCATCTCAAGGATATGCCGGCGGCTAACCTCTCTTACGGCCAGAAGAAACTGCTGGAGTTCGCGTTCGTCCTGATCGCCGAGCCGCAGGTGATCTTGCTGGATGAGCCGGCCGGGGGCATCAATCCAACCATGATTAACCAGCTCTCAGACCGTATTCGCACTCTCAACAAACGCGGGATAACCTTCCTCGTGGTCGAACACAACATGGAGTTTGTGATGGGGCTGTGCGACCCCGTGATGGTGATGCATCGCGGTACGAAAATCGCCGAAGGAACGCCCGAAGAGGTACGCAAGAATCCCGCCGTGCTAGAAGCCTATTTAGGAGATTGAAGCATGTTATTGAGGCTGCACAACGTTACTGCCGGCTATGATGGGAGCGATGTGCTCAAGGGACTTGACCTCAACGTCGAGAAAGGATCGATTACCTGTGTTGTCGGGCCTAACGGCGCCGGAAAATCGACGGTGCTGCGGGTCATCAGCGGCCTGTTGAAGCCGCGCCAGGGCGAGATTACCTTTGATGGGCGATCTATTGGTGGGTTGAAGCCGCGCCAGGTGCTATCTATGGGGATCGTGCAGGTGCCGCAGAACCACAGCTTATTTCCTGACATTCCGGTGAGAGAAAACGTCAGGTTAGGGGCCTACATGCTCAATGACGCGGCGCTGGTGAGGAAGCGCTTGAGCGAAGTCGAAGAGCTTTTCCCGGTGGTGAGAGAGCGGGCCAGGGACAGGGCCGGGAACCTTTCGGGCGGGCAGCAGCGTTTAGTCGAATTCGCCCGCTGCCTGATGCTCGATCCGGCGCTGATCCTGCTGGACGAACCGTCGATGGGCCTTGACCCGCGGACGCTCAAGCAGGTCTATGACACCATTGCTGTAATGCATAGCACGGGCAGGACGATCCTGCTGGTCGAGCAAAATGTACGCAGGGGCCTGGGTATCTCAACACGTGGAGTTGTGATGGAGAGCGGACAGGTGCGCCTGGAAGGAACACACAACGAAATTCTGGACAATCCACAGATCAGTCACCTCTATCTTGGAGGAACGCTGTCCGGTGCTTAGGCAAGGTTCAAATGCACATGACAGTTCCTCACCAACAGCAAGATCCAGCCCTAATGAATGTTGCCGACCGAATCGGGCAATGATTGGGAAGGTCTGCCTGCGTCCTGTAGGGACAAGGGGTGGACGTGGAGACGGGTGGGGGCCTTGTGCTTGTCCTGGTGGCCTGACGAGTGGTCTGGGTTGCGTGAGGCCAACCGGTCTCCTCCCCACCAGGACAAGCACAAGGCCCAATACTGTTCAAATATGTGCAATGGCACGCTCAATTCTATTGATTCTAGCTCTGCCATACACGCTCAGATTCTCCTTATTTGCCTAAATTTTGTCCAAAGTAGTGACATCGAGAGCAAATGAAGAGCTTGCCAAAGGCATGAAGAAGGCTCATACCTAATGGAGAAAAAGTTGTCCGACCATTAGGAGGAGCCTCATCATGAACGAGTGTATCACAGCAACGACATGTCATTTTACCCCAGCCGCCAGCCTGGCGGCATTGGGAGTCGTCTTGGAGCAACGCAAAGTGTTTGAACCCATTCGAGCGCAGGTGCATATTGAGCAGAAGACCGTCAAGCACACGCCCCTGGACAAGCTGTACGATAGCTTCATCACGCTGCTGGCTGGAGCACACGGGCTGGTAGAAATCAACACGCTGTTGCGAGCCGACCCCGCTTTGCAACGTGCCTTTGGACGAAAGCGCTGCGCGGAGCAATCGGTCGTGCAACAAACGTTGGATGCCTGCACCCCGGTCCAGGTCGCCCAGATGGAGCAAGCCATGGATAAGATCTATCGCACGCACAGTCGCGGCTTTCGCCATGACTATCGTGCTGACTGGCAAATCCTGGATGTAGACCTCTGCGGCTGGCTCTGTGGCAAACAGGCAGCGTTTGCGACGAAAGGCTATTTTGCCAATGCCGCTCGCAATCGACGGGGGCGGCAGCTTGGGCGTGTGCTGGCGACGCGCTATCAGGAAGTGGTCGTGGATCGTCTCTTTCCCGGCAATTGCCAACTCAATGCCACCTTGCAAACGCTGGTCACCGCTGCTCAAAACACGTTGCAGCTTGACGCTGAGCAACGTCGGCAGACCCTGGTGCGCATCGATGCTGGCGGCGGGAGCGTGCCCAACCTGAATTGGCTGCTCTCTCAGGGCTATGAGGTGCTGGGCAAAGCGTGTTCGGGGCAACAGTCTCGTCTGCTGGCCACTACCGTCCAGCACTGGATTACCGATACCCAGGTTCCTGAGAGACAAATCGGCTGGGTATGCGAGGAGCCCACCGCTTTTGTGCGCCCGGTTCGTCGGGTTGCGGTTCGCTCGCGCAAAGCCAACGGTCAGTGGGGCGTGGGTGTGTTGATTTGTTCGCTTTCGGATCAGGCAGTGCTTCACCTGGCAGGCATGCCTCTGGAAGCTCCTGCTGATGAGCAGACGGTGCTGCGGGCTGCGGTCGCGCTCTACGACCAACGAGGCGGCGGCATCGAGACTAGCTTCAAAGGAGACACGGGCATCGGCTTGACCAAACGCAACAAAAAGCGTTTTGAAGCCCAACAAATGTTGATGCTCTTGGGCAGCCTGGCTCACAATGTGCTTGTCTGGGCTCATGAGTGGCTCAACACTCCTGCCCCAGCTGAGCCTGAGCAGGCCCAGCTGATACCTCTGTCGAGCCGTGAGCCTTTGCCGCACTATGGCCCTTTGCGCATGGTGCGCGATGTCTTTCATATTAGTGGCTTTCTGCGTTGGGATGCTTGCGGCCACCTCATAGAGATCGTCCTCAACCAGGACGCTCTCCTGGCTCGTCGCATCCTTTTTTCGTTGCGCCAATTGCTTGCTCCCATGCATGTTGCCATTAATTTGGGCCAAACTTAGGTATTTGAACAGTATTGAGCACAAGGCCCCCTCATCCACCCCACTGCGCCCCTTGTCCCTACAGGATGCAGGACGCACCCTCCCCGCTTCGGTCGGCACCATTCATCAGGAGGCGGGGCCGCAAGTGTCCCAATGGGGATGATTACCCCATTCGGTTGGCAAAAATCATCAGGGTGACTGTTCAAACGGTCAAGTACTTTTCTTCACATCGAACCTTGCCTTAATTAGAGAAGAGAAAGGACAGCTACATGGCCATTGAAGAACGTGTACAAATAGCCATCGACAACTGGGCTCCGCGCTTTATCTCCAACGGCGTTGACTCCAACGACTTCCAGCGCGTCACAAAACGCATCGAGCGCTGGGATGACTGGAACCGCGAGTGGGCCGCGTCCGCCGCCATGCATGAGCAGATGGGCCGGCAGGCCGAGCAGGAAGGAAATTACCAGTCGGCAGCCTATCACTATTTTCACGCAGCGATGGACTACCACTTCGGTAAATACCTGTTTGTACAGCGCCCGGATGAACTGAATGCAGGTCACGCCAAAGTATGGGAAACCTACCAGAAAGCGCTGCCCTATTTTGACTTCCCGGGAGAGCGGGTGGCTATCCCCTACGAGGGTGGAGATACCATGTACGGCATCTTCAGGAAACCCTGGCATACTCCTAAGCCTCCCGTAGTCATCATGATTCCCGGCCTGGATTCCGTTAAAGAAGAACTGCATAATTACGGCGATGATTTCCTGCGCAGGGGTATGGCCGTACTGGCTATCGATGGCCCGGGACAGGGTGAAATGGAATCCCGCTATCCACTGCGCTTTGACTACGAAGTGCCCATACGCTGCGCCATCGATTACCTCGAGCAGCGCCCAGACGTGGATGCAACCCGTGTCGGCCTGATGGGAGTAAGCCTCGGCGGCTACTTTGCGCCGCGTGCAGCAGCCTTCGAGCCTCGTGTCAAGGCGGCAATTGCCAACGCCGGGGCCTATAACTTTGCCGACCACTTTGAGCAGCGCCCCCTTTTGACGCGCGAGGCCTT
>WNFC01044878.1_pt1 | contig 11021 bp, 11 predicted proteins | sample 5400541 | NCBI WGS metagenome assembly WNFC01 (sample SAMN13153342, study PRJNA577476) | soil metagenome | isolation source: 120 cm saprolite under Douglas fir tree site 2 hole 2 replicate 1 | place: USA:California | collected 2015-04-18
ATGCGCATCACGCTGGCCGGCGGCGAACTGCTGTTCATCTCCGCGCTCATGCAAGCGGGGCTCGTATTGCCCATGGCGTACTACTTCCATCGGGCGACCACCATGGGGATGCCTGCCAACCTGGCAGTGGTTCCTCTGACTGAAGTGCTGATGCCGGCAGCGGTGGCAGCGGTTGGGCTGGGATATCTTTCATCGTTGATTGCACGACCAGCGGCGTGGCTTTCGGGCCTGGCGCTCAACCTCATTACGGGCACGGTGCACTGGGCGGGCGGCTTGCGGGTGGCTGATCTCCGGGTCGCCACTCCTCCCGACATCGTGATTGTGGTTGCATTGGCGGTGCTGGGGCTCTCGATGGTGGCAGTACGGCGCTCCCGTTTGGTGGTGTTCATTGCCCTGGTAAGTCTGGCATCGGTAGCCGCGTGGGTCGCGCTGGTTCCTCCGCGGCCGCAGGTCCGGCCAGGAATTCTGGAAGTGACTTCGATAGATGTTGGCCAGGGCGATTCGATCTTGCTCGTGACGCCCGAAGGCCGCACGGTTCTGGTAGACGCGGGCGGGCTGCCGCACTGGATGCATTCTTCGTTCGATATCGGAGAGCAGGTTGTGTCTTCGTATCTTTGGAGTCGCGGAATCGAGCGTCTCGATGCCGTGGCGATCACGCACGATCATTCGGATCACCTGGGCGGCATGCCGAGTGTGATCGCGAATTTCCGTCCACGGGAACTTTGGCTCAGCACCGATGCGCCGAATCCGGAACTGGACCCGATTCTTGAGCAGGCGAAACGGGCTGGGATGGGAATTACGGTCCGCACGGAGGGGGAGGAATTCGATTACGGCGGCGCGCACTTTCACGTGCTGGGTCCCAGGCACGACGAAGCACGGGCAGCGCTGCGGCCCAACCTCCAGTCGCTCGTCTTTACGGTTACGCTGGCGGGCACCACGGCCCTGCTGGAGGCGGATGCCGAAAAAGCGGAGGAGCGGCACATCGTGGAACAGCATCCCGAGGCTCAGTTGTTGAAAGTGGCTCACCACGGCAGCGCCGGCTCGACTTCTCCCGAACTGCTGGCGACCGTTCATCCGCGCTATGCGGTGATCTCGGCAGGGGTACGGAATGTATACGGCCATCCGCGGCGGGAGGTGTTGGAGCGATTGCAGAAGGCTGGCGTGAAAACGTACCGTACCGACATGACGGGCGCGGTGAGCTTCTACCTGGACGGCAAGTCTGTCACTCCGGACGTCGCTCTCATCCGGTAAGCTCAGCCGTCTCGTCGTCCACCGGCGGCGACCGCCGATAGGACTCGATTATTTTGGCGGCGGCTTCGGCGTTATCTTCGCCGACGAGAAGCACTACGCCACCCAAGCCCGGGAAAGCATCCTGGCTTACGTCAATCGCCTGCAACTCCGAAGCGATTCCTGCGGATTCGAGCAGGCCTTGCACGACCAGCGCTTCCGGTTCCTGTTCGGTGTCGAAGACCTTGACCAGTTTTTCGTTGGGGTCGGGCTTGGGCGCGGGATTCGCGGTGTCTGGCATTAACGTCCTCCGTCAAACTGCGTACTAACAGATTACGGCAGTCACCGGGGCTCTGTCTTGCGGGTCACAAAGGTGCAAGGCCCAAACGAAACTTGAATCGTTGGGCGAAGGTCGCCACAATGGCGGCTTGGGAAGCGCAACGCCCGGGTTCGGGAAATCATCCAATAAACGCGAGCGGGGATCCGCGCTGTGGGTTATGTTCAGGGGGAAAGCATGGAAGTACCGCAAAGGGCCGAACCGTCGGGGATACAGCAGAATGAGCAGTTGGATGAATCGCGCAAGATCCGCCGTTTGCAGATGATGATCAGCATGGTGATGTCGGTGATCAGCCAGGATCCCGATCTTACAGTCGAAGAAGCTTCGGAAATGGCGGGCGCTGGCGATGTTTCCCGACAAGGAACTTGCTTACGACATTCTCTATAAGCCTCGGCTGCAGCGGTTGATGAATGAAAGGTTTCGGCTGCAGTAGGCAGGTCTCAGGTCTCAAGAAAAACAACTCCATAGCAATAACGACGACGCCCGTTCCAACTGATCCGCTCTCGCGCCCGGCTTTCGGCGGACAAGGTTCGCATTTATTGTGGCGTCAGGAGCCAGGCGCCGGAGCCGTTGGCGACAATTTGGCCCGAAGCATTGATCCCCGTGGCACCCCTCGGTAGCCCGATTTTTGGTACGACGAGCGGCCCTAATTTTTGAACTGTGCCGCCATGCCTCGAGATCACGCTGAACCCCTTGGCAACACCTAACTTAATCACATAGCTGATGCCGACTACGTCGCCACTATTGTTGACAGCATGGGCATAGCTAAAACTGCCAACACCGGGAAGCGTTCCCAGGTCTTGTTTGCCAGTTGTCGGGCTCCAGAGGAACGCATGGTACTGGTTATCCTGCGGGTTGATGAATGCGCCGACGATCTGATCGGAGTCGTTGATCGCCCATGCCTGGCTTCCGGCGGTTTGGCCAAGATCAAGCTCCTTCATCCCGTCCTGAGCAGTCCAGACGAAGGCGTGCCCTATCGTCCCGTCAGAACGCGTAGATGTGCCGACCACATGTCCGGCGGTGTTGATTCCAGTGGCCCGACTGAAGGAGCCGCCGAGCGTTCCCAGATCCTGCATCCCTCCGGCCTGGGTCCAAAGAAAGGCATGGTCGATATTATTGCCGTAGAATTCCCCAACGACTTCGGCGTTGCCGTTGATCGCATATGCCAAGCTGTTACCGCCCAGGCTTCCCAGATCCTGCATGCCCGTATCGGATTGCCAGAGAAAGGCATGGTAGGTCGATTTGTCCGCCAGCAACGAATACCCGACCACCTGGCCCAGGTTATTGATCGCGAATGCCTCCGCGAAGTGCCCGCCTAGATTCCCAAGATCATGGGAAGCGCCAGTTGTTGACCAGAGAAGTGCATATCTGGGAGAAATACCAGCGCCGCCCACGCTCATTCCGGAATCATTGATTCCATTAACGGCTATTTGGTGGCCCCCATTCAATCTAATCGCGGTGTAATGTTGGGCCGACAGATTTGGACTGATCAGAAGCGCGAGAAGCAATAGGACGACGCGAACATGCAGGGATTTCATGGCTCGATCACTCCTTAGGAGCAGGCGAGTATTTCAACTTCACCTGCATTATCGAGGCAGCGCAGCAGCATATCCGTTCAGCTCTGCGACGGCATGAATTACTCCTTGGTGGGGTGAGTTGACCGGGAACAGCCCGGATGCGCTGGCCTCAAACGTTAGGCCCTGCGTGAGGTCCTGTCAAGCGCTTGTATGCCGAGGTGCTGTGCTAAATGAAGGCGCGCAAGGCGATCAGCATTTGCCCGCATTTTATAGACGCCCCCGTCCAACGCTGCTCCTCACTTTTCCACCCTCGAAAACGGGGGGTACAGCCCTTTTGCCGTCGCTGCACACTACCCCGGCCCTTCCTTGACCCTCTCTCATCCCACCTACTAGACTCGCTTTCAACGGGGTGTTTCATGCGCAAGCTGATCTGGATACTGTGTCTTGCCGTAGCATACTGCGGCGTTGCGGTTGCCGACGAAGGTCATCATCACGAAGAACTCACGCAGGATCAGCTGGGCACGGTGCATTTTCCCGTCTCATGCGCGCCGGACGTGCAGAAGAGTTTTGAAAAGGGCGTGGCGCTGCTGCATTCGTTTTGGTACGAAGAGTCTGAGAAAGCCTTCCAGGAGATTCAAAAGCAGGACCCGAAGTGCGCGATGGCGTATTGGGGCGAGGGCATGAGCGTGTGGCATCAGCTCTGGAATCGGCCGGACAAGAAGACGATTAAGAAAGAGCTCGGCGGGTTAAAGAAAGCCGAAAAGTTGCACGCCAATACCGACCACGAACGCGACTACATTGCCGCGCTCAACGCGTTTTACTCAAATGGCAAGGTGGATCACGAGAAACGGGCTAAGGCTTACTCGGACGCGATGGAGAAGGTCTATCAGAAATATCCCGATGACCATGAAGCAGCGGCTTTTTATGCGCTCTCGCTGCTGGCGTCGGAGCCGGACGAAGATACGACCTTCGCCAACCGCAAGAAAGCCGGGGCCGTTCTGGAGAAGCTGTTCGATGCGGAGCCAAATCATCCGGGAGTGGCACACTACCTGATCCATAGCTATGACAAGCCGCAACTGGCGGAACGGGGGCTGCCGGCGGCGCGACGCTATGCGCAGATTGCGCCGTTTGCTCCCCATGCTGTGCACATGCCGTCACATATCTTTGCGCGGGTGGGAGATTGGCCGGCTTCGATCCAATCGAACCGGGCTTCGATAGACGCCACGCGTAAGACCGCGGCCATGCACATGGGCGGCGCGGGACATCAGTATCATGCGATGGATTTCCTGATTTACGCGTACCTGCAAAGCGGGCGGGAGGCCGATGCGCAAAAGGTCATCGACGAAGTGAAGACCATGCCCGAGATGCACATGGGCGAGGGCATGGATATGCAGGCCTTCGCCCTGTCGAAGTTTCCGGCGATGTATGCCGTGGAACTGCATCACTGGACGGAAGCGGCTGCGCTACCAGTGATCGCCAAGGCTGGGTCGGGCGATCGTGCCTACACTTATTGGGCGCGGGCGATTGGCAATGCGCGCAGCGGAAACCTGGCCGCCGCGAAGAGGGATTTGGCCGAGATCGAGGCCATCCAGAAAGATCGAGCGAAGCACAACAAGAAATACGAAGCCGATTGGGTGGAGATGCTGCAGCAGGAAGCATCGGCGTGGGTGCTGCATGGAGATGGAAAAAATGACGAAGCCATAGCGGCTCTTAAAAAAGTTGCCGACCACGAAGACAGTGTGGGCGAAGAGCAGACTTCGATGCCGGCGCGCGAGATGCTGGCCGATCTGCTGCTGGAACTGAAGCGGCCTGGCGATGCGCTGGCAGAGTATCGAGGCGATCTCAAGTTTAATCCAAAGCGCTTCAACGGGCTGTATGGCGCGGCGCGTGCGTCAGAGATGGCAGGCGAGAGAGAAGTAAGGTCTCGTTCTTGCGAGTCGATCGGGTGAGGCATACATGTCCATTCAGCAGACATGGGTTTGCATCGCGGTATGGGTAACTTCCAGTCTCGTCTTCGCTCAAACCAAGACTGAACCGCCTCCCAACGCTAGTGACTCCACCGAGATTTTGTTGCCTTCGAATCCGTGCTCCAGCTCGGGGAAACCTGCGGATCAGGCTGAAATTCTGACCGACACGATGGGTGTAGACTTCGGCCCGTATCTGGCGAGAATGACACAAATCGTGCGCAAGAACTGGTATCAGCTGATGCCGCCGTCGGTGTATCCGCCGATCTTGAAGCAAGGCAAAGTCTCGATTGAATTTGTCGTCCTGAAGGATGGCAAAATCAACCGCATGACGCTTCACACCTCGTCGGGCGAAGTGTCGCTGGACAGGGCTGCGTGGGGAAGCATCACTGCGTCCAGTCCGTCTGTGACATGGAGCATTTCCGGCGCCGGTTGCTCGAAGTCGGCTTGCGGCAGCATCTCTGACACAGGGCTTTACACCGCACCTGCCAACATTCCTGATCCTCCAACCGTCGTCGTGGAAGCGGCATCGCGGACGGGCACCAGCATTACAGGCAAGTCCAAGCTGATCGTGGTACCGGCGAATCCTTCGCACTAGATGTCATCCCGGCGTTGTTCCGAATAATTTGCTATCGTCAACTGCATGCTTCGACGTCTTGCGTTAGCCGCATTCATCTTCAGCACTCTGTTCAGCTCCGCCAAAGAAAAGGACCATTTTCAGCAGCCCGGGCCCACCCGTCTCGACAAGGACGGTCAGAAATGGGTGGAGAAGACGCTGCGGAAGATGTCCCCCGAAGAAAAGGTCGGGCAACTGTTTATGATCTGGACGCGAGTTACGTTCATGAACGAGGCCGACCCGGCATGGATCGCCCTGCGCGACAGTGTCCGCAAGTATCACATCGGGGGACTCTGCATGAGCGTGCCGGTCGATGGCGCTGTGTTAATGCGGAACCAGCCCTATGAAGCGGCTGAGCTACTGAATCGCTTGCAGCAGTCGTCGGAGCTGCCGCTGGTTTTTGCCGCTGACTTCGAGCGCGGCGTCTCGATGCGTCTTTATGGCGCGACGGTCTTCCCGCATGCCATGGCGTTTGGAGCGGCAGGGAAACTCGAAGATGCCGAGGGCTTCGGACGCATCACGGCTCTGGAGGCCCGCGCCATCGGCGTGCACTGGAACTTCTTTCCCGACGCGGACGTGAACTCCAACCCTGCAAATCCGATTATCAACACCCGGTCGTTCGGTGAAGATCCGCAACAAGTCGGCGAGATGGTGGCTGCTTACGTCAAGGGTGCGCGGTCAGGCGGCATGCTGACGACCGTCAAGCATTTTCCTGGACATGGCGACACTGCGACTGACTCGCATCTGGGTGTGGCGCAGGTAACTGGAAACCGAGCGCGCCTTGATTCTGTCGAGTTGCCGCCGTTTCGACGCGGGATCGAAGCGGGCGTGGATTCCGTTATGGTGGCGCATGTGACAGTTCCCGCGCTTGAGCCGGATGCCAACCGCGTGGCGACCACGTCCAGCGCAATCGTGACCGGCTTGCTCAAAGACCAGATGAAGTTCAAGGGGATCGTCGTGACTGATGCGCTCGACATGGCGGGATTGACTCGCATGTATGCGAACGATATCGGCCGGGCGTCCGTGGACGCCTTCAAGGCCGGCAACGACCTTCTGCTGATTCCGGTCGATCTCGATGCCAGCTTTCGTTCCATGGTGCAGGCGGTAAAGAGCGGTGAAATTCCACCCCAACGGCTGGACGAATCCGTCCGTAAGATATTGGAACTAAAAGCTTCTCTGGGATTGCAGAAGGCTCGGCTGGTAGATCTCAGCCGGCTGCCGAAGACGATCGGAAAGCCCGAGAATCTCGCTTTCGGCCAGCACGTTGCGGACGAAGCCGTCACCGTGGTGCGCGATAACGGGCAGGTCCTGCCGCTCCATTCCACCGTCACGGGAACAACAGGGTCGGCCCTTCCGTATCAATCTGTGGTTGAGGTGCGCAACCGACTTGTTGTCGTCATTTTTAGCGAAGACCTCCGCACCGACTCAGGACGCATGCTGGAACGCCAGATTCTCGCTCGGGTGCCTGACGCTCGCGTCATCTATGTCGATACGCGCTCGGCGGCGGGGATGATCGCCGACACGCTCGCCGCAGTCGATGCGGCCGAGCACGTGGTGGCGGCAGTGTATGTGATTCCGACTGCGGGCCGGGTGATTGCCGCTGCGGGAGGTCTGAAGAACAGCGTGGCTATGGCCGACGCCAGCGCCACGTTGCTCAACGCGATTCTTGAACACGCTGGGCCGCGCACGGCGGTGCTGGCGATGGGCAATCCGTACCTGGCGCAGGATTTTCCATCGGTCCAAAATTATCTGTGCACGTTTTCGAACGCCACTGTGTCGGAGGTGGCTGTCGTCAAGGCACTGTTCGGCGAGATTCCAACGCACGGACATCTGCCGGTTACGATTCCAGGTATCGCCTCTCGCGGCGCAGGTCTGGAACGCCCCGCTCCAACCAATTCAGGAGGCTCCTCTCATGCTCAGCCGTAACTTTGTGACACCGCTCGCCTCAGCTGCGCTGCTTGCCGCTCTCATCGTTCTGCCGGGCTGCAGCATCAATGTGAAAGACAAGGACAAGAACGGCGAAGGGCGCGTGGACATCAAGACGCCCATGGGCGATATCCACGTAAACGAACAGCCCGACATCCGCGACACTGGCCTTTCACTGTACGCGGGCGCCAAGCCTGCGCCGAAAGACAACGGAGAGGACAAGAAGAGCGCCAACGTCAATATTTCCGGAATGGGATTCGCACTGAAGGTGGTGGCCGCCGAGTTCCAGTCAGACGATTCTCCTGACAAAGTCATTGCCTATTACAACAAGGAATTAGAGCGCTTCGGCAAGCCGATCCAATGCCACGGGCACTGGACGGGCGGGGACGTCAATACCGAACTCCACAACAAGGATAAACGCGGCGCGAAACCGGTTTCCTGCCGGGACAACGGGAGTGGTGAATCGGTCGAGTTGAAGGTCGGCACCGAGGAGAATCAGCACATTGTCGCCGTGAAGCCGGATGGCAAAGGGACGCGGTTTGCATTGGTGTACGTCCGCACGCACGCTGGCAAGGACAACACGATCTAGGTGGATCCAGCCCACGTTTGTGCGTGCCGAGTTGCTCTCCCGGCGAACCTGCGCTAGCTTCTGAGGAGTGGATCATCCCTGCGAACAGTGCGGGACACCGGTTGAGGACGGGCGTCCCTTCTGTCCCAAATGCCGTGCTCCCCAAGTGCGGGTCGAGTTTGCGCCGTTGCCGCCGGTCGCCGTCGCTTCCCGCTCGAACTTAGGGATCGTACCGGATCATCTGAATCCTGCGAGTCTGCGTTCCTCCGCGGATCCTGCTTTTTCCCGGACGGCACTGCAAGCGGGCCTGTTGGGGGTGATGGCCAATGTCATCCCGTTTGGCCTGGGGATGGTGCTCACCGGCATCCTGGCAGCATTGCTGTATCACCGGGCCAATGCAGGAACACTTCGCGGCGGCAAGGCTGCGCGCCTGGGAGCGATGGCAGGAGCGATTTCCTTCGCGGCTACCGCGCTGTTGACTGTGCTGGCCGTCATCCTTCTGAATTCACAGCAAAAATTCCATGACCTCATGATGCAGGCGATAGAACAAGGTGTCGCTAATCAGTCCGAACCCGAGGTGCAGGCCTTCCTGCAATGGCTGCACACGCCGCAAGGGTTCGGGACCATTCTCGCGTTTGGCATGGTGGGTGCGTTACTTCTCTCGATGCTATTCTCCGCCGTGGGTGGGGTCATCGGATCGACATTATTCCGCGACCGGAGCCAGACACGGCTCTAGCCCCCACCTTGCTCGAACCCCTGCCCGCCACGTATGATGCGGCGTTTATGACTTCACGAGTTCCAGAGCGACTGGTTGAGATTCGCGAGAAGGCGCAGCTGATGTCGGCCTCGGAGATCGAGCGCACTTTGATCCGGCTGGCGCATGAAATCGTGGAGAAGAATAACGGGATCGACGATCTCGCCTTTGTCGGCATCCGGCGCCGCGGTGTGCCGCTGGCGGAGCGGCTGGCGAAGATTATTCAACGCATCGAAAAAAAGCCGGTGCCGGTGGGAACGCTGGACATTACGTTGTACCGCGATGACCTCTCCACGCTGGGTCCGAAACCGGTCGTGCAGAAAACCGAACTCGAGTTTAACGTCGCCGGCAAGTCGGTGGTACTGGTGGACGATGTGCTGTATACCGGACGCACCACCCGCGGCGCCCTGGATGCGTTGTTCCGCGGCGGACGACCAAAGCGGGTACAACTGTGCGTGCTGATCGATCGCGGCCATAGGGAATTGCCTATTGAAGCCGCGTTTGTGGGACGCATGGTCCAGACCACGGACAATCAGATCATCGAAGTCAAGCTTCGCGAAGTAGACAACGCGGAAAAAGTTCTGCTGATGGAAAAACAGTAGTGTAATGAGACCCGCATGAGTGCAGCCCGGGGTTCGCTGCTCGGAATCGAGCACTTGGACGCAGCGGAAATCCTGAAAATCCTGAAATTCGCGCGGCGCATGAACCCGGACAAGCCGCGCCCGCTGCTGAAGGGCAAACGGGTCGTTCTCCTTTTCTACGAATCTTCCACGCGCACCCGCAGTTCGTTTGAGATTGCGGCCAAGGCGCTGGGAGCGCATACCGTCCTGATCCAGGCTGCCGGATCGAGCATTGAAAAAGGCGAGTCGCTGCTCGACACCGGATACACTGTGCGCGCCCTGGGAGCCGACGTTATCGTGATTCGTCACCCCAATGCGGGCGCGCCGCATGTGATGGCCCGTCACATTGACGTGCCGGTGATCAATGCGGGAGACGGGCTGCACGAACATCCTTCGCAGGCGCTGCTGGATGCCTACACTATCCTGCGCAACAAGAAGAAGTTTCAGGGTTTGCAGGTTGCGATTATCGGGGACATTTTTCATAGCCGGGTGGCGCGCTCAGCCTGCCACCTGCTCAGCAGGTTTGGCGTGAAGATCATTCTCTGTGGGCCGCCGGAGTTGGTGCCAGAGATGCGCTACCAGATGACGGCGGCGCGGCTGAAAATGGCGAAGAAGGATGCCATCGTGATGCATCCGGGGCCGATCATCCGCGGACTGGAATTGACTGACGACGTGGCTGACGGGGCGCAGGCACGCATTCTGGAGGAAGTACGAAACGGTGTCCCGGTGCGCATGGCGATTCTGGCGCGGGCCGTGGGAAAGATCCGATGAGAGGCGTCGCTTTCTTCGCGGAGGATTTTCACGGTACAACGCGGACTGGGTGCAGTCGAAAGAGACGCGGCACGCCGCGTCTCTACTACGGGCTTCGGGTGGGAAACGGGCGCGATCATGGCACACAATAAACCTAAAAGCGGATCGCTGCTGATCAGGGGTGGCCACCTGATTGATCCGGCTGCGAAGATCGACGCGCCCATGGAGATCCTGATCGAAGGTGGCTGTGTGGCGGAGGTTGCGCCTCCGAACAAGATCAAGGGCGCGGACGAAAAGTTCGATGCTCGTGGGCTGATCGTTGCTCCGGGGTTCATTGACTTACACGTGCACCTGCGCGAGCCGGGACAATCCTACAAAGAGTCGATTGCCACCGGCACGGCTGCCGCGGCGGCGGGCGGTTTCACGTCGGTCTGCACGATGCCGAATACGGCGCCAGTGGTGGATTCTGTCGAGTGGGTACAGTGGTTGCGCTCGCCGGAGCGCGGCGCCGTGGTCAACGTGTTTCCGATCGCCGCTGCCACACGGGCTAGCAAAGGAGGGACTCTCACCGATTTCCGTTCGCTGCAACGCGCGGGCGCCGTCGCAGTTACGGATGACGGCAAACCCATTCTGGAAGACGACACCATGCGCGCAGCGCTGGTTCTGGGTAGTGAGCTGCATTTTCCTGTCGTGCAGCACGCGGAAGACACGCGACTGACTGAGAATTGCTCAATGCACGCGG
>WNFC01026563.1_pt1 | contig 11020 bp, 8 predicted proteins | sample 5400541 | NCBI WGS metagenome assembly WNFC01 (sample SAMN13153342, study PRJNA577476) | soil metagenome | isolation source: 120 cm saprolite under Douglas fir tree site 2 hole 2 replicate 1 | place: USA:California | collected 2015-04-18
TTCCCCGGCGTGATTCGCGCCGGCGTCGTTGAGGATTCTCCCAATCTTCACCAAGTGAAGGGCTTCAACCTGCAAGCGGCCTTGTCGGCGCGCGGCGTTTCGGCTCCGGTGCGCGTCTTCAACGATGCCGACGCTATGGCCGCGGGAATCGCCGCCACGCGCGGCAAGCTGCAAAAGCTCATTCGCGTCTGGACGCTCGGCAACGGCGTAGGCTTTGGGCGCTATCCCTGGAGCGAAGGCATTTGGGAAGGCGGCCATTCCGTGGTCACGCTCGACCCCAAGGAAAATCTCTGCGGCTGCGGCGGACGCGGCCATCTTGAAGGCATCCTCGGGCATCGCTCCATGCGTTTGCGTTTCCTTGACCTCGAGCCCGAAGAAGTCTTCGCCAACGCGCGCACCGGCGACGCGCGCTGCTCGGAATTCGTGACCCTCTGCCACCGCGCGCTGGCCGCCGCCACGGCGACCAGCATCCACATGGACGGCCCCGGCCAGTTCTATATCACCGGACCCAACGCCAAGTTCATCGATATCGCGCTGCTCGACCGTTTCGTGCACGAAATGGTGAAGATGAGCCCGTTGCAAGGCAGCCGCTTCGAGATCATACCCACCAGCGATGAGGTTGGCATCATCGGCGCCGCACTAAACGCCGAGCGCGCCGCGTCCGCTTAGCTATTAATCAGGTCTGCGTGCAATCACCCTAAAGGAGACACTGTGCCCCAGGTCGTCGCCGAAACAACGGAAGTCGCTGAACAAACGGCAGCGAACGTCCCACTCCGAGATCGCCTCACCACCGGCCCAGCCATCGTCGGCTACATCGCTCTCGTCAAGCTGGCGATTCATCTGTATGCCGCGCGCTTCTACGGATATTTCGGGGACGAGCTGTACTTCATGGCGTGCAGCCGGCACTTAGCTTGGGGCTACGTCGACCAGCCTCCGTTCATCGCGGTGATCGTAAGAATCGAGCGGACGCTCTTCGGCGACTCGCTGCAATCCATCCGCTTGTTGGCCGCACTCGCGGGTGCGTGCACGGTGCTCCTCGCTGGATGGATCGCGCGCGAACTCGGCGGAAAACGATTTGCCCAGGCGCTCGCGGCATTGGCGGTGCTCGTCGCCGGGGTGTGCCTCTCGATGAACCACTACATCTCCATGAATGCCTTCGAGCCGCTGGCCTGGGCGGGATGCGCGCTGATCCTGATTCGCATCATCAAGACCAGCAACCAGAGGTTGTGGCTGTGGTTCGGGCTAGTCGCCGGCGTAGCCCTTGAGAACAAATATGGCATCGTTTTCTTCGCAACCGGCGTGGTCGCGGGCCTACTGCTTACCGAACATCGCTCCATGTTCCTCAAGCCGTGGATCTGGCTCGGAGGCCTGATCGCCTTCTTGACCTTCCTTCCCAACCTGGTCTGGAACATCCAACATCACTTCCCGTTTTTCGAATTGCTCGCCAACATCCGCCGCAACGGGCGCAACGTGCCGCTCACGCATTTACAATTTCTCGGCCAGCAGGCGCTGTACATGCTCCCGACCTCCGTCCCGCTGGTGCTGGCCGGGCTATGGTTCTATTTTGCGCATCCCCAAGGCAAGCAGTTCCGCGTTCTGGGATGGGCCTCGCTGGCTCTTCTCGCGATCATCATGTTCTCAGCCAACGGCCGGCCGTATTACGTCGCTCCCGCCTATCCCATGTTGTTTGCCGCTGGAGCAGTCGCAATGGAAGGGTGGTTCTCCCGCCGCCGGCGGCAATGGCTCAAGCCCGCATACCCGTTCTTGCTGCTGATTACTGGTGCGATTGGAGCGCCGATGGCGATACCCGTGCTCTCCCCCGAAACTTACATTCGCTACTCGCAACTCCTGCATTTCGCTCCTCCGCCCATCGAGACCGACAAACTCGGGCCGCTCCCGCAGTTCTATGCCGACATGTTCGGGTGGGAAGAGATGACCATCGAAGTCGCCCGCATCTACAATTCCCTTCCAACGGATGTCCGTCCCAAGACCGCGATCCTCGGCAGAAACTACGGCCACGCCGCCGCGGTCGATCTATTCGGTCCGAAGTATGGCCTTCCCAAGGCCATTAGCCCGCACCAAAACTACTTTCTCTGGGGACCTGGAGATTACACGGGCGAAAACGTCATCGTCATGGGGCTCAAGCGCGAGGAACTTGAAAGGTACTTCAGCTCCGTTGAATCCGTCGGCCAGGTCGGCCACCCCTACGCCATGCCCAACGAGCATTTCACCATCTACTACTGCCGCCGGCCGAAGTTGTCCCTCCAGCAGTTGTGGCCAAAACTCAAGAACTGGTCCTGATCAACGTGCAGACTGGATGGAAAGAGAGTTTTGTGAGCAAGGATGTCCCATCTTAAGAATCCCTTTCGAGGTATGCAACGAGAATTGACTTGCTTCTGGCCGCGGCCTAAGATTTCGCCGCAAAGGCGGTGCCCTGGCAATGATTGGCCAGACCATCGGCCACTACCGCATCATCGAGCGAATCGGCGAGGGCGGCATGGGGGAAGTCTATCGCGCCCATGACGAGCAGCTCGATCGCGACGTCGCGCTGAAGGTCTTACCGTCCGGCACGCTTACCGACGAAAGCGCGCGCCGCCAGTTCCGCAAAGAAGCCCTGACTCTCGCCAAGCTCAACCACCCGAACATCGAAACCGTGCACGAATTCAACTCGCAGTCTGGCGTGGACTTTCTCGCCATGGAGCTTGTTCCCGGCAGCCCGCTCAGTCAAAGGCTGAAAAGCGGCGCGCTGCCGGAGCAGGAAGTCGTTGGCCTCGGCGCGCAGTTGGCCGAAGCTCTGGCTGTCGCCCACGAGAACGGCATCATCCACCGCGACCTCAAGCCCAGCAACTTGATGGTCACGCCGGACCGCCGCGTGAAGATTTTGGATTTTGGTCTCGCGCTCCTGCTCGTCCCAGCGCAAGAAGGGGACGTCACGCAGAGTATTACGACAACCTCCACGAATATCTCCGGCACGGTGCCGTACATGTCTCCCGAGCAATTGCGCGGCTTGCCGGTGGACGCGCGCAGCGACATCTACGCCGCCGGGACGGTGCTTTACGAAATGGCCACCGGTCTGCGGCCCTTTCCGCAGTCGCAAAGCGCGGAGCTGATCGGCGCCATCCTCCATGAACCTCCGGATGCTCCAAGTTCGCGCAACGCCCGCATCTCGCCGGCGCTGGAAAGCGTCATCATGAAGGCGCTGGAGAAAGATCCGCAGCAACGTTACCAATCTGCTCGCGAGCTTCGCATCGCTTTGGAAGGCATCGGCAAAGGCGCTCATCCACCTCCGCCGCGGCGCCGCACGCCTCTTCTCGTAACGGCGGGGGTGTGCGGAGCCATTCTTCTCGTGGCGGGACTTGGGCTTGGTCTCAACTTCACCCTGCTAGGTAACCGCCTGCTGCATCGCGGAACACCAGCAGCCGCAGGCATTGTTTCTGCACCCGTCAAAGCGCGCCGCTCCGTCGCGGTGCTGGGTTTCAAGAATGTCTCCGGCCGGCCCGAGGCCGCGTGGCTCTCCACTGGACTTTCCGAAATGCTTACCACCGAGCTCGGGACTGGCGAGAAACTCCGGACCATTGCCGAAGAGAACGTCGCGCGCACCAAGCTGGACCTTGCGCTTTCCGATCCTGACAGTCTGGCGAAGGACACCCTGGCCCGCGTGCGCAAGAATCTCGGCGCCGATTTTGTGGTGCTTGGCTCTTACGTCGACTTGGGAAAGGAGGCCGGAGAGCAAATTCGCCTGGACCTACGGCTGCAAGATGCGCTTACCGGTGAAACCACGGGAGTTGTTTCTGTAACCGGAACCGAGAGCCAACTCTTCGACCTGGTATCTACAGCCGGAGCGCAGCTTCGCGAGAAACTCAATGTCGAAGCTATTTCCCCTGCGGACATTACCAGCGTGCGCGCCGCGCTGCTCACCGAACCCGAAGCGGGCCGCTTGTACGCCGAAGGCATTGCCAAACTGCGCCGCTTTGACGCGCGCGCCGCCCGTGATCTCCTCCAGGGAGCGGTTGCCGCCGACCCCAAGTCCGCCCTCGCGCATTCCGCCCTCGCTTCCGCCTGGTCCGCGCTCGGCTATGACGCACGAGCCAAGGAAGAAGCCAAGAAGGCTTTCGATTTGTCGGCAGGCCTGCCGCGCGAGCAGCGTCTTCTCATCGAAGGCCGCTACCGGGAAACAATGGGCGCCTGGGACAACGCCGTGGAAATCTACAAGTCGCTCTTCACATTTTTCCCCGATAACCTCGATTACGGCCTGCGTTTGGCAAGGTCCGAGAACCGCGGCGGCAGCCCCAAAGATTCGCTGGCCACTATTGAATCGCTTCGCAAACTTCCCGCGCCCAACGGTGATGATCCCGCAATTGACATCGCCGAAGGGGAGGCAGCGCGAACCCTGGCCGATTTCAAGCGCGAAGACGCCGCCGGCACCGCTGCCGTCGCCAAGGGTGAAGCGCTTGGCGCGCAATTGCTGGTGGCCCGCGCCCTGGATATACGCGCCTTTGCTGTGTGGCGCCTCGGCCAACCGGATGCCGCCGCTCCTCTATACGAGCGCGCCAAACAAATCTACGACGCTTCCGGCGATCGCAATGGCGTGGCCACCGAACTCAACCGCCTCGCGCTTTTGCGCTGGGATCACGGCGACTTCGATGGCGCGGAAGACCTATTCCAGAAGTCATCTGCCATCGCCCGGGAATCCGGCGATCAGGGCGGGATCGCCAGCGCCTGGCCCGCGCCGCGCAAATGTATCGGCAGGCCTACCAAATTGCCATCGATACCGGGAATAAGTGGGGACAACTCATTACGCTGGCCAACCTGGGCCAGACGCTCTCCAAGCAGGGCGACCTCAGCGGCGCCAGAAAAGATCTGGAACAAGCCATTGCCGGCTTTCAGCAACTCGGGGACAAGAACAACGCCGCCATTAATATGTCGGAGCTGGCGAATGTCCGGCGCGGGCAAGGAGACTTGGCGGAGGCCATGAAGGTCCAGCAGGAAGCCCTGTCGCTCGCAAGGTCGATTGGAGACAAGCGCATTTCCGCCTGGGCGCTAGACAATATCGGCGACATCCGAACGGATCAAGGCCAGCTTGCTGAAGCCCGGAAGAGCTACGAGGACGCATTGCGCCTGCAAACAGAGATCGGCGAAAAAGGTCCTGCGGCCTATACGCGTCTCGCCTTGGACGATCTCTCCGTGGATGATGGCCAGCTCGCGCATGTCAACACCGCAGACATACGCCAGGCCTTAGACGAGTTCGAAAAAGAAAAATCCGTGGACGGAGCAATTTTTGCACGCTCCGTTTTTGCCGATATTCTTCTCGCGCAGGGGAAATCGCAGGATGCCTGGAAGGAAGTCGAGGCGGCCGAGGCTATCGCCAAGAAGAGCCAGAACTTTTCCACGCGCGAGAACTTGGAGATCACCGGCGGACGCGTGCGCAGCGCTTTCGGACGCTCCGCGCAAGCAAAGGCAGCCCTGGAAGCCGCGCTGGCGAAAGCCGCGAAGGCGAACTACGCCGGATTCCAACTGCAAGCGCGCCTGGCCCTGGGCCAGATGGAAATGCGCTGGGGCGATTCTACTGCCGCTCGGGAGCAACTCAGCACACTCGGAAAAGATGCCACCGCAAAGGGCTTCCTGCTGATCGCCCGGCAAGCGGCAGACGCGATGCGGGAGTGACTCCACTTAGTCCGCCAAGCGCTTGACCAACTGGTTCAGCCTGGCGCGGTCTTCGTAACCCATGTCGATAAACGCCACCGCCATGCCCTCACCCGGCTTGATGTTCTTCACTATCGCCCGGGCGCGCACCTCCCCACCGGGCACATCAAAGAGCAGTTTCAGGAGCGTGCCGACGGGCGCCGGATCCGGTGTGGAAACAAACAAGCCGCCAAGCCCAAGCGTTACAATGTGCGATATTCCCTTTCCGTCGGTGCACTGCCATGCAACCAGCATGCCTTTCGGCAGCGCCACCCGCGGGTATCTGCGCTTTACGGCGCGAGGTATGCGGCTCATGAACTAATTATCGCGGCCCAGCAGTTCGTAAAACCACACTCAGTTTGGGCGGGCACGCCTACAAAATACCTGTCCCACTGGCCATGCGTTGCTTTCGATAAGCCGAGAATATTGCGGCGGGTGACGTCGCGCGCAGTTCCTTGCTCGGGCACCCGGAGATCCATCTCCTGGATTGCTCCCGCTGGCCCGAGCGCAAGGACTGCGGGCAAGAATGCCTCAGCAGTTTGGCGCTGATCAAAGAGTTGCCTGGTCTGGAACAAAGTCGCCGACTGGTACATCACGAAAACAGTACCAAACCGGCCGCGGTTGTCCACTCCTGATCCGCCCGTAAGATCTAGCCTCCTTGGGCTGTGGCTATGCCGTGGCGCATGGCATAGTGAATCAGCTCCACCAAGGAATGGAGGCCGAGCTTATGCATGATCTTGGATCGGTGGGTCTCGACAGTCCTGACCGTGATGCCCAGGAGCGCGGCGATCTCCTTATTCGTTTTCCCCTCGGCCAGGAGGCTGATGATCTCTGTCTCACGAGGAGTTGCTCGCACATCTATGCGCTCCCCTGGTTGATGCTGGCTTTCTTTTTTGAGAAGGCCTTCCAGCACGATTTCAGATACTTTCGGGGTGAGGAAACGCTGGCCCTCAGAAACGCCTTTAACCGCTTTCACAAGGCACTCCGTGAGATCGGATTTCAAAATGTACCCGTGAGCCCCCGCCTCCAATGCACGCTGCACCATCTGTTCTGACTCGTGCATCGTGAGCACAAGTACTTTGGTAGCCGGAACTGCCTCCCGAATTTGACGCGTTACCTCGATTCCATCCGGCTCGGGTATGCTGATATCGACTACGGCCACATCCGGTTTCAGTGCGATGGCCTTTTCTACCGCCTCACGGCCATTCGCTGCCTCGCCGACAACTCTCCACCCGTGTCGGGAGTGGAGGACCCCTCGTGCGCCACGCCGCACCAGTTCGTGGTCGTCAACCAGCAGAATGCGTAGTGTTTTCACGTGTGTTCTCCCCGAGAGGCAGCGTCACGCGTACGGTCGTGCCGTCACTGCCGGAATCAATATCCAACTGCCCGCCGATCAACTTCACTCGCTCTTGCATGCTGGGAATGCCCACACCACCTTCGAACCGGGGCTGCTCTTCACCCCTTGGCACCCTGGCAGGGGCTTCGTGGTCAAAGTCGCTGATTTCCAGGGTGAGATGCGTGTTGCGATCAATCCGTATCTTGGCTCGGTGGCTTCCCGAATGGCGCTGGACGTTTGTGAGGCTCTCTTGCACGACTCGGAATAAGGCCAGCTCGATCTCTCGTTCCATGCGTCCGAGACGCGCCGAGAGCTCCAATTCCACGTGGATTCCACTCCGTTTCGTGAAGCCCCTCACATACTCTCGAATCGCGTCCTCTAAACCAGCTTCATCTAACACCGGTGGGTGTAACACGTAAGAAAGCGTGCGCACTTCACGAACGCACCTGTCCGCCAAAGACGTGCACTCGGAAAGAAGTCTTCGTGGTTTTTGCTCGCCCGAAGGAATGGAAGCACGGAGTTGACCCAGCATCGTTGCCAAGGCCACTAGGTCTTGGCCCGTGGAATCGTGCAAATCCCGGGCGATCTTGCGCCGCTCCTCGTCCTGCAAACGCAGAAGCTGCCCGGAAAGCCGCCGCAGTTCCTCTTCCGCTCGCTTGCGGCCTGTGATGTCCGTGACAAAGCCGCAAATGGCGTATATTTCGCCACGTGAGTCGAACAAGGGAAACTTTTGGACGATGCTGGTGTGCGGACCATCGTCATGAAGGGCCACCTCCTCGAACTCCATTGGAGCGCGGGCATGGAGCACCTGGAGATCACTTCCGCGAAATACGGCGGCCTGATCAGGTGGGAAAATCTCAATGTCTTTCTTGCCGTAAATCTGATCCCGGGTGAAGCGAAAGGTTTTTCTGTATTCTTCATTAATGAGTAGGTAGCGCCCGTCCACATCCTTGAGAAAAATCAGGTTTGGGCTGTGGTTCAGAATCGCGCTGAACTGCTCTTCGGTCTTGCGGAGCGCCTCCTCCGCCCGCTTGCGCTCGGTGATGTCTTCGCAGACTGCGAGCAGACATTGCTTGCCACCTATGTCGATTGGCTCCGCCGAGTAGAGCTTCACTCTCGTTGCGCCCGATTTGGTTCGAAGCCGTATCTCCAGATTTCGCACTCCACCTTGCTTTTTAATTTGCTCTACAACTGTCGCTCTCACGTCGGGCTTGGCCCACAGTCCAAGTTCAAGAGTAGTGTGACCGATGGCCTCGTCTCGGGCAAAACCCATGTTTCGCTCAAAACTTTCGTTGACATCCAAGAATCGACCTTCCTGAAGCGTGGTAATCACAATCTCGGCAGGAGATGAATGAAATGCCTTCGAGAATTTTTCTTCCGATAGTCGCAGCGCCTTCTCTACGCGCCTCTGCTCGGTAACGTCATGTGCTATCCCTCGAACGATGGGGGCGGTCACACCATCCGTTCGGAGCGTATTGTGGTACTCCCAGATCCTGCGTTCTCCGGTCTTTGTAAGAACGACCATTAAACCTTTGACGAAGCCGTCTCTCTGTATGTCCAGGAGAGACTGATCAAATTGAGCGCGGGCCTCCGGCAGAAGAAAATCCCGCATGGGCTTGTTCAGCAGCTCCTCCCGGGTGTACCCAAGAAGTTTGACGGGCAGTTCGTTGACAGACAGAAGACGCCCCTGCAGATTGTGCGTGCAGATCAGATCGGTGGAATGCTCGACCAAATCGCGGTAACGATCCTCGCTCTCTCGCAACACGACTTCCATCTCTTTGCGAGCGGTAATCTCCTGGGCCGTGCCGACAAGTGTCCTAACGTTGCCCGCCGGATCTTTCGCGGTAAATCCGATTGCTCTTATCCACTTTACCGTCCCGCTGGGGCAGACGATGCGAAATTCCTCATCGAAGCGATTCGTACTCTCCAACTCATCAAGTTCCGCAAGCACTCGCTGCCGGTCTTGGGGATGTATCAGTTCACGGTACGAGGTTGGATTGGAATAGAGCGAATCTAGGGGGAGTTCACAGATCTGTTCAAATGCCGGACTCACGTAGGAAACTTCTTTAGTTTGCGGGTCCAAAATCCAGAATATTTCCTGGATGTTGTCGGCGATTTGTCTAAAGCTTTCCTCGGTTTTCTTGAGCGTGGCGGCCTGCCGATTCAGTTCTTCATTTGCTGCCCGCATTTCTTCCGTGCTCGGCAGGCAAAGAACTCGAGGAGCGACACGCACAAGCAGCGCAGCGGTGGATAAGGAGGCCAGCGCGGTGATCACTTTGACCCCGCCCGAAATCCAGTACAGCGGCAGCCAGAGCGTCACTACCTCCATCATGTGCGTTGCGCCACAGGCAGCGATGAAAGTCCCGAAGCACACGAACATCCAGTCAAAGGGGAGGTCTCGCTTTTTCTTTACCAGATAAATCAGAATGGGCGGGATCGAAAAGTATGCAACGGCGATGAGCGTATCTGATATTACGTGCAACCAGACGAGAAGCGGCTTCCACTGGTAGCAAAAACCGTGAGGCAGCAGCTCACTGGACGCGAATAGTTTCCATACCATTGGCTTTCTCCAGTTCGTTTTTCACCAGCCTGCTCTGTAGGGCAGTTGTCGGCCGGAAGTGTCGCTCCAGAGAGAAACGCGCAATTGAACGGAATTGGAAGGGCGCGGACAGACGTTGCAGGCGTAGGCGTACAACCGTGAAACAAAGAGGGGCTACCGGACGTGCTCTGAGAAGGGTCATGTAGCTGCCTCCGTCTGGGTGGCAGCTTTGATTTAGTTATCTACGATTATAACTAACTACAGCGGAAGTCAAGTGTTTGTTAAGGCGCGCGACGGGCATTCGCGACGTAAAGTGCGGGGGGGCTGAGGCAAGAACGGCGGTTAAAAGCGAGAGGAGAACCGTGGGCCGGTGGGCAGGCCACCGGAACGGGCAAGTCGAAGGCGAGCATCCGCGTAAAGTGCGTGGACCAAATCCACAGTCCCATCGCGATGGCTCCCCCGGGCAACCAAGCCGAGCAGACCCAACCGCGCGCCGCGGGTTACACGTCCCCAAGATCAAGTGCCGCGTGGGACGAGGAGAAGGCGCTGCGGATGAACCAGTGCCCGGGCTTCCTCTGGCGCGGAATGCACTTTGAGGTGACCGGCAAAGCTGAGATGATCGACGGCTGGAGAATCGTTTGCGCAAAACGTGGAAAGAAGTGGGGCTGGGCCTGCTGAATCTGCTCCTGGTGGTAGGCGCCGTTGTTGCGATGCAACCCGTGCTCGGAAAATATTTAGGCTCGGCTGGCGCGGCGGTGCTGGCCGCGCTTTGTCTCGGCGTGTATATCGCGGCGTCCAAATGGATTGAGCGGCGTACACCCACGGAACTCGCCGTCAGGCGTGCTCTGCCCGAGCTCGCCGCGGGAATTCTAGTTGGTCTTGCGCTCTTTTCCTCAGTCATGGCGATTCTCTGGCTCGCCGGCGCCTATCATCCCGCAGGATGGGGTTCGTATCGGCCACTGCCGCGGGGACTTTTCTTCGCTATTCTGGCAGGCATTCTCGAGGAACTATTGTTTCGTGGACTCTTGTTCCGACTCTGCTCCAAGCTCCTGGGCACCTGGGGAGCGTTATTGTTCACCTCAGCGCTGTTTGGCGCCGCGCACGCCACCAATCATGGAGCCACGGTGAGCAGTTCCCTGGCGATTGCGTTGGAAGCTGGCATTCTGCTCGGCGCGGCCTACGCGGCGACGGGCCGGCTCTGGGTGCCGATCGGATTACACGTTGGATGGAATTTTACCGAAGGCTCGCTGTTTGGGATGACGCTCTCGGGAAACACCATGGCTCCTGGGCTGATCCGAGGCTCGCTCAACGGGCCGCGCGTTCTTACGGGTGGGGAGTTTGGCCCGGAAGCCTCCATCGTTGCGGTCATTCTGTGTCTGGCTGCCGCGGTCTCTTTCATCGTTCGCATCATCAAACAGAACCGCGTGGAGCCTCCTGTGTGGCGACAGGCACAGCCGGCTGTC
>WNFC01009030.1_pt1 | contig 11019 bp, 10 predicted proteins | sample 5400541 | NCBI WGS metagenome assembly WNFC01 (sample SAMN13153342, study PRJNA577476) | soil metagenome | isolation source: 120 cm saprolite under Douglas fir tree site 2 hole 2 replicate 1 | place: USA:California | collected 2015-04-18
CGTAGTAAGACAGCCGTTCAAACAGCTCAGTAATGTTGGCGACCCAGAATGGACGCTCAAAGCCGGTTCGAATCTCATTCAATCGCTGGGAAAAGGACAATGCTGGCTCCTTCTTTTAACTAATGACGTTTTAACCTATAACGCTCGGACTGATCTCGAATGACTTAGATCTTCGCTCCACGTGTGATCTACTTCGTCAGGGCAGATTGCAGCCGTTGCCGCACCTGCTCCGCTGAGATGCCGCTCACTCGTATGACCTTGTTTCGGCTGGTTTCGCCGCTGGCTATGGTAATGGACGAACGCCCGATTGCAAATAAATCTGAGAAGAATTCAACCACGGCCTGGTTTGCCTTGCCATCGACCGGCGGAGCGGTGATGGCCAGCTTGAGAGCGTCGCCCACGGTGCCGGTGATCGCGTCCTTGCGCGCGCGAGGATGCACCTTCACCGCAAAGCTGACCCCGGTCGCGGATTCTTTGAGTGGAACCATGTTGAAGACCCGACCAGATGCTGCGGGCTGAAACGTTAGTGAATAAAAGAATGCTGCCGGAAGCTGCCACCCACCTGACTCCTCAAGAGCGCAGGGCTGGAGGCCCGATATGAGTTAGCCCAGTCCATTCCCGAAGCGCGCTTGCGCTGAGGGATAAGGGCTGGGTAAGCTGGACGCAAAATATTTCCTCACGCCGTAGGCCGGACCGTAGCGACATAAAATAAAGCTTGTTTACCTCGAGAGGACGCATGATCATCCGCAGCTAATCCTCACGGCTTCGGCCGCTCCCCGAAAATCGCCGACCCCACCCGCACGCACGTTGATCCTTCTTCGATGGCGACTTCAAAGTCATGAGACATTCCCATCGAGAGCACGTTCATGGAAACATTTGGCAGCTTGCGCAGGGCAATCTTATCGCGCAGATCGCGCAATGTGCGGAAGTACAGCCGCGCTCCCTCCGGATCTTCGGTGTAAGGCGGGACGGTCATCAGTCCCCGCACTTGCAGATTCCCCAGTTCCGCCGCGCCGAGCAGCAGTTCTTCCAGCTCCGGCGAATCCATCTCAATGCCCGCCTTGCTCTCTTCTTCGCTGACTTTGATTTCGATCAGCACCGGCAATGTCCGGCCAAGCTGCCTGGCGGCTTCGTTCAGCTTTTCTGCCAGCCGCAGTGAATCAACAGAGTCCACGGCTTGAAAAGACTCCGCTGCCTTCTTCGCTTTATTACTTTGCAGATGGCCGATCAGGTGCCACTCGGCGTCTCTCAGGTCTCGCAGGGCTTCCTGTTTTTCTCCGAACTCCTGCACGCGGTTTTCGCCGAATACCCGCAGCCCCGCTTCGTAAGCCTGACGTATGCGTTCCGGTTCAACCGTCTTGGTGACGGCCATGAGCGTGATCGCGTTTGTATCGCGCTTCACTCTTGCAGCAGCGGCAGCCATGCGTTCGCGTATTCCGGCAATGTTCTCAGCGATGGACATCCGTGAAGATTATATGTTCCGATAACGAACGGCGCATTGCCCTCGTCTCTTGTCGCCGAGCACTGGGCGGAATAATCTCGCCGGCATGCAGACGCTCTGAGTTTGCTGGTGGTCTTTTTGGCCACGAACTGCCCGGCCTGGACGACCCTCCCTTTGAGCCCCTTGGGACAAAGATAGTTGAGAAGCCGTAGAGCGGATCGTGTTCACCGTATCCGAGATCTCAACCCTCGTGACTTCCGGTTCTCGCCGGTGACCAAAGTTTGACCCGCCCTTTTGCGAACAGCCGCATAATACCTCCATCCGGCTTTGCGGCCGATTGGGGGAACTGTGGATCTGAATCAGTCATTTGCGTGGAAAACATTCCGGACTTTTTGCTGCACCGCGCTGTTTGTGTTGGCGGCTTTGCCCGCTCAGGCTGCTGACAAGGACGTGGTAATCCGCCAGGCGCGGGCTGCGTACTACAGTCTTAACGGCGAGGGGATGCAGCAATTCCAATGCAACATAACGCCCAATTGGGAGGCCTTGCTGGCCGACTTGCGCAAGACGGACTCCGCAGCCGCCGCTCGAGCAGTGCAAAAGCTGAAGGAACTGCGCTTCTCTGCAACCATTCCCTCCCAGGGCGACGTCAAAGTCACGCACAACGAGATTTCGGCGGACAACAAACAAGTGGCTGACGGACTGACTCAGATCTACAACGGCATGGAGCAAATGATCGTGGGATTTTTTCAGACTTGGTCCGTTTTTGTCATCAATCCAGGACTTCCTGAAGCTGGTAGCACCTTCCAACTGGAAGAAATCCCTTCTGGCTACCGCATCTCCTACAAGGACGGCGCTGCAGATGTGGTTACGCAGATGAATAAGGACTTCTCAATAAGCTCAACCGCGGTTAGCTCCAAAGATTTTGACAGTACACTCCAGCCGCTTTTCAAGCAAACTGCCAAAGGGCTTCTGCTATCCGGCTATCAGGCCATCTACATCGGCGCCTCGGCGGCCGAGAAAACTGAATTGCAGGTTAAAGTTGACTACCAGCAAGTAGACGGCTTGCAGTTGCCAAAAACGCTGGACTTGCAGGGTTCTTACGGCGGGAATCCGTTTAAAGTCGAAGTCGCGTTCACTGGATGCCACGCAGACCACAGGTAAGGGACACAGGATCAACTCTCGTCCCGGTGTCCGGGGGCGGCGGCAGCATTTTGGATTGATTCACTGCCAAACGTCCGTGGAGACTATACACTGCATTTCCCCGACGGCAGCATTGAAACCGGCACCTTTAGCAACCCGCAACCGCCTTGCAACAAAAAGCCAGCCAAGCCGAAAGTATGCGGATGATGTCGTAAATGAGCTACTTGCTGGCCGCCTGCTGCCTAGTCCCAATTGCGAACCCAGGGTCGGTAATCTTCAACGTGTCTTCCTTGGGCGCATACTTCTTGACCTGCTCGCCGATCTCACTTGCCTTGCCGATCACCACGAAGACCAGATTGTCCATCGGGTAATACTGCTTGATCACACGCTGCGCGTCGGCCAGCGTCATGGCATTGATCCTGGCGTAAAGGCCGTCAATGTCATTGCGATCAAGGCCGTAAAACTCCAGATCGGCAATCACGCCTGCCAACTGTCCGGCTGTTTCCAGCTCAGGTGGAAACTGACCCTGGATATAGTTCTTGGCCGACTTCAGTTGCTCTTCGGTGATGCCTTTTTCATGGACCTGCTTCAGGACGTCCAGAGTCTTGTCGATGGCTTCCACCGTGGTAGCGTTTTTCGTGTAGGTAGAAATCAAGAACGGTCCGGGCATCTTGCGCTGATCAAAACGCGAACCGGCGCCGTAAGTCAGTCCGGTCTTGATGCGGAGTTCAGAATTGAGCATTGACGTAAACCGGCCGCCGAAGAGCGTGTTCACCACGTTCAGATAGACGCGATCGGCATTCGTGCGAGCAATGCCTACATTGCCGATCTGGAAATATGTCTGCGTTGAATCCGGTTTATCGATCAGCAGCAGCTTCTTGCCCGCGAGAGCGACTGGTTGAGGAACGGTGACCGCTGGTGAAGTCCGCGCCGGCCACGCTTCAAACTTCTGCGTAATCAGCTTCTCCATTTCAGGCGTGGAGAAGTCGCCTGCCACCGCCAGGATTGTGTTTCCGGGTGTGTAATAGGATTGGTAAAACTTCAGGACATCATCACGCGTGATGGCCGCCAGCGTGATCTCATCGCCACCGGTTGGACGCCCATAAGGATGTCCGCTGAACAGGTAAGCATTGAAGTACGTTCCCAGAACAGCCTGTGCCTGGTCTTTGGACGCCTTCAATCCGTCCGCGCGCTGTTTCAGCAGCTTGGCAAACTCATCCTGGGGAAATGTCGGGTTCATCATCACGTCAGTCAGCAGATCAAGACCCTTGTCGATGTCCTTCCTCATAAACTGTGCCGAGATGGTGGTGAAATCAAAAGACGCCCCGGCATTGAATTGGGCGCCGATAAAATCCAGCTCTGACGAAAACTGGTCTCCACTGCGTGTCTTGGTGCCTTTGCGCAGAAGGTTAGCAGCGATCGATGCGGTGCCGTCTTTCCCCGCAGGATCCGCGATGCCACCGGCCTTTACGATTGCCTGAAAGCCGATCAACGGCACGGTATGCCGCTCCACCAGCAGCAGCGTCATGCCGTTTTTCAGCTTTACTCTCTTGTAGGGCGGCAGCTTGAGTGAGGGTGAGGTGTCCACGGCGGAAGCAGCCAGCGTGAGCGCCAGAATGAGCAACAGGAATTTTGCAAGATGTCTGGTCATGAATTTCTCCTTGGCTGACTAGTGTTTTGCTGCGTCGGATTTGGCTGGATCGGGTTTGGCCGCGTCGGTTTTCTCGGCCGGCTTTTCCGGGATCAGCGTGGCGACGGTGCGGTTCTTCTCGCCAAAATATTTGTCCGCCACGCGCTGCAGATCAGCCTTGGTGACTTTGTTGTAACTGTCCACGGCGGTGAATAGTTTGTGATAGTCGCCGAAGAAGACCTCATAGGCGCCCAGAGTATTGGCGCGACCACTGATGGTGCTCATCTGCCGGTAGAAATTGGCCAGCACAATATTTTTGGCTTTCTCCAATTCCTGGTCGCTGACAGGTTCTTTCTTCACGCGATCCAGCTCTTCATAAACGGCCTTCTCAACCGCCGTCGGGTCCACGCCGGCTTTTGGCTGCGCCGTAATGTTGAACAGGTTGGGATCGAAAGAAAAGCCAAAGCCGCCGTTGATCGCGATGGCCAACTGGTCTTTGTCAACCAGCCGTTGATACATGCGCGAGCTCTGGCCGCTGAGCAGAATCGTTTGCAGAAGAGTGAGAGGATACTGGTCCGGCGACGCCGATTCCGGCACGTGATAGGCCATCATCAGGATCGGGAGCTGAGCGTATTTCTTCACCGTCACGCGGCGTTCACCCATCTGCTCCGGTTCTGCGGTTGTTACTTTCGGCGGCGGAGCATGCGAAGGGATAGACTCAAATTTGCTCTGCGCCAGTTTGAAAATCTCGTCGGCGGTTATATCTCCTACCACGACCAGCGTGGCATTGCCAGGCGAATAACCCATTTCAAAATGATGTTTCAGGTCATCCATGGTCCAGTTTTCAATGTCCACCATCCAGCCCACCACCGGCCATTGATACGGATGGGCCGTGTAAGCGGTGGCATAAAGCTGCTCAAAGAGAATGCCGGCGTTGTTGGCGTCCACTGACGTCCGCCGCTCAGACGCCACCACGCCGCGTTCGGATGCGATGATCTTGGGATCAAAGCTCAGGTTCTCAATCCTGTCAGCTTCCAGATCAAAAATCAGGTCCAGCGCCGATCGCGGAAACCAATCCTGATACACCGTTGTGTCGCGATTGGTATAAGCGTTATTGGACCCGCCAGCGGTTTCCATGGTGCGGTCGAACTCGCCCGGACCATATTTCCTGGCGCCATTGAACATCATGTGTTCGAAAAAGTGCGAGATGCCGGTGGTTCCCGGCCGCTCATTGCGCGATCCGATGCGGTAGAAGGTGTACATGGCCACGTTTGGAATCGTGTGGTCTTCCTGCACCAGCACTTTCATGCCGTTCTTGAGCGTTGTGGTTTTAACGTCAAAGGTTTGCGCAGCAGCGGTGGAAATCGGCAGGGACGCGCAGGCAATGATTATGAAATGGAACCACAGTCTTCTCATGAGTGCTCCGAATCGATCTGAAATTGCTGGGCGCCCGGCAGATTCCCGAAACGCGCTCAGGGTTCTTCCGCTTTAGCGGTGTTGGCAAAGACGGAAAAGTACTGGGAAGGTTAGCACAGCGAGAGAAGCGGACTGGGGGAATATGTGCGGTTGTTTCGTTTTGAAGGTTCGTTTTGAAGTTCCGATTTGAAAAAGACAGCTAGTCGGGTGCAATCAGCGTTCCCTGCGCCGACACCAGTTGCCAGCGGCCATGATGTTCCACATAGACGTGCGTGTAGCGGCTGTTGAAGGCAAATCTTTCACCGTTGAACATGCCGTTCATCTGGGTCCTTCCGGTCACGATTGCGGTGGTCTCGTACAGCCGGACGCGCTTCTCCAGCGGCAGTATCACCTCAAACTTAAGCATGCCGGAGCGCACCACATCCATGAGGGCGGTTTTCGTAACTTCAGACCCGCTCATCACGTCAATCAGAAGAAAATCATTGGCCAGAATATGGTTCAGAGTATCCACGTCGGCTGAGGTGAGGGAAGTGAAGAATTGCTGCTCGGCGGCCATTGGATCGGCTATCGTCTTCATGCTTCAACTATAGACGAAAAAGGCACAGGCGGTAAGTGTCCCGGTAAGCCTGTGCCTGATTGAAGGAAAGCCGTCTGTAGGCGCCTACTTCTTTTCCGCCTCAAGCGGCTTGCGGGCAAAGTAAAAGAGCGAATAAGCCAGCAACCCAAACATAATCACGGCCACCACATTGTTGTTGGCCAGGGCAGGAATCTTCTGTCCCCACGCGATCGAGTTTTCCGGCAGCCAATGCTTGGCTTCCGCCACCTTGATTACCATTCCGGCAAGTCCCACAATGCCGCCCGCTGCAATCAGGCCGCTCGAATAGAGTGAGCCCGGGCTGACCTCGCTCTCCTCAACCGTTTCTCCGGCGCGTTTGCCCTGGTATTCCACCAGCCAGCGGACCACGCCGCCGCAGAAGATCGCCAGTGTGGTGGCAATCGACAGATAGAATCCGACCGCGAACGACAGTGATCGAATCCCCAGCAACTCCACTGCAACAACCATAAATACGCCGAGAAGAATCAGTCCCCAGGGAAGCCTCCGTTGCAGGATGCCGTTGATTACCGTGGCCATCAATTGTGCCTGCGGCGCCGCAGCGCGTTCACTGCCGATGCCCTGAATCCACTGGACTTCAAATTTGCTGTTTTGCGCGTTGTAGAAGTAGTACCCGTTAGGTACGGTCGGCGAATTGATGGCCGTGTAGAGCGTCATGCCCTGGACGGATTGATCTTGTTTGGTTTGCGCCGCAGCGGGGCCTCTGGCCGCAGTCACGGGCACGGTTTGACGCTCAAACTTACCGGCATAGGGCAAAACTCCGGTCGGCAGGTTGTGCGTATCAATGGCAATGTTCACCGGACGGAACTCCTCCAGACCGGTATTCATCAGACCCAGCGTAAGGCCAATCGACACCACTGAAACCGTCACGCCGACCATCAGCGCAAGTTGTTGCTTGGCGGGTGTGGCGCCCACCAGGAAGCCGGTCTTTAAGTCCTGTGACGTGTTGCCCGCATTCGCCGACGCGATACACACCACCCCGCCGATGGTGATGGCCAGGGCGGAAAACGCCGTGCCTGTCCAGCCCATCACCAGGAACATGGCGCACGTCGCCATCAGGGTGGCGATTGCCATGCCGGAGATCGGGTTGGAAGAACTGCCGATCAGGCCAGTGATGCGCGAGGAAACCGTCACAAACAGGAACCCGAAAACCACCACCAGCAGTGCCGCTAGAAAGTTATTCAGCCCATGGGTTTCGGCATTCTTAATGGGAAAAAACGTTAGCATGCCCCACATAACCACGAGAAGCACGCCGGATCCCAGCAGCGCCCATTTCAGGCTGATGTCTTTGTCTGTACGGCGCTGTCCTGCCGCGCCTGCCGCGCCTTTTGCCAGGTCCTTGGCCCCAGCGCGCAGCGCATTCACAATTGTGGGAATGGTGCGCAGCAGAGTGATAAGGCCTGCTGCCGCTACCGCCCCTGCGCCGATTGGACGAATGTAAGCCCGGTAAATCTCGTCCGGAGACATGTCTGCGATCAGCTTGGTTCCGGGAAAGATTGCGGTCGTAGAGTGGCTGCCAAAGAACTTGATCGCCGGCATCACCACTAGCCAGGCAAAAGAGCCTCCCGCCACCAGCACTCCGGCAATTCGCGGTCCAATGATGTAGCCAACGCCCAGATATTCGGAGGTCGTGTTGGCTCGTAGCGATGATCCTGGAAACCAACCGGGCGTGTAAGTGGGCGTGCTCGGCCAGAGAGAAAACATATTTTCATTCTGGAAAAGCGTATAAATGGCGCCCAGGCCCAGTCCAGCGAAGACGCGGCTGGCAAATGAGCCGCCTTTATCGCCCGCAATGAGCACGTCGGCGCAGGCAGTGCCTTCGGGATAAAGAAGATTGCCGTGCTCCTTCACGATCAACTGGCGACGCAGCGGAATCATAAACAGCACGCCCAGCCAGCCGCCGATAAAGGCCAGCAGGAAGATGCGCGCGTATTCCAGCGGGAAACCGAGAAAGATCAGCGCAGGAAGAGTGAAGATCACGCCGCCGGCCACCGATTCGCCCGCCGATCCTGTTGTCTGCACGATGTTGTTTTCCAGGATGCTGGCTTTGCCCAGCGCGCGCAGAACGCTGATGGAGAGCACGGCAATTGGAATGGAGGCGGAAACTGTGAGCCCGGCTCGGAGACCCACATAGACAGTCACCGCTCCGAAGAGAATTCCGAACAAGCCGCCAAATAGTACGGCCCTCGGGGTAAATTCCGGCCGGGTTTCATCCGGCGGCACGTAGGGTGCAAATTTCAGCTCTGGTGCGGCTTCCTGGGTTTGTGCCACGTGTTCCTCCATTGATTGCGTGCCCGTGAATTGCGTGTCTCTGAATGCCTGTAGGTGAGTCGCCGCAAGTTAGCACAGGAACCTGCTTATATACAACAAAACCGTGAATGCGCGAATGCCTTTAGATACCAGGTTAGATACCGCGCACCATGCCGCCGTCAACCAGCAGGTTCTGCCCTGTAACAAAAGAAGCATCAGACGAGAGCAGGAAGGCCACTACTTTGGCCAGCTCGCCTACTTTACCTTCGTGCCCCAGTGGGATCTTCTCCACCGTGGCCTTGTCCACGGGATAAGAATCGACAAACCCCGGCAGCACGGAATTCACGCGGATTCCATGAACGGCGGCTTCCTGGGCGTGGAGTTTAGTCCACGACGATAGCGCGCTGCGGAAGATGCTGGACGTGGGCCGGCCCAGCTCCGGTTGCTGCGCAGCGTAGCTGGACATATTCACAAAATTTCCGCTGCGCTGTTTGATCATTACGGGCATGACCAGTCGCGCCAGCTTGATCACGCTGCCCAGAATCAGTTCGTAACCTTCCAGCCACTCGGCATCGCTGATCTCAAACAGGCCGCCCTTGGGTGGATTTCCCGTGTTGTGAACCACCGCGTCGATCCGTCCATAGCGGTCCACGGCAGTATTGACCATGTTGGTGAGGTCGCTGAGGCTGGTGACCGAGCCGGGAATGCCGATTCCACCCAGCTCGTAAGCAAAGTCATGGATCTCATGCGATCTGGCCAGCAACACTAGCTTGTATCCGCGGGAAGCCAGCTCACGGGCGATACCGGCGCCAATGCCTTTACTGGCTGCCGTAATCAGGGCCACCGGAGAAGGGTGAGAATGAGATTGCGTCATGGATATTAGCGGTCCTTGCCGGCGCTTACAAAATTGTAAATCGCGCGGGTTGATACTTTCGGCAGTCCCTTCATTAACGCGATTTTATTGATTATTTCGCAATAACACAGCTATACTGATTGCGTTGTACTCCTCGTTAGAGTCGCAAGGAGGGTCGTCTTCAGTAGTGGTGACCTAGGCCGGGCTCATGGCGTTCCCCCGAGCGCACCGTCAGTGCGCGAGAAGTTTGAATGGGGGTTCCAGTCTGCTGCCGTCAGCCTTTTCAACGTAATCTTCCCCTCTGATTGCCGTATCTGTCGCTCTCCTCTCACCAACATTTCCAGGCTTCCCGTGTGTGTGGCTTGCATGGAACGGATTGTTCCCATAGGCGGAACACTTTGCACCGCCTGTGGCGAAAAGCTTTTTCAGGCCCAGGCGGCTTCATCCCAGCAGGCTCCCGACGAAGCGCCTCTTTGCCCGATGTGCCGCCGTGCCGCCCCCCGGTTCAAACGTGCTGTGGCCTTCGGTAGCTATGCAGGCGAGTTGCGCGACCTCATACATCTTTTTAAATACCGGCAGGTGAAATCAGCGGGCCCTTATCTGGCGCGAATGTTGCATCAAGCCATGGCGCCGCTCGATTTGCCCGATCAAGTCATTGTGATTCCTGTGCCGCTATGGCCGGGTAAGCGCCGGGCTCGCGGATTTAACCAGTCAGAAGAGCTGGCCCGTGCACTTCTAAGGTCTTTGATCCGGCTTGGGAGAGCTTCAACAAGCATCCAATTGGATACCGTTTCTCTGGTCAGGAAGCGTGAGACGGCCTCGCAGACCGGGCTTACTAGGCAACAGAGGCACGCCAATCTGCGCGGAGCCTTCGCCGTGGTTCACCCAGCGCGCCTTGCCGGTCAGACTATTTTGATTGTGGATGACGTGATGACGACCGGAACCACAGCCGGGGAATGTGCCCGCGTATTGCTGCGGGCCGGTGCGAAAGAGGTTTTTGTGGCGACGGTTGCTCGCGCCACACGTGATGTAATGGGCGGCATGCTGGAAGCTACCGCTCAGGAGGGACCAAAAGGCCATGCTTGAAAGGGACAGGGGACGAAACCGACGCCATCATTCTGATATGCCTCCGCCGGAACCGCCGGCGCCGCGCAAGAGCCTGCTCATGCAGACTCCGGTGCTGGTGCTGAACGCTTCTTACGAGCCAATCAACATTTGTGCCGCTCGCCGCGCCATCGTTCTAGTCCTGAAGGGGCTGGCCATGCCAGAGGAGGAGAACGGGCATTGTCTGCATGCCGCGCGCATTGCCATGCGTGTGCCTTCCGTGATTCGACTGCTGGAATACCGTCGCATTCCGCACCAGACGCGGGCTCTCTCGCGCAAAAACATCCTGCTGCGTGATCGCAATACCTGCCAGTATTGCGGTAAGGTGATCCCATCCAGTGATCTCACGCTGGACCACGTGATTCCGCGCTCGCGCGGAGGCTCGTCCACGTGGGAAAACCTGGTGGCCTGCTGCCATACCTGCAATCGCCGCAAAGGGAACCACCTGCTGAATGAAACCGATATGAAGCTGATGAAAGAACCCCGGCCTTTCACGCTCCATACCAGCCGGCACATCATGCGCATGATCGGACGATCAGACCTGAAGTGGCGTAAGTATTTGTTTTACTAGG
>WNFC01014934.1_pt1 | contig 11019 bp, 14 predicted proteins | sample 5400541 | NCBI WGS metagenome assembly WNFC01 (sample SAMN13153342, study PRJNA577476) | soil metagenome | isolation source: 120 cm saprolite under Douglas fir tree site 2 hole 2 replicate 1 | place: USA:California | collected 2015-04-18
CCGGCGCGAAATGCCGGCGTGTCCTCGATGGGCGACACGACCTTGACGAACCCTTCTTCCATGCCGACCTCGATGCCGAGGCCGCCGAATTGGCCCTGGGTGCCCACCTGGAGCTCGCGGAACGCGTCCTGGTCCAGATAAGCCGAGTGTGGATCGAGCCCCGTAAGCATGCCGCTGATCGCTTCCGTGATGAGCTTCTTGTCCTCCACCGGCTCGACGTAGCTCGACTTGATTGCGCCGAACACTTCGGCGAAGGCGCGCAGCTCATCCACCGGAAGCGGGAAACGCGCCGCCTCGCGCTGGGCCACCGCGGAGAAGTTCAGGCTGAGCAGGACTCCTGCCAGCACGCCAACCAGCACCAGGCTGGCCTGTCTGATCTGGGTCATCATGATATTCGGTCCTGGGCTCTGCGCCGGCCGCTTGGCATCGTCATCGCTCACTTCAAAGACACCCAACGCATGGGATCAAAGGCCTTTCCTTCATGTCGAACCTCGAAGTATAGACCCGATTCCATGTTGCCGCCGCTTGCTCCGACGGTTGCAACCGCGTCCCCTGTGCGCACGGGCTCGCCGACCTGCTTGAGCACCGATTCGTTGTTGCCGTAGATGGTGAGATAGCCTTTGCCGTGGTCGATTATCAGCAGATTTCCGAAGCCGCGCAGCCAGTCGGCGAACACGACCCGCCCCGACGCGACCGCCCGCACCTCCTGACCCGAAGGCGAGCGAATGAACAGGCCTTTCCACGAAGGTCCGCCGCTCGGACGCTGGGCACCGAAGCGGTTTGTGAGTACACCCCTGATCGGCAGCCGCAGTCCGCGCTTGAGCCCCGACAAGGACCCTTCCGCGCCCCCGGGCTCTGGAACTCTTTCGTTGCGAAGGAGCGGGGTGGCCGCGATCACCCTGCCGAGCTCCTCGACGAGCCGCGACAACCGGGACTCGTCACGCTCGAGATGCTGCACCTCGCGGCGCTGCGCGCGGAGCTGGCTGGAGACGCGCGCAAGCACTTTGCGGTGCTCCCCCTGCTGTTTGATCAGGGCGGTGCGTTCAGCGCGCCCGGCTGATTCGATGGCGGCGATCTCGGCGTTCCTCTCCCGGGTCCGCGCCTCGAGCTCTTTCAGCCGCGCGAGGCTGGAGCGCAGCTCTCCGATGAACTCCGCCTGCGCTCGGGAAACATAGCCGTAGTAATGCAGCTCGCGCGCGATACGGCCGGGCTCCTCGCCCGAGAATAGAAGTTTCAGTGCGCTTTGCTCTCCATTGAGATAACGCAGGGTGAGCAGCCTCCCGAGGCTTTCCCTGCGCGAGGCTATTTCCGTCTCGAGCGCCTGGCCGCGCCGCAGCAGTGCATCAAGGTCGCGCTGCGCCGTTGTGCGTCTGCCCGCCAAAGCGCGAAGCGCTCGGCTGGCTTCGGATATCGCGCGCTCGGAGTCCCGCAGCTGGTCGCGCGCTTCCGTACGGCTCTCTTCGGCCTCCGCGATTTTCGCGCGCAGCTCTTCGATACGCGCTCGGAGGGCATCGAGCTTTTCCGTTTCGCCCTGGGCGAACGCCAGGACGGGCGTAACGAGGAGCGCCACCCCGATCCCGCGGACCGCGTGCGCGATGCGGGAGCGGCGAGGCGGTATCATCCCGTTCTTTCGCCTCGGGGTAATCGCCTTGCTCTTCGCCGGCGGATCAATTTCTCGCCTTGGCCTGGTCGGCAACCGCCCGGGCCCGCGCTTCCGCCTCGGCCGGATCTCCAAGATAGTAGTGCCGCATCGGCCGCAATCCCGAGTCCAGCTCGTAGACCAGCGGAATCCCCGTGGGGATGTTCAGGTCCACGATTTCGGTGTCGCTCACGCCGTCGAGGTACTTGACCAGGGCGCGAAGGCTGTTGCCGTGGGCGGCGATGATGACTTGGCGGCCCCGAAGCACCTCGGGCGCAATCGTGGCGCTCCAGTACGGCAGGAATCGTGCGACGGTGTCCTTGAGGCACTCGGTGAGCGGCAGCTCGGATTCCGCAAGGCCCGCGTAGCGCGGGTCTCCCCTCGGGTGGCGGGGATCGCCGGGCTCGAGCGGAGGGGGCGGCACGTCATAGCTGCGCCGCCAGAGAAGCACCTGCTCATCGCCGAACTTAGCGGCCGTTTCGGCCTTGTTCAGCCCCTGCAGCGCGCCGTAGTGGCGCTCGTTCAGGCGCCAGGAGTGGCGCACCGGGATCCACATCAGGTCCATCTTCTCGAGTGCGAGCCAGAGCGTCTTGATGGCGCGTTTCAGCACCGAAGTGTACGCGCAATCGAAGACGAAGCCGGCCTCCTTGAGGACTTCTCCGGCGCGCTTCGCTTCCTCCGCACCGCGTTGGGTGAGGTCCACGTCGGTCCAGCCGGTGAACCGGTTTTCCATGTTCCAGACCGATTCACCGTGGCGCAACAGAACGACCTTAAACATATGAGCCTTCTCTACGCGGGCTTATTCGCGCCGCAAGAAAGCATTTTATAATGAGCGCCTATGGAAATTCGAGGACAGGGCGCGCAGCGCCAATCGCGGGACTCCGTGAGCGACCAACGTACGGCGGAAGTCAATATTCTGAAATTTCTTACCGAGCCTTGGAACATGTTTCTGGTCGGGGTTGCGTTCGTAAGCGGGGCGATGCTCATCTGGCCCGCGGTGCGCCGCGGAGCGTCCGGGGCTTCGATTTCCACCCTTCAGGCGACCTTGCTGATCAACCAGCAGAACGGACTCGTGCTGGACGTGCGGGAAGCGGCCGAGTACGAAAAAGGACACATGCTGAACGCGCGCAACATCCCCTTCGGGGAGCTCGAATCGCGCGCCGCCGAAATCGAGAAGCGCAAGGCGAAGCCGGTGATCGTGGTGTGCGACAACGACAACCGCTCGGGCAGGGCCGCGACAGCGCTGCGCAAGCAGGGCTTCGAGCAGGTATTCACACTGAGCGGCGGGATCGGCGCGTGGCGGCAAGCCGGGCTGCCCCTGGAGAAGTAGGTGGCGAAGATTCGAATGTACTCGACTGCGGTCTGCCCGTTCTGCCTGCGCGCGGAGATGCTGCTGAATTCGAAGGGCGTCACCGAGATCGAGAAAATACGGGTCGATCTCGATTCGCGCCAGCGCGAGGAAATGATGAACAAGACCGGCCGGCGCACGGTGCCGCAGATTTACATCGGTGATACGCACGTGGGCGGATTCGAGGAACTTGCGGCGCTCGAACACGCCGGAAAGCTCGACTCGTTGCTCGCGGCCTAGCTCCGCGCGCCTTTCCAACTTTTATCGGAGCCCCGATGAGCGAAGCGCAGCAGCCGACGTTCGGCATCGAGAAAATCTACGTGAAGGATCTGTCCCTCGAAGTCCCGGGCGGGCCGCAGACTTTCATGCAGGCCGAGCAACCGCAACTCGAAGTTCAGATCACACAGCACTCGCAGCGCGTGAACGAGCTCCTGTTCGAGGTGACTCTGGTCATCACGGTGAGCGCAAAACGCGGCGACAAGACCCTGTTCCTGGTGGAGGCCTCGCAGGCGGGTGTGTTCCAGATCCGCAACGTCCCCGATGCGGACCTCGCCCCCGTCCTGGGGATAGTTTGTCCGAACGTCCTGTTCCCCTACGCGCGCGAGACCGTTTCCGATATCGTCAACCGCGCGGGTTTTCCCCAGGTGCTGCTCGCACCCGTGAATTTCGAGGCGCTCTATCAGCAGCGCGCCGCCGAAGCCTCCGCGCAGCCTAGCGGACCGCGCATCGAGATTGCCCACTGATGCGCGGTCTCGCGGCCTCGGTTCTGCTCGCGTTCGCGTGGTCGGCCACAGCCGGCGAGTTTCGCTCGATCGCGGAAAACGGAACGCCGATGTATGACGCGCCCTCGGTTCGCGCCAAGAAACTTTTCGTCGCAAGCCGCCATTACCCGGTCGAAGTCGTGATCAACATCGACAGCTGGGTCAAGGTTCGCGATCAGGCGGGAGACCTCGCCTGGGTGGAAAAGAAAACGCTTTCTGACAAGCGCACGGTGATCGTGACCGCGGCCGTCGCGGACGTCAGGCAGACGGCGAACGACCAGGCGGCACTTGTGTTCCAGGCGCAGCAGGGCGTGGCGCTCGATATCGCGGAGCCGCCGGCAGGCGGCTGGATCAGGGTGCGCCACGCCGAGGGCCAGAGCGGTTACATCAAAATCAATCAGGTCTGGGGCATCTAGCTGAACATCGCAATTCTCGGCGCAGGAGCGTGGGGTACGGCGCTGGCGATCTCGCTCTCCGGAAAGCACCGCGTCAGGCTCTGGGCGCGCGACGCGTCGCTGGCAGCCGCCACCGGATCGAGTCGGCGCAATCCCCGTTATCTCCCCGAAGTTTCCATTCCGGGTTCGGTCATGGTGACCGGGAACCTTTCCTCCGCATTGTCCGAATGCGACGCGGCCCTGATCGCCACGCCGACATCCGAGCTGCGCGAGGTGCTCGGGCGCGTCCGCTCGTCACGGCTGGAGCAGCCCGTGATCTGGGCATGCAAAGGCTTCGAGCAGGCAAGCGGCAAGCTGCCGCATCAGGTCGCGGCCGAGGTGCTCGGAGTACGCGCCGCGTGCGGGGCTTTGTCCGGTCCGAGCTTCGCGCTGGAAGTGGCTCAGGGACTTCCCACTGCGCTCACGCTCGCCGCGGGTGACGCTGCGTTCGCGAAGCGCTTCGCGCGCGAACTGCACCAGCCGATGCTCAGGGTCTATTTCAGTACCGATCTCGCGGGCGTCGAGATCAGCGGAGCGGTGAAAAACATCATGGCGATCGCCGCCGGTATCAGCGACGGGCTCTGCCTCGGCTTGAACGCGCGGGCTGCGCTGATCACCCGGGGCCTTGCCGAGATCACGCGGCTCGGGGTGGCGCTGGGCGGGCGGCCCGAAACTTTCATGGGGCTCGCAGGGGCGGGGGACCTTGTCCTGACCTGTACCGGCGAGCTCTCGCGCAACCGGCGCGTCGGGCTGCTGCTCGCCCGGGGTGAGTCGCTCGACGCGATTCTCAAACAGCTCGGCCACGTGGCCGAAGGCGTGGTTTCCGCGCCCGCGGTCGAGGCGCTTGCCACCGAAAAGCGGGTCGACATGCCGATCACCCGCGCGGTTTGCGCGGTGCTGTTCCGCGGCACTCCACCGCGCGACGCGGCGCAGGAACTGCTCGCGCGCGACCCGAGGGAGGAAGCCTAAGCCGCTGAGAAGCTCATCACTGGGAACCCGGCGGTTCGGAAGAGCCAAATACAAAAACCGCAATCGTGATGGCAACCCCGACGCCAACGCCAAAGCCTGCCCCGACAGCAACGCCAATGCCAATGTGAGCTACCGCTGCACCGACAACTGCACCGAGTACGATGCCAACGAATATGCTCAACGGCAAAGCAACTATGCCCCAGCGTGAAATCTTTGTTCCTTGACTTCCGTTTTTTCCACTGACAGTCATAGTTCCCGACACAGGTGTAACGCGCTAATATCAGAGTATTCGTCTAACGTTCGCGGTGAGTTCGACCGCGCGGTTAGACCTCAACCTACCGTTTTGTAACCTTGAACGCACGATAATCGACAATCGAGGTGCTAGCACCGCCTTGAAATGAAAGCGGCGTGAACACCTGGATTGCTTTGGTATCTGGAATCTGGATCTCCGCTTCCAATTTGATTGTCCCCTTACCTTTTAACACCACTTCCGTCGAACTTCCAAGCGGAAAGCCACCCGATTCACCTTTTTGGATCACGAGCGTGATGGTGCCAGAATCTTGAGACATCACATACTCGACCTCGACCATGATTTTCGTCTTGTCCCCAACATGAAGCGGCTTAGATAACTCTGGGGCAATGCTCAAAATTTTCACCGAAGAACCTGACGATGTAGTGGTTTGGGCGAGGACAGAAACTCCTGACATCCCAACTAGAAGTACAGCGGTCGCAAACAGATTTGTAATAAATCGCATCCCTAGCCCTCTTGAGGTCTAACGTTCGCGTTGAGCGGCGCGCCCCCGCGACCACAAACCAAACGCGCGTTGCTGATCGGCGCGTCCGCTTTCGAACGCGCGGTTAGACGACTGAAAGTCCTTCACCATTATGTCGCCCACTGCACGTCGGTAAGGATCATGAATGTGAAGCCGTTATCTTCCGGTGTGCGGTATGCGCCCTTCGCGTCCAATAGATACGCTGCAATCGAGGTCATCTCCCAGCCGTCAACTTCATGAGCGTGCCAACTAGCCGTCACAAGTGGCTTGATGCCCTGAGTCTCACCGTAAGTACGCACGCGCCTAATCAGGCGTGTCGTCTCTGGGTCGAGAGAGTCGTTTTCCCAAGCCCACAACCAAGTATCGGTGTTGGTGGATATGGAGCCAACGAATTCGATGCTAGCGATAACTTTGTGGATGTTGTTTTCGGAGAAGACCAGTTGGCCAGTATCTTGACTCCAATCGTAGCGAGGCCAGCGACTAAGCTGAAACTCTTCCTCGAGAGATTGCTGACAACGCGCAAGATATTCGTGCCCCTCGTGGACTAGGGTTTCGAATGTATCGGATCGCTGCATAGGTCAGCCGTCTAACGAGAAATCGACCCCCTAAGTGGGGCATTGTAAAACCTCGGAAGCGAGGGCCCAGTCCGGGCAGGCTACGCCCAAGCTTCTGATTCATCAAGCCGACCTCCGTGGATACCGGCGATTGCCTGATCAGCGAAGGACGGTGCGCGCGATCACGAAGTTCTCGACTCTCGTCGCGCCTGCGCGCTTGAGCGCCCGTGCGAGTTCGTTCAAGGTCGCGCCGGTCGTCATGACATCGTCCAGCACGGCGACGCTCGCTCCCGAGAGATCGAGCTTGCACAGGAACGCGCCGCGCACGTTCTTCGCGCGCTCCTCGTAAGGAAGCTCCGTCTGCGGCGGCGTGTCCTTCACGCGCAGCACGCCGCGCGGCTCGATCGGTCTGCCCAGGTGCCGCGCGACGCCGCGGGCGATCTCGAGGGCCTGATTGAATCCGCGCTCGGCGAGGCGCTTGGGGTGCAGCGGCATCGGCACGATCAGATCGACCTCGGGCAGCGGCCGGGACGCGAGGCTTCGCGCGAAGAATCCGGCAAGCGCGAGCCGGGCGCGATACTTGAGCGCTTGCACGAGCCCGTCGCACGGAAATTCGTAGCGCCACAGGGCGAGCGTCGCGTCGAAGTGCGGGGGATGGTTGAGGCAGCTCCCGCACACCGCCGCGGCGGGACTGGGAAGCGCGCACTGTGGGCAGGATTCGGGAAGCGCGGGCAACTCGGCGATGCAAGCCGCGCAAAGCAGCTCCGGGCCGCTTTCCTCCCCGCATAGCAGGCAGTCTTCGCCGGCCCAGGCATGGACGTTTCTTACGCAGGTGTTGAATAGAGCGGCCAGCATCATTTGACAACTTTTCGGCTTAACCCGATGATCGTGCGGTGCGGATGATTCCTCTTAACGAGCAAGCCGGCGCAGCGGTGCACGGCAGTCGAACCGAAGACGTGCCGCGCTGGACCCGCGCTGCGGTCGAAGCGCTCTTCGAGCTGCCCTTCAACGACCTTCTCCACCGCGCGCAGACCGTGCATCGCTTGCACTTCGACGCCAACGCCGTGCAGCTGTCCACGCTGCTCTCGATCAAGACTGGAGGGTGCCCCGAGGATTGTGCCTACTGCCCGCAATCGGCGCGCTACCGCACCGGGGTCGAAAACGAGCCGCTCGTTCCGCTCGAGACGGTGCTCGCAGCGGCACGTGCGGCGAAACAGAACGGAGCCACGCGTTTTTGCATGGGCGCCGCCTGGCGGGGCCCCAAGCAGAAAGACCTCGAACAAGTGGCCGAGAGGGTGCGCGCGGTCAAGGGCCTGGGCCTTGAGACCTGCGCGACACTCGGCCTCTTGCGCGAAGGCCAGGCGGAGGAGCTCAAGGCCGCAGGTCTGGACTATTACAACCACAACCTCGACACGGCCCCCGAGTTCTACGGGGAGATCATCACCACGCGCACCTATCGCGACCGGCTCGACACGCTTGCGCGCGTGCGCCGCGCCGGAATCAAGGTCTGTTGCGGGGGGATCGTGGGCATGGGCGAGTCGCGCGCGCAGCGCGCCGGCCTCATCGCCGAGCTCGCGAGCCTGGCCCCACAGCCCGAGTCGGTGCCGATCAACGATCTCGTTCGGGTGGAAGGCACTCCGCTCGGGGGCGCACCGAAGCTCGACTGGAGCGAGTTCGTGCGCACCATTGCCTGCGCCCGCATCACCATGCCGCGCAGCACCGTGCGGCTCTCCGCGGGACGCGCCGAAATGCCCGAGGCCGTGCAGGCCTTGTGTTTCCTTGCCGGGGCGAATTCGATTTTTTACGGCGACAAGCTCCTCACCACCGGCAATCCCGAAGCCGCGCGCGATCGTGCCCTGCTGGAAAAGCTCGGCCTTCGCCCCGTCTGAACACTCGGATCCCGCGCCGAGGGAAACTTTTGGTGTTGTTCGGTGTCTGCCTTTACTTCGACCGTGCCACGATGTAGCCGGCAGCGGCCTTGAGATCTCCTCATTGAGCAAAGGTGAAAAAAATATCCCTCAAATTTAGCGTCATGATGACAGCCGTCGTGCTGGCCGCGATGCTTGTCGTGGTGTGGCTCACCGCTACATATCGGGAAAACGGTTCGCGGGCTATATTGCTGCCGGATCAGGTGATGACCTTGTTCCCTGACCCGAAGCCACTGACGGCATTTGCGTTCACCGATCACGAGAATCGGGCATTTGATCTTTCACGCCTAAAGGGCAAATGGTCCTTCTTATTTTTCGGCTACACTCATTGCCCGGACATCTGTCCGACGACCCTGGCGACATTGGCCCGCGCGCATGAAAACATCGTCAAGAGTACGGTCGGCGCCAAAGACGTCCAATTCGTCTTTATCTCGGTGGATCCCAATCGCGATACCGCCGGCAAGCTCGGGCAATACGTGAGCTATTTTGATGCGACCTTCCTCGGCGTGACGGGAGACAACGCGCAGCTCGGTAAGCTGGCCGGTCAGCTCGGCGCCGCGTATGAGGTTGCGATCACGCCGGGTATGGAAAACTATCCCGTCTACCACACCGCGGCGGTATTTCTGGTGGATCCGCGCGCCCGATATCACGCCGTGTTCGCGCCGCCGCTCGATGCGGAGGGTATCAGCAGGCGTTTCAACGTGCTGCGGGAACTTGAAGGACCCAAAGCGACGTGAGATGGCGACATCCGGTTTTCGTTGGCCTGATATTGGCGCTGACCCCCATCGCGGCTGCGACCGAGGAGGCCGGCGTTTCCGCACGCGATGCCTGGGTGCGGGAAACGCCGCCCGGCGTGGCCGTGATGGCGGGGTACATGCTGTTGCAAAACAACACGTCACGGCCGCAAGTACTCGTAGCCGCGAGGAGTTCCGGCTTCGAGACTGTGGTGATTCACCGCACTATCGTTAAGGGCGGCATGACCGGGATGGAACACGCCCCGCAAATCGAACTCTTACCCAATGCGCGTCTGCTTTTTGCGCCGGGGGGGCATCATCTGATGCTGTTGAACCCGAAACGGACACTGCGCGCCGGCGACCGGGTTGACATCCACCTGGAATTCCGCGGCGGGCTCGTTTTACCCGTCGCCTTCGAGGTCCGCAAATAAAACCCGCCAAACGAAACTTGTGGAGTCCTGCGGTTTAGGCCGCTTATTTCGATTGCGCCACCATGTAGTCGACGGCGGCCCTGACCTCGGCGTCGCTTAGCGCCGGGTTCCCGCCTTTGGGCGGCATCGCTCCCGCGCTCCCCTGTACCCCTTTGAGGGCGCTGGCATAGAGAGTGTCGGGGCCCTTGGCGATGTGCTTAGCCCACTGGGTCTTATCACCCAGCTTCGGCGCGCCCGCGATACCGGCACCGTGGCAAGCGACGCAGGTGGTTTGGAAGACTTGTTGCCCGTCGCGGCTGGATGGCGGCGGGACCGCCGCGTTTTTTACAGGCGCCCGCTGCGTTTCGGCCGAGGCGACGTTGACCTGGGCGACGGGTTTGATCCGCTCGGCCACGCTCGAACCGGTGCCCAGGAGCGCGCCGCGATCCAGTCGGACCCGGTCGGGGATGTCGTGGTGATGGCCCACGAGAAGGAAAATAAACGACAACAGCGCCACGCTGATCCCAAGAATGATCGAAACGTTCAACGCGTAGCGCTTTTCTGTCATGGTAGTTCTTCTTGTAGGGAGCGGAGTCCGAAAATAGATGGGCTCGGCGCAGCGATCTCGTTACGCTAGAACAATCCCTTCAGGAAAAAGACACCCCGCGTAAAAAAGGTGTAATCCGCTTCAAGTGCTCCGATGCCCAAAAGTACCATCAGCAACACCGTCGGGACCAAAATGGCATACATCAAGGCCAGCCGCTCCCAGAGCATGTGCATGAAGACGGCAACGATCAGCCCTGCCTTCAACAACATGAACACGATGATCAGGAACCATCTGAGGTAACCCTGAAAGTGGAAGTAGTCGACAAGGTAGGACGCCGTGCTGAGAACGAACAGCAATCCCCAGATCTTGAGATAAATGCCGATCGGATGTTGCTGCCCCTCTGCGTGTGCGACGGCCGGATGTTGCTGCGCCTCTGCGTGTGCCACGATTTCCCTCACCAAAGATAGAAAACTGCGAAGATGAACACCCACACCAGATCGACGAAGTGCCAATACAGGCCCATGATTTCGACGATCTCGTATTTGCCCTTCCTGCCGGTCATGAAGCCCGGCCTCTCGTGATCCAGATCTCCCCGAATAACCTTTGTCGCCACGATGAGAAGGAAAATCACGCCGATCGACACGTGAGTGCCATGGAAACCCTTGATCATGAAAAAAACCGAGCCGAACTGGGCCGCTCCCAAGGGGTTGCCCCAGGGACGTATCCCTTCGTGAAGGATCAGCTTGGTCCACTCGAAGGCCTGCATGCCGACGAATGTGGCTCCCAATGCCGCGGTGCACAGCAACAGGATGAAAGTCATCTTTCTATTTTTTTCATAACCGAACTTGACCGCCATCGCCATGGTCCCGCTGCTGCTGATCAGGACGAAGGTCATGATGGCGATCAGGAGCAGGGGGATGCT
>WNFC01009031.1_pt1 | contig 11018 bp, 9 predicted proteins | sample 5400541 | NCBI WGS metagenome assembly WNFC01 (sample SAMN13153342, study PRJNA577476) | soil metagenome | isolation source: 120 cm saprolite under Douglas fir tree site 2 hole 2 replicate 1 | place: USA:California | collected 2015-04-18
GCGCCGCCGCTGAGCTCAAACGGGCCGGCCACACGCCGGTCGCGGCCGGTGGCGATATCCGCGCTCAAGACGCCATTGCCGTTGCCGTCCGCGTACAGGCTGTAGGTCGGCCCGCGCGTGCCGGTTTCGAATCGGATCGCGGTATTGACGTTCCGCTTCACCGCCATCGAGTAGGCCTCGCGAAACTGCCCGCAGAACTTCTGCGCCGCGCCCAGGAGATGCGCCTCCTGTGAGTACGCGCGCAGCCCTGGGATCAGCAGCGACGCCATCAGCAGGATGATGCCGAGGACGAAGACCATCTCCAGCAAGGTGCGACCGCGCTCGTTCATGGCCTCCTCCGGTGGAGCAGGGAACGGGGGCGGCGCCCGGCCGCCCCCGCGCCGTGCTACTTGCCGGCCGCCGGCTTGGCGGTCTCGCCGCTGGTGGTGAGAAAGGCCTGGATCTTGGCCAGGTTCTTCTCGCCGATGCCCTGCACGTTCATCAGCTCGGAGACGTTCTTGAAGCCGCCCGCCTTCTGGCGGTAGTCCACGATGCGCGCGGCGAGCTTCTCGCCGACACCGGGCAGGACGGTCAGCTGCTGAGCGGTCGCGGTGTTGATGTTGACCTTGCCCGACGGGGCGGGCTTGCCGGCCGCGATGGCGAGGCCGCTGGAGACAACCAGGGCGAGGACGAGGGCCAGGCCCGTGGCGACGATGCGCTGAAACTTCATGCGTTCTCCTTCTTTCTTCGTTCATGAGGGGCGCGACCGGTGACCGGTGGCGCCGAGGTGAAACGTCGTCGAACGGCGGGGTGATGCGTCCGGGTCCGAGATGGCCTCGCGGACCTTTCCTCGAATGCTCCGCACCTCCTTTCAAAGTGCCGGCGCGGGCCCGACTCTCCCTTCGGTACCCGCGCCGGTCCGCCGCACACGGGAGCCCTGCACAGGCAACCGAGGTGCCAGGGAGCGACGCCCCGCCAAAGGCGGCGCCAGTCAGCAGGTTGAGGGTGGAACGCGAGCGCCGCGACGGGGGCCCGCACCGACAACGCGCGTTGTCAGCAGCGGTCGATCACACGCGCAAGGGCGCGCGGATGCTCGTTCCAGGGCGTGTCACCGGATATTGACGCCGGGCGGCTCCTACGCGCCTCCGCCGACGGAGCGCGAGGTTTTTGAACCGGCGCCAGTGTCGGTTCGTAGAAGGGTCAACCTCAGAAAGGACACCAGTGAAGAACCGTCACTTGCCCGCCGTCGTTCCCCTGCTCATGGTCTTGGTTCTCATGGATGGCCCGCTCTTCGCGGAAACCGGGTCACCAGACCCGGCTGCGGTCCTGGAGCGCGACCGTCTCTTCTGGAAGGCCTACAACGCTTGCGACGTGAAGACGATAGGGGAGTTCTTCACGGCGGACGTCGAGTTCTACCATGACAAGGGTGGGCCGACGCTGGGGCTGGCCAACCTCGTCGGAAGCGTGAAAACGAATCTCTGCAGCAATCCGAATTGGAGGCTAAAGAGGGAAGCGGTCGAGGGCACCGTTCGGGTCTTCCCCCTCAAGAAGGACAACGTCGTCTACGGTGCCATCCTGTCCGGTAAGCACCTGTTCTACATCCTGGAGAGTGGGAAGCCGGAAAGCCTGGACGGGCGGGCGCGCTTCACGCACCTGTGGCTGCTGAAAGATGGGGCGTGGAGGATGGCCCGCATTTTGAGCTACGACCACGGTCCCGCCTCCGACGCCGGCAAGCGATAGGAGCGCGGCCGTCGACGCCGGACGGTGCTATTCGCCCCCGCCGAACTTGCGCAGCCAGCCCTCGACGTCGTCTTCCTTGTCGGGCTTCTCGCCGTTCGCGGAGCCCGCCGGCCGCACGAGGCGCCGCTCCATCGCGTTCCACTCGTGCGCCCGGAGCACGCTCGCGCCCGCGGTCTTGACGTAAGAGTAGAGAGCCTTGTCCGAGGTCACCACGACGATCTCGCGGGGGCGCTCGGCGGTGTCCACGATCTCCCGGATCAGGGTGTCGGCGTCCGTGCCCTGGGGAGGGACGCGCAGGCGTAGCGGGCCGAGGTCCTGCGTTTCCATGTCGGGCCGCAGCGGATGCCCGTCGAACACCAGCGTCGCCTTGGCTCCGCGCGCCCGGCAGAAGGCGGCCACGCGGCGTACGACCTCCGCGCGGCGGTCGTCCTGGCCCTGGGGTCCGCCCCAGGAGCCCAGCAGGTTGTTGCCGTCGATCACGTATGGCACGGACGCATCAGATCTTGACGAGCTTGCGGAAGAAGCCGCGCCGCTGGTCGTCCTTCTGGGTGAGGATCTGCTCGAGCTCGCCCGCGTCGAAAAAGATCCCCTCGCAGTGCGTGCAGCGGTCGACGGTCACGCCCTCGAGCGGCTCCTCCTTCATGTCGTGGCCGCACTTCGGGCATTTCATGAGATGGAGGTCCTTGAGACGCCGGATCTCCTCCGCCTTCTCCCTCGCCGCCCGCTCCTGCTCACGCTTGAGACGGGCCGTGCGCGCGGCATCGAGGAGCTGCTTCTCGTTCCGGAGGAACCACTCGTCTTCACGCTTGTTGTCCTGGTCCACCACGGATCCTCCTTGTCTTTGATCTCAGGGGGGGAACTCACCGCCCACCGCGAAAGGGGTGAGCTCCCCCCCTGAAACCCCCCACCGCGCGCCGCCGCAACGGGCGGCGCCGCGCTTACTGGTCGGCAACGGCGGTCTCGGGAACTGATCCCGTACGGTCGCTCAATGGACTTACGATTCTATGTCAAGAGAAGGGGCGCATCGTGTTATCATTCCGACCGATTTGGCGATTCCAGCAGGCCCGGTCCTCGAATCGCCGGGAGGCGCATTGGCCGACGCGTTCCCCATCAGCGGTCAGATCGATCCCAAGGCCTTCCCGTTCCTCGTCGTCCAGCTCCACCGCCGGGGCGCCACCGGTTCGCTCAAGGTGGAGGGCCCGTCGTATCACAAAGCCCTCTATTTTCGGAGCGGCCGCGTCCTCTTCGGCTCCTCGAACGATCCGCGCGATCAGCTCGGCTCGATCCTGATCGAGAGCGGGAAGATCACACCCGAACAGCTCGCCGACGTCAATGCCAAGGTCGGTCCCGGCAACCCGCTGGCGAAGGTGCTCGCGGACACGGGGTTCGTCTCGCAGCGCGAGCTGTCGGAGGCCGCGCGGGCCAAGGTCGAGCGCATCCTTTCCGACGTGCTCACCTACACCGTCGGAAAGTTCGACTTCGAGGACGGCGTGCTGCCCAAGGGCGCGGTCGACCTCAAGCTGGCGACGGAGCGCCTGGTGATGACGTCCGTGCGCCGCGTGAGTGATCGCAATTTCGTCCTGCGCCACATCGACGGGCTCGATGCCATCCTGGGTCCCACCTCCGAGATGGTGCCGCGCCTCGGCGAGATCGAGAGCGAAGCGGGCGGCCTGCCCCAGCACCTCGACGGGCGGCGCACCCTCAAGGAGGCCGCGGCCTCCGCGCGCCTCGAAGAGTTCGAAGCGGCGAAGATCGCGTGCGGCCTCCTGTTCCTCGGACTGGTCGAGCGGGTGCGGGCCGCGGTCACGGCAAAGAGCGCCCCGGCCGTGAGCTTCGCGGACGTGGAGGCGGGGAACGAGCTCGACCTGGGGGCGACGGCGGCGCAGGCCTTCGCATCGGCGCCGGCCATCGTCGTGCCGACGGTCGAGCCGGAGCCGGCCGCGCCGCAGATCGTGGCCCCCGCGGACGACGACGAGCCGCCGCCGTTCGTGATGGACGATGCGCCGGCACGGCCCATCGAGTCGTCCGAGATCGCATTCCCCAGCTTCGTGGTGCCCGAGCCCGAGCCTGCGCCCGTCGTGACCGCGAAGCCCGCCTACGACGAGCCCCCGGCGATCGAGGCCCCTGCCCCCGTGGAGTCGCCGACCATCGCGATGACTGCTCCCCCGGCCGCCCCGGAGGCGGCCCTTCCACCAGACGAGCCGCCGCCGCCCATGGTGACGTCGTCGGCTTCACCCCTCCCACTGGTCATGCCTGAGAAAAATCGCCCGGGGCACGCACGCGCCTCCGTTCCCCCGCCTCCCCGAGAGCCGATCACGCCCTCGTCTTCCCGATCCTCGCGCCCGAGCAAGGAGGACCTGGCCGCGCTCGACGATCTCCTGAATGCACGCACCACGGAAGGGCCGCTCACCCCGCTCGAGAAGCCGGGCGGCTTCGCGGAACGGCCCGCTCCGCAGTACGCGCGCTCCGGCGGTGGCCGCCGCCAAGCGTCGGGGCGGGGACCGCTCCTCCTCGGCCTGGCCGCCGTCCTGCTCGGCCTGGCCGCCGGCGGTTGGTTCTACTTCAAGGGCATGCCCGGCCGCCCGGGACTCTTCGCGCGCGCGTCCCCCGCCCCGGGCGCCGTGACCTCGCCCCTTCCCCCGACTCCGACCACGACGCTCGCGGCCGCGGACGTGGTGCCCTCGCCCGTGCCGGCCGCGCCCTCGACTGCCGCCGCGACATCACGGCCGGCGCCGACCACCATCGCCCCGGTCACCGCTCCGCCTCCGGTGACGGTGTCCACGCCGCGGCCGTCACCACCCGCGGCGGTCCCGGATGGACGCGCGCTCCTGCGCGCGGGCCGCTTCCCGGAGGCGGCGCGCGCATTCGTGTCCTCGACGCGCGCGGCGGGCAAGGGCGCCGCCGTGATCCAGCTCCTCATCGCCTGCTCGTCGGACACGGTGCAGAAGGCGGTCGACAGCGGCAGCGCGTCCGACCTCGTCATCCTCCCCGTCGACTTCAAGGGGCGCGACTGCTATCGGCTGGTCTGGGGTGTCTATCCTTCGGCCACGCGCGCCACCGCGGCCCTCTCCACCGTGCCCGAATACTTCCGCAACGGAGGCGCGGCGCCGAAGGTGCTCGGAGTGTCCGAGGTCATCCCCTGAACTGCCGGTGGCGGCCGCTCGCGGCGGGGGCCGCGGTGGCCGCGTGGTGGCTGGCCGGGCCGACGGCGAGGGCCGATACGATCACCCTCACCAACGGGCGCGTGATCGAAGCCGACCGCACGTGGTACGAGGGCACGCAGCTCCGCTACGAGAAGAACGGCGGCGTGTTCGGCCTCCCCAAGAGCCTCGTCCAGTCGATCGACCAGCGCGCGGCGGTGGCGTCGCAGAGCCCGGAGGTCGCCCAGGCCCGCGAGCGTCTTCTCGCCGGTGACCCCGCGGGGGCGACGCGCCTGCTGCGCGGCGTCCTCGCCCGCGACGCGCGGTCGGTGGTCGCCCTGCAGGCCCTGGCCGAAGCGCAACTGGCCCTGGGAGACGCACCGGGCGCGCGCGAGTCCGCCTCGCGCGCCGCCGCCATCGACGATCACGACCCTCGCTCGCACGTCCTGCTCGGCGACGCCCTGGCCGCGATCGGGGAACGCGTGGCCGCCCAGGATGCGTACCGGCACAGCCTGCGCCTCCGTCCCGACACGGAGGTCGAGCGCAAGCTGGCGGCCCTGGCCGCCGCCCTGGCCGCCGCGCCCGCCCCGTCCTCGCGCGCCCAGTTCCGTCTCCGCTACGACGGCGGCATCAACGAGCCCATGGGCATGGCCGTCCTCGAGGTCCTGGCCGGGGCCTACGACAACTACGCCGCGCGGCTCCACTTCCGCCCCGACGATCCGATCACGGTGGTGCTGGAGATGGGGAACACCTTCGAGGACCCCCGCGCGCCGGAGTGGGCAGCCGGATTCAACGACGGCACCATCCACGTGCCGCTGCGCGGGATGGAGCGGCTGTCCGTTCCCCTGGTGGCGGTGCTGCGCCACGAGCTCGCGCACTCGTTCATACGCGCGCGCACGAGCGGCAACTGCCCCACCTGGCTGCAGGAGGGAATCGCGCAGTGGCTGGAGGGCGGTGACCCGCGCCGCGAGGACGCGGTGGTGGCGACGGCGGCGCGCCAGGGCCGGCTGCTGCCGCTCCTGACGCTGGAGGGCCCGTTCCAGTCGCTCCCGCCGGATCAGCTCTCTCTCGCGTACGCGGAGAGCCTGTCCGCGGTCGCGCACATCGTGCGCACCCGTGGCGAAGCGGCCATCGTGCGCCTGCTCGCGGGGCTCGGCGACCGTCTTCCCGCGGAAGAGGCGCTGCCCGTCGCGCTGGCCCTCAGTTATCCCGAATTCCAGAAAAGCTGGGAAGACGCCCTCAAGGCCTCAGCGCCGCGCCCCTGACTTCCGGCCTCCGCGGTACCACTCGAGCGTCCGGCGCAGTCCCGTCTCGAAGTCGACCTTCGGCCGATAGCCGAGCAGGCGATGAGCGGCAGAGATGTCGGCGAGGCTGTGGCGGATGTCGCCGGCGCGGGGAGGCCGCAGCTCGGCCCGCGCGGGCACTCCGATCTCGCGCCCGAGCGTCTCCAGGAGCTGGCGCAGCGTGACGCGGTGGCCGGTGGCCACGTTGACGTGCTGGCCGGCCAGGCCGCGCGCGGTCAGGGCCCGCACGTTGGCCTGGACCACGTCTTCCACGTAGGTGAAGTCGCGGCTCTGCTGCCCGTCGCCATAGATCACGGGCTTCTTCCCGGCCAGGAGCGACGTGACGAACAGGCTGATCACTCCGCTGTAGGGCGAGGCCGCGTTCTGCCGCGGCCCGTAGACGTTGAAGTAGCGGAGGGTGAGCGTCTCGAGGCCGTACAGGCCGTGGAAGATGCGGAGGTAGTGCTCGCCGACGAGCTTGCCCACGGCGTAGGGCGAGAGGGGTCGTGGCTCCATGTCCTCGCGCTTCGGGAGCTGCCGCGCGTCGCCGTAGACGGACGAGGATCCCGCGTAGATGAAGCGCCGCACTCCGCACTCGCGCGCGGCCACGAGCATCGTCAAGGTGGCGGTGGCGTTGGCGCGGTGGGACAGGACGGGATCGGCCACGGAGCGCGCGACGCTCGGCACCGCGGCCTCGTGGTACACGACGTCCATGCCACGAGTGGCGCGCCGCGCCGTTTCCAGATCGGCGCAGTTGCCGCGCATGAAATCGACGTCGTCGCGCACGGCACGCAGGTTCGGGCGGCGTCCAGCCGAGAGGTCGTCGAGCACGCGCACGCGATGCCCGCGGCCGACCAGCGCTTCCGCGAGGTGGCTGCCGATGAAACCGGCGCCGCCGGTGACGAGGATCTTGAGCTTGCTCAGGGCGCTGTCTCCTCCTGATGAGGGCCCCCGAACATATCGTAGCGGACCCGCCCCGCGCGCACGCCCGCGCCCATGTCGATCCCACATGCCGCACACCGGTGCTTGCCCCCGCTCAGTGACGGCGAAAAAGGGACAGTGGCCCGGATTCCAGGACAGTTCGCCGATTCCTCTCTGTGACCACGCACGGGGAACCATCCCCCTCGCCCTACTGAAGCGCCGCTTCGGACGACGGTGGAAGGGGGGTAGCCGAAGGCGCAGGGGGGTGCGATCCAGGATTCCACCCCCCTGAATTGACTAAGACAGGAATTCGGATGCCGCGTGAGTCTTCGGCGTAGCCGAAGGCGCAGGGGGGTGCGATCGGAGGATTTCACCCCCCTGAATTGACGAAGACTGAAGGAAGAATCCGCGGGGCAGTGTCCCGGAGTCCTCTCGATGGGCCCAGATGGGCTCGAATAGTCCGCAGGAGCGGGTCTATAAGCCGGATCCTGTTCCGCCGCTCCTCTCGAAGCGACGGTGGCGATCATTCCTCTAGCCCCGAAGTTACCCGCGGGGTCCAGCGACCTACCCGGGGGCTTCGGCCGGGCCAGCCTCAAACGCCCCCCTATTTGGTCTTGCTCCGTGTGGGGTTTACCCTGCCCGCCCTGTCACCAGGTCGGCGGTGCGCTCTTACCGCACCTTTTCACCCTTGCCACCACCGGTTACCCGGCAGTTCGGCGGTGTGTTTTCTGTGGCACTTTCCCTGAGGTCACCCTCGCTGGCGGTTGGCCAGCACACTGCCCTCGGAGTCCGGACTTTCCTCCCCGGCCATGACGACGGCCGCGGCGATCACCCGACCCACTCCTGCGGAACGTCCAGTCTACCGCGCGGGCCTCCTGGCCACAAACGAGTGGCCTCGATATTGCTGGAGAAGCTCGCATGAAACAGACGCCCTACTACCGGTCCGTCATTTCGATCGTCAGCATCCTGGCCGGCGGCGCGGCCGGGGTCGCCGCTTCCACGCTGTTCGATCCGCCCTCGGGCGGCGTCACGCCGGCGAAGGTCAGACGGCAGGTCCGCGCCACCGACGACGACGCCGAGCTGGACCGCAACCGCAAGCGTTCGCACTCCTGACCGCGGGACGGCTCGGGGCCCCGTGCCCATTGCCGAAGCGGCGCGCTTGCACTAAGGTCGCGGCCGCGTCTCCCGACGCGTGCGAGGCAAGGTCATGAGGCTGATCGGATGGGCTGGACCGCAAGCCGTGCTCGCGGTGATGTTGGGCGTCCTTTGCATCGCGGAGCCGGCGGGCGCGCAGCCGGCATCTTCCCCGCCGCCCCAGTACCCGGCCTATCCCAGCGAGACGCCGACGACGCTCCGGCCGGCGACGGAGGGCTTCGACCACGTCCGGCGCGACGTCATGATCCCGATGCGCGACGGCGTGAAGCTGCACACCGTGATCCTGGTCCCGAAGGGCGCGCGCGGCGCTCCCATCCTCCTCACGCGCACGCCCTACAACGCGACCGAGCTCACCAGCCACGCGCATAGCGCGCACCTGGGCCCGAGCCTCAGCGGCTACGACAACGCGACCGACGTCATCGTCGAGGGCGGCTACATCCGCGTGGTGCAGGACATACGCGGAAAATACGACTCGGAGGGCGACTATGTGATGAACCGCCCCCTCCATGGCCCGCAGAACCCGACGCCCGTCGATCACGCGACCGACACCTACGACACCATCGACTGGCTCGTGAAGAACGTGCCGGAGTCGAACGGACGCGTCGGCATCCTGGGCATCTCCTACGACGGCTTCCTGCCCCTGATGGCGCTCGTCAACCCCCATCCCGCGCTCAAGGTCTCCGTGCCCATGAACCCGATGGTGGACGGCTGGATGGGAGACGACTGGTTCCACAACGGCGCCTTCCGCCAGCAAGGCATGGCATACATCTACGAGCAGCAGGCCACGCGCAAGAACGACGCGAAGTGGATGGGGACGCACTTCGACGACTACGACATGTTCATGCAGGCGGGATCGGCGGGCGAGCTCGGCCGCCGTCACGGGCTCGAGCAGGTCGGCTTCTGGCGCAAGATCCTCGAGCACCCGAGCTACGACGCGTTCTGGCGCGATCAGGCGGTGGACAAGGTGCTGGCCGCGCTGCCCCTGAAGGTGCCGGTGATGCTGGTCCACAGCCTCTGGGACCAGGAGGACATCTACGGCGCGCCCGCCGTCTACAAGGCCATCGAGCCCAAGGACACCGGCAACGACAAGGTCTTCCTCGTCCTCGGACCCTGGCACCACGGCCAGGAGATCGCGGACGGCAGCGCGCTGGGCGCGATACGGTTCGGGAGCGACACCGCGGCCTGGTTCCGGCGGGAGGTCCTGCGCCCGTTCCTCGACCAGTACCTCAAGGACGGCGCGCCCAAGGCCGACACCGCGCCCGTCACGGCGTTCGAGACGGGCACCAACACCTGGCGTCGATTGCCCGCCTGGCCCGCGGGCTGCGCGACCGGCTGCGCCGTCCGCCCCACGCCGCTGCACCTGGCCGCGGGCCTGAGGCTCACCTTCGATCCGCCGAAGGCGGGCGACGCCGCTTATGACGAATACGTCTCGGACCCGGCCAAGCCCGTGCCCTTCCGAGCCCGGCCCATCCAGCCCGTCGGCTACGGCGTCGGCGCCACCTGGTCGCAGTGGCTCGTGGACGACCAGCGCGAAGCGTCCGGACGGCCCGACGTCCTCGCCTTCACCTCCGACGTCCTCACCGCGCCCGTGAAGATCAGCGGCCCGCCCATCGCAAACCTCGTCGCCTCCACCACCGGCACGGACGCCGACTGGGTCGTGAAAGTGATCGACGTCTACCCGGACGAGGTCGCCGGCCAGCAGGAGATGGGCGGGTACCAGCTCATGGTGTCCGCGGACATCCTGCGCGGGCGTTACCGCCAGAGCTTCGAGACGCCGGCCGCCATCGTCGCCGGGCAGCCCCTGCTCTACCGCTTCGCCTTGCCGAACGCGAACCACGTCTTCCTGCCCGGGCACCGGATCATGGTGCAGGTCCAGTCGAGCTGGTTCCCGCTCTACGACCGCAATCCCCAGACCTTCGTCCCGAACATCTTCTGGGCGAAGCCGGAGGACTACCGCAAGGCGACCCAGCGCATCCACCACGCGCCGGGCCAGGCGAGCTTCGTCGAGCTGCCCATCGTCGCGCGACAATAGCCGCCGTGCTCCCGATGGGGTAGGGAATGCCGGAATGATGACGCGCGCCCGTCTGATCGTCCTGGTCGTCCTCTTCGTGGCCGTCGCGTCGGCGATCGCGGCCGTCTCCCTGCTGCCGCGCCGCTACTGGGCCGCGGACCAGCCCTCGGGGATCGCCGTGTTCTGGCGGGACGACGAGGCCTTCCTGTTCGTCGATCACCACGCCATGGCACGAAGCACGAACGCGGTCTTCGAACGCCTGCCGCAGTCGGGCTGGTGGAGCGTGCTGGCGGCGGCGAACGGCGACTGGCGTGCCCTCGGTCATTCCACGAGTGCCTACCGTCTCGGGGGAGGTGGAATCGAGCGCTACGAGCTGGCGAACACGGTGATGGCTCCCGCGTGGGATCTCGCCGACGGCCGCCTCGTGGCGAGGTCAAGGCTGCCCTCGGACAAGGCGCAGGGCTACGCCTGGACGGGAACCGGCTTCTCAAGGCTGCCCGCGGGCGCAGTGGCACCCTCTCCGCGCGTGAGCGCGGCGGCGTCTCCGGACAAGGGCGCGCGCACGTCGGAAGCGGACGACGAGGAAGAGGACGCGGATGCTGGCTTTCGGGGGCCGATCTCGGCCGAGGCCAGGGAGAGGCTGCAAAAGGCCGGGTGGCACTACAAGCATCTCTCGGGCTACGAGGGGATTCGGCAGCCCGCCGCGCTTCCGATCCCACTCCCTTCCGGGAGCGTCACTCTGTCCTTGCGATCGCGAAAGCTGGCCGATTCCTTCTTCCCCTACGCGAC
>WNFC01010547.1_pt2 | contig 11018 bp, 7 predicted proteins | sample 5400541 | NCBI WGS metagenome assembly WNFC01 (sample SAMN13153342, study PRJNA577476) | soil metagenome | isolation source: 120 cm saprolite under Douglas fir tree site 2 hole 2 replicate 1 | place: USA:California | collected 2015-04-18
GCACAAGATGTACATCGCACGCGGCGCATTTGATTTTCTCGATCGCCGCCACAACGTCGCCGCGGTCGCCAACCATCTCGATTCCGTCGTCGACATCACATCGAAGACAAATGTCTACGTGGGCACGGGGAGCAGTCCGCTGGTGCGAATGCGTATCCAGGACTACGTGCCGTTCGACATGAACATGCGCGCACAGTTCCGCTACGCGCCCGGCGTCCTGGAGTTGCAATCGGTCGCGCTCGACGGCGGCCCCGATTTGCGCGTATTCCTGAGCGGCCGGCTCCAGCCGCTGACCGAGGGCGTCTACAACCTTCGCGTGACCTCGGCGCTCGGACTGAACCGCGTGCGCGAGATCTTCAAGATGCAGCGGCCGCTCAGCGGTGCCGTCGAGATCGATGGCAACCTGCGCGGCAACGCCGGTACGTTCACGCTCGCCGGCGGCTGGGTCTCGCCGCGAATCAATGCCGACGTCTACGAGCTGTCGAACGCGCGCGGAAAACTGAACATGACCGACACGCGCGCGATCGTCGACGCCGAACGCGCGCAATATGGAGGCGGATCGCTCAGCGCGCATTACGTCCTGCCGAAATACGCCGAGCCGTATCCGATGTCGGTCGATCTCCGCTACAGCGGCGTGTCGGTCGAGAAACTTTTCTCCGATTGGGGCATCCACGACACCGGTCTGCGCGGTGGCGCGACGGGACGTCTCACCTATCACTGGAACAAAGACAAGATCCTGCAGGGCGCCGGCGAAGGAATGGCCACGCTCTCGAAGAACGCCGCCGTATTTTCGAACGCCAAGTATCCGATCGCCGTCGGCGGCTCCACGGAATTTACGCTCGATAACGGCGTGGTCACGCTGCATCCCGCCGATCTCGTGACTGACAAATCGAAAGTCACGCTCAACGGCACATTTCGCATCGAGGACTCCAGCACCGACCTTCTCGTGAAAATTCACAGTGATGATTGCGCTGCGATTCGATCGCGCGATCTTCCGCGAAGCGAATGGGCGGCTGTCATTGACAGGAACGGTCGAATTTCCTGAGCGCGGCCCTTCACCGCGATTCGACATCGCCGTGGACGCATCGAACTATCCCGTCGATCGCGCGGTCGCGACCGTCAATCTGAAATTCGCCGTCACCGGCCTCGGCACCGGACGCGTCGTGCTGACCGGAACGCCTGACGCCGGAAAGGTGACCTTCGCTTCGCTCGCGGTCACCCGAGGATCGGGCGAGAGTCTGAAGGTGAACGGAACGATGCAGTGGCTGCCCGGCAAGGGGAACGTCGTCTTCGACCTCGCGATCGACGCGCAGTCTTTTCCGGTCGCCGACATCGTCAAGTTTCTCGACCTCGGCACATTCCCGGTGACCGGCCAGTTGACCGGGTCGCTGCGACTGCAGGGGCCGAAGAACGCGCTCGAAGGCTCGGGCTCGGTCACTGTCCGCAACGGATCGATCTTTGGCGAAGAGGTCACGCAAGCGTCGGCGACCATCGTGTTCACGAAGGGCACGCTCAAAGCCACCAACATCAACGTGACCGCTCCTGCCGGAACTGCCACTGGGCAGGCCGAGCTGAATCTCAACACCAATCAATTCAGCTATTCGGTTCAATCGAGCTCGATCGATCTCTCGAAGTTGAAAGCCCTGTCATCGGTCGCCGGTCTTCTCGGCGGAAATGTGACGTTGACCTCGTCCGGCGGCGGCACATTCGAGCAGCCGCAGATCGAACTGAACGCCACGCTCAATCAGGCGACGCTGAAAGGACTGAATCTTCCGCCGGGCTCGCCGCCGCCGACAATCTACCTCTCGATCCGAAACGGACAACTGACTGTTCGCGGCTCCGTGGCCGACGCGTTGTCGATCGAAGGAAATGGCAGCGTGGCAACCGACGGAACGCTCAGCGGGTCGGTCCAGATCAAGGTTCCCGATCTCGCGAAGCTGCTTGCGATTTCGCCGAATACCGCGAGCATTCCGGCGAGCGGGAATCTGGTTGCCAACCTGCAACTCGGCGGAAAGATGTCGCCCATCGAGGCCCTGAGGATCGACGCCACTTTCCCGGAATTCAACGTCAAGGTTTCGGAGCACCAGTTCACGCCGCAGCGTCCGCTGCACATTGCATTGCGCAACGGCCAAATCGTGTTCGATGACTTCCAGTTCGCTCTCAAAGAAACGGCGTCGACGTTCGGCATCGCAGGATTTGCCGAGGTTACGGGCGCGAAGCGGCTCAACCTCGACGTCAACGGGGCGCTCGAAGCTGCGCTGCTGCAACTGTTCGTCAAGGATCTGCGGGCGGAAGGTCATATCAACGTCGCGCTCGGCCTTCACGGCACGATGCCGAAGCCGACGCTTTCGGGAAATGCCGAATTTCGGGACGCACAGGTGCGATTTGCCGGCTTTCCGCAGGTGATCGATCACATCACCGGAACGCTGGTTTTTCGCGGCGATCGCCTCGACATCGACGCGCTCAAGGCCAACGTTGGAGGCGGAGAGATCACGGCCGGCGGCTCGATGACATTGGCCGGATTCGTTCCGCAGCGCTTCCGCGTCGTGTTGCAGGGCAACGACGTGTCGATTCGCTACTTCGAGGGAGTGACGGTTCAGGGAAGTTTCAATCCGCTCGTGATCTCCGGCGACCTGAGTCGCATCGTCGTGCAGGGCGATGTGAGCGTCACCCGCGCTCTCTACTTCAAGGACATGGATCTCGGCAACGCGATCCTGGGCGTCATCCTCTCGCGACGCGGCGTCACTCCAATCGTTGCGGCGTCCTGGCAGGATCGCGTCTCGCTCCGCATCCATCTTTCCGCGCCGGAGACGCTGGCGGTGAAGAACAACATCGCGGACGTCACCGGCAGCGCCGACATCGATGTGACGGGAACGCTCGCCAATCCGATCGTTCTCGGCGAGGTGACCCTCGACGAGGGCGGCAAAGTTCGTTTTCAAAACGTCGACTACCAGGTCGTGCGCGGCACGATCAACTTTCAGAATCCGTTTCGCGTCGATCCGTACTTCGACATCACGCTCGAGGCGCGGGTCAGCGGCGGAATCTCGGAGATTGAATCGGGGCCTCTGGACGTCACCGTCAACATCACCGGGACGATCGACCGGATCACGCCGACGATCACTTCCGATCCGCCGGCCAGCGACGTCACGCTGTTCTCGCTCCTCGGTCTTGGCGGGCTGATGAACAAGAACGGAACGCAGGCGCCCACCAACGCATCCTTGGCCGGACGCTCGCTGCTTTTCCAATCGGCTGCACGGATCCTCGGCTCGCGCGTCCTGCCATTTGTCGATTCATTTTCATTCGACACCAGCAACCTCGACACGAGCGGCGATCCCGGCCCGAAGGTCAGCTTCGAGAAACGCTTGTCGAACAACTTCACAGTTTTCGTCGTGTACAACACCAGGGACCAGAAGAAGCGGGTCGTGATCGAGTGGCAGGTCAATCCGGAGTGGACGCTGCAATTCACGCGCGACGAGCTGTCGAACGAGTATCGCGGTGAAGCGCGATTCCGCCGGCGCTACGAGGGACATTGGACGTGGGGCGGCCGCGGCAAGAACGCCATGGCGTTTTACGCGCGCTTCATCGAGCCGCCGAAACATCAACCGGCGACGACCGCCGCGCCCGTTCCGCCGCCGCCCGGATCACCGATCGTGACCGCGATCAGCTTCACTGCCGACTCGAAGTTCGATACCACCATTCTGGCGCAATACGTTTCGCAGCGCGTCGGAGCGCCGCTTTCGCTGCGCGAAGTGCAGTCGTCGATCAAGAGTCTCTTCGACACCGGCGACTTTCGCGACATCCGCGTCAGCACTGCCGCCAGCGATGGCGGCGTAACGTTGACCTTTGCGTTGTTCGTCAACTATCGCGTCGGCGAGATCAAGTTCGACGGCTTGGGTGGAGCCGATCGCGAGCGCGCATCTCGCGACCTGACCTTCCACCTCGGCGATGTCTTTTCGCTCAATGCCGTCGATCGAAGCGCGGTCGCAATCGAGAGTTTTCTGAATCGATCGGGCTATCTGGAAGCGACCGTGGACCCCGAGTCGACTTTTTCGAGAGAGCTGAGCCGCGCTTCCGTCATCTTCCATGTCAATCTCGGACCGCGGGCCACCGTCGGCAATGTGACTCTCGAAGGCAACGTCGCGCCGTTTACGGCGACGGAATTGATCTCACAGATGCGTCGCGGCCCAGGCAAGCGATTCCAGGTCGCGGACGCGCGCACGGACGCCGAGCGCATTCGCAATTTCCTGGTGCGCCGCAACTATCGCAAGGCGGACATCCGCTTCCTCAACTACGCGTACGACAAGAACACGAAACAAGTGACCTTGCACTATCGCGCCGTTACCGGCCCGATCGTGCAGGTCGAATTGTCGGGCGTGTCGCGCGGCGCGGTTCGCGGTCTGATTCCCTTCCGCAAAAACCAAGCGTACAGCGAAGATGTGATCGACAGGGCCGCCGACGACATCATCAAAAACTATCAGGCCCACGGCTACTTCAACGCCGCCGTCGATACGGACGAGCATCTGGTCAACAACGTCTGGACCATCACGTTCCATGTGAATCCGGGCTTGCAGTACAAGCTCACGGCGGTCACGTTCACGGGCAACAGCATCATCTCGGAGAAGAAGCTCGCTGGTGTGGTGACCACTTCGACCTCCGGCGGATTCAAATCATTCTTCGCGACTCTGTTCCGGCGGCCGGGCGGCGTGACGAAAGCGCAAATCAGCGCCGACCGCGACGCGATCGAGTCGTATTACCGCCTCAACGGATTTTCAGATGTTCAGGTGGCTACGCCGGTCGTGAAGACGAACAACGACGCCACGATGACGGTCAATTTTCCGATCGTGGAGGGGCCGCAGACTCTGCTTGCCGACGTGCACGTCGAAGGCAATCAACAGGTCGCCATGAAAAAGTTGCCGAAGCTCGCGCTGAAGCCCGGCGATCCGCTCAATCCGCAGCTCGAACGCCAGGACATCGTCACGCTCCAGACTTTTTATGGCGATCGCGGAAATGCCGAAGTGCAGGTCAAGCCGCGCGAGGAGATCACTGAAGACAAGACCTCAGCCAAGCTCGCCTACCTGATCGCCGAGGGACCGGAGATCAAGGTGGACCAGGTGATCGTGCGCGGGAACACCTATACCAACAGCAAAGTGGTGCTGAAGCAGTCCGACATCGACAAAGGCGATCCGTTCAGCTACACCTCGGTTCTCGAAGCGCAGCGGAATCTTTATCGCCTCGGCATCTTCAACCGCGTGGATGTGCAGGCGGAGCAGGTTGGCACCTCGGTCGCCGATCGCAACGTCGTCATTTCGGTCGAAGAAGGAAAAGATCTGAGCGTGACCGGCTCGCTCGGTTTCACCTCGCCGATGCCAGTTAATCGCGCCTCGCTGCTCGGATCTGCTTCGGTCGCAAACCGCAATCTGTTTGGAACCGGCCGCTACCTTGGGCTGGAAGTCATCGCAACCCAAAATCGCTCGCGGCGCGATGCGTTCCTCACCTATCGCGAGCCGTTCGTCGGTCCGTGGAACGTGCCCGTTCAGTTGACAGTCTTTCAGAGCGATGCGCTGCGGCGCGGCGCACACCTTCGCCAGCGCGGAACATTTCTCGAGGCCTCCAAAGTCGTTCTGCGGCAAACCCACTGGTCCGTGCGCTACGAATATCGGATTTCCGATTGCCTGATCGAGAATCCGGGAGACGTCTGCGATAAGGCGCTGCACGCGGTGCTGTCCGATCGCACGATTACCAACATTCGAATCTCGAGCCTCACACCGACATTTTTCTGGGACAGGCGCGACGATCCGATCGATCCGCATCGCGGATTCTTCACCAGCGCGTCTGTCGAATACGCCTTCAGGGCCCTGGCGGCCGATGCGCAATTTCTGAAATCGTTCACGCAGGGCTCCTGGTATCTGCCGCTGACGCAGCGGAGCGTGTTCGCCGTCTCCGGCCGCGTTGGACTGATTCAGCCAATGGGCACGCCCGTCCCGCTCAGCGAGCGATTCACCGCCGGCGGCGACTCATCACATCGCGCCTACGCTCTCGATCTCCTCGGCAATCTTTGCTTCGACTCGCAGAACCATTGTCATGCGACGTTGATTCGATTGGACGACGGCACGATTGCTCCCATCGGCGGCAATGGAATCTTCGTCGCAAATGCCGAATACCGATTCCCGATCTTCAGCGCTATCGGCGGCGCACTGTTCGTCGATGCCGGCAATGTCTTCGCCGACACCGGCATCCAATTCCGCGACATTCGCTACGGCGTCGGAACGGGCGTGCGCTATCTCTCGCCGGTCGGGCCGGTGCGATTCGACGTCGGCTACAAATTGAAACGACAGATCATCGGGACGGATCGCGACACGCTAAAACCGATCTTCGAGCGTCCCTTCGCCTACTTCATCACGCTCGGATACGCGTTCTAAGCATGTCACCCCGAGCGAGAGCGAGGGGCCTGGGGGAATCGCCGGCCCTCCAGGCCCCTCCCCTTCGCTCCGCTCAGGGTCGGGGTGACTGTCAGAACGACGACTCCACGCTGTCGGCGGCCGCTCGCGCGCGCTCCGATTCCAGCACCGCCACCCGGCTGCGAAGCTCGGCGATCTCGGAATGCAGTTTGGTCAGCTCGTCCTTGATGGCCTCGCGGGCAAATTCCTGTGACTTGGCCTGCAGCTTCTTGAGTTGTTCGGAAGAGAACTGACTCAGACCACCGAAGACGTCGCGCAGCACATGCTCAAAATCGGTCGGCATGTCAGACGGAGCCAGCAATTGAAGTGCCACGCTGCTTCATGGGAAAATTCATGGTTGTCTTCCTATGGAAATCCGCAGCTTTGACGAGTTCTGGCCGATGTATATCCGCGCGCATTCGCGTGGAGCGACCCGCGTTCTTCACGCCATCGGCTCCGTGCTGGCGGTGGTCATGCTGGGTGTGGCATTCGCCTTAAGTCTCTGGTTTCTCATCGCGGTACCGCTCGTCGGCTATGCGTTCGCGTGGTACGCGCACTTCTTCGTCGAGAAGAACAAGCCGGCGACCTTCGGACACCCGTTCTACTCGCTGGTGGCCGACTACCGCATGACGTTTCTGATGATGGCCGGCCGGATGGACGAGGAGGTCACGAAGTACCTCACTCCGGTTACCGTTGCGGCTTCACCGGATTCGGCTGCTTCTCCTGCTCCGCGGGCTTAGGATTCTGCTCCACGCGCAGTTCCATCCGTTTGCCGGTCGTGGTGTCGAAGACCGCATTTCGCAGGAAGGCCTCCGTTGACCACGGCGCACCGCCGCCGCCGAGATATTTCTGGAACCACTCCAGGTGGGCGGTGTAGTAGAGCGCCATCTCGTACCAGCTCGGCCAGTGGCCTGCTTCGGAGTAGACGATCAAGCGCGATGGAACGTGCATCTTCTGCAGCGCCGTGTACATCTGCAGTCCCTGCGTGTAGGGGACGCGGTAATCGCGCTCGCCGGTGATGACCATGCAAGGCGTCTTGAAATTCCTCACATAATTTGATGGCGAGAATTGTTCATATAATTGAGAGTTCCACGGCTGACCCTTGAGGTCCCATTCCGGGAACCACAATTCCTCGGTTGCGCCGTAAAACGATCGCAGATCGTAGAGGCCCATCATCGAGGCGATGACTTTGAACCGGTCGGTGTGGCCTTCGAACCAGTTCATCATGTAACCGCCGAATGACCATCCCATCGCGCCCATGCGCGTCGTATCGACGTACGGCAGCCTGGTGAGCGCGTCCGTGACCCGCATCAGATCGTCGAAGGTCTTGCCGCCCCAGTCGCCCGAGATCTCCGCCGTGAATTCCTGGCCGAAGCCGGTCGACCCGTGCGGGTTCGCGAAAGCCACGATGTATCCCGCGCCGGGATAGACCTGCCAGTCGCCGCGGAAGGCGTCCGCCCACTGCGATTGCGGGCCGCCGTGAACATTGAGGATCGTCGGATATTTTTTCATCGCATCGAAGTTGTGCGGCTTGACGATGAACACCTGAATGCGCGCGCCGTCCGCTCCGGTGACCCACATCGTTTCGGCCGGCCGAATGTCGACCTCGCGCGTCAGCGCGTCATTGAAGTGCGAGATCTTTCCCTTCTCCGATCGGAAGATCTCCGCCGGCTCGCCGACCGAGCGGTGGACGTAGAAGATGTCGCTGCCGCGAACTTCGAAGGCATCGATGGTCTGGTCATCGATCACTTTCGTGATACTGCCGCTCGCGACGTCCAGACGATAAATCGGATTGTGCCCTTCCACCTCGCCCGTGAAAAAGATCGATTTCGAGTCTGCGCTCCATTGAAAATCGTCGATCCAGTTGTTGAATTGCTGCGTGACCACTCGCGATCTGCCGGCGGCTCGATCGTAGAGCGCCAGGAGAAAAAGACTCGACTCGTATCGCGGCTGCAATTGCGTGCGGTAGGCGATGTAGCGGCCGTCGGGCGAATAGAGCGGCGAGTTGTCGTAGCCGTGATTCGACGCCGTGATGTTGCGCGGCCGCGCGTTCGCGTCGTTGAGTGGGATCAGCCAGAGATCGCTATTGGTCGACGATTCCGGATCGGGATCGTGATTCGAGGCCACGGCCAGCTCCGAGGAGTCGGGCGAAAAGTCATACTGGAGCGGGCCTCCGAGCTGGAACGGTGGAAAATCGAATCGGCCGGGCGTGAGGTCGCGGGTCTCGCCGCTGTCGACGTTCACGATCCACGTGTGCGTCAACGTGCCGTCCTTCCATGCTTTCCAGTGCCGATAGAGAAGCGCATCGGCCATGTGGGCCTGCAACTTTCCTTTGCTCCATGTCTCGGAAATCTTTTTGTTGCACGCATCGTCGCCGTTGCATTCCGGATAGAGGTCGGTGGAGAACGCGATCCACTTGCCGTTCGGAGACCAACGCGGATCCGAGACGCCGGTCGAGATGTTCGTCAATTGCCGCGGCTCTCCTCCCGCCAGCGGCAGGAGAAAAAGGTTGGTGTCGGTTCCCTTTGTGCGAACGAAGGCGATCTGTTTTCCGTCGGGCGAGAATCGGGCGCTCGAGTCGACCTCGCCCTGCGTCAGCGGGCGCGCGTTGGAGCCGTCCGTATCCATCGCCCAGATCCGCGACGTCCGTTTGGCCCGCGGCAGGTCGCTGATCGCGAGCGTGAAGATCAGAGTGTGTCCGTCGGGCGCCAGCATCAGATCGCTGATGCCCTTGACGCGATACAGATCCTCGAGGGTGAAGGCGCGCTTCGGCTGCGCGACGACGTTCGTGGAAATCAGAACGGCGATGAAGAAAACGGCTCGTTTCATGCCGCGGATGCTATCAAGCTATCATTCGGCGCTCCATGCAATGGCCGCCGCTCCGTTATGCCGAGTGGAGTGACACTTGCGAAACGCTCCAGCTTTGGACGCAGGTGGTCGGGAAAATCCGCATGGAGAAGATGCCGGCCATCAATCACTGGTGGCACGTCACCCTTTACGTCACCTCGCGCGGCCTCGGCACAAGCCCGATTCCCGATGGCTCTCGGACCTTCGACATCGACTTCGACTTCATCGCGCACCGCCTGACGATCAACACCAGCGATGGCAAGAACCGCGGCTTTGAGTTGCGGCCGATGACAGTCGCGGACTTCTATCGCACGATCCTCGATGCCCTTTCGGCGTTGAACATCGCCGTGAAGATCAACACCATGCCGTGCGAGGTGACGAATCCGATTCGATTCGAAGAGGACGTGAAGCACAAAGCGTACGACGCCGATGCCGTTTCGCGATTCTTTCGCATCCTGGTGCTGTGCTCCGAAGTCATGACCCGTTTTCGAGCGCGGTTCATCGGCAAAGTGAGCCCGGTTCAGTTTTTCTGGGGAGGTTTCGATCTCGCTGTGACGCGCTTCTCGGGCCACCGCGCTCCCGAGCACCCGTCGATGATGAGCCTTCCCGACTTCGTTGTTCGCGAGGCGTACTCTCACGAGGTCTCGAGCGCTGGCTTCTGGCCTGGAGGCATGGGATTCGACAGCGTGTTCTACTCGTATGCCTATCCCGAGCCGCCGGGATATCCAAAGTCCGCGATCCGCCCGCGCGCCGCGTTTTACAGCGAAGAGATGCGCGAGTTTTTCCTGCCGTATGAGTCCGTGCGCACAGCGGCGTCGCCCGAAAACGCACTGATGGAGTTCCTCGAGTCGACATACGATGCCGCGGCGAACCTCGGCCAGTGGCCGCGCATACAGCTCGAGCGTCAAGGAGCGAGTCATGGGATTGCTTGAAGGGAAGACCGGAATCATCTTCGGCGTCGCGAACAAGCGCTCCATCGCCTGGGCCATCGCGCAGGCGCTCTCGCGCGAAGGGATGCACCTGGCTTTCACGTATCAGGGCGAGCGGCTGAAGGAAAGCGTCGAGTCTTTGACCACCACGATGCAGGACTCTTTGCTACTTCCCTGTGATGTGACCGTCGACGCCGAGATCGAGTCTGTTTTCCGCGATGTCGGCGATAAATTCGGAAAACTCGACGTGCTGGTGCACTCGGTGGCCTTCGCGCCGCGCGAGGATCTCGAAAACGAATTCGTCAAGACGACCCGCGAAGGGTTCAAAGTCGCGCACGACATCTCCGCCTATTCACTGGTCGGACTGACTCGCGCCGCGCTCCCGCTGATGGAGAAGGCGGGCGGCGGATCGGTGATCGCGATGACCTACTTCGGCGCGGAGAAAGCGGTCGAGGGTTACAACCTGATGGGCGTCGCAAAGGCCGCTCTCGAAGCCAGCATCCGCTATCTAGCCGCGAACCTCGGTCCCAAGAATGTCCGCGTCAACGCCATCTCGGCCGGTCCCGTCAACACACTCGCCGCTCGCGGCATCAGAGGATTCACCGGAATGCTCAAGCATCACGCCGAACGAGCGCCGCTCCGCCGGAATGTGGAGCTGGAGGAGATTGGAAGCGTTGCGCTTTTCCTCGCGTCGTCGATGTCGTCCGCGATTACGGGCGAAGTGTTGCACGTCGATAGCGGCTACAACATCATCGGGCTGTGACGCACTGTCATCCCGAGCGTAGCGAGGGATCGGTGTGGGTGG
>WNFC01032963.1_pt1 | contig 11018 bp, 11 predicted proteins | sample 5400541 | NCBI WGS metagenome assembly WNFC01 (sample SAMN13153342, study PRJNA577476) | soil metagenome | isolation source: 120 cm saprolite under Douglas fir tree site 2 hole 2 replicate 1 | place: USA:California | collected 2015-04-18
CCTCGACACCGATTGCGGTGGCCGTGACAGGCCCGAGTCTCACCGACGACCGTGCGTTTGCCGAGAAGGTCAGAAATGCCCTGCAGCGCATGCCGCAGCTGCGGGACGTGCAATTCGGACAGACTCTCGACTATCCCACGCTGGATGTAAACGTCGATCGGGAACGCGCGGGGCTGATCGGCGTGAGCATGGCGGATGTGTCGCGTTCGCTGGTCAGCGCCACGTCCTCCAGCCGCTATGTGGTTCCAAACTACTGGGCGGATGCCAACACCGGCGTGTCCTATCAAGTGCAGGTGCAACTTCCTCAGGCCCTGATGAATTCGGCGGAAGAGGTGCGCAATGTCACCGTGACCACCCGCGGCGGCCAGGGTCAGCTGTTGCGCAACATCGGACGCGTGAGTGAGGGAAACGCTGCCGGAGAATACGCACGCTACAATGGCCAGCGCATGGTCAGCGTGACAGCGAACCTCTTCAACGCAGATCTCGGCAGCGCGGCGGCAGCCGTCAATGACGCAATCTCCCGGCTGGGGAAACCTCCCGCAAAGGTCACCGTTGCCCTGCGAGGGCAGGTCGAGCCTTTGAACCAGATGATGAGCGGCCTACAAACGGGTTTAGGTGTCGCAATCCTCGCGATCTTCCTGATGCTGGCGGCGAACTTTCAGTCGCTGCGGCTTTCCCTGGCAGTAATGTCCGTGCTCCCCGCGGCCCTAGCGGGTGTCGTGCTGGCGCTCTGGCTCACGGGTACGACACTCAACATTCAGTCCTTCATGGGTGCGATCATGGCCGTGGGTGTCGCGGTGTCCAACGCGATCCTGCTGGTGACTTTTGCCGAACGCGAGCGCGCGAGTCGAGACACGGCCGCCGCTGCGGTGGAGGGTGGTCGCAGCCGCCTGCGGCCAATCCTGATGACCAGTCTCGCGATGATCGCCGGCATGATGCCGATGGCATTGGGCTTGGGTGAATCCGGCGCGCAGTCGGCGCCGCTCGGCAGAGCGGTCGTGGGCGGGCTTGCCCTGGCTACGATCGCGACGTTGCTGGTGTTGCCCGCGATGTTCGCTCTTTTGAGCCGCGGCGTGCGGCAGACCATTTCCTTGCTGCCGGCCGACACTCGGGAAGAACGTGCATGAAGCGCGCGCGGCCGGGTCCGCCTCTGAAGCGCGGGAAAATACGAAACTCCAGGATGCCATGGTGAATGCAATGAACCCCCAGTCCGTGCTCTATCCGATCGCGATCGCAGCGGTTGCGCTCCTGGGCGCCTGCCATCGCAGCGAGGTGCAGAGTACCCAGACACCTCAGGATCCGCCGATGCAGGTGCGTACGACACAGATGTCCCCCGGACCGATCACTCGCTCGGTTCTATTGCCGGCGCAGGTCATTGCGTTCCAGCAGGCGACGTTGTACGCGAAGGTGTCCGGCTATCTCAAGAGCATCGCCGTGGACAAGGGTGACAAAGTCGCGGCAGGTGCCGTGCTCGCGCGTATCGAAATACCGGAACTCGTGGCGTCCAGGGCGAAGCAGGAAGCGGAACTCAAGGCGGCACAGGCGGATTACAGCCGCCTGCAGGAGTCGTTGCAGAAGGCGCCGGACCTGGTCGTTCCGGAAATGGTCGACCAGGCGCGCGGGCGATATGAGGTCGCTCGCGCAAGCCTCGACCAAAGCGAAACACTCCTGGGCTATGCGACCATCACGGCGCCCTTTAGCGGCATCATCACGCGGCGCGATGTCGATCCCGGGGCGCTGATCCAGGCCAATTCCTCGATCCTGGGGCTGATGGATTTCAGCAAAGTGCGCCTGCAGGTCGCAGTACCGGAGCTCGAGGCAAGCCGCGTTGCCGTTGGGCAACCGGTGCAAGTGACCACGGAAAACCTGCCGGGGATGCACTTCGACGGAAAGGTCACGCGCTTCGCGTATGCGCTGGACGCCGTGAGCAGAACCATGTTGGCGGAGGTCATGCTGGACAACCCGGAGCTCCGGCTGCGCCCGGGCATGCTGGTCACCGCCAGGATGGGCATTGAACACAAGGAAAGCGCGCTCCTCTTACCGGTAGAGGCCTTAGTCACCGAGAAGGCGAATGCATTCGCGTACACGGTTGACGGCGGGAAGGCTGCGAAGCATCCGATCAAAATCGGCTTTAACGACGGCCGGAACGTTGAAGTGCTTGAGGGGTTGGATGCCCGCGACGCAGTCATCCTAGCCGGCAAGCTCAAATTGAACAACGGCCAGCCGGTGCAGGTGGCGGCAGCGCCATGAATTGCAGGAATGCGTCGTTCTCCGCTCGGACGGCCCTGATCCTCGGTTGCCTCCTGACTGCGTCCTGGACGGGTGCCGCGACGGCGCAGGAGCCTGTGCAACCCGCCGCCGCAGATTCGACATACCCGATCGATCTGGCCACGGTGTTGCGGCTCGCCGGCGCGCAGAATCTCGACGTACAACTGGCGCGCGGTGTGGTGGACGAGGCCCATGCCAACTACACGAGCGCGGTGGAACGTTTCCTGCCTTCGCTCGTGCCCTCCGCGAGTTACCTAAGCCACACGGGCAGGGATCAAAGAGTTGAAGGCCCCTTGCTCGACGTCTCGAAGCATAGTGATACGGCCGGCGCTTATCTGACGGCGCAAATTCCTGTGGGAGATGCAATATTCACGGCCCTGCAAAGCCATCAGCTGGTGGCGGCGAGCGATGCGGGCGCAACTGCGCAGGAGCGAGACTCCGCTCTTGCCGCCGCACAGCAGTATTTCGATCTTGTGAGGGCCCGGGCTCTGGTGGGTGTCGTGGGCGATGCACTGAGCATCTCTCAGAGTTACGAACTGCAGCTCGATGAGGCCGTTCGCATCGGCATCGCCTTCAAAGGCGATGCCTTCCGCGTGCAGACTCAGACCCAGCGTCTGCAGCTCGATCTGACCCGCGCCAGGCAACAGCAACGGCTCTCTGCGGCACGGCTCGTACAAACACTGCATCTTGAACCGTTGCTCGAGCTCATCCCGGCCGAGGGGGAGCCGGCGCCACTCGCGTTGGCGGATCTCAGCAAGTCGCCCAAGGAACTGATCCGAACGGCGCTGGAAAACCGTCCGGAACTCGCGCGCAGCACGGCTCTGATCGGCGCCGCCGAGCAGTCGCGCCGTGGGGCGATGTATGGACCGTTGATTCCTACGATCGGTGGGCAGGCGTTCGCCGGCGAGTTCAACGGCGGGGGAGACGTAAGGGTCAACGGCGTAACGGCCAACGGCGGCGGCCCGCGACAGGACTACGCGGTGGGCTTGAGCTGGAAGATCGGCCCAGGTGGCCTGTTCGATTTTGGGCGCATTCGGGCGAGTGGCGCCCGATTGACCGCAGCTCAGCTATCCGACGAAAAACTGCGGGACCAGATCAGCCGCGAGGTGGTGGACGCATATACCCAAGTTCAATCGCTGTTCGAGCAGCTGCGTGTGGCACGCCTCAACTTGAGTTCCGCCGAGGAAACGCTGCGTCTGACGCGCCATCGTAAGGAATTAGGCGTAGGCGTCGTATTGGAAGACATCCAGGCGCAGCAGGAGTTGCTGAAAGCACGCACCGATTACGTTGGCATCGTGACGCAGTTGAATCAAGAGCAGTACGGCTTGATGCGCAGCGTGGGAGCGCCGTTGCGCAATCCCTGATGCCGCTGTTTGCAGGGCGCCGCCTTTCAGCGCTCGCCGTGAGATGATACGTTGATGTAACGTATCCTACACGGTTGTAGTTATCATGACAAAGATGTAGGGTCGATAGGCTGAGAGATCAGGAGGTTCCCTATGATTTGGGTAACTCGCGAACGCCCCAAGATCGATCGCATCGCGTGTCCGTGGCTCATTTTGCGATTTATCGACGCGCACGCCCAGTTTCGCTATGTCCCAGCCGACCAGGTGCTTAGCGTGGCGACGCAAACAGGGGCCATTCCCTACGATATCCCGGGGGTTGAGCTGACCCATGTCGGCGAGCTCTGCAGCTTCGACGCCTTCCTCGAGAAGTATCAACTCGAAGACCCCGCTTTGTCGCAGTTGGCCACCATCGTGCGCGGTGCCGACACGTCACGGCTCGACTTGGCCCCGCAATCCGCAGGCCTCTATGCCATTTCGCTCGGCCTCTCCGCGAACATAACTGACGACCACGAGATGCTGCGTCACGGGCTCGTCATGTACGACGCCCTCTACGCCTGGTGCGCCACTCTGCAAAACGAGACGCACCGCTGGCCGCCTGCCGGTTACTCATTGGCTTCATAGATTCTGAACTTCAGGAGACACCTATCATGTATCGCATCGCACCTTTGATTGCCGGCATCACCGGAATTGCACTCAGTGTGGGGGCGAGCGCCGCCGACATCGACTGGAGCAAGGTGGATCAGGCCCTCGGCAAACCCGGCACCAGCCAGCCCGGTGGAGTGCACAAGTACGGACTGCCGCGAACGGACCTTAAAATCACCGTGGATGGGGTGGCGATCAAACCCACGTTTGCGCTCGGCTCTTGGATCGGCTTTCTGCCCATGGGGAACGGAGTCATGTTCATGGGCGATCTGGTGCTGACCGAGAATGAGATCAGCCCGGTGATGAAACGGCTGATCGACGACGGCGTCGAGATCACGGCGGTTCACAATCATTTGCTGCGGACCTCCCCGGCGGTCTTTTACATGCATGTCGGCGGTCAGGGCGACCCCGTCAAACTCGCGCAAACGTTGCATGCCGGGTTGGCGTTGAGTCAAACACCCTTTGCCCTGCCGGCCCCCGTACAACCGCCCGCACCATTGGATATGGATACGGCGGCGATCGAGGCCGCGCTGGGAGCCAAAGGCAGCATTAACGGCGGGGTGTATCAATTCAACATTCCCCGCGCCGAGTCGATTTCCGAAGATGGCATGGCCATTCCGCCGTCGATGGGCACGGCGATTGCCATCAACTTCGAACCCACGGGCGGCGGCAAGGCCGCCATAACCGGCGATTTCGTGCTGCTCGGCAAGGAGGTCAACCCGGTGCTCAAGGCACTGCGCAACAACGGCATCGAAGTCACCGCGCTGCACAGTCACATGATCGACGATTCGCCGCATCTATTTTTCATGCACTTTTGGGCGAACGACGACGCGGCAAAGCTCGCTCGGGGCCTACGCGCCGCGCTGGATCTTGCCAACGTGAAGCGTGGGTCCTGACCGAAGACGCTCCTATGCACTCGATGATGAGGCGGATCCTTCTGTGCAGTCTTGCGCTGTCGTACGGCGCTCAAGGGCTTGCGCAGGGAATTGCGGCGAAAAGCCCCCGCGTGCCGGCCCAAGTGGTGTTCGTGTGCGAGCACGGCTCGGTCAAGAGTCTGATTGCGATGGAGTATTTCAACCGCAGCGTTCAAGAGCGGGGTCTGGCTTATCGAGCGGTCGCGCGGGGAACCGCGCCGGAGCCTATCGTGCCCAGTTCCGTTCGAGAAGGACTGCGCACCGCCGGATTTGATGTCTCGCACTTCGTGCCGCGATTGTTCGAAGCGTCGGACGTGGAGGAGGCGTCACTCGTCGTGTCATTCGATCAGGACATCGCGAAGATCGTCGGCGGTAAAGCACGGCACTTGGCCTGGGACAACCTACCGGGAGTCTTAACGGACTATGCGCGCGGCCGAGATGAGATCGTCAGGCACGTCGATGATCTGATCGATGAGCTTGCACGGAGCGCCGCGCCTTGACCGAGGCATGGGACAGGCCCCGGCCGATCAAGGCTCTCGTCCTCTATTTTTTGCGCCTGGGGCTGCTCGGCTTTGGTGGACCCGTGGCCTTGGTTGGCCAGATGGAACGCGAAGCGATCGCCGTATGTCAATCGCTGCCGGGACCGCTCGCGATCCAGGTGGGCATCTTCATCGCGTATCTGCGCGGCGGCTTCTGGGGGGCGTGGGCGGGCGGCTGGGCGTTCATCCTGCCGAATTTTTTGATCGTTGCCGGACTGGGTGCGCTGTACGTGCACTTCGGGGCGCTCCAGCCGGTGACAGCGATTTTCTACGGGGTGAGTCCGGTCGTGATCGCCCTAATCCTGCACTCCTGCTATCGCCTCGCCAAGCTCGGGATGGAGGACTGGCTGCAGTGGGGAATCGCCATCGCCTGCCTCTTGATCACGGTGATTTTGCAATCCGAGGTGGCGCTCCTCTTCATCGGCGCAGGTACGCTGGGTGTTCTTTATTACGGCACGCTGTGGCGGCGGCCGCCGACGGCAACGACGCTGCTGGTGGCGCTTCCCGTTGCGCCGGTGGCTCATGGCCCCCTTCTCGGCAAACTCTTGTTGTTCTTTCTCAAAGCGGGTGCGCTCACCTTCGGCAGTGGCCTCGTCATCGTGCCGTTTTTGCAGCAAGGCGTGGTGTTGGAACATGGGTGGCTCGGGCAGCGGGAATTTCTGATCGCGGTCGCGATCGGCATGATCAGCCCCGGTCCCGTCGTGATCACGGCGACCTTCGTCGGCTATCTGGTCGCCGGATTGTGGGGCGCTGTCGCCGCGACGGTGGGCATTTTTCTACCGTCCTTTATCTTGGTGCTGGTCGCCGCTCCGATCCTTCAGCGGCATCGCGCCAACCGCAACGTGCAGGGGTTCGTCAAAGGCGCCTACGCGGCGGCGATCGGCACCATTCTGGGTGCGTGCGTTCTCTTGGGTCGCATTGCCATCGGCGACTGGCTGACGATTCTAATCGGCCTTGCGTCCCTGGCCGTCCTGTTTCGATGGAAGGTGAGCAATCCGCTCTTGATGGCAACCGCCGCCGTGGTGGGACTGATTGCATTTCCGTTACTGCATCCCGCCTGGGTGATGGTGCGCTAGTGCGCAAGCTTTCTCATTGTTCTTGGGAGAATTGAATGACTGCGATTATGTTGCGATGGACGAAGGACTGGGTGCCAGTCGCTCTCTTGGCAGTACCGTTTCTGGCCGGCGACGCAGTCGCAGCCCCTGGCCCAGCCGTACCGCCGCTGCAATTGAAATCCATTGCCGAGATACCGCTCGGCGGTCATCCGACACGGCTCGACTATGCGAGCCTCGATGCGGGTCGGCATTTGCTGTTCATCGCGCACTTGGGTGACAGCGAGGTGATCGTGTTCGACACCGAGGCACGTCGCGTCGTCAAGCGTATCTCGAACGTCAGCCACGTCCACGGCGTACTCGCGATTCCGGAACTCGGCCGGGTGTATGCCTCCGCCACCGGTACCAATGAAGCAGTCGCGATCGATGAAACGACATTCCAGATCATCGCCCGAATGCCGGGCGGGACTTATCCGGACGGATTGGCATATAGCCCCGAAGCCCACAAGGTGTACGTGTCGGATGAGCACGGAGGCACTGACACGGTACTCGACGTGGTCACGAATACGCGGGTGGCGACGGTCCAGGTGGGGGGCGTGATTGGGAATACGCAATACGACGAATCCAGCCATCACATGTTCATCAGTGCGCAAAGCGCCAACCAGCTGGTCGAGGTGGATCCGAAGACCGACACCATCGTGCGACGGATTCCCGTGCCGGGCGCCAAGGAGAACCATGGCCTGCTGATCGACTCCGCTTCGCGAAAGGCCTTCGTCGCCTGTCAGGGGAACGATCAACTCATCGTCATGGATCTGCGAACAGGCGCGGCAATCGTGCAATTCCCGGTTGCCAAGGACCCCGACGTTTTGGCCTTCGACGCGCACCGACAGACCCTGTATGTAGCGGGAGAGTCGGGCCAGGTCAGCGAGTTCAAAGTGGCGGACGGCAAAGTCAGCAAAACCGGAGAATCGCTCCTCGCGCCGAGGGCACATGTCGTCGCGATTCAACCAATGACGCACGAGATCTATTTTCCCCTCGAGGATATCGACGGCAAACCGGTACTTCGAATCATGCGGGGCGCAAATGAGTGAAATCAGACGTTTCTAATAACACGAGGAGATGGGCATGTGGAACAAAAAGATATGGATAGGGCTGCTTGCCGTCAGCGCGTCGATGGCTGGTACCACGTTCGGGGACGAAGCAAAGGACCAGGCGGCGGTCGCTAAACTGTTACCGACCGCCAAGGTCACGTTGAGCCAAGGATTGGCCGCCGCCGAATCGAAGGGGCAACCGATCTCAGCAAAGTTCGAAGTCGACGATAAGGCCGAACAAGAATCCGCCGGATATCGCGCGGTGAGCGTGACACCGATCCTAAAACAGCAACATGCGGTCGCGACCGTGACTCTGCTGAAGGGGACGCAATTCAAATCGGTGTCTGAGTCCCTGGAATGAGGCCGACGATGGCCTCGGGGCTGATCCGGGCGGCTGCAATCGCAGCCGCTCTCGTCGGCTGAAGTCATCGACCGCGTCAAGCTCAAGGTCCTGGCCCGGTGGCCGGTCACGTCGGCGCAGGGTAATTCGCGCAGGCTATGGCGATTGTGATTTTCGTGATCCGTGCGAGGTGTCTATTTCAAAGATATTTGACATTGCATGCATATACATGTATTGTGACTCCCGAGGTAACTGCAATGAAACTTTTGTCGCTTCCCTGCTATTGCGCGACGCTGCGTCAGGCGGCCCGGTCCGTGACCACGCTCTACGAGTCGGTCCTCGCTGACAGCGGCCTGCACCCTACTCAGTACACTGTGCTGCAGGTGCTGGATGGAGCTCCGAATCTCACCACGACGGAGCTTGCCGATGCGATCGGCATCGACCAGACGACCGCGACGCGAACATTGGCGCTCATCAAGAAGAGCCGCTTGGTTGCGAATGCGCACGGCGATGACCGTCGCGAGCGGCGCTGGGCCTTGACTCCCGCAGGTGAAACGGTGGTTCGAAAGATGAGGCCGGCGTGGGCGGCGGCGCAGCAAGCATTTGAAAAGCAAATTGGGCGTGCTGAAGCAGCGGCACTCAAGAACGCGGCCTATCTTGCCGCAGCCAAGTTGACGGCGAATTAGGTGGGAGCCGGGTTGTCTGCGAACCTCAGTGTAAGCGCATATGAAACGTTCTCTGTATTCGATCTTCTTTCTGTATTTATCTGTATATACAGATAAACCCTCGTTGTCACTTCACGATTGGAGAATCACGATGAACTCACTCAGTTCTGCCAAGATGTTTGGCCATGGTTTGGTGCTGATTTCCGCAGTACTTTTGTTTCATCCCGATAACGCGCTCGCGGCGGAGTCCGCGGTCGACGCTCAGATGCAGGCGCGAGACCTGCTGTCCGGTACGGTCGGGGGCCGGGCCAAAACGGTTGAGGAATCGCCGGCGAATCCGGCTGACGGTCATCAGGCGTCGAGCCTTGATCCTCAGGAACAAGCGCGGCAGCTCATTTTGGGCAAGCCGAAGGCCGATGACAGCAACGGTCGAGCGGCCGCTCTCGGGCCGAAAATGAACACGGCGCCGGCGGTGTCGACGCGACGCACTGACGATACTTACGAGGACCCTCAGGAATCGGCGCGAAGGATGATCTTGGGTCATGGAGCAAACGGCGCCGCTGCATCGGCCTCGGACCGCTCCGTTTCACTGACCCAAGAGCCGCTGGTCATGCGCCTCAACAAAGACGAGTTCCGCATCGCTTTCGGGTTGAATGCCGGGCGATTTGTCTCAAACGGCTGCGACGGCGTCATCAGCTACCGAGTCGACTGGAAGACCGAGGACGGCACGACACGCCGAGAGGCCAAGCAGGTCAACTATACGGTGTTGCCAGGCGCCAGCCGCACCATCACGGTGGACCATCAATACTTTGACACCGCCGAAGCCGCGCACACGACTGATGTCGTCAGGGTGAGCGTTGATAAGATCACCTGCCTCGAGTCACGCACTCTGCAGACCGCATCACGATGAGGGTGTGATCTCGAGGGCTGCGGGCTTCAGGCATTTCGTGTCATGCGAGGCAGCACCTGGGCATGCAACCAGTTGCGGATTTCGAGCAGGCGCAGCGCCGCGGTGCGCATGGCAGGACCCAGCCCGTGCTTCCAGAGCAGCGTCGTATCGGACGGGTTCGCCTGCAGGGCGCGAAGTTCGCCGGCGAACGTGGCGAGCGCCGCCGCGTCGCGAAACATTCCTTCCTTGACCAGCGTGTCGCCGTAGCGCTCGGCCGCCGCGGCAATGTCGGCATAGTCGTATTCCGGGTGGTACTGCACACCCCAGAACGTACCGCGTCCGTGGGTGAATGACGCCGCTTGTACGCCGAAGTCATTGGCGGCCAGCATCGCTGCACCGGCCGGGAGCGAGGCGATCTCATCGCGATGAATGGCGGGCGCCTCGAACGCGGCCGGCTTGCCGGCGAACAAAGGATGTTCCCGGCCGGCGTCGGTCAGCAGTATGCGCCGGGCAAAACCGAACTCTCGGCCTCGCGGATTTGCGCGTACCTCGCCGCCTGCGGCGGTGACGGCGACCTGCAGGCCCCAGCAGCTGCCGAAGAATGGAACGCCGGCAGCAAAGACGGCCTTGGCGAGGTCGACCTGGCGGGTCACGGGAGCGCCGCCGTTGTAGATGTTGAGCGCCAATCCGGTCATGGTGACGCCGTCGTAGCTCTCGAGGCTGACTCCCTCGGCGAGCGTGGCGCCGTCCGCGGCAGCCAGGATATCGATGCGCAGCGAAGGATCAAGGCGGTGCAGTACCCGCGCGTAGCCGGTTCCCGAGTCATATCCGAGCGCCGCCGCTTGCCGCGCGCGAATCTCGGCGACGTTGCCGTCGACGATGAGGATCCGCGGGCCCGTCACGCGGCGCCGCTGCGCGGCGTCGACCGGAATGGGGTTGCCGCCGGCCGATGGGTCTATCGCTGCCTCGCGTCCGATGATCGCGGCCTTGTCGGTACTGACTCCGATATCCGCCAGCGAATGCGGTATTCCGAGGTCACGGCGCATCTTGAGCACCCAGTCGAAAAAGCCATCGAAACCGGGGGCAGGCAGATTAAGCACGCGCGCACATGCTCGCCGCCGCCTCCATGGGCGCCACGGCCTTCCAGAAGGGACTCGGCGGCGTGCATGCGATCGCGCACCCCGTGGGGTCGTGGTTCAACACCCATCATGGACTGACCAATGCGGTCATTCTTCCCTATGTCATGACGTTCAACCGAAGCGCGATCGAGGGCAA
>WNFC01016732.1_pt1 | contig 11017 bp, 20 predicted proteins | sample 5400541 | NCBI WGS metagenome assembly WNFC01 (sample SAMN13153342, study PRJNA577476) | soil metagenome | isolation source: 120 cm saprolite under Douglas fir tree site 2 hole 2 replicate 1 | place: USA:California | collected 2015-04-18
GGTTCGAGTCGGAGATAAAGTACTCCAGTATTTGATCACCGTAGGACCTGTCGTCAATCATACCGTTCGCCCCTGGCAGAGCATCCATGTCGGAATCCCCCCCGTGGACGGACGGTTGGTTTCGCCGGGGCGCACGGCGCCGACGCGAGTCCGGAGAAGGGGAAGCGGGGTCACGGTCGAGACTTTTATACGAGCGCGCATTCGGGACTGGTGAGCTCCGGATCGGAGAGGGTGTGCGCGAGCTGGACGAGGCACCGGAAGGCGAGGGGGTCATGGACCCATCCTCAGATCCACGCATCGTCTCAGCCACGACCTCAGAATCGTCGGCACCATCACCTGTCTTGTGCGCACGGGCGTTGGGAATACTGCCATCTGTGCCCGTGCGGCGTGGTGGACGCCCGGTCGTGGGCGCTACGAGATGCTTCGGGGCGAGCGGTGGGCTCTTCGCTGCAGGCTGGAATTCGATGATAGGGCGCAGAAGGTGCTCGCAGTTGTATTGTTTAGCGAGGTGCAGCCCACGCTCAAGGGGGATCCAAGTGCCTGATGAAAGATTCGGTAGGCACCGAGGGGGGTCGCATGTAGGTCGGCCATGGTGACGTACCTTGGTACTTCCCGTACCCGCCCTGGACCTTTTCGTGTTCGCCTTTCTGAATTTCACGTTCGAGGACACGGGTGCGTTGTGGTTTGTCGAAACCCGCGACCTTGAGAATCTGGGTAGCATTCAGCCACGAATCAGAGCGTCGACGCATGACCGCGACGCCTTTACACATCCTGCATGTAAAATGAGACCACCGAGACGCGCATTGGTGTTGCCTGTTAAACGCACAGTTCATAGACAGGGATTCCACTGTAAGTGGCCTGTGTGACGCGGGTGAGAGGTGAGATGGGGGGGGAGGGATCGAGAACGGTAGCAATCAAGAAATACCTTGAAAATCTGATGAGTCTCGGGCATTGCTGATGGCATGCGTCACAGCGGGGGGTCGTTCTGACGTCGCTAGACGCACGATGTGAGGATATCACACCGAGAACAAGAGAGAGAGCTGAGAGGCGTCGAGCGAGTAATGTAGGACGCGTGCTTCAACAAGTATAAACAAGCTGTCGGTCGCGAATAAGCAGGCCACATTATATTACATCGAGTTCGTCTTCCATCATTATTTTCATCGTCCAGCCCCGCACATCCTCGTCAGGTTCATCATCAGCCCACGCAAAGTCCTCCTCGTCTCCGTTAACACGGGGGTGTTCCACTATCTCTTCTTCTGCGTTCTTCCCAGTCAAAATATCTACTTCCTCTTCTTCCTGCTTCATTTTTCGCTCCGCCAACACATTCTCGTCCTCCTAGGAGATGGACGAAAAACTCAGTTAGCTAACCCCGACCAGGCATGAACAAAAGAAACCTTACGATATCGAATTCATCCTCACGTTCCTCGTACTCCACGTTCTCATCGACTTCCTCAAAACCACCTGCGAAAGCACCCCAACGTTCGGGCGACGGGCAGTTCCAGATGAGAATATTGCCATGATTCGTAGTCGAGACGATTGACGGCTTGTTCGGGTGCCACTGTAAAAGTACTTTAGGTCGTCCGGATGCACATTAATGGATTGGCATACATGGACATAGATAAGGGGTTCCCGGCCGCCATCCAGGGTGCTTGCAAGCTGTCCGTCGTTTGCGATGTCCCAAATATAGATCTTGTGTGAGGCGGGGTCGGCGGCACCTCCAGCTAACCATTCGCCATCTGGACTGAAAGACATCGCATGCCATGCGATTCTGTTGATAGGGTCGCTGAATTTATGTGTAGGTTCAAGTTCTTGTTCTGTGTACTCCCCATCGGCGTTTGGGGACGGATAGGGCGGTAGAGTGAACTGGCGGAGAGTTCGGTCTGAGGAGTTTGTAACTAAACGCCTGTTCAGTTGAAGTCAGCGATAAAGGGGCGTCGAGTCTTCAGTATGAAATCTTACCGGCCGGACTTGGCAAAGTCAAAGCCTTTCATAACACCTGCGCCTGGGATTTTATGCCGGGCAACCATCTGTTCACCAGATATAGTTATAGTCATCTACAATAGCCAGACGAAGGCGCAACTAACCGTCTTCGTTCTCGTATTGAAGACGAGGATAGACCCGGTAGAGGTTCCGACAAAGATATGTCGACCGGTAGGATCGAATTGGGCCACTGTCATGGCTGACCTGTGAAAATCTGAGTACCTGCATACGAGAAGCGACAAGAACAGGAGAGCACACCTTGGCGAAGCGCTTGATTCTCCGTCGCTGTCATCTTGCACCTCCTCGAGCTCGACACGGCCACGGTATTTTTTACGGAGATCAACAAGATAAGCATCACCGGGTTGAAGCAAAGCCAGTATGATCTGGCTGAAGAGGTGTGAGGGTGAGGGTAAGACGTAGGATAAAGTGCCCACCTGTTCCTCGGATGGAAAGACGCAGAGCTGACGGACGCATCGAATCTGATGGTGGTTTTTCTCTGAGGGGGGTCGATGTCTGAGGCCATATCCCACATAATTACGTTCCAGTCCTTCGAGGACGTCAACACAAACCGCGAATTGCGCGACCAGCTTTGGAAGACTATAAATACTCACTCAATACTTGATGGCCTACACATGACGCACTCAACGCTAGTAATGCCCTTGACATGGCCCTCGAGCCAGCGAACTGCTGCACGTGTCTCAAGTTCCCAAATAACTGCGGAGCCATCGCTGCGACCCGCAGCTACGAAACGACCCGAGCGGTCAAATCTTGCGAGTGAGCATTGGGAAGGAAGGGAAGCCTGGACGGCAGTCGGGTAGGTGATATTGAAAGGATCTACATAAATCTGATTTAACGAAGCAAGGGGAGAAAGAGTGATGGAAAACGAACTCAATAGTGAGGTATTCATCGTCTAGTTCTGTCAATCCTTGAGTAGTTCTCTTGAACGTCTTCAGAGGAGGTGTGTTTGCTTGTGCTTGTAAAACTCGCCGGGCCGGTCACCGTCATCTTCTGCTTTCAGCGTTCTTGTGGGCTTAAAAAATCCTGACCCTCCTCTTTTTTTCCCTTGACCAAGCGGGTTGCGACTTGCGATCATGGCCAAACAGTCCGATCAAAGGTTCACTCTAAGCGATGACTTTGACATAAATCCTCCCGCTAGCTCATCGAAATTGATGTCTGAACAAGTTGTCAGTGGTTCGGAGCTTTCGGAAGTAGACGACGTCAATCCAACCTCTAAACAAGACAGTGGTCAAGAAGACAATATCGACGGACTGGGCGACGACATGGATGCAGATGATTTCTCAGGGCCTAGAATTGTCAAGCCGCTGACACCCGAAGCACTAGCCGCCTTCCAGGCAGCCCAGGAAAAAGCTGGTGTCATTTACATCTCGCGGATCCCTCCAGGCATGCAACCCACGAAAGTACGGCATCTTATGAGTCAGTACGGGGAAGTGGGACGTGTTTATTTGCAAAAAGAAGGTATGACAATACGTGTTCTTGACCACACCCGAAACTGATACGTTCACAGATCCGAAACGTGCTCATTTGCGTCGCAAATACACCACCACTAAGAAACCATACTATACCGAAGGCTGGGTTGAATTCAAGGACAAAAAAGTTGCCCGATCTGTCGCGGGAATGCTGAACGCTCAACCTATTGGGGGTAAAAAGGGAACACGATGGAGAGATGACGTGTGGACACTCAAGTACTTGCCCAAGTTCAAGTGGAATATGCTGACCGAACAAGTTGGTGAGCATCGGCCGAATAGAACAAGTCGTGCAATAGCGCTGATTCAATCCCTCATTCCCAGCGCACGAAGCGGCAATGCATGCAGCACGGCTGCGTCTTGAACTCTCACAATCAAGGTCGGAGCAACGCGAGTACCTGAAGAATGTAGAGCTCGCGCGAGTGCTCGACAAACGCGAGGAACGTAGTCAGGCTGTGGGGAAGGAGTTCAAAAGAAAGGAGGTCAACAAGAGATCGGCCAGTGAGAGCGGGTCAAAGGAAGGCAAGTTGAAAAGACCACGAAGGATGGACGAGTCGTCGCAATTAGCGAGTGTGTTAGGGAGCGTCTTTTGATTTGATAATACAATGGGCGGTGGCGCAGAGATTGAAGCGGAGATTGTACTTGAAGTTGACACGCGAAATCCCGGTTCGAGCGTCGTTTCTCGCATCGCGAAACTTGCACTGAGCGTCGCGGCTGCGTTGAACGTAACGCCCTCGCACACTCTCTGCCTTCGTTTTCGCGCTTTCTAAGAGGTCTGTTCTTCATCATGCTCGCTCTATCTGCGTTCATGTCTCTCATCTACACTCTTCTTCGTTTCTCATCCCCATCCCCGTCACTTTATTCAGCCTTTTAAAAATGTCTTGGGCTGCCTCTGCTTATCTTCCCTCTCGTCGTTCGCGTTCGCGTTCGCCTCACCGTGGTTCGTACTCTTCGAGGCCCTCATATCCGGATCTTCCCGGTCCCGACCCTTACCGGAGCGACTGGGATCCGTGGGACAGGGAACGAGCGTATGCTATGGAACGGGACCGTACCATGTACGATTATGGTCGCCGTGGTCGTAGCCGAAGTCCAGATGATGGTACGTCGTGTTCTATATGACACCCTAAGTTATGACTCGACCCTACCAAATGTAGGTGTCCGCAAACGTCGACGTTCAACGTCACCTTTTGAACGTGATTCTAGGCCGAGATACGATGAATACGGTAAGCACAGCTTATTCGGGGTCTCTGCTAGACATATCACTGTAACTGCTATCTCTTAGATTCCAGGGGTCCCGGTTACAAGTCGCCCAGGCGTTCCTCGTACCATAGTCAGCCTTCGCGCCGCGCACCCCCGGATCCGCATACCCTCGACTATCCTGCATCCCTCAAGCAGTATGCCGAGTGGTTCCGGTTCTACTTTCCACAAGCTGCTGCGGAGGAAGACAGCCCTGACAAAGCCGCCCAGCAGCAAGCTGCTGACGGATCGAAGCCCCGAAATGGCATCAAGTTGCGATGGGAAAAATACAAGAAATCTTTTGCTGCCCAGCAGGTGGATGATTTTCTTTTGTTCTCCAAAAAAGGTGATTGACGCCTTGTTTTTTTCTTTAGCTGCAAACAATGTTTGATCATCATCGAAAGTCGCCTTGGTTTGCTGAGAAATATGACCCTTCTGCCCAGTACGCGTACCTACGCAAGCGGGTCAGGAAGGAAGGCTGGAGGGGTCGATTGAATACCTTCTTAGAGAGTCTTGACGCTGGCTTGTTTGATCCTCAATCTGGCAACCTTTATCAGCCATCTTCTCCTGCGAAACAGTCCGTGACTTTAAAAAAGGAAGAGGCGAAGGACGATCAAGAAGCGCTCCCTGACCACGATGGTCTGGCACCCGTCGATGAGTCGATGAAGGTTGATGAGGATGTTATTGTTGAGGTTGAGGAGGAAGGTGACAAATTGGATGCAAACGGTAAAGGCCTTGAAAATGGAAAGAGGGACAGCCGCGATCGGGGTGAAGAAGTATCTGTGGCTCCAGAAGGCCACCAGGTTATGATTCGCACCATACCGCCAGACATTGGGCGTGTGAAACTCGAGACTGTTGGTGTACGTATCCTCTGCCATCGGTTCCAGGACAATGTCTTATCAGGCCGCCACAGGCTCTTGACTCTATCCCCGGCTTTATTTATCTTGCTTTGGGAGATCCTCTTCAGAAGCGCAATTTTTACCGTGCCGGTTGGCTGAAGTTTCACGAGGATGCCGACATTAATGTCATCATGTCCGAGCTTAGTGAACGAAAGGTGAGCCGATCCTATACCAGCCTGTTTATCATTCTTATCCTGTTTCCGTTCTAGATCGATGGTTTCAAGTTACACGTCCTCCACAACAAGCAACCTTTTAAAAATCGGGTCCGCTACGCACCAGAAGTCGCGAGTCGCTCCGATATCCTAGAGAAGGATTTAGAGAGGGCGCGGACTTTACTTGTCCGTCTCGAGGCCGAGCTTCATGCACTTCGAAAGCTCCGTATTTTATCCCGCGATGAGGTTGTCACTCTTCCGGAAGGTCCCCTGCGGGAAGACATGGTGACACTGGCCGAGGGTGAGGAGGACCATGACGATCCTGAGCCCTCTGGAAGCACGCTCTCAGCGATTGACCAGCGGATCGAGAAAGTCTTGGCGGAAGCACCGCAAGACGGCCTTGATGAAGATGATTTGAAAATTCGCAAGGTGAGACCAATGCGCTCTTGTGTGCACCTCCAGCCGCTGAGCCCTACGCAAGACCGCTGTATCACTTGACTTGGTCTTGGCAGCTTTGCGTAATGCCTTCCATACGTGCTACTACTGCGCTGTAACCACCGATCACCAGGAGGAGTTGCAGCGCAAGTGCATCCAGCATCTGAGGAAGCCACTATCCAAAGCGACGTATGATGAGTATAAGGCCAAAATGGCAGAGAATTTTGCAAAAGTCAAGGAAGACAGCGCCATGCAGGAGGAGAGTGAAATGAAATCCAAGGAGAATGAAGCGTCTCCTGAAGATCGCGGCAAAGACTCGGCAGCCAAGGAGGAGGATTCGCGCGAGTGGAAGAAGAGTGGTATGTTTTCATTATTTTGTGTTTGCCACTTTTCCTGAGACCAAGAGCAGAGGATCGTTGGATTGAGTGGTTGGATTCCAAGATTGCACTATTACTCGACCGAAGCTCCGTCGACCCTCGTGCCTATGGTGGCAAGGCCTATGATGAGTGAGTTATCTATAATACGCTATATTCGGCGTATCTCAGCCTATCCAGGGAATTGTCGAAGGTTGCCGAGCCATACATAAAGCAGGAAGATGAAGGCAAGTTTCGTTGCAAGACTTGCCAGAAGCTGTTCAAGGCTACATCTTTTGTGGAGAAACACATCGCGAATAAGCATCCTGAGCTTGTTAAATCGCTAGATGATGTAAATGATATATGATATTACCCATCCATGGAGTCGTTGACTGACATCTTTGTCCAGCTCTCATACTTCAACAACTTTGCTCTCGATCCCCACCACATACAGCCATACAGTCATCTACCCCCATCCGGAGGCGCTGGGCAACAGGCTCCGCCTCAGGCGTATGGCCTACCTGGACCACCTCCGATGCCACCCGCCGATTACATGCGGGGAGCCAACGGTGGCATTTTCTACCCTGCGCCTTATCCACCAGGCGGTTTCCCCCCTTCAATGAACATGCCTCAGCATTGGGACCCTTACGGTTATTCACACATGTCGAACATGGCGCTTGCGCCGCGCCGTGATGATAGCGCTTCAGCGCGGCGCCTGAGTGACCGTATAAGCGGTTATGCACCCGGATCAGACTACCCAATCGATTCTCCGACGACAATACCGGCTTCCGCCGGTTTGCCAGCCAAGCCTCCCGTTAGCATGGATCAGCCGCTAAGTGATGAGACCCGCGTACGTAGGGCCGGGAGTAGCCGCAGGAATACTCGCAGCGGGGAACCGGGCGGACCCCCTCCTCCGCCTCCTCCGGACGCGAAGGAGGACCCGCGCGCGGCGGCTGGGAAAAAGGTCAGCTATCACGACATGGACTTGGTGGCAGAGGGAGATGTTGAGCTGCAGTACTGAATATCACGGTATGCTTGCCTCACGCAATGCAGGCCATCAGTAGCGAGTGTCTCCTCAGTCGCCGTCTCGTCGTGTTTTTCGCCGGTTTCTTTGCACTTCACACCTCACATACACACATTGTTATTCATAACTCAGTGTTCACTTACACTTACAGCCACGACTCATTCAACTTCAGTTTTCTCTCCGTTATCAAGTGCTTTGTAATCTTGGCGCTTGAGTTTGTTTTGGCAACGTAAGGGAGACGCGTTAATCTGTCAAATATGATATACGATTTCACAGAATGCAAAGTGTAGTTCTGTGAAAGTAGGGCGTGCCACTGCTGCTGTACCATAGGTCATGGTGATGTGAATCGGATTGAACGTTGAACATTGAACATTAGATTCATTAGATTTATAGTTAGGCGATATGAATCTGTCAGGAGCCCGACATGCTTCTACAGGCTTGGTTAGGCCCCGGGGTCGGCGGAGGTTACGTTGATAGTCAGAGGAAACTACCCGCGTTACTATCCATGCTGCCTCAGCGCCGAATGCACACAGAAACTGCACATTGGAACAAAATAATAAATGTAAAGGGCGTGGACTTAATTTCCGAAAAAGCCCCTTTTCGTCATGATGCCGGCCTCGTGCATGAAGCATCGTGACGTGGACCTGTGACAACGATTTCTGTTTTTCACCTGCGGAGGTGTTTTGAGGGGCATACAATACTGTACATACATGCGCCGCCAGCCGGATCTCTCCTACAATTTGTAATGATGGTCGGATGCTCCGCTCCGGTGTGACGTGCGGTGAACATGGGAAGAAGCGCGAAACGAGTCCGTTGGCTGCCAATTCAGCGAATTGAACGTCGAAGACATTGGAGGACAATGGCATGCTCCTCTTGTCAAGGTTTCAAGCTATCTGGTCGTTTACCACGACGTGGCACTTCGGTTACTCCCGCATTGCTGCCGTGGGCTGGCCGGATACTAGAATAAGCATGTGGGTAAAGGGTTTCATGGTTTCATATGCATGACAAGACCCACAAGGATCTTTGTCGGAAGAATCAGCACTTGGCAAGGTGTTGCGGCTCATTACCTCGTTGCGCAGACCGAAATAGAACGGAACTTGAATCTCCGGCGGGGCAAGGACATGTAAAAGGGGGTGGGGGAAACGCGGACTGAACGGTTCGTCTTCTTCCGCCAGCGATCTGGACCGGAACGCCCGTGTTTTGAATGTTAGACACATTGGTGCGGTTCCAGCCACGTCGTATTGGTTAATTTTCGCTGCGGGGAGGTTGGCGATCGTTGCCCAAACAGTGATAGTGTGCGCGGGGCGCCGCAAGTGTTCCTATTCAGCATCCTAGTATCCTAGGTCTCGACGGACCTAGGCAGCACGTCAAAGAATCCCGAGTCCAGACGCGGTGCAAACATGCTACGGATATTGCACATGGGGGACCGTTTTGTGACAGGAGTTGTTGGCAGTACCCTGTCATCGAGGAACACCACGTGCTGCGACACGCGCGGAAGAATTCCCTCTAAATGCTCGTCACGTCAGCGTGGCGTCGTGTCGACGACTTGGGAACTGGCATTGACGAGAGAAATCGCGCAACAGGCACGATGCTGAACAATTGAGACGCGAATCCTGCCTGACTAGAGAGGATGAGACAAACAAAGGGAGGGGGCCCTCAAAAGGGGACGGTCATGGTAGGGCAAGTCGCCCTTTAGCCACTGGTTGGCATTCGTCGGAACTTGCAAGTTGTAAAGGGGAAATGAGCAAGAGAGTAAGAGCACAGCAGTTGGCAAGTGAGCGGGATGTAGTGTTGTGTTGGTGTTGTTGCAAGAGTTGATAAGACGAGTCACGGTCCGTGGGATGGCGAATGGCGACCTGGCGACCAGCTCAGTTCCGCACAATTCTCCCGTCGGTATCCCCGCCCCGTAACCCTGCGCAAGGGCCTATATCGATCCCCGGCGACAGAAACCGATTCAACTCGACTCGATATAGGTTCTTCACCATCGCAGGGTTGTTCCTCACCCCGCTTCAATTCCCGGTGGGGGGTCCTCCCCAGCGACTTCGGAACCACCTCAGCTATCAGCACGACGTCAAACTTCCATGTCCACCGCACCACGACTTCCTACTGTCCGCCTGCCGACAGTAATCCCAGGCACCAGTGGCGAGTCTTCCCCTCAGGATTCTGTGGTACTGGATCTTCCTCCTGGCAAATTCGGTTTCGCGTGGCCTGCAGACGCGGGTCCCGCCCCGTCCCTTCCGTCTCTCGCCGATCGTCACATATCTCTTAGTTCCTCAGACGCGGATTCTGCCCCCTCTGAACACGAACCTGAACTAGAGGAGGATGCAGAGGCAGAAAGTCTTAAAACTAGGCGATGGAGTATCGGAGCCGGAAAGAAGGGGTACGAATCAGAGGAATCAGACTTTACCACTCCCACCAACCGACTCAACTTGGACAAAAATCCGTTGGACGGGGCAACTCCTCACCTCCCTCGACTCTCGCGTGCATTCTCCGTGCCCTTGTCGTCACAGATAGGGTACTTGAAGAACCCTAAGCGGCAACCGTTACCACCACCACCACCTGGTTTCTATCCTCCCACCATACAGCCATCCCCCGATCTCGCCCACTTTCACGAGTTATCACTGGAGGTAGCGGACTCCGTTCAGATGATCATACAAACTCTTCTTCAATTGTCTCCCCCGCAGGTGTTTGACCCCGCGAAAGAGCAGTTCTCCGCCTGTGCCCTACCTATCCCTACGTCTTCCGTTTCGGCCCTATTCACTGTCATGAAGAGTCTAAATTACGTGTCCGCCAATATGGCCGCTCTCAGTACTCCCCCTTCCTTCCGTCCGCGCGACCCATCCAGTCAAACAACAACCAATGAGGATTCCCGTGACTCCATCTTGCATACACCGTTACAGACACCCCAGGTCCCCGTGCATGACTTTGATATTGGTGAAATTTTACAGAGTGTTGGTGATGCCCTTGGCGGGATGGCTTCTGACGTTGGCGTTGATCTCGTCCTGTACCATGGGGATGTTGGGATGAAGCACATCGCAGTGAAGGGAGATGAGACTGCGATCTGTTACATGTTGTCACACGTCAGTCAATACTCCTGAAATTTACTTTCTATCCTTATTTTCTGCGCAGATTGTACGTCAAATCCTCGCTGCAGCCCATCGCGGTGACTGCATACAAGTCGGTCTTTTCTTAGTAGCACCAGTCAGTGTATCGCCTCAGCCAGGAGAGTCTTCTGTCTTCGAAGTTCCTTTGGATGCTACAGAGCCTGCCGATGCCACCGCGCTTCCTGATCCAGATTCACCTTTACGTTGCACCTTTCAAATCACCCACAACTTCGCACATAATATCACAGGAGCCTCTGCTCTCGATCCTGAAACGACTCGTATCCGCACAAAACCATACTTGGATTCTCACATTCTCCACCGACTTCTGTATCATGTGAATGCCTCCCTCA
>WNFC01019044.1_pt1 | contig 11017 bp, 13 predicted proteins | sample 5400541 | NCBI WGS metagenome assembly WNFC01 (sample SAMN13153342, study PRJNA577476) | soil metagenome | isolation source: 120 cm saprolite under Douglas fir tree site 2 hole 2 replicate 1 | place: USA:California | collected 2015-04-18
TTGCGCTCTTTCCTCTGGTAATTGTTTCTCACGGCGGCTCTCTCCTTTAAAAAGGGATTCTCAACCCGAACTCTATCCGAGTTCGGGCGAGAGCCGCTGCTTCTTGTTCTCAAGTTTCAACTAAACCCGGGGCATCCTCCATGTGCCGTACCAGGACTTCAGATGTCCGGTAGGCGTTAATCAGGCACTGAGGCGAGCTGACCGCCTCACTGAATCCGGATCATAGTCGGCTTACGGAACAAACAACCACCGCTGCCGATAATGAGCATGTCCATGGGCCCACAATACGGCCCTCCATGGCCAGTGATGAGCCCAAGTTCATGAGCGTCCGGCGGTACATGAAAGACACGCAGCGTGGTGGCGGACTCCAGTGGCCGGAGCAGTGCATCGAGCGGCACCGCGGATGGAGCGGGGTCGGGAGAATAGCGGCGACCCCGATCGTCAATCAGATAAATCCACGCTCCATTTGCACGTTGTGAGACGCGTCGAGCGCGGCTAAAGATGCGAAGCTCAACGCTGTAAGAAACCTGCGAAGGGCCAGCCATCCGGTCCACTTTTTCAACCGTCAGACACCAATCGTCAAAGCACCATGGATCGCCAATGCTCATCACCCGCTGGGGTCTCAAAAATGCGATGGCAACAGCACTAGCGAAATACCCGGCGGCGCAGATGCAGTAGAGCCGGAGGATCTTGAGCGCCTTTGGAAGTCGCCCTCGAACGGCGAAGACTGCGGCAACCGCCATCGTCACCACGGAGATAAGAGAAGCGAGGATGAAAAGCAGGTCGAAAACAGTCATAGTCGAGCCTCAGACAGAAAGTACTTTATGTTATGAAGCTAATTGTTCAATCGCAAGAGGAATATTCTCGGCCCCGCTAGAAACATGTCGGCCAAGCGTTTGGGGCTGTGGGTAAAGGACACCTGCGGTTGGTTCTGAGGGTGAATCCACATCTCCGATAAGCGCGTTTATCAGGACTTAGGCGCAGAGGGGTCTCAACACCGTCGGAGCAGGCGATTGGGCGTATAATCGCGGCACTGTTGTGCTGCTGGACCCGGACCATTGAAATGCCCGCCGCCCGAGCGAAATGTATGTGCGCAGAACTCAAAGCTTTGAAACGCGAGGCGGTCCACGTGTTCCGCGACGTGAAGCAAATTCGCAGGTCCAGAGACGTGTCATTTTACGAAGATGCGGAACTGAACCGCGAGAAACACCAAAGCATCAACGCCGTACTTAAGCACCTGCTCGTTGGGCATGAGGGGAAACCGTGTCCTGCAGGGGACAGACCCATTGTGAGCCTTGCCCAGCTTCGTAGGTGAGCTGCGCATGGCCATTGTTCCGACCTAAGTTTGTGACGAATGGCTGTCCGCAACATCTGAAAGCATGGCACTTGTCCGGTTTGTGCGCTAATCAGGACTTAGTGTGGCTGGGCACTTAGCAAGTCTTGGCGGTGTCTACTGATAGGGTAGAAGAATGATTCTCCGCCTTGTCGTGCTGTTTGCGCTCGCATCAGTTCTTCTCATCACGAAGCAGCAGCAGCCGCTTCCCGATTGCTGTGAGCCTGAATCTGAAAAACTCTCACAGCTACGAGTAAAGGCTCTGATTCATAAGACTGAGCCTATTCATGCTCCTTGCTGTGCGGATATGCTTCACATCAATGGAACCATAGTGTTGGAAATATCCGTTGATTCCAAGGGCGATGTCACCTGCGTGCAGGTAGTTTCAGGCCATCCGCTCATCGTCGGGGTTGCCATTGATTCCGTTAGAAGGTGGAAGTTTCAGGCATACGCTTCTGACGGAATAAAAAAAAGTTTCTGCGGGAAAGTTGCACTCCGGTTTCAGGTCAACGAGCACGGTGTGAAATACAGAGTGATTTAAGCTAGCGGGAATACTCATTCGTGCAAACTCCTGGTAAGTCGGGTTACCGGACAGGTGCCCAGTCCTAGGCGGTTGCTTGAACCGGAGTTCAATACCGTGGGTCCTTGCAGTTGTGTCCTTCCGAAAACTCACTGGGTACTCGTTCTAGACCCCAAATCTTGCCTCCTGCCCGCTTCGGCAATTTCCTAAAATGTTCGTTTCGTTCTTTGAAATAGCGGTCAATCGCCTGTTTCGCCTCCGCCAACGAAGGGTAGTCGCTGTTATGAATAATAGCTCTCGCCATGCCACTATCCACACTATCGACACCTAACAATCTCTCTTCTTGTGGCGGCTGCCTTTCTCCGAAACACTATCTCTCTAGATAGCTTCCCAATCCGATCGGATAGACACTGCCCCGTTCGCTGCCCACAGCCGCTCCTCGATTTCATCCGCTCGATTTCAACCGAAACCCTTCTCTATCAAACGCTTGCCCACAAAAGCGGGAATTCACGTCAAGAGCTTGCTCCGCGGCCCGATGAGTGCACTCTCGATTAGCGTACGCTTCCATGGGGAAGCACAGAAGACTCAGGCGGTGTACACAGAAGGTGCGAAGGCTACCGGAGGTGTCACGTGTTGCAGCAAACTGGTTCACCTTCAAGGCGGTCCAACTCGCGGATCGAGACATCTGGGGGCGTCTGGGTTTACTGGCGGTGTGATGGAAATGAGGAGACGGCACGAGTGCGGGACGTGAGCCTGGGGGGCCTGTTTGTCGAAACAGCGAAGCCAAGGGCTGTGGGTTCGACGGCCAAAGTTGATTTTCTTGTCCAGGAAGGACCAATCAGAGCCGACGCTGTCGTGCGGCACGTCGAGCGCGGGTGTGGACTGGGCCTGAAATTAACGGCGGTGAGTGATGGAGATCGCCCGCACTTTATTGCATTGTTGAACAGGCTTCGCAGCGCGTCTAGGTGAGAACCTAGAGGCCGGTCTTTGATTGAGGGGACTGTTCAGACTAAACCTCCTTGTGCCCGCGGATTAACGGACATGTGGAATCGCCGGATCGGCACTTGTCCGGTAAGCGCGTTAATCAGGACTTGTCTTTTTTGGCGCGGTAGTGGTCGATTTCGCCGGAGCCAAATCAGGCTGCTCCGCACGTTCAATTAGAAGACCCAGCTTGCTTCCGGGCGTCCGTTGGACTTGCGGAAGAATGTCATCCCTAGTGAACGGTAATCCATCCGGACCCACGCCGCGCAAGTAATAATGGTCTGTGCCTACGCGCTCATAATAGAAGTATCTTGGTTTGCCGCTAAGCTTTACATCTGTCGGATCATCGACAAGAACCAGCGAGTCTTTTGGCAACGACTCTCGGAGAGCTTTAAGCGACTCTGGATAACTTCCATGCTGAACTTTGTAGAATTCCACCGCTTGGACAAGGGTATTGAGGCTGTTTTGCGCCAATCGCGTACGCAGTTCATCATAGATACCACCGCGTTTGGCAAATCCAAAATAGAATAGGCTGCCATAAAGGGCGAGAGTGACCAGAATCCCAGCACCACCTAGCAGAGCAAGCTTTTTGCCACCTATTTTTTTCGTCGTGAGTCCCCAAATCAACGCAGAGCAAAGGAATAAAGGAGAGCCCACCTATAACAAATGGAAATCCACCTAATTTCTCGTTTGGCTCAGCCATTGCTTGACCTCCATTTTTGAAATGCTTTCCTAAATCTAGCAATTCTCGTTTGCCTTTCGGTTTTCGGGTCGCTCAATTTATAGCACGTCGCTAGGTCCCGATTAGTCGCGTAACCGGAAACTGACCCGCTACTCGGGCCAAAAAACCTCTTGACTCCCCATAGTTCTTTTGCTACTGTACTTACCAGGTAAAAGTGCGGAACATCTTCGATGCGGCGGCTTGTCTGCCGCTTTTTTATTTCTACCTTCCCCAGAAATTCTGTCATTTTGGCTGGAGCGGCCGCGGTCTTTGCCGTCCACGGCGGAGGGCAAAAAGACACCCCTCTAACTACCTTTAGAATCAACACTTGTAAAAGTGTATCAAAACAAAGGACTTTAACTGGCTCTGTTGACATCCTCGGCACAGAAGGCAATTTCTTTGCGGACAAACCGGGCATGATGCTGTTTTCTACTCAAGCAGGAGGTGGGATGCCAGAAATCGGACTCCTGCCCTTTGCCCACGTGGCCTTGGAAGTAGCCACCGCGGCTCTGCCGACCTACCGGAGCCGTTTCAGCAAACACCAATTCACGCAGCCCCAGTTGCTGGCCATCCTTTGTCTGATGCGCTACGAAGACTGGACTTTTCGAGAGACCGAAGTGCGGCTGCGCGAACATAGCGAACTGCGCGCCGTGCTGCGACTGTCGAGCGTGCCCGACTACACCACCGTGTATCGCTTCTTGCGGCGCCTGCCCGACGACGCCATCGAGAAGGTGCTGGGAGAATCGGTGCGTCGGTTGTGCCGCAGTTTGCGCCGCGGTCGGCGGCGCGCTCGTGTGGCCGTGGATGGCACGGGGTTGGCGCCGCATGCGGTCAGCACCTACTTCATCCGTCGCGTCGAGCAGCACGCCGGGGGGAAGACGCACTATAAACACTATTTGAAGTGGCTGCTGGTCGCCGACGTGGATCGCCAAATCATCCTGGCGCAGCAGGCTCGACAAGGTCCGCGGTGCGACACCCCAGCGCTGCTCCCACTGGTGGACGCGGCCAGCCGTAGCCTGCCCATCGGGGTGGTGCTGGCCGATGCGGAGTTCGACTCCGAGGCCAATCACCGCCACATCCGCACCACGCTGGGAGCCCGCAGCATCATCCCGATCAACCCGCGACGCGGCATCCCAGAAGGAGCCTGGCGCTCCCGGATGCACCGTGCTTTCCCCCGAAAGGTGTATGGCTCGCGCGCGAAGATAGAAACGGTCATCTCGGTGATCAAACGCAAGCTCTCGGCGAAAGCCCCCGGTCGCAGCTTGTCCTTGCAAGTGCGGCAGGCATTGCTGCTGGGCTTGGCCTTTAACCTCTATCGCTTGAAGCATTGCCCTGCTTTTCTCAAGGATGTCAACAGAGCCACTTAAAGTCATTTGTTTTCACACACTTTTGCAAGTGTTGATTCTAAAGGATCTTACATTGCACAAGAATGGTGCAGGTTGCGGTGTTTCGTAACCGTGGCAAAAGAGAGCGTTACGGTCTGCCGCCACTCCAGAAAGCAAAAACGCCAGCAGGGACGCTGGCGTTACGGGATACGAGGCGCAATAGTATCCAGCACTTATACTACGCGAGTAGTAATGGGTTGTCAAGGAAAAAAGGCGGAAGTGGGTTAGCTTCCGGTTAGCTCGTGACTCGTCTGAAACTCGGACTCCCATCCCAAACGTTCGAGCGGATAGTCCCTGGAAGCCGCCACGCCCCACGGAACTTGAGAATCGGCCCAGAACGCTGCCTTCTCTGCGTCCACGTCGGCCGCGAACGAGGCGGGGAACTTTGCCTTGTCCTGGAACAAATAGCCGTCTTGTGGCGCCAGTATCGGCGACACGGCTGCGCCGGGTGCCGCATGTTTGTTGAGCGTTGCCACGGACTCGCCTTTGTCCGGAGCGAACGCGGCGATGTACGCCAGTCCTGCAACCTTTGGATGGTTCCCGGCTTCAGTGATCACCGCTCCTGCGTAGGAGTGGCCGACGAGGATTGTAGGTCCGTCCTGCGCTGCAAGAGTTCGCTTGGTAACCGCTACGTCGTCCTCCAACGATATTGTCGGATTTTGGACAATGCTGACACTGTAGCCGTCTCGCCTGAGGATCTTGTAGACACCCTCCCAGCCAGAGCCGTCCACAAAGGCACCGTGCACTAGAACGATGTTATTCATGGCTCGCAGCCTCCCTTCCTAACAGGAAATTCTCATGTCGGGCAGCGTTACGGGCAGGATGGGTTATCGCGCCGACCGCGGTACGGTAATGCCGGGTAGGATAGTTGTCAACACAACGCGGGAATCCAGCTACTTCGTGTATGCTCGGCAACCCTTAGCTAATCGCGTTACGTCAGAGTTGCCCGTTATCCGCCCACGATCAGGAAACACTATGCGACATATTGTTACTAATCTGGCGTTTAACATCCGCGGCTACCTCCCAAGGCATTTCTCTGAGCTAGCCGTTTTCGACGCGCGCCTTTATATCCGAGTACGCCGTGTCGATCAGCCTGCTTAGCGCTGCGGCGTTTGTGGCCGTTCCCGGTCTCAGCTTCACATGGCGCATGAACTTGCCGGTACCTTGCAACAAGCGGGCCGGATCCGGCAGCGCTGCGCCGTGAAAGAACCCCACGTTTACGTGCGAATGGAAAACATTGACGTAGCCAAAGGGCGCATCTCCCAAACATGCAACCGGGCAGCCGTCATGCAAAAGCTCCCGGACTTCGTCCCCGCATTTTCGCATCACCTCAAACCACTGATGCGCAATGGCTCCCAATCCACCTGCATGCTCTTTCATCCACGCATCGATGGCGGGATCCCGCTCGACAGCGCCGTTGAATCGCAGCAGTTCCGTTCTCATCGTCGCTCCACTTTCTGCTTTCGAGATCTGTGGTTACGGTGTCGCTCCCGGCTAACGCCGCGGTCTTTTATAACCCGGATCGTCCGTTACCGGCTTGTCGGCAAGCCGGAAGTAATCAACTGACGCACTACCAAAAAGGCCAAAGACTCTTTTCGCAATTCTGCAGTCTCTCCGACTCGGAGGGCGCCAACGCGGGTTTGACGTTGGGTGTTCTATTCCGGTTCACCAGGGCATTCCCAATTAGAACTGAACGCTGTCGTTGCCCTTGCTTCATTACATTCCGTCTTCGTGTTAGTGTAACGCTCCACGCATTTGCGAAGAGGCGAACATGGCGAGACCGAAAGTGCTGGCGACGCGGCCGCTGTTTCCGGCGGCTCAGAAAATCTTAAACGCGAACTGCGAAGTCGATTACTGGACACAGCCGGAGCGCATCTCCAAAGAAGAATTATTTCGCCGCATTGCGGACAAGGAGGGCCTCGTCTGCCTGCTCACCGAAAAGGTAAATGAGGAACTGCTCGCGGCGGCGCCGAAACTGCGCATCGCGGCCAATGTCGCGGTCGGCTACGACAACATTACGGTAGCCGATTGCACGAAGCGAAGCGTGGCGGCAACGAACACACCTGGCGTGCTCGACGAAACTACCGCCGATTTTGCGTGGACGCTGCTGATGGCTGTGGCTCGGCGCTTGGGTGAAGGCGAAGCGCTGGCGCGTTCCGGGGAGTGGAAAGGCTGGGACCTCGATCAGCTTGTGGGCGCCGATGTTTGGGGCAAGACGCTCGGGCTGGTCGGTTTTGGCCGAATCGGCCGGGCCATGGCGCGCCGTGCCGCGGGCTTTCAGATGAAGGTCATCTATTACGATTCCGTGCGCGTGCCTCTGGACGTCGAGAGAGGCTTCCACGCGGAGTACCGCGATTTGAGCGCGCTGCTCGGCGAAGCGGACTTTGTGAGTGTGCACGTCCCGCTGCTGCCGGAGACGCGCGGGCTCTTCAATGCGAAGACATTCTCGCAAATGAAGCCCACTTCGTTTTTGATCAATACGTCGCGTGGTCCGGTGGTGGACGAAGCAGCATTGGTGCAGGCCCTCGAGAGCAAAAAGATTGCAGGCGCGGCCTTGGACGTTTACGAAAGGGAACCGCTCATTCAACCGGGCTTGAAGCGCCCAAATGTGGTTCTCGCGCCGCACATTGCTTCCGCGTCGCTTGAGACGCGCACAAAGATGGCCTGCATGGCCGCGGAAAACGTTGCGGCGCTCTTCAAAGGCCAGCGCCCGCCTAATATTCTGAATCCCGAAGTCCTGAAAGCAAGCTGAAGCGCGTGCCGGTAATCCTTGCATGGCGGACCTGAAACAGCTCGCCCGCCTAATTTTCCACGAAACGCTGGCGGCTATTGATATTCCTGCGGCGATGGAGCGCAAGCTGCTCCTCGAAGGTTCACTGCTGCATTGCGGCGACCCCGTGATTGACTTGCGGTCCTTCTCGAAAATCCTCGTCGTGGCCATCGGCAAAGCGGCACACGCGATGCTGCACGGCTTGCGCGCGTTGCTGCCTCAACACTTGGGATTCGAAGGCATCGTGTCCGCGCCGACTCCTCCTGACCGTCCGCTAGCTGCCGTGCAGTATTTTGTGGGAGGCCACCCGATCCCGAACGCCGACAGTTGGAGGGCCGCCGAAGCCACGCTCGCGGTGCTGAACAAGTGCAACGAAACGACGTTGGTATTTTTCTTGCTCTCCGGCGGCGGATCGGCGCTCACGGAATTTCCCCTCGATTCCCGCTTGACGCTGGAGGACTTGCAGCAGTTCTATCGCACGCTGGTGACCTGCGGCGCGCCCATTGCGGCGATGAACGCGGTCCGGAAACATGTCTCTGCGGTGAAAGGCGGCCGGCTTGCCGCGGCGGCGGGGCGAGCCACAAAGATTACTCTGGCAGTGACCGACGTGCCGGAAGGCCAGGAGTCCGCTTTGGCCTCGGGCCCGACGTTGCCGGACCCTACTACAATCGCGGACGTCGAGCGCATCGTCGCGCAGTTCAAAATGATGCACCAATTTCCTCCATCGCTGCGCCGCTGCATGGAAGAAGGAAAGATACGCGAGACGCCGAAGCGAACCGATCCCGCATTCGCGAACGCCCATTTTGTTTTGCTCCTGGGCATGGACGATTTGTTTCATCCCGCGCACCATGCCTCGGAGGCCAAGGGATTCTTAACATGTTGTGATAACTCGACGGACGACTGGCCGGTGGAGAAAGCCGCGGAGTCCCTGCTCGCGCAGCTCAGCGCGCTGCAAGCGGCGAATCCCGGCCGCCCTGTGGCGCTGATCGCCGACGGCGAGATCAGCTCGCCGGTGACCGGCGATGGAATCGGCGGAAGGAATTCTGCTTTCGTGCTTGCTTGCGTGGAGAATATTGTCGGGCGCCGCGTCGCGGTCCTCAGCGCGGGTACCGACGGGATCGACGGCAATAGCCGTGCCGCGGGGGCAGTTGCTGACGGTGAAACGCTGGCCCGCGCGATGGCGGCAGGCTTGAATCCCGGAGACGCGTTTCGGCGCAGCGACGCCTTCACTTTTTTCGCGCAACTGAACGACGCTATCGTCACCGGCCCGACGGGTAACAACCTGCGGGATCTGCGAATCCTGCTTTCACGGCCCTGACAGCACGGAGTTTGCAAAGAGACGGGCGTCGTCAGGCCGCGAGGATTGCGCGTTCCTATTTCTGAGCAAGGCGACTCTCGATCGATTTCAGCCGGTCGCTCATTTCCTGGATGAGGTGTTCCAGCTTCTCCAAACGCTGCGCGATTTCCTGCTCGTCGCCGTCGCCGCTTTTCTCGCCGTCGCTTTCCCCGCCGCCCGCCGCTTTGCCATTTTCTTCTTTCTGCAACCGCGCGATTTGCCGCTTGACGGTGGGCGCCATTTCGATGCTGAGATCATCGCTTTTCAGCAGCGCTTGCAGCGCGGGAATCGCCGAAGCGTCGCCGCGGCTGCCTAGCGCGTATATGGCTGCATAGCGAACGGGGTAATGGGATTCGGTGAGATAGCTGATGATTTGGGCGGTGATCTCCTTATTGCCCTTCTCCAGGCGACCGAGGCTGGCAATTGCGGCTTGGCGTGTTTCGATCGCTTTGCCCGGCGCCGCCCATTGGCGAAGCAGCGGCACGCCTTTGTCGTCGCCAAGGAAGCCGAGCGATCGCAGCGCGGCGTTGCGCAGGAAATCGTCCGGCGAATCCGCATTCACCGCCGCGGTCAGCAGCGCAAGAGCGTTCGGCGCTTTCAGCTTGCCGAGCGATTGCAGCGCATTGGCGCGCGCGCGAAATGACGCATCGTCGCGAGCGACAGCCGAAAGCTTCTCGACAATTTTCGGTTCATCCTTGATGTTACCGAGTGCGGCGGCAATGTTCTTGCGGACGTAAGGTTGTTGGTTGGAATCCAGTGCGTCCAGCAACTGCTTGCCCGCAGCGGCGTTACCGATGCGCCCGAGAGCGTCGGCGGCAATGTCGCGAAGACCCCACGCTTTGTCTGTGTTCAGCGCGCTGCCGAGTGCGGCCACCACTTCGTCATCGTTCTTGAATTTCGCCAGCGCCTGCACCGCTTCGGCGCGGTCCGCAAGCTCCGAGGCGTTCTTTAATTGGTACAACCATTCTTTCTTTTCTTTGTGAAATTCCCCTAATTTCAGAATCTGCCCGCCTTTATCGAAGAGCACCATCAACGGAGCGGAGTCAGAAGGCAACAAGAATGTTTCCGCATCCTTCGAAACGGCAATCTTGTGCGACTTCGCGCCTGATGCGGTCGTAATCTCGACATCCACGGGCACGTGGAAAACGCCGACGTGGCCTTCTACTCTCTGCGTTTGCTTCACGGTCAGCGCAATTTGATGCTTGCCGTCCTCATACGTGTAGCCGACTTCAAACTTCGGCGCGCCCGCGCCGTAAATCCATTCGTCGAAAAACTGCTGCACATTAATGTGATTCGCTTCTTCGATGGACTTGATGAGATCGGCGGTGACTACGTTCTTGCCGCGATAGACTTCCAGGTAGTGCCGCAGGCCGCGATAGAAAACATCCTCGCCAATTTGCTGGCGAAGCATGTACAGCGCCAAACCGCCCTTTCCATAGGCGTTATCGTCAAATTCGCTGGAGTCGTCAAAATCGTGCCGCACGACCGGCTTGGCGTATAAACCTGACTGGCCGAGCCACTCCTGAACCGCGGTCCATCGCTCGTAGTCGGCCTGATCTTTAGGATAGTGCGATTCACTCCATACCATTTCGAAGAATGTCGCGAAACCCTCGTTTAGCCAGATGTTTCCCCAATCGTTGCAGGTGACCAGGTCGCCAAACCATTGGTGCGCCAGCTCGTGCGAAATCAGCTGGTCTTCGTCGCCGGGAAATTCCGGTATCAATTTCGCATTGCGCAGCGAACTGCTGGTGTTGGTCGTGGCGCTGGTATTTTCCATCCCGCCGGCGACGAAATCATCCACCATCACTTGCGCGTATTTCTCCCACGCATAATCCACGCCGAGCTTCTTGCTGAACACTTCCATCATCGCGGGCGTGCGCTCGTAATTTGGCAGCAGGCGGTCGCCGCGTCCCTTCGGAGCGTAATAGGTAACGGGCAGCCCATGCCAGGCTTGCTTCACTTCGTCGAACT
>WNFC01020916.1_pt1 | contig 11017 bp, 7 predicted proteins | sample 5400541 | NCBI WGS metagenome assembly WNFC01 (sample SAMN13153342, study PRJNA577476) | soil metagenome | isolation source: 120 cm saprolite under Douglas fir tree site 2 hole 2 replicate 1 | place: USA:California | collected 2015-04-18
GGAGGCCGAGGAGGTCGCCTTCGCGCCCGACGCGCCGGCGCCGGCACCGGCGGTCACGGCCTTGCCGTTCTTCACCACGCAGTTCAGCGGCGCGCCCAGCTTCTGGCACGGCGACGGGAACGGGGCGGTGGCGAGCAGGATGTTGTGGCCGTTCTGCATGGTGGGGTTGTTGCAGTTGGTGAGGTGGTTGATCGGCGGGACAGCCACGTGGCCGGGAATGTTGGCGTTCTGGATCAGCCCGCCCTGCACCAGGTTCTTGGGCAGCGGGGAGTAGCCGAGCTGCGCCATCTGGTGCTGGCCGCCGCAGAGCATGAAGTTGATCCAGGTGCTGAGCGTCGCGCCCTTGGGGTTAGTGAAGTTCGTGGGCGGCTGGGTGCCTTCCCGCGGCACGATCAGGTAGCTGTAGCTGGAGATCGGGTAGTTCCGCGGATCCCTGAACCCGTACAGCTTGTGCAGGTCCTGCTGGAGGAAGTTCGGGCTGCCCTGGTTCCCGTTGATGATGGCCTGGGTGAGCGCCACGGCCACGTTCTGCGGGGTGGGGCCGACGAAGTAGTTGTCCGGGTTGAGCACCTGGACGACCGGATAGTGCGAGTTGAGCGCGTACGCGTACTCGTCGTAGCCGATCGAGCCGTTGCCGAAGCTGGACGTGATGTAGGTGATGACGTTGTTCGAGCCGTTCTCCGCCTTCGCGCTGCCGAACTGCGGATAGAACTCGGTCTGCCCGCACGGCGGCGAGATCCCCGGGTGAACCCGGTTGCAGAACGCGTTCCACTCCGACGGGAACAGGCTGGCCATCCACAAGGTGAAGAAGTACGTGGCGCCGGAGCCGTCGGACCTGATGACCGGGGTGATCGGCAGGTTGGGGAGCTGGGCGCCGTAGATATGGGTGATCCGCTTGTTGTCCCAGTTGGTGATCTGCCCGGTGAAGATCTCGAAGATGGTCTTCGGGTCCAGCCGCAGGTTGGTGATCAGCTTGCCGCCCACGGTGATGTGGTAGATGAGCGCGGTGCCGCCGGCGGTGTCCGGGATGTAGGAGTACCCCTGGGAGGGGTGCTCCGCGCCGGTGCCGCCGAGCTTGTCCAGGCCGTTACGGAACGGCGGGTCCGATCCGGCGAACTCGTCCTGGTTGGCCATGTAGTCACCGCGCCCGGAGGCCGAGCCGTCCGGGTTGTAGTTGACCACGATCCCGTTCGGCCGGACGTCCTGGGCCCACTGGTCGATCGCGACCGACGCCCACGAGGAGCCGGACCCGCTGATCGCCACGAAGCTGGCCGCCCCGGCCGGCCAGGGCGCGGCGGCCAGGCCGAGCGACGCCAGCGCCACCGCTGCGCCCGCGCCGGCCACCGCCGTGACGCGTGCCCGCCACCTGGGCGTCATGCCTTCCTCCTCAGTCCCACGTACCTTCCTGCCTTACGGGTCCATGCCACGCTGTCCTGCCGCATCCGGCGCAGCCTGGCCGCGGCCTCGGCCGGGTCGGCGCCGATCAGCGAGGACGAGCCGGCCAGGGCCGCGAGACCGCCCAGGATCAGCAGCGCCGGCAGGGCGTACCGGGTGATGGTGGCCGGTGACACGTGCGCCACGGGCACCAGGGTGATCGGCTGCCCGCCGCTGGACGGGCTGACCCCGGGCAGCGATGCCGACCCGCCCGGGCTGCTCGTGGCCGACGGGGTCGGGGACGATCCTGAGCTCACCCCGGGATTGGGCGGCGTCTTGGGCGTGGTGGTGGCGCCGGTCTGGTGCAGCACCGCCGTGGCGTCCTTCAGCGTCGTGGCGGCCATGCTGGCCGGCAGCGGGAGGTAGCCGGGCGGCAGTTGCCCCGGCTGGAATCCCGTTCTCTGGCCGGCCACGGCGGCGAAGTCGAGGAAACGGGCGATCGCCGCCGCCGTCTTGTGCGGGGTACCGCTGGTGGGCACCATCGCGTAGATCACCATGGTCAGCGGGTAGGCGGCCTTGTTGGTGCTGGCCAGGTTCACCTGCTGGGTGCCGCTTCCGTCGTTACTCATGCCCTGCAGGGCCGCGGCCATGGCGGAGTTGGTCGGCAGCACGTAGCTGCCGGTGGCGTTGGGAATCGCGGCGACGGGGAACCGGAAGGCGGCCGAGTCCCCCTGGTCGAGAACGGCGAACAGGGCCCGCTGTCCCGGCGGCTGGATCGGGTCCTTGGGGAAGTTGCCGTTCTGGTCCTTCACGTAGCTGGTGCCGGGCTCCCAGTTCTGCGCCTGGTAGGAGGCGGCCAGGCTGAGCGGGAACACCGGGCTGTAGCGGTGGGCGATGACCGGGTAGGAGTCCTGGGCGGTGAAGGCGTCCGCCGGGTACTGCACGCCCAGGTAGTCCGTGTTGACGTGCATCCCGAACGGGTCGAACTGGCCGCCCAGGAAGGAGCTGGCGTCGCCGTTGGCGGTGATCCAGCGGGTCACGGTCCAGGTCATGTCGCTGTGCCCGGACTGGACGGTGGGTATCTGGAACGCCGCGCCGAGGCCAGATACCGGCTGCACGCCGGGGTTGAGGCCGGTGAACTCCTTGTCCGCGAACAGCGTCAGCGGGTTGTTGTCCACGCCGTTGTCGCAGCCGATGCCCGCCGGCGGCGGCGGGGCGGCGCAGGGGACGCCCTCGTTCTGGAAGTTGTAGGACTGGGTGAGCAGCTTGAGGACCAGCCGCTGGTCGAGCTTGATCCCGGTCACCGGCAGCCCCGTGGTGGGGTCGTCTACCCAGTACACGATGGAGACCGCGGACACCGCGACCGGGGCATAGAGATAGTGCCGCGTCGGGGCGATGCCCTGGACGCTGGCGGGCCGGGTGGTGAGCGCCACGTCGGTGAGGCCGCCGGCCGCCTCCTGCACCGCGAGCGGCTCGGGCACCTGTGAGTTGTACTGGATGGTCAGCCCGTGCGAGCCGAGGCACAGCCCCGCCACCCAGGAGTTCATGGCCCTGCCCAGCATCGGCGACCCGGCCGCGGTGAACGCCGCGTTCTTGAGCTTGCAGGCGTTCGGGGTCGGGGCGAAGCTCAGCGGTATCACCAGCCGGTCGGCCCAGGAGCAGGAGTTGAAGGTCGCGCCGAAATCCAGCTGGCCGATCGCGAAGAAGCGGTCCTGCGAATGGTCCGTGCATACCGGCGGGCTGGCCAGCACGTTACCGCCCTGCGCCGGCACGACCACCAGCGAGCAGGGATGGTTCTGGTCGCAGCCGAGGAACTGGTTCTCCAGCACCGTGTCGATCAGGATGCTGGCCTGGCCGGTGCCATCCGGCGCGGTGGTCGCGTACGCGGTGTTCATCGGGCCGAACGGGCCCGACCCCCCGGTGACGCCGCCGTTGGTGGCGCCGTAGCAGTCGGCGGAACTGGCCGGGTTGGTGCCCGCGCATTCCGCGATCATCACCGGATAGAGGGTGGAACTCGGCCCGTACGGGGTGTTCTGGCTCGGCGTGAAGTTGGCCCAGTTCACCTGCACCATCTGGTTCACCAGGCTGCTGGTCTGGTCCACGGTGACGCAACTGGCGTTCGCTAGCGGGCCGCCCTTTCCGCCGTTTGCCGTCGGATCCCACAGGTGCTGGCCGGTGACGGTGGTCCCCGGGCGGGTGCAGCCCGTCGGCGCTGCCGCCGCGCTGGCCGCCGCGCGGCCGGGGTGCGCCAGCCCGGGCAGCAGCACCAGGCCCGCCGCGAGCGACACCAGGCCGGCCAGGGGGCCGGAAGGCCGGGACGGACACGCTACGCATGCACGCTCCTGGAATTTTGCGATACGGACGGCCGTGGCTGGCCGTGTCGCGCCGGGCTCATACCCGCGCCCCCTGCCGTGCCAGCCGGCGCCGCTGCCGCCTGGTCAGTTCCCCGGGGGTGCCACCGCCGAGCCTGCGGGCCAGGGCGAACAGCAGCAGGACGATGAGGACCAGCGCGACGCCGGCGCCGAAGGCGCGGGTGACGATCGTCTGGTTGACCGCCTCGATGTGCGCGTACTCCCAGATGAACAGCGGCAGGCTGACCTGGGGCCCGTGCAGCGGGTTGAAGTTCATCTCCTTGGTCACCCCGGACACCACGAGCACCGGCGCGGTCTCCCCGATGCCCCGCGCCATCGCGAGCACCACGGCGGTGGCCAGGCCGGCCCGGGCGGTGGGCAGGACCACGTTCAAGACCGTGCGCCACTGGCTGGACCCGAGCGCGTAGGAGGCCTCGCGCAGCGTCCCGGGGACCAGCCGGATGACCACCTCGGAGGCCCGGGCCACGATGGGCATCATGGTGACCGCCAGCGCTATCGCCGCGGCCAGCCCGCTCTTCTGCATGCCGAGGGTCAGGATGAACAGCGCGTAGACGAACAGGCCCGCGATGACGTCGGGCAGCGCGGTCATCGCCTCCACGATGGTCCGGATGGGCCGCGCCATCCTGCCCCCGACCTCGGCCAGGAACGTGGCCGCGAGCATGCCCAGCGGCACCGCGAACAGGGTGCCCAGGGCGATCTGCTCCAGCGTGCCCACGATCGCGTGCAGCGCGCCGCCGACCGACAGCGGCTGCAGCGGGCCGGCGAAGGCCAGCGACTGCGTCCAGAAGTTGGCGTGCAAGACCGCGCGGAGGCCCCGCGACACCACGAACAGCACCTGGCCGAGCACGACGCTCACCGCGATAATGCCGCCCGTGGTGAAGGCGACCAGCGCGAGCCGGTGGCTGACCTCGCGCGCGTCCCACTGCAGCCGTGCCATGCTCGCGTACAGCAGCAGGAACACGCAGTACCACGCCAGCCAGAAGCCAAGTACCCCGGAGAACGGCAGGACCCGCTCGTAGAGCACCCAGACCAGCCCGAGCGCGCCCGCCGCGGCGCCGGTCACGGTGGCCGCGGCGGGCGGGGTGACCCGGGCGATCCGGACCTTGACCTCAGCGGCGCCGCCGGCGGCCTCCTGCGGGGCGCCTCCCGGGGCGGGAGCGGCGTCAGCCTTGGGGGCGGGCTGGGCGTCGTGGGTCAGCATGCCTCAGTCCGCCGATGCGGTCGCGCCGGAACGTGACCGGTTGATGATCATCGCGGCGAAGGTGTTGACCACCAGGGTCATCACGAACAGGACAAGGCCGCCGGCCATCAGCGCCGAGATCTCCTTGGCACCGGCCACGAAGAAATGATTTGCGATCATGACCGTGACCGAGTTGCCGCCGCTCTCCAGCACGTGGTAGTTGAAGCCGAAGGCCGGGCTCAGGATGAAGGCCATCACGATGGTCTCCCCGAGTGCCCGGCCGAGGCCGAGCATGCCCGCGCCGATCACGCCCGACCTGCCGTACGGCAGCACCACGGTGCGGATCATGCCCCACCGGGTCGAGCCCAGCGCGTAGGCGGCCTCCCGCTCCCCCTGCGGCGCCTGCGAGAACACCTGCCGCGACAGCGAGGCGACGATCGGTATCACCAGCAGCGATACCGCCACGCCGGCGATGAACGTGGCGTTGGCGTAGTTACCCGGATAGTTGGCCAGCCGGAACTGGAACAGCGGGATGAACGCCAGGTGGTGGCTCAGCCAGGAGTCGAAGCCGAGGACGCGGGGCATCAGGAAGAACACCGCGAACAGCGCGACGATGATGCTCGGCACCGCCGCCATGAGGTCCATCATGGCGATCAGGGCGCGGCGCAGCCGCGGCGGCGCGTACTCGGAGATGAACAGCGCGGTCGCAATCCCGACCGGCACCGCGATGAACAGTGCGAACAGCGCGGCCAGGATGCCGAGCGGCAGGATCGCGGCGATGCCGAACTGGTTCGTGCCGATGAACCAGGTGGACGTGGTGAAGAAGCCGAGGCCGACGGCCTTGAGCGCGCTGACCGACCGGAAGATCAGGAAGACCAGGATCAGCGCGGTGATGAGCAGGACGGCCAGGCCCGCCGCGCGCAGGATGCCGCGAAAGACCATGTCACCGAAAGCTACCGGCGCGACGATCGTCCGCGGCCGGTCTTCGCTGGCTGACGATGGCTGCCCGGGCGTCAGCGCAACGGCCATGATGGTATGCCTCCCGCATCAGAGTCGGCTGTGCCGCCAGCCGCGATGCCCGCCCAGGGCAAACTCATCGTGTCGGTCATAGGTTGCATTCAGGCTATTTCCGGGTGAACGGATAGGGAAGAGTTAGCGACGTGAACGGACATTGAAGAAATGGCGTCGGGCAAACGTCGCTGGCAAGGAGCGGTGGTGAGCGGCGGGCGAAGGGTGAATTAGCAACCACTTTCGGTTATCGGCGGGCGGGGCCATGGCCGGGTGGCACGGGCGCGACATTGGAGCCCGGGCAGACGAGGGCGCCGCGGCAACAATTGCCTGCCGCGGCGCCCTGGCCCGTGTAGGCCTAACTCGGATGACCTGTCAGCTGGTGATGCCGCAGGTCGGGATCGTCAGGAACCCGTAGTTCTTCAGGTCCGCCTTGGCGGTCGCGCTGGTGCACACGAACCCCGAAGAGCCGAAGATCGGCTCCAGGTTGACGCCACCGGGGGCGCCGGCCTCAGAGCCCGGGATGTGGTCGGCGGTGCTGGGATCCCACGGAACCACCTCGAAGACGGTGCGCTGGAAGGTGGCGGGGAAGGCGGAGTTGATCACGGTGCCCAGGCCCTTGCCCGTGGTGGGCGCGACGCCGTTGATCTGCTTGAGCACCAGGGTGCCGTGGGTGTTGCAGCCGAACAGGTTCTGGTGCGCGCTCGGGGTGCATCGCAGGCCGCTGCCGTTCGGCGTGCAGGACGAGTTGAAGCACGTCGCCGAGTGGAACCGCTCGGCGATGTACTTGCCGATGGAGAAGGGGAAGATGGCGTTCGGGTCGTTGAGGACCGGGTTCACGCCCTCGTTCTCCTCGAGGGTGCCGCCAGCGTCACTCACGCAGGCGCCCGGAGTGGCGACGCCGATCGCGGACAGGAAGAACGCCCTGGTGCCAGAGCCGGACTGCGGGATGAACGCGTGGATGGGCGCGTTCTTGCCGCCGACCTGGTTCCAGTTGGTGTCGACGCAGTTGTAGATCGCGGCCAGCTGGGCGGTCGTGAGCGTGGCTGGCGCGTTGGTGGTCGCCTGCGCGGACCAGGTGACGGCGTCCCCGGCCAGGTTCACGAACGCGATGCCGCCCGCGGCGTACGGCGGGTCGCTGGGCGAGCGCGAGCGCGAGGACCGGGCGAAGTTGATGCACTTGATGCCCGAGACCACCTGGCTGCTGGTCAGCGCGGAGATGCCGGCCGAGGACCCGTTCGGGCGCGCGATGGCCGAGCAGCCGGTCTTGACGGCGATCGAGTCGCCGATGGCCCCGGTGTTGGGGTTGGTGGCGTCCCAGCTCCACAGGTGCGTCGCCGACGAGGAGACCTTGGCGTTGTAGTCGCCGCTGAACTGGTCGAGCACGTTCTGGATGGTGTCCGAGCCCACGCCGGTGGCGTCGTGCAGGCCCGGAGCGGCCGACACGGTGATCGTGCTGGTGGGCGTGCTCCCGCCGCTGCAGTGGACGGTGAAGGTGGTCGAGCCGGTGCTGAGCCAGTCGCCCGCCAGCTTGGACTTGTTCCCGGTGATGACCAGGTTGACGGAGCCGGGCGGGGCCGGCGTCACCGACGAGACCGTGTTCCCCGCCGGGCAGGCCGGCAGGTTGACGGCGGTCTCCACGCCGAGCGGGACCGTGGGGTCATGGTGCAGCAGCACCGTGGGTTGTGCCTGAGCGGTGGCGGTGAAGCCCACTACGCTCAGCGCGGCCGCGGTGGCCGAAGCGCCCGCGATCAGCCTACGGACATTTCGCATGCTCGCCCTCCTAGAGGTGTACGCATGCTGGCAGGCGTGGCCCGATTCGGCTGAACCGGCTCCTGCCAACGCGGCCCAGTTTCTCCCGGTTTGCCGCGGTGAAAAGAAACGTTGAGTGGCGGGAAGATGATGAATGATGAAACTCAGGGTGGCGTGACCTTGGGTCTTCACCAGGCGCAGCCGGCCCGTGCCGTTCCGCCAGGAAACCCTCGCCGGCCTGCCCAGAAGGGAAGGGCGTCCCGGGCGGTCCCGGCCGTTTTCCCGGTGTTCATCGTGTACTGGCCGCTCGCCGGAAAGCTTTCCTTAATTGATCGTTCAACCGCGGTACACCGATAAACGTCCGGCCGGTGAACGGTGCATTTCCTCACCGGCACTTATTCCGGCCGCGGAGCCCGGCGCCGGCGTCACCCTGTGTCGATGACCTGGAACATTTCCGCGAGGTGGCCCTCGGGCAGGCCGCCCTGCGCCGCCGCACGGGCCAGCCAGCCGCGCAGGAACTCCGGCAGGTTTTCCATGTGCCCGGTCTGGCTCTCATGTGCGCGAAGCGCGGCAACCTTGCGGTCGAACGTGCCGGTCACGTCCACGTAGTGGTCGGGGCTGGGGCCGCCGGGCAGCCAGACCTCGCGGACCGTCCAGGGTTTCAGGCCCTCCTCGGTGCGCAGTTCGGGGAACGCGAACGGGTTGCGCGCGTCGGGGTAGATCGCGTCCAGCGCCGCGGATCCCACCGCCCGGTGATCCGGGTGGCTCACCCCGAGCCGAGCGTAGTTGCGCTCCGGGCTGGGGCATACCACCCGGTCCGGCCGGACCTGCCGGATCACCCGCGCCAGGTCCTTGCGCAGCCCCAGGGTGGCCTCCACCCTCCCGTCGGGGTATCCGAGGAAGCGCAGGTCGTGCACCCCGACGCAGGCGGCCGCGGCCGTCTGCTCCTTGCGCCGCAGCGGCGCCATCTCGGCACGCGGCACCGACTCGTCTTGCCCGCCCGCGTCGCCGTCGGTCACGATGCAGTACACGACCTCGATGCCCGCATCGGTCCACCGGGCGATCGTCGCCGCGGCGCCGAAGTCCACGTCGTCGGGGTGCGCGGCAATGACCAGGATCCGCTGGATCTCGCTGTCGCTCAACACACTCCGATCCTACGAACCCCGCACCCCGTTCATCCTCCCGGCGGCGGCCAGCCACGAACCACCCCACGCTTCCCTCCCCCAGCAGGCGCGTTCGCCGGCGGCCAATGTCGGGGGCCACCACGGACCAACGCAGGGGTGACGGAAGTGTCATCTGGCCGGGGCGTTGTGCCCGCGACCAGATGACCTTCCGGCGCCCCCTCACCGCGCCTGGCGCCAGCCGGCTCAGTCCAGGGCGGACATCACGTGCTTGATGCGGGTGTAGTCCTCGAACCCGTACATCGACAGGTCCTTGCCGTACCCCGACTTCTTGAACCCGCCGTGCGGCATCTCGGCCACCAGCGGGATATGCGTGTTGATCCACACGCACCCGAAGTCGAGCCCCCGGGCCATCCGCATGGCGCGGCCGTGGTCCTTGGTCCACACCGACGAGGCCAGTCCGTACTCGGTCCCGTTCGCCCACTTCAGCGCCTCGTCCTCGTCGCTGAACTGCTGCACGGTGATGACCGGGCCAAACACCTCGTTCTGGATGATCTCGTCGTCCTGGGACAGCCCGTCGACGACGCTGGCCTCGAAGAAGAATCCCCGGGCGCCGGTACGGTGGCCGCCGGCGAGCACCTTCGCGTGGTCGGGCAGTCGGTCCAGGAACCCCGAGACCCGCTCGAGCTGGGCCGGGTTGTTCAGCGGGCCGAAGTCCGCGTCGGGGTTGTCCGGCCCGGCCACGGTCTGGCCGCGGGCCTGCTCGGCCAGTGCCTCGGCGAGCGCGTCGTGCACGCCGGGGCCGGCCAGCACCCGGGTCGCGGCGGTGCAGTCCTGCCCCGCGTTGAAGTACCCGGCGATCGCGACCGCTTCGGCGGTCTTGGCCACGTCCGCGTCGTCGAAGACGATCACCGGGGCCTTGCCGCCGAGTTCGAGGTGCACGCGCTTCAGGTCGTTGGCGGCCGCCATCGCGACCTCCTTGCCCGCGCGGACGCTGCCGGTGATCGACACCATCTGCGGGACCGGGTGAGCGACGAGCGCGCGCCCGGTGTCCCGGTCACCGCAGACCACGTTGAACACGCCGCGCGGCAGGAACTCGCTCATCAGCTCGGCCATGAGCAGCGCGCTGACCGGCGTGGTGTCGGACGGCTTGAGCACCATGGTGTTGCCGGCCGCCAGCGCGGGCGCCCACTTCCACACCGCCATCATCATCGGGTAGTTCCACGGCGTGACCGCCGCGCACACGCCCACCGGCTCGCGGCGGATGAACGAGGTGAACCCGGACATGTACTCGCCCGCCGACCGGCCTTCCAGCATCCGGGCGGCGCCCGCGAAGAACCTGATCTGGTCCACCATCGGGGGAATCTCCTCCGAGCGGGTGAGCCCGAGCGGCTTGCCGGTGTTCCGGGATTCGGCCTTGACGAACTCGTCGGCACGGGCCTCGATCGCATCGGCGATCCGGATCAGGGCGAGGCTCCGCTCGGACGGCGTGGTGTCCCGCCATCCCTCGAACGCGGCCGCGGCCGAGGACACCGCGGCATCCACCTCGGTCTCGCCGGACACCGGTGCCGTGGCAAACACCTCGCCGGTGCTGGGGTTGATCAGTTCGGAGCGCTTGTCGAAGGACATGTCCGTCCACTGGCCGCCGATAAAGTTCTGCAGATCCTCCGCCATGACGCCTCCGTTGTGACTGAAAAGTGTTCTTACTGCTGGCCGGATGGGGCGCGTTCCTCGCACGCCCACGGGGAGCCGTAGTCGGTGAGCAGGTCCAGGAACGGGCCGGGCGGCAGCGCCTCGGGCCCCAGCACCCCGGCTCCCGGCCACGCGCCGGACTCGATCAGCTCCAGCGCGACGACCGGGTTCACCGCCGTCTGCCAGACGACGGCCTGGGAGCCGTACTCGGCCATGGACCAGGCGTTGTCCACCACATGATGAAGGTAGACCTCGCGCGGCGCACCGCCGGCACCGGTGCCGGTGACCCAGGTGCCCGCGCAGGTGAGTCCGGTCATCTTGTCACCCAGGCCACCGCGAGATTCGCACCGTCACGGACGCCGACCTCACCGATATCGTCGAACAGCGTGTCCGCGGCGTACCTGGCGAACACGTCGGACAGGCCGGGCTCGTAGCGAACGCCGTGCCCACGCCACCGGCCCCGACCAGGAGTATGCGCATATGGGCGATCCTAGCCCTCGCCGGTCCGCAGACCAACG
>WNFC01009034.1_pt1 | contig 11016 bp, 10 predicted proteins | sample 5400541 | NCBI WGS metagenome assembly WNFC01 (sample SAMN13153342, study PRJNA577476) | soil metagenome | isolation source: 120 cm saprolite under Douglas fir tree site 2 hole 2 replicate 1 | place: USA:California | collected 2015-04-18
TGACATAGTTGCGGCCAACCTTCCGCAGCGGTGCAACGTACTCCAGTATCCGGAATTCTAAGCGCGCAGTTCTGGCTCGGCGCCCGGATGCCGTGCTCCTCTCCTGCGGAGAATTGTCTGGCTTCGGCCTTTCCTTCCCAGCAATCAACACTTCGAGCTCTTGCTCAGTGAGCTTCCGAAAACCATTCAGGTATGCGATCTGCGCCTCGACCGTGTAGTCCGCGCCATGAAACCAGAACCGACGATTGGCACCGCGGTGAATACCGAGCGGCCCGCGAATGGCACTCCCAAACCCGCCAGGTTCGATGGCGTCGTGCTTGGGAAACACCTCGATGCCATCTTTTGGGCCCGAGCCCTTCACCGGCACTCCCAACCGCAACGCAATGTCGTGAATGTAGACACGGCAATCTTTCGCCAGCAGCGGCCTCGCAAGAAAAATCCAGAGATGCCCGCCTCGCCTGCTCATTTCTAGTGCCGGTTCAACACCGTCCTGGATTAACCGGTACTGGAGCTTCAGCAGATCCTCCATCGCATTCTTGTAATCGGCATCAATGGCCAGCCATTTCGAGCGCTGGTTGTCGGGATTGATCGCATACAGGCCAATCGTAATTTCTCCGTCTAGGTGGCGGCGGATTGTGGATTCCGTCAGCTCCACGGGTGCCCCTGTCCCCATCTTCTTAGGCGTGAAATAGTAGTGGCGTCCGGTCTCGGGGTGAGGCCGAGCCGATTGCAATGTGTATGCTTGGCGGTTAACGAACAACCGGCGATAGTCTTGAACGAGATGCGGTGATATCACTTCTTTTTTTCTCCTTCCGGCGGGCGTATCGCGCACCTTTCCTTTTGTTTGCCTTTAAGGATCTGAACTGCTTCCAGCGTAGCGATGACACGCTTGGTGTTCTCTATTCTGGGCACATCCAGCGCAGCCGCGAGCGTAATTGCCTTTTTCACTGGTCTATCCTCCTTCCGCTATTCCATTGCTGTCAGCCAGCTATGTGGATTGCCAGTGTTCCAGGAGCCCGTACCGCCTTGTTTTGACAAATACGAACGTGGCCACGTTGGGCGATCTGTTCAATAGCATCGCCATGGATCAGCACTAGCCTGCCGACGCGGGAGGCGATTTCGCAATTCGTGATGAAGTCGTCGATGCTGCGTAGGAAAACGACAGAAGTTGGGCGGCTTCGCGCTTCGTGTACAGGAGTTTTGCTGCTGAGATTCATGGTTGGACTCATTCTCGGACATTCCATGTTGTGTCTATGTAATGTCCATAATCAGTAAATCTATCTCCGAAATATTCTTGATGTCAACATAAAATGGAATACACTGTCCAGAAACGGATGGTTAACATCTACTGATGACGTCCACTCTGATCGAACACGTCGGCCAACGGATCAAGGAGTTCAGGACCGCCTACGGAGAGCGCGGAATCTCTCAAGAGGCCTTAGCGAGCAAGATCGGCGTCGCAACCAATACCATTTCTCGTTGGGAGACTGCAACAGTCAAGCCGACCATTGAAGACTTGGAAAAGCTTGCGCGTTTCTTTGGGAAATCGATTGAGGAATTCTTTCCCCGGAGCGAAGTCGGCACCCGGCAGGGACAGAGGATGGAAGCTCTGCTTAGAGCGGCGGAAAACCTCGACGACAAGGAACTAGACGAAGTCCGGAGATTTGCCGAATACCGCCGTGCGCGGATGATTTACGAGGCAAAATCCCCTGGGCGTAAGAGATCGTGAAAACATGAACCGCAGGGCCTACTACCGGAACATGCAGGCGCTTGCTCTTGAAGTACGCAAACGGAATGGCCTCACACGCGCGGACATAAGCATCAAGCAAATGTGGAAGGTGTACCGGGCCGAGGGAATCGAGCGTATCGACTTCTGGCCAAATCTCAGACAAATTCGGGCAGCATATTTCAACGACGAATGCGGCGTCTCAGTGATGCTTGCCAGGGGACTGCCGGACGAGCCGACTATCTTTAGCATGGCCCACGAACTCAAGCACCACCTTGTCGATAAGAATCTGATGGTTACACTCTGCGGACCAACCGACAACCCGCGCATCGCCGATGATCGAAACGCAATAGAGATCGGCGCTGAGGTCTTCGCTGCGGAGTTCATTTATCCGGAAGCGGATTTTGTGCGGGACTTCGAGAAAATCGGTGGTCCGTGCAATCCAAAAGCGCTTGTCAAACTGAAAGAGGCTACTTCGACGTCGCTAAGTTATCAGGCGATGGTGAAACGGTCGCTCAGGCTTGGCTTGCTCCACTACACGGATGAGCTCCGCTTCGAAGGGGTGCATTGGGGATTGCTCGAAAAAAGGGTTTTCGGCCGCAGATTAAGTGATGCCCGAAGACAGCAGCTTCTAGGGAAACAAAAACAAGCGTAAGAAAGGTTGTGGAGGTCGGCAATGAAGGCAGCGCGGAATTTACGAAAAGGTCCCCGGCTGCAATATTTGGTGGGTTCGCTACGCGGACTCGGCAGGACGCATCCGGCGTTCGAAAGACCTTGCGGGCCCACTTGGAAAACGAAGCTTTATGAACTCGCCTGCCTGGGCGGCTGTGTGTCCTTTTGTCGAGGAGACCGTGAGCTATTTTCACCGTTGACGCCGCTCACAATCATAGGCTACGCGCTGCCAGCGCTTCGGTTTAAGGAACGATTACCGGCACCTCACGTATCGTCCGCGGATAAACCTTCTGGACATCCTGAATTTGTACCAAGCTACCGTTCGCGTGTATCGCGTGACGACCGTGTTTCCGATGCCACTCGGAAAGGGTTGCTGTGCTATGGAGTTGTTCCACAACTTCGCGCCAGCCCAGTGAGTTGTAAGCTGAAAACGGGATTTCACCTTCTTGTGTGGCAACCGGGGTCATGCTCGTCTCAATCGCTGCCAAATTCTGGACAACCAGATCTTGGAACCATTGACCATAGACGATAGTCGTCGCCCATTGGCCGGTTCCTCGCTCGTCTCGCTCCCAGTTTGGGCTTTCGATCCTGGTCCGAGCAGAGCACTGCCGGAACAAGTCGACAAAATCAACCACCGAAAACCCGGATGGCGCCAGATCCGGGCTGTAGTTCCGGAGGATCGCCGTGCCAAGTCGCATATAGGTTAGTGCCTTACCGCGACCAGAGTTAGCGATGATCTGGAGATCCCTGTTAAAGCGTTCAAGATTGAAGAATCGCGCGATTGGAACCCAGAACCCGGTTCTTCGGTTTACGATGAGCGGGCTCATGACACCCCAATCCGGATGCTCATTTGGCGCAACTGCCCCCTCTGCGGAATCGGCGGGCTGCAGCAGGTCCAGGACATCGCTGAATCGGCTGATCGCAGCGGTTGGGAACCAATCCCGCAGCGGTTCCCATTCTGTTGACATCTGCGAGCCCAGGTCTGCGGCGAGTTGCGAGAGAGTGTATCGCTGCTCATAGCGCCGGTCGGCTGTCACGTTCTCGTCCCGGCCAGTGAACATGATTGGCTGGAAAACGACACTGAAGATCCTATCGACGTTCCGGAGTGCGAACTCGACAATCGGACCGACTTGGTCGTTATTGACTCCGTTGGCAACGGTGACTTGCAGGGTTATGCGGAGGCCGGCGTTCGCCAGATTCTCCATCGCCTGCTGTTTGACTCCGAACAGGTTTGCCACTCCTCTGTGACGATTGCGTTCGTCCGAAACTCCGTCTAGTTGCAAGAACACACTGTGCAGACCTGCTTCACGGGCTTGTTGCGCAAACTCAGCATCCTGAGCGAAACGGATTCCGTTTGTGGCGACGTGTAGCCGCTTGAAACCCATTGCTCTGGCCGACCTGATGGCATCCAGAAAAAATGGCGAGATCGTCGGCTCGCCGCCAGAGAACAAGATGTTTATTTCCCGGCGAGGCTTGAAAGAGCGGGCGCGGTCCAAGATGCGCTTGATATCGTCGAGATCGAGCTCGTGGACGTGACCGACAGCATTGGCATCCATAAAACATGGCCAGCATTTCATGTTGCAGCGATTCGTCAGATCGAATACCAGAAAAGCGCCGCGGCCGTACCTAACACTGGAAACTCCGTGGTCGTGAACCAGATCGTCACCGCTGCAGGCGAAATCCGGGCCGGGATAAAGTTCTTCCATGCGCCAGAAGAACGCCGCATCAGTGGCCAGCACATCTTCAAACGGTCCGTGGACTTGGCACATTTTACGTATGAGGACACGGCCCGCTTCTTCGACTATCTCCGCAGCAATGACTCCAGGATCCCGTTTGAGAGCATTGATGTCCGCCCGTCCCTCCAGAACCGCATTGCGCGTTTCGATCACGCAGTTGGGACAAACAGAGCGTGTGGTGCGCGGAACTCCGAGAGGAATCGCAGAGCGAGGGGGGCGGTCCGATGGCTTGCCGGGCGCCCATGATGAGGCTCTCCTTCGTTTGGTCGCAATACCGAGCGGAACGCGCCAAGAGAGTTCTGAAATCGTGCAGAGTGCTTTTTCGACTGCTCTTCGCGATAAAACATTGGAAATGCGGGGCATGACATTCTCCTCAGGCTGGACAGAACTTTGGTTTGGGAGTTATTGCCGAAGGTAGGATGGAGGGCTTCAGAAACTGCATGGGCCGAACCCAGACGACTGAGAATTTCCGGTTAGATTAAGACTGCCGCTGGATACTTGTCAAACGGAAAGCGCTGCCGTGTGATACCAGGAAATGTCACCTGCAATTTGAATCACCCTGCCGCTGAAAACAGCGGCCTCTTCAGGTGCTGATAACCGTGTCGCCGAAGAACACAGGGCAGCGGGTCCGGGTGCCATCGCCTAAAGAAATAGCAACTTCTTCCTCTGCCTCAGGAAATTGGATTTCTAGCGTTCTCTACGTTGGGGGCTATCAAGAAGACTTCGATGCCACCGGCAACTCTTCGCCGGCCAATCCTTTCTTAACCAGCCCGGCAAGGAAATCCGCAAAGGGAAAACCGACACTCGCTTTTTTGAGGGCGTTCACACAGGCGGAGCCGGCCGGACGGTACCTGCGTCTGGTCTGCAACCAGCGCAAGCCTCAGCCTCTCCACATTCACGAATAGCAGCACGGCAACAATTACCATTCAGGCCAGGTTAAACTTTGGCGTGGCTGATGGCTCGACCATCACCAACACAGGCTCGGTCACCTCCACAATCCTGATCTCAGCAACAACTCAGCCAGTGCACAACTTCAAAATGCTGAATAACTCTGAATTTGTATTTGACCCAGAGCGTGACGAAAACTGACGAATCTTCAACTCAAGTACACGGTCAACGCGCGGCCTGTACGGGTGCCATCGCGAGGGCTCGGGGATGGAGGTGCGGAGGAAGAAGCCCCATTTCGGCTGCGGCCTCGTCGCCCCAGCCCGACTCGGGCCAACGGAAACGTCCATGGGCGAGCGGCCTGGGAACGCTTTTGCGACTGGTCCGAATGCGCGGCTACCGCAAGAAGATGAGTGGGGGTTCGAGTGGAGGCCGCCCGCGCCGTGGCCGGTCGCCAGTGCGTTAGCGGTGTGCCGTGCGAGTGACCTATTCACGCAACAAGAACGCGGGCCAGTGGAAAGCACATGGCCACTACCTCGCACGCGAACGGGCGACCGGGAAAGCGAGAAGAATGCTGCTGGTTTCAGCCGCTCCGAGAAGAGTGTTGATATTGCGCAACGACTCGGCGGGTGGCAGAAGGCTGGCGATGAGCGGCTCTTCAAAATCATTGATAGATCGAGACTTTGTGGTCCAAGCCGATCTTTCCATCTTGCACCAACAGCATGATTACGGCTGCCGTTGACATCTTGGTGACCGATGCAATCGCAAACCCGGGTTTACCTTAACCTCCGCGGCTGCTAACCGACTAAGAGGGATCCCGTCTGTCTCAAAGTGAAGACCGACTTTACAAAAAATAACGCAGGGATTGAGCCTGATTGCGAGCATAATCGTAGGACTCAGTTATCGAACCCCGGTAATAGCTAACGCTCGAGTGTCCGTACATGCATTTATCGCCCACTGAAGTCAGTCTTCCCGAACCGGAGACTGCGCCACCGAGTTCACTCCCCGAGCCACGTCCCGGGACCCGTTCGCTTCGCGTTCCGACAATTGCGGCGATCGCACTGTTACTCGTGGCTGTCGTCCTGGTGGCAGTCTTTCGTCACGGTGCGACCTCGCGCGGGACTCCAGCTCCAGGTTCAGCATCCGCAGTCGGCGCAGAACCGGCGCTGCGCCTAAACGGCACAACCGAGGCAGTCCACATGCGCGCAATCGTAGCGCCTATGTTGGCGAGCGAGAGCTTTGGCACTCTAACCGTGACCCGTCTGGCCGCGAGCGGAACACGAGTTCGCAAGGGTGACCTGCTGGCAGAATTCGACCGCCAAGCTCAAATGCGGCAGTTTATGGATAAGCAGGCGGAATACGTGGATTTTGCGAATAAGACTGCGGAGGCACAAGCGAAGGAAGTCGCTGACCGCGCCAAAGGAGAAACCGAAATCGGGCAGGCGGAGAGTGGGTGGAGCAAGGCCGGACTCGAAATGCAGAAAGTCGAGTTACTCTCCAAGATCGATGCCGAAAAAGCCCAGGAAACGTTAGAGGAAGCCAAGGCCACACTGCAACAGCTGCGGACGACATTTGATCTGAAGCGGCAGGCGGCGCAAGCCGGCATCCGTCTGCTCGAAATTCAGCGCGACCGCGCCAAGCAAGTGATGGATCATGCGCAGGCCAATGCGACGCTGATGGAGATTCGTTCCCCCATCGAAGGCGTGGTTGTGCTCAACACAATCTGGAAACAGAGCAAGATGGGCGAGGTACAAGAAGGAGACCAGGTTCGCGCCGGGGTCACATTTATGCAGGTGGTCGACCCTTCGCAGATGCAAGTGCGCGCCTCCGTCAATCAGGAGGACTTCCTGGGCCTGCGAATTGGTGTGCCGGCCCGCATCCGCCTCGACGCCTACCCGGAAATGCTTTTCTCCGGCAAGCTCGAGGAAATGGCGCCGATTGCCCGCAGCGGAGATTTTTCGCCCAAGCTTCGTACCTTCTCCGTGGTGTTTTCGATCTACGGTAACGATGCCAGATTAATGCCAGACCTTTCCGCTGCGGTGGACGTGAACCCAGCACCCCAAGTTGGCGGTGCTGGCGCGTTCCCATGATGGCCAGAGGTCGTATCTTATGATCCGCAGATTGCAACAACTTTGGACGCGGCGCAAACCGGTAATCACTGCCGCCGTTCTCATTGCCGGCACCGTACTTCTTCTGGGGGCGATCCGCTATAGCCATCGCACTCCTGCGATTCCCACCATCGACGTCAAACGCGGAGAGTTTCTAGACTCATTCGAAGTTCGCGGCGAAATCACAGCGCTCAAGTCCATTGGCGTCACCGCCCCTGCTGAGGCTGGCGACCTCCAGATCCTCAAGCTGGCCACCGACGGCGCCAAGGTGAAGCAAGGCGATTCAATCGTTGAATTCGACAAAACCAAGACCGAGCAGGACCTGGCGCAGTATCGATCGTCTCTGAAATATGCGACCGCCGATATCGAGCAGGCCCGCGCGCAGGCGCGCCTGACCGACGAACAAGACCTGACTGCGGTGAGCAAAGCTCGTTACGATCTTCAATCCGCGCAATTGGACGCCAGCAAGCAGGAGATCGTCTCCCAGATTGAAGGCGCCGAGGCGGAATTGAAAGTCGCCGATGCGAAACAGGCCTTGAAGGAAGCCGAGCAGAAGCTGAAATCGGATCGGGCCGCGAGCAAGGCGACCATCGAAGGCAAAATTGAGGCCAGCAAGAAGGCGGCATTCGATGCGCAGCGGGCCGAAACTGCTCTTTCCAAGATGACGCTGAAGGCGCCGACTGCGGGCATGGTCAGCCTGGTGCCGGTATGGCATCCAGAGGGTCCAGCTCCGTTCAAGGCTGGAGATCATGCCTGGCCGGGCGCGCCCATCGCCGAATTGCCGGATACATCTTCGCTGCGTGTCTCGGCGCGCGTCGATGAAACGGAACGCGGTCGCCTCGCGGTGAGTCAACCTTTGACTGTGCACCTGGACGCCATCCCCGACCAGCAGTTCACTGGCAAAATCGAGGAAATCAGCACCATCGCCACCGAAGACTTCAACGCGGGCTGGCCCATTCCGCGGGATTTCGATCTGCGAATCACCCTGGACCAGCTTGATCCGCGTCTTCGACCCGGCATGACGGCTCAGATCACGATTGTGGTTGACCGAATTCCGAATGTGCTGATCATTCCGGTTCATGCCTCCTTTCAAAAGGAACGAGAAACCTTCGCTTACGTTTGGGACGGTTCTAAGTTTCGCGAACAGGCGATTGAAGTGAGCCGAAGGAGCGGTGATCGCATTGTGGTATCGAAGGGCTTGCAGCCAGGCGACCGAGTGGCGCTGCAGGATCCGACTGCGAAAGAGTGAGAGATGAAGCGCACGCGTTTTATAACGTGGGGAATCATTGCTGGAGTACTGTTGGCTGCCATCGGATTCGCAGCTTCGCGGCGCGCCGACGTGAGCGCCTCGGGTGAAGATATTCCCTTTGCCGAGGTCAAGCACGGCGAACTCGATCTGAAGGTGTATACAACTGGCGAGTTGCGCGCTAACCATTCCATGATGCTCGCCGCTCCTCCTATTGGTGGAGGATCGCTGCAAATCACCCACCTGCTTCACACCGGAACCCCGGTCAAAAAGGGCGACGTGGTCATCGAATTCGATCCCAGCGAACAGCATTACAAGCTGGAACAGAGCCGTTCCGAGCTTCTACAGGCCGAGCAGGACATCATCAAAGCCAAAGCCGACGCCGCCGTGCAGGCCGCGCAGGATAAAGTCGCGTTGCTCAAGGCGCGCTTTGACGTACGGCGCGCGGAACTGGAGGTGCAGAAAAACGAACTGGTCAGCACCATTGACGCAAAGAAGAACCAACTCGCCCTGGAACAGGCGAACCGCGCGCTAGCGGAGTTGGAGCAGGACATTCAATCGCACGGCATCACCGGAAAGACAGGCATGGATCTGGCGCGGGAGAAATGGAACAAAGCCAAGCTCTCAATGGATCAGGCGCAGCAGAACATTGAAAAAATGCGGGTCATCTCACCCATCGATGGATTGGTCGCCATCCAGAAGAATCTCGATTCCACTGGCGGCATGTTTTTTGACGGGATGTCGCTTCCCGACTATCACGAAGGCGACCAGGCGCAACCCGGCAGCGCCATCGCGCAAGTAATCGATTCCCGCGATATGGAGTTGACGGCCAAGATCAGCGAACTCGACCGCGCCAACATTACTACCGGACAAGCGGCGGAAATCGAGTTTGACGCCATGCCTGGCAGAATCCTTCATGGCACGCTGAAATCGGCTGGCGGAATGGTGCAACGAAGCTTTTTCTGGGAGGATTCGGGAAGCAAATACGACATTTCCATCCAGCTCACTGACTCCGACGCACGGCTTCTCCCCGGGCTCACGGCGCAAGTCGTAATCGTAGGCGAGAAAAAAGCTAACGCTCTCTACATCCCGCGCCAGGCGCTTTTTCAGAAGGAAGGCAAGCAAACAGTTTTCCTGAAGAAAGGCGCGAGCTTCAAACAGCTGCCGATCAAAGTGTATTTCGAAAATGAGAGCCGGGCAGCGATTGAAGGACTAAGAGACGGAGATGACGTAGCGTTGATCGATCCCACGGCGGAAAGAAAGGAAGCGTCCCCTGGGGCGTCGCCAGCGCTGGGTGGAGGAACTCCTTAATGCCCGTCCTCACCGCGCCCACGCCAGGCCGCGTGCTCGCCGGCTACAAGCGATGGCTGCCCGATCTGCGCATGGGCCTGGAAAACCTTTTCGCCCATCGTCTGCGTTCACTTCTAACCATGCTGGGCATGATCTTCGGTGTGGCCGCGGTGGTCTCGATGCTTTCTATCGGGGCGGGCGCAAGGCAAAAAGTCATGGCGCTCATTGAACAAATGGGCGTGCACAACCTCATCGTCGAAGCCAAGGAGACCACGGAATGGCAGGCCCACATGAAGATTCGCAAGATTTCCCCGGGCCTCACCTTGCAGGATTACAGGATCATCCGGGATGACGTCAACGATATTGCCGCATCTACTCCCCGCAAGCGGTTCACGCCTTCTAAGACGATTCCCAAGGCGCAGCAGGAGCCGCCGGCGGTTTACGGCGTCGATTCGCATTACATCGATATTATGGGCCTGCATCTGCTGCAGGGCCGTTTCTTCGCGCCCGATGAGGAAAGCCGTGCGAGCGCGATCTGCGTGCTGGGGGCGGGCGCGAAATCGAACTTGTTTGGAACTGACGACCCTCTCCGCCGCTGGGTAAAGCTGAATCAGCAGTGGTTTCAGGTGATCGGAGTCGCAAGCCCGCAACTCAGTTCGCAGACGGAAGTCGTGGGCGTGCCTGCGCAGGATCTCAATAATCTCATTTATGTCCCGCTTAACGCCGCCATTTTCCGTCTGGAAGACAGCTACAGCGGCGCGCGCGATGAGATCGACGGGATTTATCTTCACTTGCGCGATGAAGCCAACGTACCGCAGGTTGCGCAGGTGGTGCGTGCCATCCTCGATTCGACTCATCACGCGGCCGGCGATTTCAGCCTGATCGTGCCCGCCGAACTGCTGGCCGAACAACGGCGCACCGAGCGCCTGTTCAACGCCGTCATGGTGGCCATCGCCTCTATCTCTCTGCTGGTGGGCGGAATCGGCATCATGAACATCATGCTGGCCAGCATTCTCGAGCGCACGCGCGAGATTGGAGTGCGGCGCGCAGTCGGAGCTCGACAGTTCGATATCGTCCGCCAGTTCGTGACCGAGGCCACCATCATCTCGTTCGTTGGCGGAAGCTTCGGCATAATCTTCGGCGTCGCTATGTCGCGTCTGATCGCCTGGCTCGCCGGATGGTCCACCATCGTTACCGTCACTTCCATTGTTCTTGCGTTTCTTGTCTCCATAACGGTAGGACTGGTTTTCGGAATTTATCCTGCGGTCAAGGCTGCGCGGCTGGATCCGGTTGAAGCCATTCGCTACGAGTAAGATCAGCACTACCATTTTCTGGAGGAAGTTCGATGAAAAG
>WNFC01009035.1_pt1 | contig 11015 bp, 6 predicted proteins | sample 5400541 | NCBI WGS metagenome assembly WNFC01 (sample SAMN13153342, study PRJNA577476) | soil metagenome | isolation source: 120 cm saprolite under Douglas fir tree site 2 hole 2 replicate 1 | place: USA:California | collected 2015-04-18
GAGAGGTCGTAGCTAACGGCGCTCATTCATTCGTTTAGTCGCGAGGCGCTTTGCTACGATCCAACGCCATGCGCCTTGGACTCGCCGACAGATGCGCCTGCCGACAACCTTTGTACCTGTGGGCCTAGCACAGAAGTCAGCACCGTTTTCCGTTTGGCTCTACTTCAAAACCATCTTCGTCAAGTGGCGCTCTCTGGCCGCCGTCGTTCTCTTCGCCGTCGGCCTTCTCGCCTTCCTCAAGTACAAGGTGTCGTTGGCGCTTCCTCTTTCGCTTGCGATTCTCTTCGCGTTGTTCCTGGTAGCAAATGTCCAGCTTTATCACCAGACTCGCGCGCCAAGTCAAGCGGAATCGCTCGGGTTACCCCTGTGGGCCTCAGGTGGGCTGAATGCGAGAGGTGACCGCTCTCACTTAACCGTGATCCTGTACGGCTTTCCTGCGAAAAAGGAATGGACGCAAGAGGATTATCAATCCATCATTAGCGCCGCGGTCAAGGCGTTCCAAATAGACACCGATGCGATGGACGTTGGCAGTTTCCACAACGTCCTAAGGGTTGACTTTCCGAAAATTCCGAATCCCCCTTTTCACCTACAAGCCGGAGTCGGCGGTTCCGGAGTCATCACCGGCAAGTACCGGCTCGCGCCACCGCTAGAGATCGGCGACATCATGGTGAGAGTCGATGACGCAATCCGCTTCCTTAACTCTGAGGTCAATCGATACCTGATCGACCCTTCGAAAAGGCACGATGTCATCATTGCCTTGAATGATTGGCCCTCGGAAGGTATCAACACTAAGGGGATAGTCTCTGCGAACCGGCTCTCACGCCAGCACCTGGGGGGGGAATCAGGTCTCGAGAGAGTACGGGCTAACCAAGAAGGTGGACACGTGGCGATCACCCAGCACTTCGCAGGGGTGCTGCTGGCTGAGTCCGGCTATGTCGGTTATCAAACGGAACTCGAGAGGCTTACACGCAAGGATCTCGGAGGCTAGCGTCTCCGGCCTAGCACACCCTTCCTCGGTCGCTCGCAGGTACTCCTCACGCGAGACGGCAATAATCGGTCCGGCTAGTGCCGGTCCGTAACGCGTCAGACGGCCGAAGAACATCGGATACATCTGCTCGCCTTGCCAAACCGCATCTTTTACGGACTTTGCATTCACGTCAAGCCGAAGGTCGAAAAGAGTTTCGTCGGGGGTGCCGACGGTCCTGTCGAGCCCGTTCCACCCGGACAGTGACCCAACGGCCTCGTAAACCGCATCCCTGTCGGTTGGAGGAACGGCAAACTTCACAGGTACAGTGACAATGTGCGTGCCGATCATTGCAACATTATGGCTTGAATCCCCAGCGATCCCTCGGTCAGCGATGAGTGCTTTTCGCTCTCAGGAACGCAGGACTGCGGCAACGGCCGTCGTTCCACTTGGGAGGCGCGCGTAGACTTCTCTCTGGTGACAGCCGCCCCCCGGACCAAAGACTACTACCCTGACATCGATGCCCTCGCTGACCGTGGCGCCCACCGTCCCGTCATCCATAACGCAGCCCATAACCCGCGCCGCTATCAGGGACGCTGCTTCGACTGCAACTGGCGCGGTTCAGAGACGACCGGTAAGTGGGCGGAGCTTGAGATGCTTGAGCACGCCAAAGCCACCCTTCCACCGGCTCGCTAGCAACTGCGCGTTGGGCAGCCCTTGACTCAAAGGTCCGAGGTTTCGGCTCTTCGACAAGCCTCCCGAGATCTTTCGCCGCAGGCGTTGATCGGCTTCGTAATGAGCGGCTTTTGCCCCGACCAAAGTACAACCCATGGATTCCGCTTGCGCGTGACTACGACGGCTGCCTCCTCATAGGCAGCCCACGGTTCGAAGCTTTCGATCAAGCTCTAGCCGCAGCTTACCCCAAGCGGTTCGGAACCTTAGCGGTCGCCCCGAAGCGGCAGTTTACAAACCGCTTCGCCTTTCCATTGCTGGAGGCACGGTAGCGGGGATCGCCGAACACCCGTTGCAAATCCTTGACGGCCTGCGCGTATAACAGCCCGGCCTAACGGACCGGATCTGGGGTAATGCCGCATAATCGAAGACTACGCGTTCGCCTCATCAACCCTGGAACTCCAGGTTGCCCAGAGCTCCATCAGGGCATCAAAGCGACCCGGCGGTGTGTCCGGGCCGATCTCACGACCCGACTTCCGCGGCGCCACAGGGAAGGCTTTGGCAATAATTTGTCGCGCTGGAATCGGCTTCGTAACCTCGATCCCCATCGAGGTCGAAAAGGTGCCCCCTCTTAAGGTTGCTTTATCCAGTAAGACCGCGTAGACCACTCGCTTGTGGTTGAGTGTAAGTTGACGCAAGCGCTCGCGGAGCGATTGAAACGCTTGGTTACGAAGCGCAAGCCACTGGCTGTTTTCAGCGAGGCCGATCGCTGCCAAAATTATCTCTGAGGCCCCGGACCCACCCGGCGATCCAAGCTTTCTTCTTAGCCGAGCGATGTGTTCTCCACGGACCCTCTCATCAGCTTGAAATCGGACAAGATCATCGAGGCTCTTTAGAAGAGCTTCCGAAGCTTCACCCCGTGGAGCGCGGGCGTAGCTGGCAGCAAGTGAATAGGTTTCGGCTAGGTATAGGTGCCTGTGACCCGTGGTTTCTACGTCTCGGTCCGGGCCCCACGGCCCAAGTACCAGGTAGCCTCCTTTGTTCAGCCCGAACCACTGGAGTTTTTCGAAGACTTCGCAGACGGCGCGGCAGTCTTCGGGAGTCCACACGCCATTGTCGCTGCCTAAGCCAACCGACTCAATTCGATCGGCAAACACGGACGAGGTACCGTGATAGGCCACCGAGCCCTCAACCGGTAGGAACAGTCCGAGTGGGTTCTCTTGCGATCCGTCGTCCGCAACGGTAGGGATCAAAGGTGACGCCTTTAGTGGTGCCGGTCGTCAGCCATAGCTGAGCTAGGCTCCGTGCGCGTCGGACGGTGCCATCCCCAATGGAACCGTGGCAGCGTACTCGTTGCGACGGGAGCGGAGGCTTGCCAGGGGCATCGACATACTCGGCAAAATCCCCAGCCACCTTTGCTCAGGGGATCGCTTAGGCTGCCGGCGCAGCCGTCGTAGGGGCATCGCCTCTCTTCAATCATGCGTATCGCGATCGCTCGGTCGTACAGCGGTCCGAATTGTAGGATCAGCGATCGCGAAGCCACGCCGAGCGCTGAATAGCCCGGCAGAGGTTGGCGCACCGTCCCAACCACGTGCTCATCTGACGACGTAGACCAGCGAAACCTGGGAGCGGGGTATCAGAATGCCATCGACCCCGGGCAAATCCACATAGTCGTCGCCAACTACACCCTTCGGTTCCGCCAGGTATAGATCGAGATCATCCGCATCCACGCTCTGTGCTACGTGTTTTGGTCTCCCGGAGTAGACTCGGTGGTCGGTCAGCTCAACTTGAAGCCAACGACCCTTGGGACTGCCCAAGACCACATCCCAGGCGCGGATCTTGAGGTCGGCAGCGAGCAAAGGCCAGCGCTTAGCGATTCGCGACCAGAGCAGCACGAATAAGGCGCCGGCAGCAACAGCGATCGCAATGGCGATCCAAAATTGTGCTCCATCGGATGCTGGATGGATGGCGGACGCCACGAGGTTGACTGGGACTGCGGCCAGAAGACTCCACAGGACCCATTGTGCGTCCGTTCGCTTGGTCGGCAGCCCGAATTGATAGAAGATCTTCATCAATACGAAGCCGGGGATAAGCAATCGAAGCGTATCGGCGACTTGCGCAGCACTGACTAGCATGCAACTTGTCCTCTATTTCTTTTCCGGTTGCTTCGGGGTAGAAATCACAGGGATCGGCTTCTTTGGACGCTCTTCGATCGGCTTCTCCGGATTGAATGTGCGCGTCCTTTCGCGGCCAGCCTCCTCGGACTTGTCATTTGGCACTGCCGGGCACCTCCAGAACCCGGGGGCATCTTACGCCCTACGGAAGGCTTGACATCGACCGCCGGGCTGGGAGAATCAGCCTAACGAGAGTCGACGTTGCAGTGGAGGAGCTGCACGATGTCCGTTGGCCAGGAGCCGACTCAAGACGCAACCGCGACCATACAGACCGTCGCGGCGAAAGACCAGGAAGCCCTTCAGCTCTTCGTCCGGGCGAACCAGTCTGCAGACCCGGATGAGCGCATCGCCCTGGCGCGGCAGGCGCACGACCTCCTCGCCCTGGCTCCGGCAAACGCGCCGGGCCTCACGGCGGCTGCTCTCTTTCTCGGGCAGATGTTGCTCGTGCAGGACGAACCCGTCGCGGCCTTACCGTTCTTTCAGGAATGCGTCCAGTTGTGGCAGGGTCAGCCCCCCGCACCACAGGGAGCTATTATCTTCGGCGGCCTTGGTGAGACGGCGCGCCGGCTGAATGATCTGCCGGCTGCGCTCACAGCTTTCGAGCAGGCTCTGGGCATTTCGCGCGCACTGAGCGACCAACTAGGCACAGTCGACCACCTTCTCGATATTGGCCTGGTCCTTGCCCAGCTGAATCGGACTGGCGAAGCGATCAAACGGTTCGATGAAGCCGTCTCCGTATCTGAGCGGCTAGGCGACATCGGGCGCGAATCTCGTGCCCTCCACTATCGAGCTTACATCCGCTTCAAGTATCAGTCCGATTTGGCCAACGCCCGCAAAGACTGGGAGAAGGTCACCAGGATCGCCGGTGAGCCGGACAGGGCATGGGCTTGGTCTGAGCTGTCGGGCCTCGATCTGGTTCAGGGCCGCTTCCAGGACGGCATCGACGCCGTCAACCGGGCGCTGGACTACTACAAGGCGCAGGGCCTTCAACGCGACGTGGCGCTCAACACGATGAAGCTCGCTGATCTGACGGCTGCGGCGGGCGACATCGTGAAGGCGGAGTCCCTCTACGAAGAAGCCGCCAAGGCCAACCAGGTTCAGGGAAGCCCAGATCTGGAACTTCGGTGCCTGAGCCAGGCCGCCTCGCTTGCCTGGCATGAAGGGCATCTTGAGGAAGCGATCGTACGGTATGAACGCGTCGTGGCAAGGGCCCTTGTGGCAGGCGTGCACGACGTCGCCGCGGTGTGCTGTGGCGCCCTGGCCACGATTCACCGATCGCTCAAGCGCGATGCCGACGCCGACAAGTACCTGACGCAGGGGGCACAAGAATGGAGCCTCATTACCGATCCCTCGTGGGCTGTCGAGAACTGGATCGCACAGGCAAGAAACACCGCGAACGGTAGGCGCTATCAGGAGGCACTCAATCAGCTAGAGGCCACGCTTGCCGCGCTCGAACCGGAGTCAGATCAGTATGCGATGGCCAGACTGCATCGGGTTGCTGCCGACATCGCGGTTGAAGGCAGGGATCCCGCGGTTGCGATTTCGCACGCGCAAGCCGCAGTCCGCCTCTACGAGTCGTTGGACATGCCTGAGAACCTGGTGATCGAAGGGTTGAACCTCGCCGAGATTTATGTGGATGCGGCTCAGTCTGCTCAACGCACGGCGCTTGACGTTGCGCTCGAACGTAAGCTTCCGGACGCCGCGCGAATCGCGAGGACCGCCCTCTCCAAATCACTTTTCAATACGGGGAGCTTTTCCGAAGCGCGTGAACAACTCCGTGCGGCCCTGTCCCACGGTGGCTCCAGGAATCCACTGGCGGATACCCATGTGCGCATCGGCCTCTCCCTCGTCGCCGAGCGGCTGGGCGATGACTGGGAAGCCATGCGAGAACTGCAGAAGGCTGCGAAGGCCCTCGACGCGTTCCGTCTGGACTTCGCTATGCCTGAGCTGGCCGCGTCGTATATCGGCAGCCTGACCAACATCTACTCCCAATTGGTCCGTGCCGCCCTGCGAACTGGCCGGCTGGAATTAGCCTTCGATTACGCCGAACAGGCACGATCGCGCGCCCTGCTGCGGCTGACGGGATTCACGCAACTCCCGACCCCGGCGTCGATCCGCCCGCAGCTCGCGGCCAAAGAAGGTGAAGCGCTCAAGGACGCCAGTTCGGCGCTCGTCCGACTTCACGCCAACCAAGCCGATCCAGACGCCCTAACCCAACTTCGCGCAGCCTACGGGCGGCTCGAGGCTGTTTGGAAAGCCATGGGGCCAAGCGAGTACGTGGCGTTACGCCGCGGAGACGCCACCACGTATCAGGAAGCGAAGGAAGCCCTTGCCAGCGAGTCTCGACGCGTGGTGCTGGTGGAGTTCGTCTGCCGCGACACCTCGACACTAGTCTTCGGCGTTCGGCCGGACTCGCAGGTGCCTGAGGTGGTCTCTCTCGAACTCGATCAGGCTGCACTGGGTCGCTTTGTCAGGCGGAATTTTGGGGAACACGGCTCAGTCCGCGAACTGGCCCAGCCGGACCACGAGCGGGGCTTCCACCAGTACGACTTTCTGATCGCACCGATCGCGCGCTGGGCCAAGCCCGGCGACGTCGTCTACCTTGTGCCTCACCGCCTCCTCCATTACCTGCCTCTGCATGCTCTGACATTAGAAGATGAGCCGTTAATCGCTCGGAACCCCATCGCGTATCTTCCGAGCGCGTCGGTCTTGCCGTACTGCCTGGCCAAGCGAACTCACGACCAGTCGGCGACCACTGCAGCAGTCTTCGGAGACTCGCGCAGCAACTTGCCGGATGCACGCAGGGAGGCCGAACAGGTCGCTATGGTGCTGAAGACAAAGGCGGCAGTGGGCAAGGATGTAACCGCAGCGGCGTTCCATAAGGCGGCCAACGCGGACGTCATTCATTTCGCTGGCCACGCCTTCTTCGACGTTCGCGAGCCGCTCAAGTCCTGTTTGGCACTAGCCGGGAAAGACATCGTCACCGCTCGTGATTTCTTTGGACTTCAGGATCTCCGCGCAAGTTTGGTGGGTTTGAGTGGATGCGAGACCGGCGTAAGCGATGTCCGCCCGGGCGATGAGCTCATGGGTCTAACGCGTCCCCTCTTAGCCACTGGAGCGCGTTCCCTACTCGTCAGCCTGTGGCAAGTTGCGGATGCCTCAACAGGATTCCTGATGAAGCGCTTCTACGCGAATTGGCGCGAATCCCCAAAGCTTACGAAGGCTGAGGCGTTGCAGCGAGCCATCCTGGACACCAGGGATCGTCGGGCCTGGCAGTCTTTCTACTACTGGGCAGCATTTGTGCTCATTGGGGATTGGCGGTAAGGGGCAAAATCGACTACCAGCTCTCCCCTACCTGGCCGGATTTAGTGTGGAGGTTGGGCTCCTGGCTGGCCTCGGTGTCTTAACGTGCCCGGGTTGTTGACGCCAACCCCGTCGGCGATGGATGCGCTTGAACGCGCCCACGGGATCCTTGCGCTGTACAACACCATTTCCGAACATGGCGTTCTCGCAAGTCACGATATGTCAGCGGAGTTCGAGGCGAGAATATCCGAACGTACCGCTGCCGGCGATCAAGCGTCGACGACATGGCTGCTCGCGGTTCGCGAATTCCTCGCCGAGTGCCGAGCATACGGCGTCCGAGCCGCCTTTTCCCGGTATTTCGCTCGGAACGAACTCGTCGTTCCCCAACAGCTTCAAGAGCGGTATTCAGCCTACGTTGTCGCCACAGAGAGGGACGACCGCGGGCTGTCGGACTTGCGGCAGTGTCCATCGAATTACCTGCCGATCTTCGAAGAGATGTTCGAGCGTCAGATCGTCCGCTTGAAGATCGATGGCGACCTCTTTTGGCATCGGACGTTGGAAGAGCGGCTCGCCTTCCTTCGCGCATGCGTCTCGGGCTCTCCTCCGCCGCCTCGTCCAGCGCGCGGTAGCCGCCAGCCACTGCCTTTTGACGACGATGAACCCGAGATTGCGGCCCTTTATCGAGCTGCAAAGCAGTCGGCACAGAGCTTCGTTCAGCATGGCAATGCGCAAGGTATCGATGAGGGTCTCGGACTCATCGCGAAGGCGCTGCTGCATCCCCGGTGGAACGAAGCCTCGCCCTCGTTACGGGACCAGATCCGAGAGGGCCGTGCTTCGCTGCTGGCGTCGCGTTATCGGGAGGTGGATGGACGCGACGAGGACATCTCCTCGGCAATCGCGATTTGGACCGATCTAGCGACCACAAGCAACGACCCGGAACTCGTTCGGAGCGCAATCGCGAACTGCTCGCTCGCACTTCTGTGGCAGGCAGAGCGATCTGGTCTTCCCGAGAGGACTGATAAGTCAATTGAGATCATGAGGCAAATTACTATTGGAGCGCACAACGGCACAGCGAGCGCTAATCTGGCCTCCCTCGCACTTCAGCGCTATGACGCCCTGGGAGGAGTGTCCGACTTGGAGCTCGCGGCTGTTTCTGCGTCGGAGGCGATTGCGTACTCGGACATCGGCGACCGCGCCCTCCCCGCGGCACTGCTAACGCTCTCTGACGTCTTCGGCCATCGACACGCGCAGTCGAAGAATCCGGAGCATCTTGAACTGGCTCTGCGTTATGCGAATGACGCCGTCACCCTGCTAGACGGGCACTCGTTTGACGCTCGGCAGCACGCACGGTCGCTGACCGTGCTTGGCAATCACCTCCGTGCTTTGTATGAAGTCGAGGGTAAGCCGGAGTATCTTGACCGGGCGATCGCGCTATTGGAGCGTGCGGTCTCGATGATCCCAGTGGAAAGCGCGTCGCACCTTCACACAGCTGTGGACCTCGCCAAGGCCCTCGCAGCTACTCCTCGCACCGACCCCCGAGCGCAAATTCGAACAGAACATAGTATTGGCCTGCTGCGACGCCTTCACGATGAGCACGGATTCGGACCCCAAGACACCCTTTTCGTCTCCGACGCCCTCGCGCAGGCGTTATTCTCCCACTGGCGGCTGACGGGGACGGTGAAGTCTCGCGATGAAGCCTTCGCCTTGTGGGACAAGATCGTAGGCCATGAAGCGGCGTCGCGACACCCATCTTGGGCGCTAGTCGCGGCGCGAAATCGCGGACTCTTCGCCCTGGAGCAAGGGGATTGGGCCACTGCAGCAGAGAGTCTTTCCCGAGCGATTACGCTCGTGGAGGAACTCGTCCTTCGCAACGTAGTTCGGCGGCACCGCGACGTCACCTTGCGGCAGACTTTTGGCGTCGCCAGCCTGGCCGCCTACGCATTCGCGCAGCAAGGCAAGGCGATGGATGCCGCCATGATGCTCGAGCGAGGCCGGGCCTTCTCGCTTTCCTATGCCCTAGGATCCGGCGAACAAGAATTGCGACGACTAGCGAAAGCTGGTCGCACGGATCTAAGTGCTGCGCTTCAGAGAGCTAGTGCTGCGCTCGGATTCGCCGAGTCCGCGGACCGGATGGGGGACGCATCAACCGCTGCCGAGGACCTCGCACGTGTCATCGAAGACATCAGAGGCATCCCAGGATTCGAAGGTTTCCTGAGGCTACCGACACCGGAAGGGGTCTTTTCCGATCTCGCGCTACCGATTGTGTATCTCGCTGCGACAGGCTTCGGCGGCGTCGCCGTCCTGATTCAGCCGCGGCAGGCTCCAGAAGCGTTGGCACTACCCGAGCTTACCGAAGAGCGTCTTCTGAGTTTCCTCCAACCGCTTTACGGCGCCGAAGACCGGACATCAGCTCCGGCAATGGACCTAAACGCGCCATCGCAGATAAAGCAGCTCGATGAGGTACTCGCCTGGCTGTGGAAGGCGTGCATAGGTCCCGTGCTAGAGCAACTTGCCGGCACCGATGAAGTCGTGGTCGTTCCAACAGGGTATCTAGGAGTTCTCCCGCTTCAAGCTGCGTGGCGCAACGGAGTCAGCGGATCAAGCGATCGTGAATACGCGCTCGATCGCTTAGCCGTAATGTTTGCACCAAACGCACGGACTCTCAGGACTTGCCTATCCCGCACTCTCCAAGTTTACGATCGCGGGTCCCTACTCGTCGGCGATCCGTTGCCGTCCCGAGCTCCGCGCCTTAATGCGACAAGCGCGGAACTTCACGAGGTGGCTGCACTACTCGCGGGCAGCGAGATTATTGCTGGAGAAGGTGCGACCGCTGAGATCATCCTTAATGCAGTCAGCGACCGCCGTCTCTTCCACTTCGCGGGCCATGCTTTCTCGGACCAAGACGATCCCCTAGAGAGCTTTCTTCTCGCGGCCGGTGACGAGCGGCTCACGGCAAGGAGGATCTTCGCAGCAGCGCCGAAGCGGATTCGCTTAGTTGTCCTATCGGCTTGCGAAACCGCCGTTCCGGACTTTCGTCATGTCGACGAGGTCGTGTCCCTCGCAACAGCCCTAATCCAAGCCGGCGCGGCCGGTGTCATTGCCTCACAATGGCGGGTGAATGATGCCGCAACGATGATGCTCTCGATCGAATTCTACAAGCGCTGGCGAGACGGCATGGGCTCACCGCATCGGGCACTTGCTGAAGCCCAGCGGTGGATGCACGCGAGCTCGCCTCAAGAAAAGCGTGACACTTATGCGACCTTGTTGGATACGGCGGGAATCTCATTACGCGACGCCGACTGGTTACGCTACTCTCACCCGTTTTACTGGGCAGCATTTACATACTGGGGCGCCTAGGAGAGTTGTGCCGCGGGAGTTAGGCATGATTGTCGCTCATGTAGGCGAAATAGCTAGACTCTATGGAAGCGCTACCTACTTTTAATCCGAAATACCCATACGGCCCACGAGGCTTCGCTTACCTTGGTTCGGTGCACCAGGGGGGACACGACCATCTATGGGCGTCTAGCAGTCGTCGCCAGCAGCTGTGGACGCCCAAATTCCAGCCTGATTTTCTGTAGCCACCGTTGTAGCCACCAGAATGGAATTCCTTGGACTCAATGGACAGCCTTGGAATACATGGAAAGCGCAAATCGCGGGCTGAATTCAATTGCCGGCTGATTTGTAAACAGCGGGTCGTCGGTTCGAATCCGACCGTCGGCTGACCCTTCTCTGTGCGAATTCGGCTGATAGGCGACAAAACGTGTTCGGCTGGTGCTTGACACCGACTGCGAGGATCTTGACTGCGAGCCAGCGCCCTATCCGTGGATTCCTCCCCTGGGTCAGGAGCAGCAGGAGACCAGTCACGAACATGATGGCCGATGCCAGGAATCGTCAGGAGGGCG
>WNFC01025204.1_pt1 | contig 11015 bp, 8 predicted proteins | sample 5400541 | NCBI WGS metagenome assembly WNFC01 (sample SAMN13153342, study PRJNA577476) | soil metagenome | isolation source: 120 cm saprolite under Douglas fir tree site 2 hole 2 replicate 1 | place: USA:California | collected 2015-04-18
GGGGTGACCGGCGACCTCGCCCCCCTGCTGCGCCAGCATGGACTCCAGCAGGTACAGACGCACACCCACACGCCGGAATATCGAGCTGGTACCCCTGAAGGGCAAAGGTTTTATGAGGATATGAGGCTCCTCTTTCGGATGATGTTGCCCTTCTTGCGCAAGTGGACTCGTGTGCCTGATGACTACGAGGCGCTCTACCAGCAGGCGCTCAGCGAGATGCAACAGCCGGACTTCGTGGCAAGAGGGAGCATGCTCACCGCGTGGGGGAACAAGCCGCCGGGGAAAGAATTTTGATATTCAGTTGACGCACCCCAATGAGGCATGCTATTATTCAGATAATAGAAACTCGATGGGTTTCAAAGTGCAATAGTGGCAAAAGCGCTGACGGAGACGAGTAGGCGGCACGCGGTCAATACAGCGAGTGTACATAGGGTGCAAGATACACATGACCTCCCGCTGAACATCACTCCAAATAGGCTGAACGCTGAACCCAGGAGGCAGTAAGCAAACCGGTATCGCCCACCGTTACACGGGCTGAGATGTGCCAGCATCTAACCGAGTGGACGCTTATGCTGTTTGCTGAGGCGTCAACAGTCCTGCATTTTGGAGTCCCCTGCATTCATGCATGGGAAGGAAAAATGGCTGTCCGCAGACAGAGAAAATCCTCACTCACTAGTACCAGTTGACAACATGCGTGAACCACACTATCCTCCTCTTATGAAACAGCTCATCACCGCCAAGCTCAAACTGCATACGACCCCAGCACAATTCCAGGCATTGCGAGCCACACAGTTGGCCTATCGCGATGCGCTGAACCATGTGAGCAGATATGCTTACGAGCATGGCAAGATGAGCAGTGGACGTGCCTTACAACGAGACTGCTACGATGAGATACGTCGCGTCTACCAGATACCGGCCCAAATGGCTTGTAATGTCCCACGCCAGGTGGGAGCCACCTACAAAACCTTGTGGACCAAAGTCAGGCAGAATACGGCCGCACGCCGTGCAGGCACAACGAAGAAACGCTACAAGGGTCTGGATAGTCCACCTAAGTACGTCTCTCCGACGATTACCTACAACTACCATCGCGACTACAGCTTGAAGGAAGATGCACAAGTCAGCATCCTGACCCTCTCTGGTCGGGTGATTGTTGCCTACACCGGATACAGCAAACACCGTGCGGCTGTCGCCGCTGGAGCACATATCGGTGCTGCCAAGCTCTGGTATGACAAACCGCACAAGCAGTTTTACCTGCTCGTCACCCTGGAAGTAGCAGTTCGTGATCCAAGCCCACACGATCATACCCACGTGGTCGGCGTTGATGTCGGACAGCGGTACCTGGCGGTCTCGACCGATACGGAACACCACAGCCATTTCTATTCCGGTAAGGCTGTACGCGCCACAGCCAATCACTATGCCAGATTGAGAAAACGGTTGCAGAAAAAAGGCACTCGTTCCGCCACCCGACGACTGATCGTCATCAGTGGACGAGAGAGACGGTTGAAACAAGATCGCAATCATCTCATCAGTCATCGCATCGTGAACGCGCACCCACACAGCATCATCGGCCTGGAAGACTTGACACACATCCGCGAACGCACCAAACGGCGTACCCACAAGCGGAAGCCAAACGGGAAGGGCACCGAGCGCGTTTCTAGGAAGCAGCGGAAGAGCAACCGTGTCCACTCGCAATGGGCCTTTGCTGAACTGCACGGCTACCTTGCGTACAAAGCCCTGCTCTCCGGCAGCATGACCGTGAAAGTCGATGCCTCCCATACCAGCCAGGCTTGCCCACGTTGTGGCTTTACGAGTCCTCGAAACCGGCCCGACAAAGGCTTGCTCTTCGTGTGTCAGAGCTGTCAGTATGTCCTGCATGCTGATTTAGTCGGTGCGCGGAACATTGCGCTGAGAACGCTGCTTGTCCGGCAAGACTGGATGAGCACGGGCGTCTTGTCGATACGCCCTGATGTGTCGAGCGATGAAACCAAAGCTGCGCGTCGGTTTCGATACGCAGAGTTGCGGTGGAGCTTAGACACAAGCCCTCGGCTTTAGCCGTAGGGTCATTGACGCCCAACCTACCCGTGCTTGGCAAAAAGTACGGCCGGCTCATCCCGAAGATCAAGACCGCGCTGGAGTCACTCCAGGGTGCAGCAGCTCTGGCAGCAGCCCACGCTCTCGAAGAGGATCAACCCATCGAGATACAGGTCGACGGGCACAGACTATGGCTTGAGCCCGCAGAGGTGTTGGTAGAAGCCACATCGCCCGCGGGCTATGCTGTCGCTGAAAGCAACGGTGTGCTGGTCGCCCTCGACACCACGCTCACACCTGAGCTGCGGTTGGAGGGCCAGGCGCGCGACCTGGTGCGTTTCATCCAGGATGCGCGCAAGGCGGCAGGCTTTGCCATCACGGATCGCATTCATGTCACGCTGCAGCCGCGAGCAGGGTTGGATATCACACCTATGCTGGCGGCCCAGGGTGACTACATTCGCAGCGAGACGCTGGCAAGCACGTTAGATGTTGGTACAAGCGAGGAGGGAAGCTATACTATGGAAGCGGAATTGGAGGAGTGGGCGGTGGTGGTTGGTGTGAGGCGAGTAATGTGAATATGAATGGAACCGCGCCTGGAGCGTGATTGGTAATCGACATCGATATTCGAACGCACATAAGCGTGGAGAAAGCCGTTCTTCGAGGATTGGTGTCAACCAGATTGACTCGAACCAGCGGTTGGCGCTGGTCAATGAAATTGAAAATTAAATTCGGTATAATCAGGGGTAAGAACAGTGTGTCTCTTAATTCGCAAAGGACGAGGACGTAAGCCTGCTTTTTTCCCGGCATAGTTGAGCAGTCTCAGAATCGTTGGTTATCTGAGACGGCATTCAGGGGAAAGGAAGAGGACACGCTTCTTCCTCCCAGTCCTCGGAAGAGGAGAGGATTCACCTGGATGGTGAAGCCCTCTCGTCATTGCCTTCTCTCCCCAGCCCTGCATCCTTTGCACGCAGAATAGCCTGGGCACGATCAGCCACCTGGAGCTTGCTGATGATATTGGAGACGTAGTTGCGCACGCTTTTGGGGCTAATGACCAGGCGCTCAGCAATCTCCGTGTTTTTGTGACCCCGGGCCAACAGCGCGAGAATCTCGCGTTCACGACTGCTCAGCTCAGGAAATACCTGCAAGGGACGGCTCGGCTGCAAGGCCGCGAAATAGTCGACCAGTTTGGCAGCAATCGCCGGGCTGAAGATGGCATCGCCGCTGCCTACCGCTCGAATGGCACGCACCATGTCTTCATGCCTGGCCCCCTTGAGGAGATAGCCGCGCGCCCCTGCTCGCATCGCCGCGAACACCAGGGAGTCGTCCTCGAACATCGTCACCACCAGCACGCGAATCTGCGGGCTACTGCTCACGATCTGCCGCGTTGCTTCCACGCCACTCATGCCGGGCATTTGCACATCCATAAGCACGACATCTGGCTGCGTTTCCGCCGCAAAGCGCACTGCTTCTTCGCCGGTGGTCGCCTCCCCCACGCATTCCATGTCCGCCTGGGCGTCCAGCAATGCTCGCACGCCATCGCGAAAGAACTGATGATCGTCAGCGATGATGACTGTCAAGGGTTCCATACTTCTTTCCTCCATTATCCGTGCGTGCTCTCGCGGGCCTCTTTCGCCAGGGGGAGGCGCGCCAGGATCTGCGTTCCAGAGGGTGAGCCTTTCCCGATGCTCAATGTTCCTCCAAGCTCCTCGGCTCGATCATGCATGGAGGTCAGGCCAACGCCAGCATGACCAGTCTCTTCCAGTCCTTTGCCATCGTCGCTCACTTCGATCTGGAGACCATCCTTCATCTGGATGGAGACACGACACGACTGCGCGCGCGCATGACGGATCACGTTCGTCACGGCCTCCTGCACAATGCGATAGGCCGCAACCTCCACCGCAGCCGGAAGAGGAGGGAGCGTTTCTGGAGCCTCTACCGACACCTTGAGTGCGGTATGCGGTCTTTCTGCGTGACTGAAGCCAGCAATATACTCGCGAAGAGCGCCAACGAGTCCCAGCTCATCGAGCGCGGGTGGGCGCAGATTGTAGACAACGCGCCGAATATCGCCAATAACCGTTTCGATCTCTGTCTCCAGTTGCTTCAACAAGGTATCGGTCGTCTCAGGATCGCGCAGGTGAAGGGTGCGCGTCAGGCCGATCTTGAGCAGGATCGCGCTGAGCATGGGACCCAGCCCATCGTGCAGGTCGCGTCGCAGCCGGCGTCGCTCCTCTTCCCGCGCGCTCACCAGGTGTTCTCGCGAGCGCTGCAAATCCTGAGTCAGGGCCTGCAAATCGCTCGTCAGGCGCACCGTGTGGACGGCATTGCCGATCTGGTGTGTCAGATCATCTAACAGGCGCAGATCGGCGGGCGTTAGCGCGTCATCCCGCCCGCGCGGCGCGATGAGCAGCATGCCGACCGGTTCCCCTTGATAAACCAAAGGCAGTCGCAGAGCCTCTTTCGCTGGAGGTGTGCCAGAGGTGGCGGCCTGTGCAAAATCAGTTCCTTCCTGTACCTCGATGGCAGCGTATGAGAGCTTGAGTGCCTCTCTCACCGTCGCAACAATGGTGGACAGCACGGCATCTGAGTCCAGAGTGGTCTTCAAGCGCTGGCCGAGACCCGCCAGTACCACATACGGTTCATCGCGCAGGCCATACAACAGGCGGTTCACGCCGCGCTGCAAGAGACCGCGCAACGGCTGAAAAAGAACGGCCACGAAACCAGTGGCGATGAGCGAGATGAGCAGGTTTCCATTTGTGCGAAAGGCGGCTCCCAAATAGCCGACGACAAGGACATACATACCGATGACGAACGCAGTGAGCAGGCTATAGACCAGGGTGCGATTGATGAGGAGGTTAATGTCCCACAGGCGGTAACGCAGAATCGAGAAGGCAATTGTCAGCGGGACGATGATCACCGCCAGAACAAAGCTGGCCTCCGCAAACAGCACACCGAGCGAGTTGGCCTGCGTGAGAGCCGGATCAAGCGTGCCGAAGATGGTTAACGCGATAAGGTAGATGATCAACGCCGTAATGCCGAAGACGACCCACTTGGTTTGCTGTCGTTGGACTGGGGTCGAGACCCGCAGATAGCGATAGATCTGTGTGAAGAGGATTGTCCCAAGCACCACAATCTGTGCCACTAGCCCAAGCGGGCCGGGCCAGGTATCGCTGTTGAAAAGCGAGGTGGGAAAGATGGTGCTTCCCCCCACGAAGAGCAGCACCAGGAGAGCCAGCCAGCGTGTCCAGCGAGGCACAAAGCGTCCGTTCGGAAAGAGATAGCCGACAAGGAATGGGAGGGTGCTCAGAAGGAACTGGAGCAGGTCCCCCGGTACTTGCGTGAGAGGATACGCGGCAGCCAGTTTTTGGTAGTCGGTAAAAGTAGCAGTTCCGATGATGACAAGCGTGAGGGAAACGAGCAGAGCCATCCAATCACGAGATCTGCGCCAGGCGATGATGGCACCGATGGCACAGAAGATCAACACAGCCACGACTGAGAGGGTTCTCAGGTAGAGGGCGTAGAATTGGAGGGACAGCCCGGCGGAGTGCAGCGCCCGCACCAGCGCTGGCGTTGCCTGCTGAAATTGACACACTGATTGTGTACAGACCTTCAGGAATTGGGCATAGCCAGGTGGAATGGTAACCACGTAGAGTGCCAAGGCTGCCACTGCTATCACGACCCACGCTGCCATGGCAAGCATGAGCTGATACCCGCGCAAGTGCGTGTCTGCTTCGCCTTGTGATGGTGTGCTTACTATCTTCTCTGCTGCGATCTGTGAAGCGTTCATCGCTGAATTTCTCCTGCAAGATGCTCATCGAAACGCGCGACCTGCGGCAATGCTACTCTCTATTCTATCCGAAAGGGAGGTGCCTGTACAGGCGTGCGAGCAGGAACTTGCACGTCGCATACAGGCGCATCCCGGTTCCATCAGGCAAAGGGAAGTGTGTTCAAGCGCGTGCTTCCGCCTGTGCGCTCGAAGGCTGTGCCTCCACCGATTCGCGTCGCCCTGCTGAGAGCAGGGCATACCCCAAGCCGGCCAGCGGCAGGTACCCAATGATGGTAGCGACATTCCCCAGGGCACCAGGGAAGAACGGGACAAAACTCGCGGCGTTGAGGATCGCCGTAGCGATGAGCAGCCAGGCAATCCAGCGCGGGAAGACCCTGGCGCGCAGCGTCGCGATGGCCAGCAGGAGAACACCCAGGGTCTGACCCACCAGACTCGGGATAAAGAAGGGTGTAAAAGAGGCGAGCGGGCCAGCAGCCAAAAGGTGTCGCGTCGCGGGATCGGTGACAAGCATGGGCACGATGGTCACCGAGGTGAAGGGAATCAAGATACCCTGGAACAGGGTGACATACCAGGCGAACAGGAAACCGAGCAGTCCCAGAATGCCTGCCGCTTTCGCCTGGCGGATATACACCCCTGGCAATCCAAGCAGCACCAATACGGAACCGATAAACCCGATCAGGCTGCCGATCACGGCTACCGGGCCGGCCAGGGCCTCGGGAAAGGGACCGCTGATGAACGCATTGGAAACGTAGTAGATGATCGTCAGCACGCTTCCGATGATCAGGGCTACTCCGCTCAGGCGGTACGAGGTGGTCGATGACATGAGACAGTTCCTCCTTTGAATGAAGTCAAGAACAAAAATGTCCCAATTTCTTTGGGACACTTTTTGGGACTCCCATACGAGGGTGTTCAAATCGACATCGCTGCCGGGTGCGGCAAAGCTTCCTGCCAGCCACTGTGGGCTTCTACTTCGTTGGGGGACCGCGTTTTCTCTTCGCCAGCAGTAGCAAATGGAGTAGTCTATATTGGCACATATGATCACAGACTATATGCCTTCAATGCGGATGGCTGCGGGAAAGCTGTCTGTACGCCGTTGTGGGCCTCTACGCCGACGGGAAGCTATATCGATTCATCACCTACAGTAGCGGATGGGATGGTGTATATCGGTTCGGACGATGGTAAACTGTACGTCTTCAAGGCCGGTGGATGTGGAAAAGCTGCCTGCTCGCCTGTATGGACCTCTCTATCCACCAGAGGCTTTATGCAATCCTCGCCCGCGGTGGCCGGTGGGCGAGTCTTTGTTGGCTCTTTTGATAACATGGCGAATGGAACACTATATGCCTTCAATGCTCATGGATGCGGGGAACCCGCTTGCCAGCCGCTATGGACCTTTTCGCACACGGGAAGTGGCTTTTACTCCTCGCCAGCGGTAGCAAATGGAGTGGTTTTTATCGGTTCGCTTGACAACATGCTCTATGCCTTCAATGCCGCCGGGTGCGGGAATGGCAGTTGTTCGCCTCTGTGGACTTCGCTTCCCACGGGCAGCATCATTGAATCCTCCCCCGCAATAGCAGACGGCGTGGTGTTCATTGGCTCCTGGGACCACAAACTGTATGCTTTCAATGCTGCCGGGTGCGGGACTACTTCCTGTCCTCCTTTATGGACCTCGACTGCCACCGGCAGTATCATTGAATCTTCGCCAGCAGTGGCAGGTGGAGTGGTGTTTATTGGCTCGGATGATGGGTCACTCTACGCTTTTGATGAGACCGGGTGCGGCAATCCTCCCTGCGCTCCTCTGTGGACGTCGCCTCCGACCGGTGACGCCATTTACTCGTCCCCGGCCGTGGCCGATGGAGTAGTCTATGCCGGATCGCTTGACCACAAGCTGTATGCGTTCCACCTGCATGGCACGACGCCGTGAGCGATCAGTTTTTTGCTTTCACGCACCCGGGTGCTGTATGGTACGCACTCAAGGATGAAGACACACGTATGTGAGGCTCTTGACGGCCCTTCTATTCTCCCTCTATACTTTCATTCAGAGTAGTAATACGTTTGGCGATATAACGTGAAACGGACCTCTTTCGCGTGGAACAAGCTGGTATGGATATGTTCTATCTGAGCCGCTTTAGGGAGGAACTGTATGCTTTCATATGCATCTTTACGTGCAGGGCTGAAGAGACTTGCAAGGATTCTCCTGATCCTGCTGCTCGTCATCGTTGTCATCATCATCTCCAGTATTGCCTTCGTCGTGATTCGACGCCATCAAGCGCTCGTGCTGCCTGCACCGACCGGCTCCTACGCCGTCGGCAGGATGGAGTATGATTGGACCGACCAGTCGCGCAATGATCTCTTCGCGCCACACGCGGGAACGAAAAGAGAGCTCGTCGTCTGGGCCTGGTATCCAGCCGCACACGTGCCAGGTGGACCGTCCGCACCCTATCTGCCGCCGAAGTGGGGGCAGTTGAGCGAGCAGCAGCATGGCTTCATCGGGCAGCAACTCTCGCAGAGCAGCGACTCCATTCAGACCCACAGCGTTGAGCGCGCCCCGCTCGCCACAGCTGTGGCGCGCTATCCCGTGCTCATCTTCGAGCCGGGGCTGGGCATTATCCCGGCGTACTACACAACGCTGCTCGAGGATCTCGCGAGCCACGGCTACGTCATTTTCGCCATTACGCCCACCTATAGCTCCGATGTGGTGGTCTTCCCCGATGGGCGCGTCGTAGAAGCGACACCCGCCGCCAAGCTCGACACGAATGAGAATCCACAGGCAGCGGCCAATCGACTCGTGATGCTCTGGACACAAGATGTGATCTTCGTCATGAACCAGCTTGACAGGCTGAACACGGCTCCAGGAAACATGTGGAGCCAGCACCTCGACCTCGCGCGGCTCGGCGTCTTCGGGCATTCCTTTGGCGGCGCGACGGCTGCACAGGTTTGCCATATGGATGCGCGCTGCAAGGTTGCTATCAATATCGATGGCAGCTTCGCCGGGGACGTGGTGCAGGCTGGCCTCGATAAGCCGTTCATGGTAATCCAGCACGACATGGGCGCCTGCTCCGATACCATCTGCCGCTCATTCCAGCACGATATTCATGCAATCATGCGCACGGTGCCGCGCGGCGCCAGCTATCACATCGGCATCAAAGACACGTTGCACTTCAACTTCACCGATTACGCCGTCCATTTCTCGCCACTGCTGCATGTCCTCGGGCTGCTCGGCTCCATCGACGGTCAGCGCGGGCTGCAGATCACACGCGCCTATGTACGCGCCTTCTTCGATACGTATCTCAACAATACGCCCTCGCCGCTGCTGCGGGGTGCAGCGAGCGCCTACCCGGAGGTGCAATTTTATACACCTTGAGACTCCCTCTGCCTTTATGAAATTTCACCACCAAAACCAGGAATGTCATGCTGAGCGCAGCGAAGCATCTGTCTGCCCACCGAGGGAGACCCTTCGCTTCGCTCAGGGTGACACTGGTATGACCGGTCTTGGTTGGTCAAACTCATTAAGGCAGGCGGTACGCCTGCAAGAAGAGCCAGATTACTTCCGCGCCTGAGCGGCTGCCGATATTTCTGGGCCAGGAATGACCGCCGTCTTCAATGCGGTAATGCACCACAGTGACATTGCCCTGGCAGGCGGTCCACTGTTCTCCTGTCACGGTGGACTGCTGGAAGAAAGTTACAGGTCCCCTGGAGCAGCCATCACGCGAGGCCCAATCCTGCAGCCAGTGTGGAATCGCGGGCAAGGGCCAGGCGGGATTCTCGCTTACAGAGATACCCGCGTAGGGCAATATGGGATCTTTCGTTCCATGAACATCAAGTATGGGGACAGACCGGCCAGGATGGCAGCCGCCCGGTGGAGCATAAAAATTACCAGAGACCGGTGCGAAGGCTGCAATACGCCCCGCAAGCCTGCACGCGAGGAAGCCGCTCATACCGCCGCCGTTCGAGAAACCGGTGGCATAGATACGTTGAGCATCGATGCATAGACGCTTTTGCAGGTCGTCGAGTATGTTGCTCACGAAGAGAACATCATCGATGCCATAATCAATGGGGCTGACACTGGCCCAGAATGGCCTGCCGCCATCCCCATTGAGCAACCCCTGCGGATAGACCGCTATGAAGCGCTGCTGTTCCGCTAGCCCTGAGAAGCCTGTGCTGCCCTCTATACCTGCAGCGCTGCCGCCAGCGCCGTGAAAGACGAGCACGACAGGATAGGGACGATTTATTTGATACGCGGCCGGTACATAAACACGATAGGTGCGCGTGCTGCTGCCACGCGAGACGGCCGGGTTAGCAGGGATCGTCTCATTGACGCTGGTGCCAGGCGTGACCGGTGAAACGCGACCGCAACCCGTGGTTGCAATGGGACGATTGATTGGACCAGTATACGGCTGGAATGTGCCCTGCGGACCCTGCGGTAATACATGGTTAGGCACTAGTTGATTTGACATGCTGCAAGCGCTCAAAAGGAGACAACACAGCAAAACAGTCGAGCTTATCGTTCTGTAGAGAGTGCCACGGATAATAACCATATACGGCCTCCGGGAAATTCCAGCGCCTGCGCTCCTTCAGGTCTCTCCAGCAAAATGAGAGACCCGCTACATATACTACGTTTCAGGAGATTATGAATTTTCACACCCGACATCGGTATAGTGGTGTCACCCTGAGCGAAGCGAAGGGTCTCTCTCGACGGGCGGGAAGATGCTTCGCGGAGTTTACCCTGAGCGAAGCGAAGGGCTCAGCATGACATGGCTGGTTTTGGGCGTTAAACTTCATGATCTCCTCTCTATGGAGTTGTCATTTGAGAATGTCGATGCGCAGGTGTGAGAAGGCGACCTCGGCGTCTTGCTCCTCTACGTACAGGCCTATTTCGCCGGAGCTCAATGCCGAACTCGAGGAGTCGGTGACGGGCGTTCCAACAGCTCTGCCATTAACGAAGAAGGTATAAGTGTTGCCGACCGCCTCGACGGTGATGGCATTGCTTTGCCTGGCCCTGGTGAGAAGCGATGGGGCTGAGCCGACCGCGAGCGTTTGATACTGCCCATTGTAGCGCAGGAACGTGTACTGGCCGCCATTCCAGGCAGAAACCTCGAAGAGGTAATAATGGGATTGATCGGTAGCTGAGCGGAGAACGACGCCGTAATAGTCTGCAGCGTCATGCAGGCCGTGTACCTCGGACATGGTGACGGTGAGGCGGAGA
>WNFC01009039.1_pt1 | contig 11013 bp, 14 predicted proteins | sample 5400541 | NCBI WGS metagenome assembly WNFC01 (sample SAMN13153342, study PRJNA577476) | soil metagenome | isolation source: 120 cm saprolite under Douglas fir tree site 2 hole 2 replicate 1 | place: USA:California | collected 2015-04-18
CAGCTTGGCGAGGGTTTGACACTTGGGACAGTGGCGATTGCCACACGAGTGGTACCGCATGACCTGGGCCCCACACTGGTCACACTGCGCCATGTGGCCCCCCAATGCCGCCGTGCGACACGTCGCGATCGCCTGCATCACCCGCAGCTGCTGACCCGAGAGGCGATGCGTGGCGCGATAGGCATCGCCGTATGCGCGGAAGATATCGGCGACTTCGGGAGCGACCCCGGTGCCGGCCTCGGTGCCGGAGTGGCCACACCTGGTACCGCCATCCTGCGCATGGCATGCGAGGAGATCGTGGGGCATCGGTGTGTGGACGGCGCTCATGAGGGTCTCCTTGATCGCCCCAACTCATGCGGCCCGGTGAGGTTCCCGCTACGCTGACACACACTATGCACCAAAAAGGGAGTGAGTGAAAGGCGATAAAGTCAGAGGGCAAACCGGGCACGGCAACAACTGCCGCGGCAGCGGCTTAGTCCGATTTCTCTTATGGCACATGCAGGATTATGTAACATAGGATGTGATCGGAGCCTCTGCTGAACGCTGAAGAGCCCCCGATCACGTGCCATAATCATTCGCCGTGTAAGGAGGCGATCAACTTATCTGGCACCGTAAAGTGCCCGCGACGAAGCGCCGGGGGCATCACAGCTTCCAGCGCCTCCAGCTTCTCCGTGGGATCCGCTCGCAGATAGACCTCCGTTGTTTGCATATCCGCATGGCCCAGCCAGAGCGAGACTTTGCGCAGGTCTCCCGTGGCTTGCAAGATCATCATGGCACACGTGTGCCGCAAGACATGCGGGGTGACGTGTTTCGTCTGCAGCGAGGGGCACCGCCGTTCGGCGAGGCGCACATACTTGTGGAGCATATGGGTGAAGCCCATGCGCGTCAGGGCATGGCTGTGGGTGCTCAGAAACATTTCTGGCATGGCGACGTTCCCCCGCACCGCCAACCACGTCCGCAGATCGTCGGCGGTCTGTTTCCAGAGGGGCAAGGCGCGTTCCCGGCGGCCTTTGCCGTGCACCTGGACGACCGGGGTAGGATGGAACGTGACGGCGGGCACCGGGAGTGAGAGGAGCTCGGACACCCGGAGGCCTGCCGCGAAGCCCAGATGCAGCATGGCCCGATCCCGTATGCCCATGCGGGTGCGGACGTCTGGGGCATCCAGCAGGGCCTGCATCTCGGTCATCGAGAGGTGCATGACGAGGGGCACAGGGGTTTTCTTCGTTGGAATGGCCAGCACCCGGCGGCTCTGCTCCAGGAGGGCCGGCACGCGATACTCGACGAAGTGCATGAAGGACTTAATCGCGGCCAAGCGGGTATTGCGGGTACTGGCACTGTTCCCGCGCGCGGTTTCACAATGGGCCAGAAACTCCATCACCAGGATGGCATCGATCTGCTCGAGGCAGAGCGCCGACGGCCGTAGGTGCAGCCGCTGGCTGGCGAACGTGAACAACAGTTGGAAGGTATACGCATAACTGGTGCAGGTATGCACACTCGCCCCCCGCTGGAGGGGCAAACGCTCGCGTAAAAACGCCGTGATGTGTGGGGCAAGGGGAGTCATACGGTTCCTCCATGCACAAAGGCTTCACAGGTTCGGGCAATGTCCCGCATCAGGTGCGGCGTGCTTTCGAGATACCAGTAGGTACTGGCGACACAGGTGTGCCCCATATAGGTGGTCAGCGCCAGCATATGACGCCCGACGTGCTCTCGGGTCTCGGGGCCCTCCTCCAAGGTGCGGACGGCAAAGGTATGCCGGAGATCCATGAGCCGAGGGCGTCGACGCCCTGAGATCTGGGGAATCCCTGCCGCCGTGAGTACCTGGTGAAATGTCTGGGTGACCACCGTCCGCGAGAGCGGCCCGTGGCGACGGGAGACAAACAGATGCGCGGTCGCCCCGGCGACCCGCCGGCGCTGGGCAAGATAGTGCTCGAGCGCCGCTCGCGTCGTGGCATGGAGCGGGAGCAAACGACTTTTCTTGAACTTGGTGTGCCGGATGTGCAGACCGTCCATTGTCACATCCGTGCAATGGAGGGCGAGGGCTTCAGCCACACGCATCCCCGTGACGGCGAGCAAACCAAACAGCGTACTGTAGGTCTGTGGCCGTAAGGTCCCTGGAGGGCCGAGGTGACGCGCCGATACCAGGAGCTGCTGGATCTCGTCATCCGTGAAGATGTACGGTGTTGGACGCGGGCGGCTGCCCCGAAACACGCGGGCGGGCGGAATCTCGTGCCGCGGGTCTTCGGCGGCCATGAACCGGGCAAAGCGCACGACCGTCTGCAACCGGTAATGGCGTTGGGCTTCCGAGGGGGCCAGGGTGGCCCAGGCAATGGCAGTGCGCGCCACCACGTGGGTATCGCCATGCGCCGTCGCAAAGCGGGCGAAGTGGCGGAGATAGCCCTCGATGGGGACAAGAGCAAAGCCGGCGGCACGGCGTATCGCGAGATAGTGGTCTACAGCAGGCATGAGCATGGCGGCACCTCCGGCCAGGGGCGGGCCACCCTGTGGAGCAGCGCGACATCAACCTTGGCGTAGTGGGCGGTAGTCTCCAGCGAGGCATGACGGAGGACTGCTCCAATGGATGGGAGGGAGGCCCCTTGGCGCACCATCTGGGTGGCGGCGGAATGACGGAACACATGTGCCCCATAGCTGGGGCTCGCTACGTGCGCCCGGCGGAGCGCTCGGGCTGCAATCTGGGAGATGGCTTTCGCGCTGAGTGGACGGACTGGTGCCGTGATGGTCAGAAACACGTGCGGGTTCGAGAAGTGGGGTCGGGCGCGTTCCCCATAGATGAGGAGAGCGTCGCCCACCTCCTGCGGCAGTGGGAGCCGCGTGGTGCGCTGCGTCTTGCCTGCCACGCAGAATGTGGCGTCGTGCCAGTCAATATCGCCCCACTGTAACGCCGCGACATCACCCGCGCGGAGTCCCAAACGAGCCAGGAGCACGAGGACGGCGCGATCACGCACCCCACGCGGAGTCGTGAGATCACAAGTCGCCAGCACCTGTTCCACCGTCTCGGCGGGGAGATATTTGGGGAGCGCTGCTAATCGCCACTGGGCGATGGTGGGCAGCGCGTGGTCCAGGCCCGGGCGACAGCGGCCGATGGCGATGAGAAAGCGCAGAAACATACGCACCGCCGTCACGATGGTTTTGGCGCGACCCAGCCCGCCCTGCCCCGCCCACTCGAGGACGAACGCACGGAGGGCCTGCGCCTCAAAGCGCTCGGGCTGGTCGCCCAGCCTGTGCAGCAGGGTCGTGAGCGTCAGACGGTACCCGTTGAGGGTCGCCTGGGTGGTCCCGCGGTGCGTCTGCATCCACTGCCGAAAAGCCCCCAGTAGGGCGGGCTCAGTGGGAGCTGGGAGGCACGAGACTGCTGGTGCCACCATCCCTGTGGTCTCGAGGAAATGGACGAAGTGACGCGCTCCCACAAAGAGGTGGCTCAAATGACCACTGGGATACCGCAGGCGCTGGAGGCCGTGGAGATCATGCCCATACGCCTCCAATGCGTGAGTATCTAGCATCTGCAGCGGGTATGCAGCGCTGTGGGCCCAACACGAGAAGCGATGCGCGCCGCGTAACAGGTGGAAGATGCGACGTGGTGGATACCCCTGGGTTTCAAGCCAGCTCACGAACGTCTCAAGGTGGGGACCGGCCGGGCCAGAGTGATAGCGCTTCAAGGTTCCTGGTGTCTTCAGGTAGGTAGTGAGCATGCTGCTCTCCTGCATGAGAGGCCCTGAAGGACAGCAGCATGATGGAACGTAAATTCAGGGCGGGGTGCTACATAACGGCTTGCATATCAAGCATGTACTGCTGTCCGGGAGCAGCATACGTGACATAATCCTGCATGTGCCATAAGAGAAATTTTGTACGCTCGTGTGCCCCGCTCCAGGGAAGGGAGCGGGCACACCCGGTTCGACGATGCTCGTCTCTCTGCGCATTACGGGGTCTGTGTATGATCGGAACAAGTTATGGAAATCTTTCGATAATTGCTCGAATCATACTCAGACCCCTTGTAAAGGACGGGGCTGAGCTGTACGGCGGCTTTGACGGTTTTCATGGGGGAGCTCCTGCTCGGGTGGTGTTGGGGTAAATGCCGGTTCGGTCGTCGCCGCGGAAACGCGCTCCCGGTGCGGACCTACGAGTCGGCCGAGGGGAGGGGCTCGTGCCGGTGCCTTTTCGCGCGCTCCGCGTCGCCTGGTGGCGCTACTTCGCTTGCATCAACAGGCCGAGCGGCAGCAGGGGGCCGACCGGCATGAGGTCGAACGTCAGCAGGCCGTCCTGGCCCAGCGGGAGCGCTTTGAGCAGCCGGTCCGCCTCATCGACCGAGTCCACGCTCATCAGGAAGATCACGCCCTCCTCCTTGTCCCGCAGCCAGAACTGCTCCATCTTGCCGTCGAGGTAGAGCTGGAGCGTCGCCGGGACTTCCTTCGGCAGGTAGCGCTGCCGCTGTTCCGGCGAGAGGGGGGTCAGCGTGCCGATTGCCATCACTTTCATGGTCTTCTCCGTGGTTAAGGGTCATCGCATGTCGTACGAGAGATGTGTTCACTCGGTTTTGTCTGCCTCTCTCGTCTGCGCAAACAGCACCGCCGTCATTGAGCCGCACCGCAGTCCTGAGGTCGCTCACCTCATGGCACCTCCATTCTTCCCGGTGGCGCCCGTGACGAGCTTGGTGTGCCCAGTCATGGGACGCTCCTTATGTCGTTGCCGCCGCGGATTTCCTGCCCGCGTGTGGCGAGGCGGGCGAGTGACTGGCGGATCGAGACGACGTGGAGGAAGATCGCGGCCGGGGCCAGGAGCGCCGGTATCCAGATGACCGGCCAGGTGGCGAGCGCGGTGAACGGCTCGCCCGGCCAGTCGAGGTGGAGCGGGCCGGGGGTGGACGTGGCGACGGTTCCGATCGCGTTGAGCAGCATCGCCAGGCCGAAGAGATGCCAGGCGACCGTCACCCGCGGGCCGACCCCACCGGCCGCGATCCCCGCCGCCACGACAGGGGCGGTGAGGCCGACGAGCACGTCGAAGTTCCGCCCCTCAAAGGGGACCTGGACGGGCGCCAGCCCTTCCAGGTGGAGTCGCCAGAACGCGAGTTCCACGCCCACCCGGAACATCTGAAGGGCCACCGGCTGCCACGGCGGGACTGCCGCCAGGAGCCGCCGGCATGTTCGCGTCCTTGTGAGCAGGGCGACCGTCACGAGGGCCGTCAGGGGGAGGAGTGGCCACCGCGGCGGGAGGGCTGACCAGTCAGCGAGCGCACCGCGCCCGGCGAGCGCGGCCGTCGCACCGAGCCAGACGATGTGCCCGGCCGCAACGGAGGCGGCCAGGGCCCACGGATGGGCCAGCCCCGCCCGTCGGGCAGCTCGGGCGAGCCCGAGCGCGAGGAGGGCACCCAGTACGGCCGCAGCCCCGCTCAGCAACGCGGCAGCCGAGAGCGATCCAGCCATGATCCACCTCACGGGATGCGGGAGAAGCAGGCGGTCGCTTCCGGCCGCATCAGTGACGCGTTACTCGAAAGCCCTGCGGTGCTTGGTGATGAACGCCTCGAGCGTCATCGGCGGCCGGCCGCCGAGCTGCTCGACGAGGTCGTTCGTGCCCTCGAACATCCCGTTCTGGTGGTCGATCGCGACCTCCCGCAGGTGCTGGAACAGGAAGTCGTTGCCGTCCCGTCCCTTGGCGGAGGCCTTCCCCCCGGCTTGCAGGGTCGTTTTGAACTCCTCGAAATCGACCTGCTTGTACTCGACGCGCTTCCCCAACACCCGGCTGAGGACCTGCGCGGTCTCCCGGTACGTGCATGCGACCGGGCCGAAGAGCGGGTAGACCTTACCGTTGTGCGTCGCGGGGTCGTTGAGGATGCCGACGATCACGCGGGCCTGGTCCTCGGCGGCGATCGGGGCGTGCTTGCCGGTGCCGAACGGCACGTGGAGCCGCCCGGCCTTGAGCATCGGGGCGAGGTAGAGCAGCCACTCGGCGAAGTACGTCGGCCGGATGTGGGCGACCGTCACGCCGGACCAGTCGAAGACCCGCTCGGCCAGCCAGTGGTCGGTCGCGGCGTGGCTCTGCGCGTCCTCCCGGGCGGTCTTCTGCGACATGTTGACGATGCCGTCGACGCCGGCCTCCTTGGCGGCCTGGGCGACATACGCCGTCGCCTGCAGGAGGCCGGGGCGGATGGGGTAGACGAAGGAGGCACGCTGCACGCCGGTCAACGCGGCTTTCACCTGCCCGAAGTCGAGCAGGTCGCCGTACACGACCTCGGCCTCACGATCCTGGAGCTGCTGCGACCGCTCGTCCTGCCCGTGGGCCAGCGCCCGGACCCGGTGGCCGCGGGCCAGCCATGCATCGACCGTCGCCCGGCCGGTGCCGCCCGTCGCGCCGGTGACTAGGACTTTGCCCTGAAGCATTTGCATTCTCCTTCGGAGTCGGTTAAGATTCAGATCGACATCCAAATGGTAAGCGATGCGATTTTGGATGTCAACTGAAATCCAAAATATTTCTGCCCAGGAGCTACGGCCACGTCATGAGGAAGTCGAGAGAGGAAGCGGCGCAGACCCGCAAACGAATCGTCACGGCGGCCAGCGGAGAGTTCCGCACGCATGGGATCGTCGCGACCGGGCTCAACGACCTGATGCGTGCCGCCGGCCTGACCCACGGCGGGTTCTACAAGCACTTCGAGTCGAAGGACCAGCTCGTCGCCGAGGCCTGTGCCGAGGCCGTGCACACGGCGATCCTCGCAAGACTGGGGGCGGCCGCGTCTGCAGGCGCGGGGGCGGCGGCGGCCTACCTCTCGACCGGTCACCGAGACCATCCGGCCACCGGATGCCCGCTGGCCGCGATCGGCAGCGAACTTACCCGAAGCGACGAGCAAACCCGGGCGGCGGCGACGGCCGGCTTCCTGAAGCTCGTCGAGATCATGGCCGGGCAGTTCGGCAAGCTCCCGCCCGCTACCGCCAGGCGGCGGGCCCTGGTCGCGGTCTCGACGATGATCGGTGCGCTGACCATGTCGCGGATCGTGACCGACCCGGCGTTGTCGGCGGAGATACTGAAGGAGGCCGAGAAGAGCTTGTCCGATGGCTGACGAGCTCCGCTCGCGGCAACGCCTCAGGTCTGTGCCCCGCCCTGACTCAACGGGTTCCGATTCGACGAAGTACCTGCGTGACCCGCGCCCGGCTGACGCCGAGATGGCGGGCGCGCGCCGCCCGGTTTTCGCACCGGTCCGAGTCGAGAAGTGCCTTAGAGTGGCCGGCGAGTTTGAGCGGATCGCGGGGCTCTTTCGGAGCCGGTTTGGACTTCGGTTTGGCGTCCGAAAAAGCATTTAAGGGGACGATGGCGATGACAGCCACTCGACGTAACCTCCTGAGCTGCAAGGTTTCCCGCTCAACAAACCATGAATCGAGTTGAGACCGCCTCGGGGAGTTCTCTAGACTGCCACTCGAACCAGAGTTTACTCACTTGAACCACCGGCCGCGCGAGAGTATAGATACTATGCTTGTCCGCTGGTTTCCTCAGCGGGCCGCTGTTGGTTACAGTCGATGGACAGATCGCTCTGTCCACCTCTGCTCCAACGTGACGCATCCCACGTACAAAGCGCTCGCAGAGTTGGGCAAAGTCGAAAAGACGATCTACCTATAAGTTATTTGGAATACGGAGCAACGCGAAGTATTCCCAAATAACATGGATTATGTGGACTTCAACCGACCGAAGGGAGGGGGTATTCCACATAATCTGCGAGTACTTATCATCGCTCGACCTGCGCTACGAGGTCAATGAAGGGTTAAACGTCGTCGAACGGTGGAATGCGGCGAACGACTTCCTCTGCTACGGCCGGCAGGGGATCTTTGCGACCAATAGCCGTGCCCAGCAGGAGATCTCCACGCTGTGCCTCCAGCTATTGCAAAATTGCCTGATGTTAATCAACACGCTCCTCGTGCAACGGACCATCGAGCAGCACCAGTTGCTCGACCAGTTCAGCGAGGCCGACCGCCGCGCGCTCACCCCTCTCTTCTATGAACACGTCAATCCCTACGGATTGTTCGCGCTCGACCTCGACCAACCCTCCTTCCTGGAGGCTGCCTGATGGCGACGCGGCTCCCTCCCAAAGCCATGGCCAAGGAGCTGGTGCGGCTCCTGCGGCCACAGTATCCAGATGCCCACTACCTCAAAAAGGTGTTCCAGCATACGCGCATGTTGTTGGACGTGCCCCCGAGCCTCCAGCCGAAACGGCTGCCCGAACTCCTCACCGAGGTGGAATTGGTCGCCCTCTACGAGACCATTTGGCAGGCACGTCAGCTGACCCATGTGATCATGCTCAAACTGCTCCTCTTCACTGGGGTCCGGAATGCCGAACTCGTGCACCTCCGCCTCACGGATGTCAATAGAGTTGTTCCCAAATGAACTTAGCGCCCTCTGGGCGGACTCTTCTCATCTATGACGTGCCAGACGCTTCCCCAACGGCGTCCTCACACCCCCAGGTCTGCCAGCGCGAGCTGTGTCATGGCCTTTGCCCCAGCCCCGTCCGCTCCAGCTCCTGGGGGGCTCCCTCGGCACGGACCATACCGCCCACGCTTGATCGCCTGCAACTCGTCATAGACGACACCATAACGCGGATGCCACACCTGCCAAAGCATCATCTCCCCGCCGCAACGCGCACAATGCAACGGATCACGCCCCGTACTGGCCAGCACGCGATCACGATAGGTCTTCTGCGCCACGATGCGATAGGTCCCCTTGATCAACCGACCGAGCGCCACCATCAGCGCTGTGAGCACCCCCTTCACTTTCTTGGCCTTGCACGTGGCATGCAGCCCATAATAACGAATGCGATGAAACCCTTTCGGCAGAATATGTTGCACCATCCGCCCGATAAACGTCAGCGCCGAGACCTCTTCCTCCTGACGCTGCTTGGTCTTGTGATCGTTGTACCAATACCGCACCCGCTGCCCGTCGTAGCTCAGGATGCGCCGCAGGGAGATCGGGGGGCTGACGACGTATTTCGCCAAGTAATATGCCAACCCCTCGCCACCAGCCGGGACCTTGCCCTCTTCTAAATAGGCGACCAAGCCTCGGGGATACTTGCGCCATAAAGCGTCGATCTTGTCTTTGATCGCGCGCGTTCCCACCCGCTGCTTCAGCATGGTGAAGAGGTGATACTGCCATTTCTTGTGCAACACTGTGAAGGGGAAGTAGTCCACCTCCCGCCACTGCTTCTGCGGTGTCACCCCGCCCGACGTCATCACGATGTGCAGATGCGGGTTCCAATGGGCAGCTCGACCCGCCGTCTCCAGTACTACTACGTAGAGCGGGTCGCGCAACTGTCGTTACGCGACCGCAATGGTAGTTGTCCATACAACACGAGCAGCGGGCGCTTTGTGGGTTGAAAGAGCTGTGTTCTTTCTGGTACTCCTGGAGTATGCAAACACTCCCAACCCCAGGAGCACACCATGAAAGAACAGCGCCATTCTACGCCCAGGGTCTGTCCAGGGGCAACCGAAAAAGGCCAAATCGTCCAGGTCTATGTGGATCGCAACCATCCGTTGCTTCAACTCAAGCGCGCCCTGCCGTGGGTGTCGCTGTTCGAGGCGATGACCAGACGGTGGGCGGCAGCGGGCAAAAACACCAATGGTCGACCTGGCTTGCCGTGGGATGTCTCCTTGTATGGGCCCTTGGTCGTGCTGATGTTGGTGAAGAACCTCAACGCGCGCGACATGGAAGCCTACTTGGCCGAGAATGTGGTAGCGCGGGTGTTCCTTGGGCGCCAGGACGACCCCATGCCGCAGATTCGCGACCACTCCAACATCGCCCGGGCTTACGTCGCCCTTGGCAAAGACGGGATAGAGGAGGTCAACGCTTTGGTGCTTCATGTGGCCAAGGACTTGGGCTTTGCCGACCCTGGTATCCTGTCGAGCGATACCACGGCGCAGGAATTACCCCTTGGCTACCCAAACGAGCCGGGTATCTTACGGGGCTTGGCGCAGCGCTGTGGCCGTGCCCTGGAGAAGCTCAAAAGACGTGGGGTGCAGGGGGCGGAGGCGGCCATCGAGCAGGTGCAGACGATCCTGCGCACGGTCAAAGAACACCACTTGTTTGCCAAGGGCACGGACGCAAAGCGTCAGGTCTTGATCCGCCTGCTGACCGAGGTGGGTCAGTTGGTGGTGCAGACGCGCCCGCTAGTAGCGCGGCTTTCTCAGAGCGGCAAGCGGGTGATTCAACATGCCACGGCAACGCTTGGGACCATGCACGAGGTGGCCAAGGGGCTCATCCCGCAAATCGTGCAGTGGATCACCACCGGGGTCGTGGCCAAGGGCAAAATCTTGCACGCCGGGATCACGCAGGCGCGTGCTATCGTCCGCAACAAGACGGGCAAGAAGGTGGAGTTTGGCTTACCGTACCTCCTCAGTCGGATTGGTGGGGGGTATGTCTTTGGGACGTTAATCCAAGGGGTGGTGGACGAGACGAAGATGCCGTTGGTTGCGCTGGCGGGTTACCGCGACATCTTTGGCCCGCACGCCACACCCGCGTTGCTGGTGTACGACCGTGGTGGCGATGCCCCGGCCACGGTGGCGCAACTGGCCCACGAGGGTGTCAAACAGATTGGTATTCAGCCCAGGGGCAAGCGGCCTTGGCGCATTGCCGAGGCCGTCCGCGAGCAGGTGAGGAGCGAGCGCGGCAAGACCGAAGGCATCATTGGCACCCTGAAAAGCGACAAATACAACTTCAACAAGCCCAAGGAACGTCTGTGGCAGACGCTGGAGATGGCGGGGCCGAGGTCTCTCTTATCGTTCAATCTGAACAAGTTGATGCGGGATGTGGTGGGGGCTGGCACGTAAGCAAAGAAGGAATCGGGTTAGACAGAAGCGAAAAAGTGCTGAGGGTAGAGAGAGGAGAGGGAGTCCAGGACAGGCTCTAATACCCTCGAAGGAGTTTTGCGACAGGCTCTACGTAGCCGGTCTCCAGCTTGACTTTCGTGAACCACGACAGGGCGTCAGTGAGCATCGCGACCCCACACTGCATCAGGTCAGCCAAGAGAGG
>WNFC01010502.1_pt1 | contig 11013 bp, 13 predicted proteins | sample 5400541 | NCBI WGS metagenome assembly WNFC01 (sample SAMN13153342, study PRJNA577476) | soil metagenome | isolation source: 120 cm saprolite under Douglas fir tree site 2 hole 2 replicate 1 | place: USA:California | collected 2015-04-18
CCGGTCCGGCGTGACGCTCGATGACAAGGGCTTCGTGCGCACAGGCTCAAACATCCAAAGCCCGCTCGAAACCAGCCTGCCCGGCGTCTTCGCGATCGGTGACGTACGCTCGGGATCGGTCAAGCGCGTTGCCGCTGCTGTTGGAGAGGGCGCTCAGGTGGTGGCCGCGCTTCACGCCTTCCTCGCGGATTCCGGCGACAGAGCCGCGCCCGCCGCCACCACCGGGAGATTATGATGTCAGACGACTGCGCCCATGCCGCCGGCATTCGCGACGTCACGCCAAGCGCGCTCGGTTGCGAGGAGTGTCTGAAGATCGGTTCGGAATGGCTGCATCTGCGCCTCTGCCGGACCTGCGGCCATGTCGGCTGTTGCGACGACTCGCCGAACCGCCACGCCACAAAGCATTTTCGCGCCACGCGCCATCCGATCATCGAAGGATACGACCCGCCCGAAGGCTGGGGGTGGTGCTATATCGACGAGGTTATGCTCGATCTGAGCGACCGCGCGACGCCGCAAAACGGTCCCATCCCTCGCTATTATTGATGCCGCAAGCGGCGAGGTTAGGAAGGCGACGACGTCCGTCACTCCCCTCGGCTTTGCCGGGTCTTCAATCGGAAAAATCGCCGAGCTTCAGCTCACGCAGAAGCATGGGGTTCGGTGAGATAGGGCCAATGGCGCTATCGCCACGAAGCGGCGATACTGCGGAAGCTCCAGTCGTCGAGAGGGCCACATGGCAGGAGTTCAGACATTTCCGCCCGGTTTCCGCACCGAGGCGATCGCACTCTCGCTGGTGAGGAAGCCTTCAGTCATCTCACGGACGCAGCATCGCGGATCGGCGCTCACGATTGGGCCAAGGACTAGGTGCGGGCGCTCGGTCCCTGCGATTCGAGCCGAAAACACTTCCAACGTGTCTGGCTGAGTGTTTGGCGCGATATGCTGAGGGGCCGGTCCGAAATTGAACCGTCGGTCAACCGGGCGAGGTCATCGAGTTCATATGTTCGGGGAGACCCGGCGGCCCAGGGACTCCGGTGAGATGGAACGATCCACCGTTCCGTATCCGAATGGAGGCTCGACGGGTCCCCCGGCTGGCTCGGCGAACCCTCAGTGGCAAGGTGGCAGCCGCGGTGCGGCTACGATTGTGATACCATCCCGTTTCATGAAAATTCGCAACGTCGGCAAATTGAATATCGTTAATGATGCTGCGCACTCGCGGTCGCTGTTCGAGTCAATAATGATGCCGGAATTGATTTCGGCTCTCAGGGATTGGACGGAAGCCGCTGGCGGCGGAGTGTTGGTTGGCACGGCCGCTCTATCGTTTCATGTCCGCCCTCGGATGAGCCACGACATCGATTTTCTGTTTATCGACGACGCTGACATACCCACGGCGATTCCGGGTTTTAGCCGGATCAGCCCGGTGCGGTTGCGTCACAACCGAACGGGTGTCGAGGTCACCGTCGTCACGCCGGACGCGATACAGATCCCCCTGGAGGTCGCCGAGGAAGTCGATCGGATGGCGATCGTGAGCGACGGGGTGCGGGTCGTGTCGGAAAGTGGGCTCGTTGCGCTCAAATTGTTCCGCCGGAGCCGTCAGGACGAAGCCGACATCGTCGCGTCGGTCAAGACGGACAGGGTCGACCTTTCCACCTTCCCGTTGTCGGCCGAGAGGATGGCCGCGTTCCGAGAATTGGTGGAAGCGGCCAAGACCGATCCTCACCCAGCCTGAAGCGCCCAGACGCTTCCGACGGTCGATTGGCGTGTGGCACGAGGCGCGCATGAGCGCCGCTCGGCCTCGGCGCCGATGATGGTTAGGTGCCAGATTATGCGGCACCCTCCATTGCGTCGCGGATGCGGGAGAGTTCGGTGGCGGGGTCCGCGCCGAGTTGTGCTGCCGCCTTCTGAACAACCAGGGCGTTGAGCCGGGTGGCAAGGTTGCCGTCGATGTAGGGCTCCAACCAGCCCGTGCCGTCCGTCGGCGCCGTGGCTGTCTCGCGTAACGATAATGGGTATTCCTCCCGACGGGTCTCGGCGCCGTGGATCTCCACGATGATCGCGCCGCTCGTGAATGTGCGGCCGGATAGCTTGATGCCGAGCCGGAACCAGCCGGCGACGGCCGGCATCCACGCTATTAGGTAGTCATCTTCGGCCCGGATCACGCTGACGATGCGGCGTAGCTCCTGGGCGATGGCGGCGCGGGTCTTGTTGCACTCCGGGTCGTCGGGGTCGGCGCTCTGCATCGTAGTGACCAGCGCGACAAACTCGGCGAAGGCTTCGTGGTTCGCCTCGGCCTCGGCGATCTTCACCTCCTTGTGCAAGCTGCTCAGCCGGTCGCGGGCAATGCCGATCTCTGCTGCCAGCTTGTTGATGGTGCGCATGTGGTCGGCAGTCATGTCGCCATACTCGCGCAGCCAATCGGCCCGCTTCTTCTTGGTGGCGATCTCGGCCTCCAGCCCGGCGGTCTCTGCGCTGTGTGGGTCCGGCCGGGTCAGCAGCCGCGTGAAGTCGAATGATGGCAGGATCGCGAGCATCACGCGCTCCAGCGCCGGGTGGTTGTAATGCCGGTGGTTCTGGCAGACCGTGCCATCGGTCAATCGCACGTGGCGCAGTGCGTAGTCGCAGGCGAGATAGCGGTTGCCATCAGACTTGTTCACATAGACGAGCGTGCCGCGCCTGATCCGGCCACGCTTGTCAAAAGCCTCACAAGTGCATTCGGCCGGCGGTAGAATGTTGTTGACGCGGTTGCCTTTGTGCAGTGGCCCTTTGTGTTTGCGGCCGGTACGAGCAGCTTCGGCAAGGTTGAACAACTGCTCGGCTTCCGCGTAATCGGCATCGGTAAAGGTGCCGTTCTCGCCGGACGGGCCGGCCAGCACGGGCGGGTAATAGCGTACCTTCGTCATGACGAGCATGCGGACCCGGTCGACCGGAGTTTCGCCAGCGGCCAGGGCGGCGGCTATCCGTGCCGCTTTCTCGTCGTCGGTTTCGTTTCGGCGTAACGATACCTCGCCGAAGGTGGCGCGGCTTTCCAGGATACGTTGCACGGCGGATGGGTGCCACGTTGTGCCACGCCATGTCGGGTGCCGCTCCAGGTCGTCGTTGAGCAGTTGCGCGATCTTGCGCCTGCCGTAGCCGCCCCGGTGTAGCTGGTGGATATTGCGTGTGGTCGCGGTGCGCGCCGGGTTCAGCATGTATTGGCCGTCAACCACGTCGATCCATCCCGGCGATGCCTCGGATGGGATCACTTCGCCAGCTTCGATGCGCTCCCGCCGACCGTCCCATACCGATTTGAGGCGGGTTTGGAGCTTGAGGGAGAATTCGGCGGCGGCGTCCAATTTGAGTTGGAGCTTGAGGCGCTTGCCGAGGTCGTTGTTGATGTCGGCCAGGGTGTAGATTTCGCCATCGCTGGTCGTGCAAATCCACACGCCGCACCGCATCAGCCGCAGGCAGTAGTCATATGCCTCGGAATGGATGCGGCGGATGGCACGATCCACTTCCTCGATGAGCAGGATAAGTTGCCGATCCATCGGCAAGACGCCGGCCTCGACCATCGCGATAAACCGCACGAAGGGAGTCTTCGTCGGCGTCTTGAACGCGGAGGCGGCAAACTTGCGAATGTCGGTGTGGTGCAGCGACAGGTCGAGTTCCCAACCGCGCGTGTCGCAGAACGCTTGCTGCGGAGAAAATTGCCTCCTGTACGAGTCGCCGTCCGCCTGACCGGGGGTGCTGAACCGGATGAGGCTGTAGGCTATCGGCCGGAGTGCTCCGTTGGCCGGCGTCAACGCGGTGGTCGCAAGCAACAGGGTCTTCATGTTGACGATCCACGCCGATAGCGGCGGCGTAGAGGACGGCCGACCCCATTCATCGTAGCATAGGTTGCGACCGCCCGATCCTGGGCAAGCGGAAGAAAGTGGTGGTATAGGATCAACGAGGTTGATGGTCGGGCCGCCCGGCTCCGGCAAATCGATGCTGGCGGCGCGGCTCCCCGGCATCTTGCCGCCGCTCGAACCGGCCGAGGCCTTGGAGCTCGGCATGATCCAGTCGGTCGCCGGCGGGTTGCGCGGCGGTGGCCTCTTGCGCGAGCGTCCGTTCCGCGACCCGCATCATTCGGCCTCGCTCGCGGCCCTGGTCGGCGGCGGGCTGCGCGTCCGGCCCGGCGAGATCAGCCTCGCGCATCAGGGGGTGCTGTTTCTCGACGAGTTGCCCGAGTTCAACCGCTCGGCCCTCGAAGCGCTGCGCCAGCCGCTTGAAACCGGGCGTATCAGCGTCGCCCGCGCCAACAGCCACGTCACCTATCCGGCCCGGGTCCAGCTTATCGCCGCGATGAACCCGTGCCGCTGTGGTTATCTCGCCGAGCCGGGGCGGGCCTGCGGCCGCGCGCCGCGTTGCGCGCAGGATTACCAGGCACGGCTTAGCGGCCCGTTGCTCGACCGCATCGACCTCTACATCGACGTCCCCGCCGTGGCCTCGGCCGATCTCGCCCTCCCGCCGCCGGCCGAAACCAGTGCCGCGATTGGCCGCCGCGTCGCTGCGGCGCGCGCCCGGCAGAGCCGGCGCTACGCCACGCTGCCCCCCGAGCAGCGCATCCGCACCAATGCCGAGGCTGACGGCGCGCTGCTCGACGAGATCGCCACCCCCGAGCCGGCCGGCCTTGCGCTGCTACAGCGCGCCGCCGAGCGCCTGCGCCTCTCGGCGCGGGGCTATCATCGGGTCCTGCGCGTCGCCCGCACGCTCGCGGACCTCGAAGGCGCCGCCGCCGTCGCGCGCCACCACATCGCCGAGGCGCTCTCCTACCGCATGCCGCTCAATGTGGCGGACGGGGCGGCGGGCAGATAAGCTGACATGGCAAACGCGGTTACCATCAAACGCGCTGACGTCGTCGCCCTTATTGAAGAGGCCGCGAACCAGCTGACCCATGGCAATAAGACCGAAGTGGTCGCGTTGGCTGTTCGGCGCTTGCTGGAGAGAGACAGCCGCGCCGGTTCGTTGTTCGGGGTGCATCGCGGGTCGGTCAGGGTGCGCGAAGGCTTGGATCTCACCCAACCGCTCCTCGATACTGTGCCTGACGCCGAGACCGGTCGGGAGCCGGAGCGGTGAGGGTCATCTCCGGCGCCTTCCGGCGTTCGCGATCGCCTCGGCGATGGTGGTGAGCGGGAGGATGAGTTTGAGTGGATCGTCGAGCAAGGGGAGCGCGCCAAACCGCTCGTACCATCGTGCCGCGTTCTCGTCCTTTGCGTCGATGGCGAGGGCGACGCCGCCGACTTCCACCGCGACCGCCAGGGCTCGCGCGCCGGCCGCCAGCAGCAGGTCGCCGCCGAGCCCTTGGCCCTGCATCGATCGATCGACCGCAAGCCGCCCAAGCCGGAAGACCGGCACCTCGTAGCGCCCGAGCCTCCTCGCCAATGTCGCCGGCACGCGCGCGAACGCGATGGCGCCGGGGCTGATCGAATAGTAACCCAGCACGCGCGCCGGCGCTGCCGGGGCCGCCGCGACAAAGGTCTTGGCGCCGCCCGATTCGTGGTTCTGCCGGGCATAGCGCCTGATGTATTCGTTGAGCTCCGGCGCGCCGCAATCGAAACCTTCGCGGTCATGATGCCGCCCGATTGGCTCCTCCCGCCAATCGAGCAACGGCGCTATTTCCGGGCGACGCGGCGCCGGGCGGCAGCCTTGAGGGCAGGGGTCGGCTGGGGCGGGTTTTCCAGAAGCTCCAGCACCCGCACGGTATCGCGCTCGCTGAGCACGATGCGTTCCGCGCGATCCACCACCTCGCGCGCCGCCGGTAGCGCGCTGCGCATGATGAAGCTGGTGACGTCGAGGCGCTCGTAGGCTGCGGCGGTCGCCAGAATTCGCTTTTCCTCCTTGGTCGCCCGCAGTTCGATCCGGTCTTTGCGGGCCGCATCGGTCGCCGACATGGCGGTCTCCCATAGCTTGAATGCGTACGGATATTATCCGTACGCCGGAAAGCAAGTCAATCGACGGCTGCTGCCCGGATCATGCGAAAGGCCCCGGTAGGAGATCCCGCACCATCCGGCGTTTAGGCAAATTTTAGCGAATGCACTCCATCGTGTGCAGATTCCGACGAGAGCAAGCAATGAAGCGACGCGCTGCAGTAATGGCCTTCCTCCGTTCGCGAGAGGGTTCCGGGTTGATCGGGATCGTCTTTTTCGCGGCCGCGCTTGCCGTCGTCGCGGGGTACGGGTTCTATCAGGCCAGCCTGCATGCTTTCGTCGAAAACAAGACCGACGAGAAGGCCACCGCGCTGCAGCTTGTCGACGCCTTCGTCATCAATTACTCGAATTTGCGCAAGGCGCTCGACGCCGAGCGGGCGCCGGTTCCGGCGACCTTTCGGGCCCACTCGATCGCGTTGTTCAACAGCGCGCGCGGTGCCGAAGGTGCAGTGCGCATCAAATGGATCGGCCGGGCCGGACGATCGATCGCGACACCTCCCTCGGATTCGCATATGGCCGACGTCATCGAATCCTTCGTCGGCAAACCGAACCCGGTTCCGGTCTCGAAATTTGTGACGGTCGGCGGCGGGCAGGTCTTCCGAACGGTCTATCCATCGGTTGCCCGCGACCAAAGCTGCGTCGACTGCCATAACCGGATCCAGCCGGAGCAGTCCTGGCAGGTCAATGACGTGATGGGGGCATTTTCGATCGATGCACCCGCCGGGCCGTTTTTGCACAGTCTGAGGCTCGAATGCGTCGGCATTGCCCTGGTCGTCTTCCTGTTGATCGGCGGCGTCGGGGCATGGGTCTCGCTGACCCATTATCGCCGGATCGGCGAGCGCGAAGCGGCCAAGCAGAAAGCCGAGACGGCCAACCGGGCGAAATCGAGTTTCCTTGCCACGATGAGCCACGAGCTGCGCACCCCGCTCAATGCGATCATCGGGTTTTCCGACATGATGCGCAGCCAGGTCCTCGGCGAGATCGGCAACGAGCGCTATCATCCCTATATCGTCAATATCCATGATAGCGGCGAGCACCTGCTGCAGATCATCACCGATATCCTCGACCTGTCGAAGGCCGAATCGGGCAAGCTCGATCTCAACGAAGATCTCTTCGACCTGCGCGATGTCGTTCGCTCGGTCCGCCAATTGACCAGCGGACGCATGGTGGCCGCCGGCCTCGCCGACACGATCGACCTCCCGCCGGACCTACCGCCGTTGCGCGCCGATGAGCGCAAGATCAAGCAGGTGCTGCTCAACCTGGTTTCCAACTCGGTGAAATTCACCCCGCCGGGTGGCACCATCGAGCTCTCCGTCCGGTTCGATCGGAGGAACGGGCTCGTTCTGATCATCGCCGATACCGGGATCGGGATCCCCGCGGAAGACCTCGACCGGGTGCTCAAGCCATTCGAGCAGGTCGATTCCGGGCTCAGCCGACAGCATGAGGGCACCGGGCTCGGTCTGCCGCTCGTCCGGGCAATGATCGAATTGCACGGCGGCACGGTCACGCTGAAAAGCATGGTCGGCGTCGGCACTCAGGTGATCCTTACCTTGCCCGCCGAACGCCTGGCCTACGAGATGGCCCCCGCACTTCTGTCGACCGCGGCCTGACCGGGCTTCCTTCTAAGGTGCATCGCCTGCCGACTCCGCGGGCATCCTCGCTTTAAAGCTCGTTGTCACGCCGCTGTTGATCCTGGCTGCGAGCCTGGCCGGCCGGTGGTGGGGCGAATCAGTGAGCGGCTGGTTCGTCGGGTTGCCGCTGACCTCGGGGCCGGTCGTCGTTTTCCTCGCGCTCGAAGAGAGTTCGGGGTTCGCCGCGGCAGCTGCGACAGGCTGCCTCGCCGGCGCCGCTGCTGAGGCCGCCTTTTGCCTCGCTTATGCGATTGCCGCCCGCCATGCCAGCTGGCCCCTCGCGCTTGCTGCCGGGACGACCGGCTTTGTCGCAGCCGCTATCCTGCTCGGGACGGCCGCGCTGCCGTTCGCGCCGCTCGCCGCCTTGGCCGCCCTCGTGCTCGCCGGCGCGCTCAGGCTGATGCCGCGGCACGGACCGGCGGTGCTGACGCTGTCTGCCGCGCCGCGTTGGGACATACCGGCGCGGATGGCTGTCGCCACTGCGCTCGTCTGCGGCCTCACGGGGCTGGCGCCGCTGCTCGGCGCGCAGGTGAGCGGACTTGCCGCGACCTATCCGGTGTTCGCCGCCGTGCTGGCCGCCTTTGCCCATCGTGCCCGCGGCGCCGCGGCGGCAACCGGGGTGCTGCGTGGTCTGCTCGTCGGCCTCTTCGGCTTCATCGCCTTTTTCGCCGCGCTGACGGCGACGATCGAGCGGGTCGGGATCGTCGCCGCGTTCGCCGCGGCGACTGCCCTTGCCTTCGCCATCCAGGGTGCCACCTTTACCGTATTGCGCCGGTGAGGGGTGCGCCGGGCGATGCGCGCCCCGCCCGAAATCGCTTGCCGCAACCAGGGGCAATCGCCGACGATCACGACAGGAGAGCGTCCCGCTCCCGAGGCAACACCATGAGTGATCTCTATCTGCGCAGCGGCATCTTCCTGGCGCCGTTCCATAATCACGACGAAAACCCGACGCTATCGATCGAGCGCGACCTCGAGCTCTTGGAGCATCTCGACCGGCTCAATTATCACGAGGCGTGGATCGGCGAGCATCATTCGGGCGGGTTCGAGCTGATCGCCTGCCCGGAAATGTTCATCGCCGCGGCGGCCCAGCGGACCCGCCACATTCGCCTCGGCACCGGGGTGGTGTCGCTGCCCTACCACAATCCGTTCATGCTGGCCGATCGCATGGTCCAGCTCGACCACATGACGCGCGGCCGGGCGATGTTCGGGGTGGGACCGGGCGCTTTGGTGCATGACGCGCTGAAGATCGGCATCGACCCCGGCGACCAGCGCCAGATGATGTACGACTCGTTCGACGTGATCGTCCGGCTCCTCCGAGGCGAGACCGTCAACCACAAGACCGACTGGTTCAACCTGACCGACGCGCAGCTGCAATTGCGGCCCTACACCAAGCCGACGATGGAACTGGCCGTCGCCGCGGCGCGCTCGCCGTCGGGGTCGTTCCTCTCCGGCAAATACGGCATCGGCATGCTGTCGATCGGCGGCACCAGCCCGATGGCGATGGAGCGCCACACCGCCAATTGGGGCCTTTACGAAGAGACCGCGCGCGCCAACGGCCATGTGCCCGACCGCAAGAACTGGCGCGTCGTCGGCATGTTCCACATCGCCGAGACGCGCGAACAGGCGAGGAAGAACGTGCAGTTCGGGGTGCAGGCCTTCGCCAATTATTTCCGCGACGTGGCGACCTTCCCGATCATCCCCCCCGATGTGCCGGACCCGACCGACTGGCTGATCGAGACCGGCACCGGGTGCATCGGCACGCCGGACGACGCGATCGCCTATATCGAGCGGCTGAATGCCGGGTCGGGCGGCTTTGGTGTCCTCTGCGAGCTGGCGCAGAACTGGGCCGATTGGGAGGCGACAAAGCACCATTACGAATTGATGGCGCGATTTGTGCACCCGCATTTCCAGAAGAGCCGCGAACTGCTCCAGGGCAGCTATGATTACGCTACCAGCCATCATGTCGACTTCACCGGTCAGGCGGCCGCGGCCATCGAGAAGGAAGTCGAGCGGCACGCCGCCCGCCGCGCCGCCGCGGGTAAAAAGGAAGCGGCGGAGTAGGGGGCATCGAAGGGTAATCGCGATGCAGAGCCAGAACCGATTCTTCGACGACATCGCCCGAGTTGCCTCGGGTGCGGTCGGCGCCATCTCCGGGGTCCGCGGCGAGATCGAATCGCGCCTGCGCGACCAGCTCGAACGGGTGCTGGCCGGGATGGATCTGGTCAGCCGCGAGGAGTTCGAAGCCGTCAAGGCGATGGCGGCCAAGGCGCGCGAGGAGCAGGAATTGCTGCGGGCCCAGATCGTGGTGCTCGAAGCGCGCCTCGCCGGTGCCGATAAAACGCGCAGACCGAGGTCAGCCCCTCAACCTCCTGAGGGCAAAAACGATGACAAACGCTAAATCTAGTCTTGCCATGGTCGCGCCGCTTTGGCAGCGTAGCGCCGCCCACCATTTTACGAGCGCCCGTGAAATCATCCCGGAGGAGTGAGCCGCCTGCCTTATCGAGCCGACACGTCCGCCGTACCGTCTCGTCGAGTCGCCTCTAGGAGGGCCCGATGACCTCAGTCTCCATGGTCGAAGTCACTTCCCACACCGGCAATCCGATCGACCTCGTCGAAGAAATCGTCGTCGCCAATGATTGGGCGCACGACCGCGCCAGCGAGGAGGAGATGATTGTCGAGATCTCCGGCCGCTGGTGCGATTATCGGGGCGCTCGCCAATGAGCGGCTGTGGCTCGGGCATTTCGATCTTGCCGCGGGCGATGCCTCGCCGGCGTTCCGCTATGCGATCCTGTTGCGCGGTCTCGCCACCGCGAGTTCCGAGCAGGTCGAGGAGCTCGTTGACATTGCGCTGTCGGAATGCGAGCGCTTCTACCCGGCGTTCCAGCTGGTCATCTGGGGCGGCAAGCCGCCCGAGGAGGCGATGGCCACGGCGATGATCGAGCCGATCGGCGAGGCCTGACGGATCTCGGGGAATGTGTCGACCGGCTCCTGTGCGTCCTTCGAGACGGCCGCTGCGCGTCCTCCTCAGGATGAGGTAAGCCTTTAATGCCACACCTAAATCTTCCTCATCTTTCAAATATTCCTCATCCTAAGGAGCGCCCTGAAGGGGCGCGTCTCGAAGGACGCACGATGCCAGTGCCAACTACCTCGCGATTTGGCGATGCGGAGGTAGGGTCGCGATGAGTGTGGGTCACGCGAAAGCCGGCACCCTCGTTCTCGTGGGTTGCGGTCAGATGGGCTCGGCGATGCTGCGCGGTTGGCTCGCGCGCGGTGCGGCCGAGCGCTTTCTGGCGGTCGAGCCGGTCGGAGCACCGGCCGCGCTGGCCGAGGCCGCCGGTGTCACCTGGCATCACGCGGCCAGCGATCTGCCGGCCGAACTGTCCCCCGACGCGGTCGTCTTTGCCGTGAAGCCGCAACTGATCGATGCGGTCGTGCCGGCGTAT
>WNFC01010455.1_pt1 | contig 11012 bp, 9 predicted proteins | sample 5400541 | NCBI WGS metagenome assembly WNFC01 (sample SAMN13153342, study PRJNA577476) | soil metagenome | isolation source: 120 cm saprolite under Douglas fir tree site 2 hole 2 replicate 1 | place: USA:California | collected 2015-04-18
GAGATCGCCTGAAAAAGGGACCCATTCCAGCCTTGCAGCTGTCGTGGTCAGGCCATTAAATAACTTTGAGAAACAAGCGCAAAGCTTGTTGTTGGGCCGCCCGACGTGTTCCAATACGGTGCCCCCGGCCAGGGGCGCCGTCCGAGTCGGGTTGCCGTCGGGAGCTTGATGCCAAAAGCGTCGAACGCCTGGACGCGGTGGGGGGTCGCCGCGACAACGCTGTTCCTGCTTGCCGTTGGCGCGGTGGCCGCCGCCGGTCCGGCTGCCGCGCAGACCAACGCCACGCCGGCCCAGACCAATCCCACGCCGAACCCGCTGCAGTCGCTCCTTGCCCCGATCCTTGCGCCCCTGGCGCCGCTGCTCAATCCTTCCCCCCAGCCGACTGCCCCGGCGGGCGGCGCCCCCGGCCACCCAGTCGCCGGCGGCGGGTCGACGAACCAGCCCCCGGCCCCCATCCCGAACCAGGTGGAGGTCCACTGCGGCGGTGTTCCCAGGCCGCTGTCGTTCGCCAGGACGCCGGGGAGGACGACCCAGCCCCTCCTCGATGCGGCCGCCAAGGTGACCCCGCCCGGTGGGAGCGTGGCGGCGACCGTCCTCCGGATCGCCGCCCCGTTCCCGGTGGCCGGGTCCGCCTCCTACCGTGACGACTGGGGGGAGCCCCGCTCGACGCCGTGCCCCCACCTGCACCAGGGCAACGACATCTTCGCCAACTTCGGCACTGCCTTCGTGGCGCCCGAGGCCGGCGTCGTGGAGCGCTACGGCTTCGAGAGCGTCGGCGGCAACTCGGTGCGTGCTCGGCTACGTCGGCAACACCGGCGACGCCGCCGGCGGCAGCCCGCACCTCCACTTCCAGCTCTACCCGCCGGGCCACGCCTGGGGATCGCCGGTCGACCCGAAGTTCTGGCTCGACGACATGCTGAACCGGGCCATCTCGGCCGCGGGCGGCGTGGTGCCGGTCGAGGGGCCAGCCGTCAACCCCCAGGAGGCCCAGGGCCTCAACGTTGGCGGCCTCATGAACTCCGTGCTCTCGGCAGGCGGGCACATCATCTCCAAGCCGACGGTGCCCGTGATCCTGCTGGTCCTGCTGGTCCTCGGGGTCCTCGGGATGGCCCAGACCCGCACCTTCAAGGTGGCCGTCGACCTCCGGCGGTCCCGCTCGTCGGCAGCGGTCCCGACCTTCCTGGTCGGCGGCACCGCCGGCGTGGTCAGGCCGTCGCCACTGCTGGGCCGGCGGGATCGGCACAAGGCGGCCGAGGCGGCGGCCGCCCAGGCCGACGACCGGCCCGTGTGGGCACGCAGTGCCATGCCGCTCGAGCCCGTCGAGCGGAAGCCCTCGATCGTCGCCAGGATTGCGGGAGCCCTCGGTGACGTGTGGGGTCGGCTCCCCGAGCGCATGAGCCGGGTCTCGTCCTCCTCCGCGAAGGCCCCACCGTCCACGGCCTCCTCCTTCACGCCGCCGCCATTCACGCCGCCGCCATTCACGCCGCCGCCATTCACGCCGCCGCCATGGCGCACCGTGGCCTACAAGCCGCCGTCCAGTGGGTACGGCTCCAACGGGTACGGCTCCAACGGCAACGGGCGCCACAACGGGTCCAACGGCAACGGGCACAGCTCCAGCGGGTCCTCGGACGGGATCGGCAGGCACGTGGTGAGCTCCTCGCTGCACCCGTGGACGCCAGCGGGGACGCCAGCGGCGACGCCAGCGGCGACGCCAACGAAGGCCTCCAAGTCGAGGCGGTCCGGTGGCAGGGGAGCCACGAGCAAGCCGGCCTCCTGGTCCCCCAACTCGCTCACGGGGGCCGCGCCCCGCTCCGCCAAGAAGTAACCGCCGGCTAGCTCGCCGAGGTTTGGCGTATTTTCGTTCGCTGCAAACCAATTTCCATCAAACTTCACCTGACCGCACGGACCGCCGCCCCCACGGCCTCCCAGATCCGGCGGTGCAGGGCCACGTTGGCCGCCCGGTCCGTCCTGACCTCGACGAGATGGACCCCGCCCTCGGCCAGCGCCGCCCCGACCGCAGGGGTCAGGTCGCTGGCAACGGTCACCCGCCGGTACCCGCAGCGGTAGAGACCGGCGACCGCCTCGAACGACATCCCGTGCGGCGTACCGAACAGGCGCTCGAAGCGCTCAGGGAACGCCGCCTGGGGCAGGAACGAGAAGATGCCGCCCCCATCGTTGTTGACCACGACGAACACGGCATCGACGCCGCCGCCCCGGGCGACCAGCAGGCCGTTCTGGTCGTGGAGCATCGAGAGGTCCCCCGCCAGGGCGACGACTGGCCCGGCCCCCGCCAGCGCCGCACCGAGGGTCGTCGAGACGAATCCGTCGATGCCGCTCGCCCCGCGGTTGGCCAGGACCCGGAGCCCGGTTCGGGGGCGTAGGAACGACTCGAGGTCCCGGATCGGCATGCTCGACGCCGCGACCAGGGTGGTGCCGTCGGGGCACCAGGCTGCCAGGTCCCGGGCGGTCCTGGGCTCGGACGGCTCGTCGTCGGCGTCGAGCACGGCGTCGATCGCGCCGCAGGCGGCGCGCTCGGCCGCCAGCCACCGGGCCGTCCACGGGCTGGGCACGGCCGCCCGGTGGGCGGACGGGAGGCTCGCCGCCAGGACACGGGGGTCCGCACGGACGATCCACTCGGCGCTGCGCCCCGGGTCGGCCCAGTCGCCGTCCGGGTCGACCAGGACCTGGCGGACGTCCGGGCCGAGGTAGGTGACCAGGGGCTTGGACGTCCCCATGCGCCCCACCCGGACGACGACGTCGGGCACCATGCCCGCGGCGAAGGCCGGCTGCCGGAGGAGGGCCTCGTAGGCCGAGACCGCCATGTCCCCCCGGCGGGCACCGGAGAGGGGGTCGGCCATCAACGGCCAGCCGGCCCACTCCGCCAGGGCGAGCGCCGCCTCCGCCCCACCCGGCGTCTCTCCCGCCACGACCAGGCCGCGCTCCACGGTGGCGAGCAGGTCGGCGAGGTGCCGGTTGCTCTCGCCCGTGATCACCGCCGCCGAGGGCCCGGTCTTCGTCCACGGCTCGGCCCCGGCCCGCCCGTCGAGCGGGAGCGGGAAGCCGGTGCCGTCGGCGACGGGTATGAGCGGGTCCCGGAACGCCAGGTTGAGGTGCACCGGTCCCGCCGGTGAGCCACAGGCTGCGGCCCACGCCCGGCAGGCGGTGGAGCGCCAGTAGGCGACGGAACCCGCCAGGGCCTCGGCTACCCCCACCTCCACGAACCACCGGACGGCATCGCCGTAGAGCTTGAGCTGGTCGATGGTCTGGTTGGCGCCGGTCCCCCTGAGCTCGGGTGGTCGGTCGGCGGTGAGCACGAGCAGGGGCGTGCGGGACCGGTCCGCCTCGATGACCGCGGGATGGAAGTTCGCCGCCGCGGTCCCCGACGTGCAGAGGACCACTGCGGGCGTCCCCGAGGCCTTCGCGATGCCGAGGGCGCAGAACGCGGCAGAGCGCTCGTCGACGATGACGTGGGTCCGGATGCCGGCATGCTCCGCAAACGCCATCGCCAGCGGGGTCGAGCGAGACCCGGGGGCGATGCACGCATGGGCGAGCCCGTTTCGAGCGAGCTCGTCGATGAGCACCGTCGCCAGGGCGTGCCCCGCGTTGAGGGCCTTCACCCCGGCACCGCCTCGGACGCCCCGAAGCGCTCGACGAGCAGGGCGTGCTCGGCGGCGTCCGGCACCCACCGGGCCAGCGCTTCGGGGTCGGGGGCCGGCCGGCGCACGGCGATCTGGCCATTGACCGGCACCAGCGGCTCGGCGACGACGTCCCCCTCGAGCAGCAGCACCGTCGCCAGCCCGCAGGCATAGGGCAGCTCCGGCAGGGCGGCCGCCAGGGCGAGGCCGGCCGCGATCCCGACCGACGTCTCGACCGCGGAGGAGACGACGGCGGGCAACCCGATGGCTTCCGCGATCTCCAGGGCCCGCCAGACCCCGCCGAGCGGCTGGACCTTCAGCACGATCAGGTCGGCCACGCCGCCGAGGCGGAGGTCGTGCGGGTCGTCGGCGAGGCGGACCAGTTCGTCGGCCGCGACAGGGACGTCGACGAGCCGGCGGAGGCGGGCCATGTCCCCGGCGCTTCGAACCGGCTGCTCGACGTACTCCAGCCCCAGGGGGGCGAGCCGGCGGATCCGGCGGGCCGCCTCGTCGAGATCCCACGCCCCGTTGACGTCGATACGGATCTTCCCTGCCGGGCCGAGGGCGTCACGGACCGCCTCGACCCGGGCCTCATCGCCGTCGTCCCCCACCTTCACCTTGGCGGTCGTGCAGCCCGAGGCGGCCACGATGTCGTGGGCACGCTCGGGCGAGGTGGCCGGCACGGTCACGTTGACCGGGATCGAGGACCGCAGCGGCCGGGGCCATTCCCTGGTCGCCGCCTCGGCCGCCGCCGCCCGCCAGTGGCGGGTGAGGTCCGGGCCGTACTCGGGGAACGGCGAGAACTCCCCCCAGCCGGCGGCGCCCCGCACGAGGACGCCGGAGCGCTGGGTCACCCCGCGGAAGGGCAGGCGCAGGGGGATCTGGAACGTCGTGAGGGCTACGAGATCCACAGGCCCACCGCCAGGAGGATCCCGTAGACGAGTTGGAGGCGGGCGGTGCCGACCAGTGCCCGGATCAGGCCGGCGCCGTCGGAGCGCGTCCTGACCAGGCGCACGGGTCCGAGCGCCAGCGGGAGCGACGCCAGCGCGATCAGCGCCCAGAGCTTGTGGAAGCCGGCGGCGATGGCGGCCGTACCGGCGAAGGTCGCAAGGATGCCACCGGTGAAGAGGGCAGTGGCCCGGTTGCGCCCGATGCGCACCGCCATGGTGCGCTTGCCGGCGGCAGCGTCGGTGTCGATGTCGCGGATGTTGTTCGCCAGGAGGATTTCGGCCGCCAGGACGCCGACGGGCACGGCGACCGCGAAGGCCAGCGCCGTGAGGTGGCGAGTCTGGACGTAAGCGGCCCCAACGGTGCCCACGACGCCGAAGAAGACGAACACGAACACCTCCCCGAGGCCCAGGGAGGCGAAGGGCTTCGGCCCCCCGCTGTAGCCGAGGGCCGCCGCGAAGCACAGGGTTCCGACGACGATCACCTGCGGGCCGATCGCCGCGGCCAGCGCCAGCCCCGGCACCGATGCGACGGCGAGGGCCAGGGCGATGGCGAGGCGCATCTGGGCCGGGGTGACGAGCCCGGCCGCCGTCACCCGGCGGGGGCCGGTGCGCTGCGGCGTGTCCACTCCCTTCACGGCGTCGAAGTAGTCGTTGGCGTAGTTCACCGCCACCTGCACGGCAACCGAGGCGAGGAGCGCCGCCGCGAAACGCCAGGCGATGAACCGCCCGGCGGCCGCCGTCCCGACGAGCACGCAGACCACACCCGCGCCAAGGGTCTTGGGCCGGGCCGCCTCCCAGAAGATCCGCACCACAAAGGGCCTGGGGCCGGGCTACGGGCGCTTCGGGAAGGCGTCGAAGTTCGGCCTGCGCTTCTCCAGGTAGGCGTTGCGGCCCTCCTGGGCCTCCTGGCTCATGTAGTAGAGGAGCGTGGCGTCCCCGGCGAGTTGCTGAACGCCGGCGAGGCCGTCGGTGTCGGCGTTGAAGGCGGCCTTCAGCAGCCGGAGCGCCAGCGGGCTCATCTGGAGGATGCGCCGTGCCCAGGCGATGGTCTCCTCCTCCAGGCGCTCCAGGGGCACCACCTTGTTCACCAGGCCCATCCGGAGCGCCTCTTCGGCGTCGTACTGCTCGCAGAGGTACCAGATCTCCCGCGCTTTCTTGTGGCCGACCATCCGGGCCAGCAGGCCGGCGCCGTACCCGCCGTCGAATGACCCCACCTTCGGACCCACCTGACCGAAGCGGGCGTTGTCGGCGCAGACCGTGAGATCGCACACGACGTGTAACACGTGGCCCCCGCCGATCGCGTAGCCCGCGACCATCGCGATCACCGGCTTCGGCAGCCGCCGGATCTGCACTTGGAGGTCGAGGACGTTGAGCCGCCCGATGCCCTGCTCGTCCACGTAGCCGTCGTCGCCCCGCACGCGCTGGTCCCCGCCGGAGCAGAACGCCTCGGTACCGGCCCCGGTGAGGATGATCACGCCGATCGAGGGGTCGTCCCGGGCGCATTCGAACGCTCGCGACATCTCGACCACCGTCAGGGGCCGGAAGGCGTTGCGGACCTCGGGCCGGTTGATCGTGATCTTGGCGATGCCCCCCTCGGGCCCCGGCGTGGGGGCCGAGGTTTCATAGAGGATGTCGGTGTAGTCTCCCGAACGCTCCCAATTCATGAGTAATGACTCCTAAAGTAAATGCTCGGACGATTCTGGGAAGGCTAACAAACAGATGGCCGAAGCGCTCGTTGCAGTCAGGTTGGCGTTCGACGAGGCGTTCCGCACCACCCTCGACGCCGCCTGGGAGGCCGGCGACGCCGTCCTGCCGATCCACCCCGATCTCCCTGACGCCGAGGTGGACGCGCTCGTTGCAGCCCTGCGCCCCGGCTTCCTGGTCGATGCTTCGGGGATCCACCCGCTGCCCGGTGGCGTCCCGGTGGCGCCCGGCACCGCGCTGGTCGTGCCGACGTCGGGGACCACCGGCCGGCCCAAGGGCGTCGTGCTCTCGCACGGCAACCTCGCCGCCTCCGCCCTCGCCACCGCAACGAGGCTGGCGCTGGGTGAGGAGGACCGGTGGCTGTGCTGCGTCCCCCCCAGCCACATCGCCGGCCTCATGGTCCTGGTCCGGGCTCGCTGCACCGGTGCCACCGCCGTGCTGCACCCGCGCTTCGATCCCGAGGCGATCGCCGCCGACACCTCGACCACCATCGTGTCGTTGGTCCCCACCATGTTGCGCCGGCTCCTGGCAGCGGGTGTGGACCTGCGCCGGTTCCGGTGGATCCTGCTCGGCGGTGGCCCCGTCCCGGCCGAGCTGGTCGCGGCAGCCGTGCAGGCGGGCGGCCCTGTGGTGGCCACCTACGGCATGACCGAGACCTGCGGCGGTGTCGTCTACGACGACAGGCCGCTCCCGGGGGTCCGGGTCGGGATCGGGGGCGCCGGTGCCATCGAGCTCGCCGGGCCGATGGTGTCGGGGGGCTACCGGTTGAACCCCCCGGCAACCTTCGCCGCGTTCGGGGGCGGCTGGTTCCGCACCTCGGACGCCGGCGAACTCGACGCCTCGGGCAGTCTCCGGGTGCTTGGGCGCTTGGACGACGTCATCATCACCGGGGGCCACAAGGTCATCCCCGCCGAGGTCGAGGCTGCGCTGATGGCACATCCGAAGGTCGCCGACGCCGCGGTGGCGGCCCGGCCCGACGACGAGTGGGGCCAGGCGGTGACTGCGGTGGTGGTGCCGGCGGGTGGAGGCTCCCCGACGCTGGCGGAGCTGCGGTCCTTCGTGGCCGCCCGCCTGGCGCCCCACAAGGCTCCCCGGTTCCTGGTCGTCGTGGCCGAGCTGCCCCGCGGTCCGACCGGCAAACCCGTCGGGCTGGCGGCCCTCGTGGCGGGGCCCGCCGCCCTCAGCTCGTAAGCGGCGCCGCCGGTGGTGTCGGGTCCGGGGCCGGGGCTTGGGGGGCCGGCGGCGTCGGGTCCGGGGCCGGGGGGGCCGGCGGCGGGGCGAACTGAGAAGGGTCCGCCGGCTGGTACCTGGTCCGGAAGAAGCCCCGGATGGGGTCCGAGATGCCGACGTTGTGGGTGATGCCGACCTTCTTCGAAGGGTTGCCGATGTCGAGGGACATGCTGCAGGCATCCGCCGATCCCGGGTCGGTGTTGGGGTCGTACAGGTCCACCGTCAGGGTCGACCCCTCCAGGTCATAGGCATAGGCCAGCACCTGGTGGCACATGCCGAGATCCATCGGGTTCATGGACTGCACGGTGACGAGCCCCAGCGGGCACGGGTGGCCCCCGTCGATGTCGGCCTTGATCTGGGGCCATTCCTCGGTGATGGTGTGCCAGCCGATCCCGTGCCGGGTGATGGCCAGCAGCGACTGGTCGGCGTCCGGAAGGTTCATCCAGTTGTAGTACTTCACCACCCCGCCCGGCAGGTCGAAACTGTCGAAGAGCCGGCGGACGATGAAGGAGTAGAGCGGTGTCCCGGCTGCCGGCCGGGGGTCCGTGGGCGTCGGGACCTTTGCCTCGTAGAAGTCCCGCACCGCGTACACCATGCCGCCGCAGAGCCCGTTGCTGGCGTTGCCGATCTTGACCGTGCCGGCGACCGGGAGGTTGATGACGAAGTCCGGCTGCGACGGCCAGTCGTTGACGAAGTGGAGCCCGTCGCGGCTGGCGACGAAGTTCGGCACTGCGTTTCCGGGCATGGCGGCTCTCCTCTCGGCCCCGTTCGAGTTGCCGTGAGATGCTACGGCACCAATGGACACTCCAAAAAGGGCAGCAAGCTCGTTCGGCGGCGGGAAGGCTGCAGGCGGCAGGAAGCCACCCGCCACCCCGCGGGCCGCGAAGGCAACGTCAGCCGCCACACCGCCGGCCAAGCCCGCAGGCTCCCCCTTCATCGATGCCCTCGCCGACCTCCTGCGCTCCCGCAACATCGACATCCCGCCTGGCCTGCTGGAGGCGCCCCCGGAGGCGTACGCAGGCCAGAGCGAATCCGTTGTCCTCGCCATGGCCAGGCTGAAGGACGAGAACCTCGCCGAGCGTGCCGGGAAGGTCGCGGGCTGGGGTCAGCGCCAGGCCGAGCGCGCCGTGCACGCGTGGGAGTCCTCGCCCCTGATCGGGGAGTTGCGCCGCCGGGGCCTGGCAGAGCCCGCCCGCCCCACCCGGGTGGTGGGGGCGGCGTTCTCGCTCAAGAAGCCGCTGGCCGAGTGGACCGATGAAGAGATCGAGGGGGCCGCAGCCGCCTGGGCCCGCCTCGGCTCGGAGGGCCGCAGTTAGGCCTTGAGTCTGTCCCCTGGCTGACACGAGAATTCCTGGGCGGCGGGCGGCCATGGGGGGTCGACCACTCTTTGTGGTCGTTTCGAGTTCGCTATTTTCCCATAACACCCGTTGTGGGTGCTTTGCAAAAGCCACGGACCTCAACTGTGGCTGTCTGACAGCCCCTGGCGCGGCGAGACAGCCAAAGATGCGCCGGGACCGGCCCACCAGGTACGAGGGCGACCACAGAACGTGGTGACGCCGGAGCGACGCAGCCGGTCCGAGGCCACGCAAAGGCCCCATTTTCATTCGCTGTCTCATTCGCGGGAGTGGACCCCTGACGTAGGGTCCCATGCTGATCTTTGATCCAAAAACGCTCATCTAGGACGGTTTTGGATCAAAGTACGTTCGCACGAAGCCCGGACCTTTACGGGGAGGGGCTCGTGCCCGGGCTGGCCGCGATGCAGCCCCGCACGCTGGCGTCGAGGACGACCGTCGTGAGCCCCGACCCTTCGGGGAGGACGGCCCCGAGCCGGAAGCAGTACCCCTTCGTCGGGTCGAGCTGGGTGACCTCGTAGGCGGTCTTGCCCTGGTCGATCGAGACCGGCAGCTGCTGCGGCCCGTCGACGCTGCGGTACACCACGAAGTAGGTCGCCCTCCCCTGCGAGTGGTCGGTCCAGGACAGATCCACGGTCGCTCCGTGGTCCACTGCCACGAAGCCGGTCGGTGGCCCCGCCGGGGCCGGCGGGGGCGGCGTGGGCAAGGTCGCGTGCCGGCCGCCGAGGACGACGACCAGCGAGACCGCGGCGACCACCACCACCACCAGGCCGGCGCCGGCGGCCGCCAGGAGGCCGCGCCGGCGCGACCTCGGGGCAGGGGGCGGCGGCGGGGCCGCCATCCGGGGGACGGTGCCCGGGCGCACGATGGTCTCCCGGCTCCCCATGCCCCCGATCCCCGTCTGCCCCATGGGGTCCGCCGGCCCCGCCGGGCCCGGTGGGGCCACCGGAGGCAGTCCCGTCGCCGGCGGGGTGACGGCCGGCACACCGGGCGGCAGCTCGCCCCGCCGCAGCGTCATGCCGCCGTTCCCACCGCCGCCGGGGCTCCAGGGCGACGCCGCTTCCGGCGGCGCCGGCGCCAGGCTCGCCGGGCCTCGGAGTTGCAGGCCCTTCAACGCCTCGCCCAACGCTGCCGCCGAGCCGTAGCGGTCCTCCGGCCTCTTGGCGAGCGCCCACTCCAGGATGGCCTGGAGCTCGGGCGGCATGTCGGGCCGGGGGATGTGCGGGACGGGCGTGCGGGCCAGCCGTGCCTCGTAGCGGATGACGGGCTCGTCGGGTGCCCCCGCGAACGGCGGCCGGCCGGCGAGCAGCGTGAACAACGTCGAGCCCAGCGAGTAGACGTCGGATGCCGCCGTCACGGAGTCGTCAGCGAAGCATTCGGGCGCGGCGTGCCACGGCGTGAGCGAGTTGAGGGTCTGCGAGGCGTCAAGGTTGCCCGCAGCACGGGCGACGCCGAAGTCGGCCAGGGCGGGCCCGTAGTCCGACATGAGGATGTTCTGCGGCTTGATGTCGCGGTGCAGGATCCCGGCGTCGTGGGCCGCCTGGACGGCGGAGCAGATCTTGACGCCGATGTCGAGTGCCTCCTCCACACTCAGCGTGCCGCCGCGGGTGAGCCGGTCGGACAGGGAACCCTGGTCGTACAGCTCCATCGCAACGTAGGGCCTGCCGTCGTCGGTCAGGCCGGCGTCGAAGACCTGGACGATGTGGGGATGGCTGCCCAGCCGGACGACGATGGCCAGCTCCCGCGCGAACTGCCGCCGGGCTCGGTCGTCGGCCCCGGCCAGGAGGACTTTGATGGCGACGGGACGGTTGAGCTTCTCGTTCACCGCCCGGTACACGATGCTCGAGGCGCCGCGGCCGATCTCGCTGAAGTCGCGGTAGCCCGAGATCGAGATGGTCTGGCCGGACCCGGGGCTCAGTCCGAGTCCTCGAGAAACTCGTCGACCCAGTGCTGGAAGTTGTGCTTGAAGTGCTGGAGGTTGTAGGTCACGAGGTCGTCGCCCTCCCACACCGCGCCGCAGGCCAGTGCGAACTTCGTGTCGTCGAGGCCGTCGGGCTCGGCCCCCGTCCACTGGAAGCGGACCATGCCGTCGGGGGTGTTCCGGCCGAGCACGACCCGCTGGCCCTGGGGCCTTGCGACTG
>WNFC01011963.1_pt1 | contig 11012 bp, 12 predicted proteins | sample 5400541 | NCBI WGS metagenome assembly WNFC01 (sample SAMN13153342, study PRJNA577476) | soil metagenome | isolation source: 120 cm saprolite under Douglas fir tree site 2 hole 2 replicate 1 | place: USA:California | collected 2015-04-18
CGAAAACCAGCGTTATCGCGTTCTCGGGAAGGATTGACCGGCTGGACAGTCGGCCCGGCCAAGGACTTGTGGTGGTGGACTACAAAACGGGGCGCGAGCCGCCGTCGGCCCACGACGCCCGGTCATCGCTGACACTGGCGTTGTACGCGCTCGCGGCCGGCCGGTCGCTGCGCCGGCCCTGTCACGCCGTGGAGCTGCACCACGTCCCTACCGGGCAGGTGGCCGTGTGGCTGCACACTGAGGAGTCGCTCGAACGGCACCTCCGCCGGGCCGAGGACATCGCGCTCGAGTGCGCAGAGGCCGACGAGCGGTTCCGGTCCGATCCGCAGGCCGGGCGGGGTGACGAGGTCTTTCCCCCCAGTCCCGGCGCCTTGTGCGGATGGTGTGATTTCCGCGCACATTGCCCGGAAGGCATGGCCGCGGCCAGCCAGCGCCGGTCCTCGGACGGGCTTACCGCGCCTGGGGCAGCCTGACCGAGCCGCGCTTGGGGGGCGGCGCGGACGGCGGGGGCACGACCGGCCCGATGTCCCCGTCACGGGCCTGATCCAGGTCCACGATGACGGGAGCGTGGTCGCTCGGCGCCGCGCCCTTGCGTGCGTGCCGGTCGACCCACGCGGCGCGCACCCGCTGCGCGACCGGACCAGTAGCCAGCACCAGGTCGATCCGCATCCCGAGATCCTGGTGGAACATGCCCGCCCGGTAGTCCCAGTAGGTGAACACCCGCTCGCGCGGCCAGTGGTCCCGCACGACGTCGCGCAGGCCGGCGTCAAAGAGACCGGCGAGCGCGGCCCGCTCCGGCTCGGTCACGTGCGTCTGACCGATGTAGGCATCGGGGTCGAAGACATCGGCGTCGGTGGGCGCGATGTTCATGTCCCCGCAGACCACGGCGTCGGGCGGGTCGGTCGCGACCAGGTCGCGCAGGGAGCCGAGCCAGGCGAGCTTGTACGCGTAGTGATCAGAGTCAGGTTCCCTGCCATTGGGCACGTATACCGAGTGAACCCGGATCCCGCCGCAGGTGGCAGAGAGCGCCCTGGCCTCCGGGTGCGGGAACCCCGGTCCGCCTGGCAGTCCGGGCACGACCTCGTCGAGCCCGAGCCGGGACAGGATCGCGACGCCGTTCCAGCGCGCCTCACCGTGCACGGCGAACGCGTAGCCGCGCTTGGCGAGCTCGTTCCCGAGTAGCTCGGTGAACGCGGCATCGCTGAGCTTGGTTTCTTGCAGGCAGACCACGTCGGGGCCGCGCTGGTCCAGCCACGGCAGCAGCCGGGGGACACGCTGCTTGACGGAATTCACGTTCCAGGTAGCCAACCGCACGTGCCTACGTTAGTCGCCGCAAGCAGCCTCGGCTCGATTCCAGAACGCCGTCAGCATCGCCGCGGAGGTCTCTGGTGCCTCAACGGCCGGAGAGTGCGCCGTGCCGGCGATGCACACGCACTCGGCGCCAAGCCGCCTGGCCATCAGGTCCTGCACGTCGGGCGGCCAGGCGTCATCGTCTTCGCCGAAGCTCACCAGCTTGGGCAGGTCGGCCTGCGCCGCTAGCTCGGCGGTGCGATCAGGGCAGTCAAGCAGGCGCCTGGCCATGTGGATCAGGCCGAGCGGGCAGGTGCGGGTCATCCGGTCCCGCAGGAAGCCGATGACGTGTGCCGGGATGCCGTCCGCCTCAGCCTGCGGGCCTAGCCTGGCGTCCCAGAGCCCGCTGACCAGGCTGGTCAGCGCTGCCACGTCGGTCCCGGCCGGCCCCACGTAGTCGAGCAGTTCGCGCAGATCCGCCGCCCGGTGGCCGGCGATGGTTCCCGGACCTGAGCCGAGCAGCGTCAGCGAAAGGAAAGCGTCACGATCGGCCAGCACGGCGTCACGGGCCACCAGGCCGCCGAACGAGTGGCCGAGCAGGTGCACTCGGCTGGAATCGCTGCTGACGGACCTGGCCAACGCCACGATGTCGGCCGCGAGGTGCTGCGGCGTGTAGCCAGTGCCGTCGCTGGCGGGCGGGGACTCGAACTGGCCGCGCATGTCGATCGCCACGACCGATCGGCCGGCGGCAGCGAGTGAGCCGAGGATCGTGAGGAAGTCCTCCTTGCTGCCGGTATAACCGGGAACAAGAAGCGCTGGCTGGTGTACCGGGAGGTCGGCCGGCTCGGCGATAAAGGCAGCGAACCGGCCGCGGGACGTGCGGACCTGCGTGCGCGAGACCCGATCCGGTATGCGCAGCGATCGGGGAGTGCTCACGGCCGGGAAGCCTAGCTGACCGGAGTTCCGCCTCTGGTCCGGCGACGGTTCCGCGGCCTCCTCGTGGTCGTACGACCGGTCGGCGGCCGCTGCCTGGACCGGCTGCGGCCGGTCTCGCCGATGTCCTCGAGCATCTCGGCTTCTAGCCCGACGCGATCCCGCTGGCTTGCCGGCAGGGAACCGGTGGCACCGGCCGGGATGTCCAGCGCCGCGTACAGATGCGGCGACGTCGAGTAGGTCTCCTCCGGGTCGGGCTGGCCGAGGCCCAGGGTGTCGCTGATCAGCTTCCACCTGGCCAGGTCCCGCCAGTCGACGAAGGTGACGGCCACACCGGTGCGACCCGCCCGGCCGGTCCGGCCGATCCGGTGCAGGTGGGCTTTGTCGTCCTCCGGGCACTCGTAGTTCACGACGTGCGTCACGTCGTCAACGTCGAGGCCCCGGGCGGCGACATCGGTGGCGACGAGCACATCGATCTTGCCATTGCGGAACGCGCGCAATGCCCGCTCCCGCTGGCTCTGCCCGAGGTCGCCGTGCACGGCGCCGGCGGCGAAGCCGCGCTCCATCAGTGCGGTGGTCACCTGGTCGCAGGTCCGCCTGGTCCGGCAGAACACGATCGTCAGCCCCCGCCCCTGCGCTTGTAGCACACGGGCAAGCACCTCGATCTTGTCGAGGTTGTGCGCGCGGAACACGTGCTGGTCGGTGGTCGGCACGTGGGCTGGTTCGTCGTGCTGCTCGGCCCGGATATGGGTCGGCTGGCGCAAATGCCGCCTAGCGAGCGTGACCACCTCGGCCGGCATCGTGGCGGAGAACAACATGGTCTGCCTGCTGGTGGGCGTGAGCCGCAGGATCGCTTCCACGTCGGGGAGGAAGCCGAGGTCAAGCATCCGGTCCGCCTCGTCGAGGACGAGCGCGGCGACCGACGAGAGCTCAAGCAGGCCCTGCCTGGCCAGGTCGAGCAACCGGCCGGGGGTTCCCACGACGATGTCCGCTCTCGCAAGAGCATCGATTTGCGGCTCGTACGCCCGCCCGCCGTACAGCGTCACGACATTGCTGCCGGTTCGCGCCGCGGCGGTACGCAGGTCGTCGGCGACCTGGATCGCGAGTTCCCTGGTGGGAACGACGATGAGGCCGCGCGGTGCGTTCGGCAGTGACCGCTGCCCGGACAGGATGCGCTGCACGATCGGCAGGCCGAAGGCGAAGGTCTTGCCTGTGCCGGTTCGCGCCTGCCCGATAATGTCCCGCCCGTCGAGCGCGATCGGCAGTGAAAGGGCTTGAATCGGGAACGCGGTCCTGATCCCGACTGCCGCCAGAGCTGCGGTGATGGGCTCGGCGATCCCCAGGTCGCGAAAGGACGGGGCGGTCGGGGAGCTTCCGTCGGACGTCGTAAGTTCTGTGATCTCGTCGGGTTCGAAAAGGATCTGGGTGGTCAGGGCTTTCGCCTCCATCGGTGGCCCGCGCAGGGCGCATGTACAGAACTGACGTCTGCGCGGGGAGAGCAGATAAGCGTGACGGCTCGCTGCCGGTCGCGGATAAGCATCCGGGTGGCTCATAATCGCCACACCTGACACATTCAACGCTCGCCAGCCTGGTCGCATTCCAGAGCCGAGCCGCTGCTGAGTGTAGCAGCCGGCCCGCCGTTGCTACGCTGCCGGTGTGTCCCAGGCAGAGCCAGCGCCGTTGGCCGTCGATGGCGTTACCGACCTGCTCGGCATGCTGGCCTATGCGTCACTCGTAGCGTTCTTCCGGCTGTCGGACGACGCATCGCTTGCGGCGTCGCTGCCAGACAAGGCCGATCTCGGCGAGATGGCCGTGCATCAGTTCGGGCACTTCCAGTTGCTTCGCGCGCGGATCAGCGAGCTCGGGTCAGACCCGGAACAGGCGATGCGACCCTTCGTCGAGCCCATCGATGCGTTCCACGCCAGGACCGCGCCGTCGGATTTCCTTGAGAGCCTGGTCAAGGCGTACGTGGGCGACGGTATCGCGGCGGATTTCTATCGCGTGGCCGCGGACCTGCTGGACGAGCCGACCAGGGGACTGGTCCTTACGGTGCTGGCCGACTCCGGAGAAGCCGAGTTCGCGATCGCGCGGGTCCGCGAGGCGACAGCCGCTGAGCCCGCGGTCGCGGGCCGGCTGGCGCTGTGGGCCAGGCGGCTCGTCGGGGAGGCGCTGAGCCAGGCGCAACGGGTCGCCGCCGAGCGGGAGCCGCTGGCCCGGCTGCTGACCGGCGGCGGACCCGAGGGCTCGGCCAGCCAGCTCGGTGAGATCGGCCGGATGTTCGCCGCGCTGGCCGATGCGCAGGCGCAGCGCATGGCCGCCCTCGGCCTGGCTCCATGATGATCGTCACCCCGAACGAGCCGGGTCTCACGGCTCGCACCCGGTGGAGGCGGCCTGCCATTGAACACATGAGAAACTCAGGTCTCACAGGTCTCGCCGCCGGAACCCGCCGCTGATGATCTAGAACTTTTAGCCCGAAGTAGGTATGAAAGTTCTAGATCATTCACCCGACGGTCACTACGAGCCGAAGCCGATCCGGTGCGGTTCGGTGGCGTCGAGCTCCACGTAGGCGATCTTGTCGACCGGCACGAGGATCGTCCGGCCCTTCTCGTCGGCGAGTTCGAAGAGGCGGCCATCGGCCAGGGCGGCCGCGAGCGCACGCTGGATGTCCTGCGCCGACGTCGTGGTCTCGATGATCAGTTCCTTCGGGGCCATCTGTATGCCGATCTTGACTTCCACCGCGAACCTCCGCACGTCGATGAATGCCGGCCCGCGCCAGGTCGCCGGGCTGCTGATCCCGAGGCTAACCGTGACTCAGGTCAGGGAGCCGCTCAGTGACGGCCCGGGTCGCTACGCCAGCAGCGAAAGGTCCGCGCCTACGGGGCCAGGGAGAACGGGTTCGCGCAGCAGTTCGCCAGGGCCTACCGCCACCGCGGCCACGTGATCACGGTCTCCTCCGGAGATTTCGGGTTCACCGCCGCCAGCTTCCCCGCCAACCTGACCAGCGTCACCGCTGTCGGCGGGACCGTCCTGCACCGGGCGCACAACCGGCGCGGCTGGGCAGAACAGGTGTGGAATATCGGGTTTGCTGGTGCCGGGGGCAGTGGCTGCTCTGCTTACGTCGCCAAGCCGTCCTGGCAGCACGACCGCGCCTGCGCCGAGCGCACCGTTGCCGACGTTGCGGCGGTCGCCTGGAACATACCGATTTACACCAAGAACTACGGTGGCTGGGTCACCGTCGGCGGCACCAGCGTATCCGCTCCGCTAGTTGCCGGGATCTACGGGCTGGCGGGCAACGCGTCGGCGATCAGGCCAGGCTACGAGTACCGGCACGCGCGGGCGCTGTTCGACATTACCCGCGGTAACAACGCTTGGTTCCAGCCTGAACCGAAGATCGTGTGCGGGGACAGCTACCTGTGCGTGGCGAAGGACGGCTACGACGCTCCCACCGGCCTCGGCACGCCGGACGGTACTGGCGCGTTCTAAGCCGCGGGGCACAGCTCAGTCGTGCGTGGCCTCCGCCAACGGCCAGCCGCTGATGCCGCGCCAGGCCAGGCGGGCGAGCAGGTTCTCGGCGGTGTCCTGGCCGATCTTGCGCTGGCTATTCAGCCAGTACCGGGAGCTGACCTGGGCCATCCCGACCAGGGCCATCCCGAGCAGGTCGGCCTCGTCGTGGGAGACGCCCGTGTCGGACTTGATGAACTCGCTCACCATGCCTGCGCACTCGCGCATCGCGCGGTTGAGCCGCTTCCGCACCGTCGGGTCGTTGGCCAGGTCGGACTCGAAGACGAGACGGAACGTCTCGCTCGCACCGCTGACGTAGTCGAAGAACGCGCGGAACGTGGCCGGTACCCGCTCCCGGTTGTCCGTGGTGGACGAGAGCGCCGCGGAGACGGCGCCGACCAGCTCGTCGACGCTTTCGTCAAGCAGCGCCAGGTACAGCTCGAGCTTGCTAGGGAAGTGCTGGTAGAGCACAGGCTTGCTGACTCCGGCCCGCTCGGCGATCTCGTCCATCGCTGCCGCGTGATAGCCGTGCGCGACGAAGACCTCGCGGGCAGCGCTCAGTAGCTGCTTGCGCCGAAGCTGGCGGGGCAGGCGGGCGCTGGCCGGGCGGGTCTGAGGGGTCGCTGTCAAGCCGGTCTCCGGTAACTCTGCTGGTAATGCATGGTGGGCTGCGGGTCCGGCGGTTGCCGGCTCGGCCGCTGCCAAGGCTACGGCCGGGTAACTAACGGTACTCGTCCTCGCCGAGTTCCACTATCCGTGACTGCTCGGCTGCGTCCGCAGGGTCAGCCTCGAGCGGAATCCGGGCCGGGAGCTCGGCCTCCGGCGACTCGTCAGCGGCCGGAACGGCCTCTTGGTGTTGCTCGGCGACGTCGGGTTCCGGCTCGCCCAGACCTAGGTCAGTCATGTGCTGCCTCTCTCCGATCGCGATCTTTGACGGCGCAAGGATTCCGGCGGATCGAACATATTGCCGAATTGCTAGATTAGGACCACGCTGGTATTAGTACTACCCGCTCCACTCGCCCTGGGCACACCGCGCGCCTGCGGCACGGAGCACATTGCGCGCCTCCGGCACGCAGCACGATGCGCGCCTCCGGCACGACGCCAACGGTTGGGAGACGACATGCACAGCATGTGGAAGGGCGCTATCTCTTTCGGGCTGGTCATGATCCCGGTGCGACTCTACGCCGCGACCGAGCAAAAGGACATCTCGTTCAGGCAGGTGCATCGGGTCGACGGCGGACGGATCAAATTTCGCCGGATCTGCTCGATAGATGGCGAAGAGGTGCAGTTCTCTGACCTGGCGAAGGGCTACGAGCTGCCGACAGGCGAGATGGTAGTGCTTGACGAGGACGATCTCGCCGATCTGCCGCTGGCGACCACCAAGGCGATCGAGGTGCTGCATTTCGCTCCGGCGGACCAGCTTGACCCCATCTTGTTCAACCGCAGCTACTACGTCGAGCCGGAAACCGCTGGGGCGCGAGCGTACGTGCTGCTACGCGAGGCGCTGGCAGAATCGGGCCGGGTGGCGGTCGCGATGGTGGCGCTGCGTCAACGCGAGTCGCTCGCTACCCTGCGCACCCGGGACGGCGTGCTTGTTCTTGAGACGTTGCTGTGGCCAGACGAGGTGCGCGAGGCGGAGTTCCCGTTCCTTCGGCAGAACGTCGAGGTGCGGCCGCAGGAGCTCGCCATGGCGGCTTCGCTGATCGACTCGATGACAGCCGATTTCGAACCCGAAGTGCATCACGACCGGTACCGCGAGGCGCTGACCGAGGTTGTCGAGGCCAAGGTGGCCGGACGGGAGTTGGTGCAGCCGGGAACGATCGAGATCGCGGCGACACCGGCGGTCAGCCTGACCGAGGCGTTGAAGGCGAGCCTCGAGGCGGCCAAGGAATCCGCGGCGAGCAAAGGGCAGAAGGCGATCGAACAGCGCGAAGCCAAGCCAAGCGGGAAGCAGGCCGCCAAGGCGGGCACGTCGAAGCCAGCCAGGAAGGCAAGTTGAGACCGGACCGGCCGGACCCCGTTCCGCACTGGCCGGGCGAGTTGGTCGGCAGCCCTGCCGGAGCGCTGTACGTGCGGCGGGCGCCGGTCGCTGCTGAGCATGCCGAGGCAGCCGTGTTCGTGCACGGCCTCGGAGGTTCGTCGACCAACTGGACCGACCTCATCGACTTGCTCCGCGAGCCGGCTGCCGGGGTTCCTGCCCTCGACTGCGCCGCCGTGGACCTGCCCGGTTTCGGCTACTCGCCGCCTCCGAACGACGGTGATTACTCGGTCAGCGCGCATGCGCGCGCCGTGGCCGGCCTCATCGAGCGGCTTGGCACCTGGCCGGTGCACCTCGTCGGCAATTCGATGGGCGGTGCCGTTGTGACCCGCCTTGCCGCTCGCCGCCCCGATCTGGTTCGCACGCTGATCCTCATCTCGCCGGCCATGCCAGACATGCGGCCGCGGGCACTGCCGATGCGGCTGGCCGTGGTGTCCGGCCGGGGGATCGGCCCGGCGTTCATGAACACGCTGCGCAAGTTGCCGGCGTCGCAGCGTGCCGACCGGACGATCAAGGACCTGTTCCGCGACCCGGCGCGCATGCATCCGGCTCGGCGGGAGGAAGAGATCGCCGAGGTCAGCAGGCGAGATGCGCTGCCGTATGCGGACGACGCGCTGTTGCGGTCGGCGCGCAACCTGATCGGGGAGTACTTCAAGGTGGGGCCGCGATCGCTCTGGGGCGATGCCGCCCGCACCAGAGTGCCAACACTCGTCCTGCACGGGAGCCACGATCGCCTGGTGAACCCCGTGATGGCCGCCAAAGCCGCGCGAGCCTATAGGGGCGCGCGAGTGCTCGTGCTGCCCGGCGTCGGCCATGTGGCGATGATGGAAAAGCCCGGGCTGGTAGCCAGGGAGATCCGGTCCTTCCTTGCCGCGCTACCCGCGCAAAGTCCGACGGCCGCGCTCTCTGACCGGGTGGCATAGGAATATGCGCAGTCCGACGGTTCCGGAGTAATCCACTCGATAGTAGTGCGAAGCTGGCGACATGCTGATCTCGGCGGCGAGGGTCGTCACCGCTAACGGCGGTCCGCGCGCCGCCGCCGCCGCTGGCGTCCTCTCGCCCGGCTACGTGGCCTGCGCTGACGGCAAGATCACAGCCGTCGGCGCTGGTCCGCCTGCGGATCGCCCTGACGTCGTGCTTTCCGACGGGATGCTGCTGCCAGGGCTCGTCGACCTGCAGGTCAACGGGTTCGGCGGGGTGGAGATCGCGACCGCGGACGCCACCAGCTGGTCGGCAATCGCGCGCGGGCTCGCCGGGACAGGCACGACGGCGTTCCTGCCGACGCTGGTCTCGGCGCCGCTTGACGTCCTCCGCGACGCCCTGCGCCATGCCGCCGACATCGCCCCTGCGCTTGCGGGCGACGGCCGGGCCGAGTCCGGTGCCCGAGTACTCGGCGTCCACCTAGAGGGGCCGTTCTTGTCTCCGGCCCGGCCCGGCGCGCATAACCCCTCCTGGCTCGCGAGGCCCGAACCCGACGTCATCGACTCGCTGCTCGATGCCGGGTCCGGGGTCGTTCGCCTGGTTACGCTGGCGCCTGAGATCGACGGCGGGCTCGCCGCGGTCAAGCACCTGGCGGGAGCGGGCGTGCTGGTCAGCGTCGGGCACTCGGACGCGACCGCACAGCAGGTCAGCGCGGCTGCGACGAACGGCGCGCGGATGGTGACACACCTGTTCAACGCGCAGCGGCCAATGCACCATCGCGAACCAGGCGTCGTTGGCCAAGCACTCTCCGACGCTCGCCTGGTCTCCAGCTTGATCGCGGACCTGCACCATGTCAGCGGTCAGGTGGCGGCGATCGCCTTCGCCGCGGCCCCCGGCCGGATCTGTCTCGTGTCAGACGCGTCGCCTGCGGCTGGAATGCCGCCTGGCCGGTACGTACTCGGCGGCCAGGCGATCGAACTACGCCGTCGCGGCTGCCACGCGCATCCCGGCTGACCTGATCGGCAGGCCCGACCTCGGCCGGATCGCTTTCGGTGCCGCCGCGGACCTCACCTGGCTGAGTGACGACCTCCGCACGAAGGCGACCTGGGTCGCCGGACGGCAGGTCTTCGGCCCGGAGCTGAGCACCTCGCACGCGGGAGCACGAGACCGATGACGCACATGCGGGATGAGATCCTGGAGCAGCCAGAGGCGCTGCGCGCGACGGTGGGGGCGCTGCTGCCGAGGACCGCGGAGATCGCGGCGCTCGCGCGCGATATCAGGCACGTGCTGTTCTTCGCCCGAGGTACCTCCGACAACGCCGCCGTCTACGGTCTCTACCTGATCCAGACGACGGCCGGCCTGCTTTCCAGCCTGGGCGCTCCATCGGTTGCGACCACGTACCGCAGCCGCGTCGACCTGGCGGGCGTGCTCGCGGTCGGGTTGTCGCAGTCCGGCCGGACCGCCGAGATCATCGAGACACTCGCCTGGGCACGCGACAACGGGGCGAGGACCGCTGCGATCACCAACGCTGCCGACTCGCCGCTGGCGCAGGTCGCCGAGCTGGCGTTGATCACGCAGGCGGGAGTGGAACGCGCCGTCCCTGCTACGAAGACGTTCACGTGCCAGCTCGCAGCACTGGCTGTGTTCGCCATCGGGCTCGGTGCCGACCTGGATGCTGACGTGCTGCGGCGACTGCCTGATCTCATTGGAGAACACATCGCCGACGCTGGCGCCGTCGGCTACGGGCTCGATGAGATGGTCGCCGACCTGACCGATGTCCGTGGGCTGGTCGTCTCGGCCCGCGGGATGGCCTACTCGGCCGCTCTCGAGCTTGCCCTGAAGATCAAGGAAGCGTGCTATCTGAACGCCATGGGTATCTCCTGGGCGGACCTGCAGCATGGCCCGATCGCTGTGGTAGACGCCGACAACCCGGCGATCGTTCTCGCTCCCGACTCGGGGCCGACGGTCGATGCGGCGGTCAGCCTCGCGAGGAGGGTCACCGAGGCGGGCGCCAAGGTATACGTGATCGGCGGCGGCGCGAAGCTCGCCGCGGTCGCCAGCCGGGCGCTACCTGGTCCGGCACTGCCGGAGTGGCTCGCGCCCGTCGGCTTGATCGTGCCAGGCCAGTTGCTCACCGAGGCCCTGTCGCGGCGCCTCGGCCTTGACCCGGACAACCCGCGCGGACTGTCCAAGATAACGCAGACCGCCTGAGCGGGGGGTGCGCCGCCCGAGGCGCTACTCCCTGTACACCTTGTGCTGGGCCGCCTGGGCACGCGGACGGATCACCATGAGGTCCACGTTGAAGTACCCTGGTCTTGTGACTACCCAC
>WNFC01022279.1_pt1 | contig 11011 bp, 5 predicted proteins | sample 5400541 | NCBI WGS metagenome assembly WNFC01 (sample SAMN13153342, study PRJNA577476) | soil metagenome | isolation source: 120 cm saprolite under Douglas fir tree site 2 hole 2 replicate 1 | place: USA:California | collected 2015-04-18
AACCTCGAGGACAGCTTGCGGGCGGAGCCGCTGGCCGGCGCCTTCGGCATCGGGCACACGCGCTGGGCCACCCATGGCCGGCCCAGCGAGGAGAACGCCCACCCGCACCAGGACTGCCAGGGCAAGATCGTGGTCGTCCACAACGGGATCATCGAGAACTACCTGCCCCTGAAGACGCGCCTCGCCGCCCAGGGCCACAAGTTCGTGACCCAGACCGACACCGAAGTGGTGGCGCATCTCGTGGAATCGCTCTACAAGGGCGACCTCGAGGACGCGGTGCGCCGCGCCCTGGGCGAGCTGGAAGGCATCTATGCGCTCGTCCTCCTGCACAAGGACGAGCCGCAGAAGCTGATCGGCGCGCGCAAGGGACCGCCCCTGGTCGTGGGCCTGGGCAAGAAGGAGCACTTCCTCGCCTCCGACATCCCGGCCCTGCTGCCCTACACCCGCGACTTCCTCTTCCTCGACGACGGCGACGTGGTGGTGGTGACTCCCGATTCCGTCAAGGTCACCGACGCTTCGGGTGGAGTGGTGAAGCGGGATCCGCAGCGGATCACCTGGGACCCCGTGCAGGCGGAAAAGGGCGGCTATCGCCACTTCATGCTCAAGGAGATCCACGAGCAGCCGCGCGCGGTGCGCGACACGCTGCTGGGCCGGATCGGCATCGAAGACGGCGAGGTCCATCTCGAGGAGCTGGGGGCGGCCGAAGAGGAGCTCAAGCGGGCCAAGCGCGTCATGCTGGTGGCCTGCGGTACGAGCTGGCACGCGGCCCTGGTCGGCAAGTACCTCCTGGAGCAGGTGGCGCAGGTCCCGGCCGAGGTCGACTACGGCAGCGAGTTCCGCTACCGGAACCCCCTCGTCGGCCCCGCGTCGCTGTGCGTGGCCATCACCCAGAGCGGCGAGACCGCCGACACCCTCGCCGCGTTCCGGGAAGCGAAGCGGCTGGGCGCGCTGCCCATCGCGATCTGCAACGTGCAGGGGTCGATGATCACGCGCGAGGCGGCGGGAACGCTCCTCACCCATGCCGGCCCGGAGATCGGGGTGGCCTCGACCAAGGCCTTCACCGCCCAGATCGTGGCCCTCGCCCTGCTCGCCCTGCGCCTGGGCCGCCTCCGCGGCACGCTGACCACCGAGCGCTGTCGCGAGCTCCTGGAGAGCCTGGCCCGGGTGCCCCACCTCATGGAGAACGCGCTGGCCATGAGCGGCCGCATGGACGAGGCGGCGAAGTGGCTGTCGCGGTCGCCGAACATGCTGTACCTGGGCCGCGGCGTGAACTACCCGATCGCGCTCGAGGGCGCGCTCAAGATGAAGGAGATCTCGTACATCCACGCCGAAGGCTATCCGGCGGGGGAGATGAAGCACGGCCCCATCGCCCTCATCGACGAGAGCCTGCCCGTCGTCGCCCTCTGCCCGCAGGGCCGCGTCTACGACAAGATGTTGTCGAACATCCAGGAGGTGAAGGCGCGCGGAGGCCGCGTCATCGCCATCACCTTCCAGGGGGACACCGAGGTCCGCAAGGTCCTGGAGCCGGACCGCGACCTCATCTTCGACGTGCCCGCGGTGGCCGAGGTCTGGTCGCCGCTGCTCATGGTCCTGCCCCTGCAGCTCATGGCCTACCACACCGCGGTGCGCGCGGGCCGCGACGTCGATCAGCCGCGGAACCTCGCCAAGTCCGTCACCGTCGAGTAAGGCCGGCCGGTGGCGCGGCGATCGTCGGCCGCCGCCGCGATCACGAGCGGCTTCGTGCTCGGTCGCGTGATAAAATTCTCAGTTCCCGTGTCCGCAGACTCGCCCCTCTTAAACGGACTCAACGGACAACAGCGCGAGGCCGTGCTGGCCACGGAGGGGCCCGTCCTCATCCTGGCCGGCGCGGGCAGCGGCAAGACCCGCGTGATCACGCACCGGATTGCCCATCTCATCCGCGAGAGGGGCGTGCCCTCCGAATCCATCCTCGCCGTCACCTTCACCAACAAGGCGGCGGGCGAGATGAAGGCGCGGACGGAGGCGCTCCTCCCCGGCGCGCCCCTCCGGAGCTGGATCTCCACGTTCCACAGCCTGTGCGTGCGCCTGCTGCGACGCGAGGCGGCGGCGGCCGGGCTCAGCCCGGGCTTCGTCATCTACGACGAGGACGATCAGCTCCAGGCGGTGCGCGAGGCCCTGAAGGCGCTCGACCTGCCGGAGAAGGTCAACCCGCCGCGACGGCTCCTCTCCCGGATCTCCGCGCGCAAGAACTCGGGACGCGATCCGGAGGACACGGACCACGATTCGGTGGCGGCCCAGACCCTTTCGCGCGTGGCCGAGCGCTACCACGCGACCCTGCGCGCGGCCAACGCCCTCGACTTCGACGACCTGCTGCTGCGCACGGCCTCGATGCTGAGCAGCAACGAGCACGTCCGCGAGTCCTACCGGCGCCGGTTCCAGTACGTGCTGGTGGACGAGTACCAGGACACCAACCGCACGCAGTACGAGCTGATCCGCCACCTGGTGGGACCGAGAGGCAACGTCACCGTCGTCGGTGACGAGGACCAGTCGATCTATTCCTGGCGCGGCGCCGACATCCAGAACATCCTGGACTTCGAGCACGACTTCCCGGGCGCCCGCGTGCTGCGGCTGGAGGAGAACTACCGCTCCACCCAGGGCATCCTCGACTCCGCCTCCGCGCTCGTGGCCCACAACGAGAAGCGCAAGGGCAAGACGCTGCGCGCGGTGAAAGCGGCGGGCGAGGCCGTGCGCCTCCATCAGGCGGGCGACGAGTACCAGGAGGCGCAGTGGGTCGTCGGCCGCATTGCCGGCCTAAGCACGAAGGGACGCGCGGCCGTGCTCTTCCGCATGAACGCGCAGAGCCGCCTCCTGGAAGAAGCGCTCATGCGCCAGGGCCTTCCCTACATCGTGGTGGGCGGCGTCGGGTTCTACGAGCGCAAGGAAGTGAAGGACCTGCTCGCCTACCTGCGCGTGCTGCGCAACCCCGCCGATCCCATCGCCCTGCGCCGGATCCTCAACGTGCCCCCGCGCGGGATCGGCGCGCGCACCGTGGAGGAGGTGGAGCGCGCGGCGGCGGAGCGCGGGATCTCGACCTGGGAGGCGCTGGCGGCGGTGGAGGACGAAGCGCTCCTGCCCGCGCGCGCGACCCAACCCCTGCGGCGCTTCCGGGACATGATCGAGCGGCTGCGCGGCGAGGCGGAGGGCCTGTCGATCAAGGACCTGCTGAGCCGCATCCTCGAGCTGACCGGCTACTCCGCGGCCCTGGCCCAGGAGGACACGCAGGAGAGCCAGGACCGCCTGGAGAACCTGGCCGAGCTGCTCTCCGCCGCCGCGGATTACGAGGCCCGCGACGAGGCGCCCACCCTGGCCGGCTTCCTCGACCAGGTGTCGCTCCTGAGCGACACCGATCAGATCCGGGACGATGCGCCGGTGACGCTGATGACGCTGCATTCCGCGAAAGGGCTGGAGTTCGAGTCGGTGTTCCTCGTCGGCCTCGAAGAAGGGCTCTCCCCGCACACGCGCAGCCTCAGCAAGCCGGAGGCGCTCGAGGAGGAGCGCCGGCTGCTCTACGTCGGGATGACGCGGGCCATGGAGCGCCTGCACCTGAGCTGGGCCTCGAGCCGCCAGGTCTTCGGGCAGCGCCGCGTCAGCGAGCCGAGCCGCTTTCTCGGCGAGATCCCGCGCGCGCGCCTGGAGGTCACGGGGGAGAGCCGGATCGCGCCCAGCTGGGCCCCTCCACGACGTCCGTCGGGCGCACCGCAACCGTGGCGGGCCCAGGATGTCGTGGTTCCCGCCGCGGCCCCTGGCCTCGGAGAGATCCGTCCGGGCGCCCGCGTCCGTCATCCCTTGTTCGGGGTGGGCACCGTGGTGCGCCGCGAAGGCGCGGGCGACGACCTCAAGCTGACCGTCTCGTTCCTGGGCATCGGCGCGAAGAGACTGGTGGCGCGGTTCGCCGGGCTGGAACTTCTGTAGGGGTACGTAGAGCGCGCCCGCGCCGCGGAGCGGCGGGGGCGTCGCGAGGGGGGTTTCAGGGGGGGTCGCAGCCAATCAGCTCTGTGTGAGTCCCCCCCTGACTTAGTAAGACCCCCCCTGACTCGACAACAAGCCCCCACCTAGCTCATCGGCTGCAGGTTCTGGATCACCCAGCGGCCGCGTACGGTCTGGCCGTTATCGCGCTTGACGTCGTACTTGCGCAGCGTCATCACGTAGGGCTGCTGCTGGCCGGCGATGGTGAGGTCCACTTCGATCTGCTTCTCGTTGACGTCGCCCTTCAGGCTCTCCACGTCCTCGACGTCCCCGATCGAGCGCGCCATCGAGCGCTTCTCCTTCTCCACCGCGTCCTTGCTCACGGCCACCGTCTTCTTGCCGTCGCGGTCCTTGGTGTTGAAGTCGTCCCACTTGGTGGCCACCTCGGTCAGCTTGGCCGAGACGGGCTTGTTGTTCTTGCGCGCCTCGCGCACGGCCTCGATGTCGTTGAAACGGTCGAGCGACCAGGCGCTGGCCGCCTTCTTGTTGGCGGCGACGGCGGCATCGGCGTCCTTGGCCTTCTGCACGAGGTCAGGGAGCGGCGCCGCCTTCTTGTCCTCGGAGATCGTCTTCTTGATCGCCCACCGGTCCACCTTCTTGTCGAAGGTGACGGCGGCGAAGCTGGACAGGGTCTGCGTGTCCTTGGCGTTCACGGCGTTGAAATACTGATCGACCACGCTCTTCTCGGGATGCCCGCAGGCCACCCCCGCCAGAGCCACGACCGCCGCCAGCGCCACGCGTCCCCGCTTGATCATGCCTCCTCCTTGCCCTCGGGCGGAACATCGGGCCGCGGTGGGCCGCCCTCGTCACCCTCTTCCCGCTCGGCCAGGCGCGCCACCGAGACGAGGTGGTCGCCCTCCTCGAGCTGGATCAACCGCACGCCCTGTGTGTTGCGGCCGATGGTTGAGATGTCTGCCGTGTTCAGGCGAATGATCATACCTTTTTCGGTGATGAGCATCACCTGCTCGTCGCTGCGCAGGAATTTCACGCCCACCACCGGCCCATTGCGGCCCGTGGTCTTGATGTCGATGGTCCCCTTGCCCCCGCGACTCTGGAGCCGGTATTCCTCGATGGCCGTGCGCTTGCCGTAACCATTGCCGGTCAGGGTGAGCACGGTGCCGCCGGGGCTGACCACCTCGAGACCCACCACCTCGTCGCCGGTGTCGAGCTCGATGCCCTTCACTCCGTAAGCCGTCCGGCCCATCGGCCGGACGTCCTCCTCCACGAAGTGGATGGCCATGCCCTCGCGCGTGCCTAGCAGGATCTCGTCCCTGCCGGAAGTGAGCACGGCCTCGATCAGGGCGTCGTCGTCCTCCACGCCCAGCGCGATGATCCCCGCCTGGCGCGGGTTGGCGAAGGCGGCGATCTCCGTCTTCTTGACGATCCCCTTGCGGGTGGCGAGCAGGACGTAGCGGCCCGGATCGAAGGACTTGACGGAGACGAAGGCCGCGATCTTCTCCTGCGGGGTCAGGTGCACGAGGTTGACGACCGCCTTGCCGCGGCCTTGGGGGCCCACCTCCGGGATCTCGTGGACCTTGAGCCAGTAGACGCGGCCGCGGTCCGTGAAGATGAGGATGTAGGAGTGGGTCGAGGCGATGAAGAGCTGGTCGACGAAGTCCTCGTCCTTGGTGCGCATGCCCATGCGGCCGCGCCCGCCCCGCTTCTGGCTGCGGTAGGTCGAGATCGACGTGCGCTTGATGTACCCGGTGTGCGTGATCGAGATGACCACGTCTTCCTCGGCGATCAGGTCCTCGTCGGAGAGGTCCTCGACCGCGTCCTGGATCTCGGTGCGCCGCGGGTCGCCGTGCTCGTCGCGGATCTTCTTGAGCTCGTCCGCGACGATCCCGTCCAGCCGCTTGGGGTTGGCCAGGATGTCCCGCAGGTCGGCGATGAGGATGCGGATCTCTTTGAGCTCGTCGATGATCTTCTGGCGCTCCAGGCCGGTGAGCCGCTGCAGCTGCAGCTTGAGCACCTCGTCCGCCTGGATCTCCGTCATCCCGAAGCGCGCGATCAGGCCGGTCCTGGCCTCTGGAGGCGTCTTGGCCTCCCGGATGAGCGTGATCACCGCGTCGAGGTGATCGAGGGCGATGACGTAGCCTTCGAGGACGTGCGCGCGCGCCTCCGCCTTGCGCAGATCGTAGGCCGTGCGGCGGCGCACCACCTCGCGCCGGAAGTCCAGGAAGAGCTGCGAGGCCTCCAGCAGGTTCAGGACCCGCGGGCGCTGGTCGACGATGGCCAGCATGATGATCCCGAACGTCTCCTGCATGGGCGTGTGCTTGTAGAGGTTGTTGAGGATGACCTGGCTGTTCTCGCCCTTGCGGATGTCCACCACGATGCGCATGCCCTGGCGATCGCTCTCGTCGCGCACGTCCGCGATGCCCTCGATCTTCTTGTCGCGGGCCAGCTCGGCGATGCGCTCGATGAGGCGCGCCTTGTTGACCTGGTAGGGGATCTCGCTGATGACGATCGATTCCTTGTCCCCGCGGCGCGTCTCGATCTCGGAGCGGGCCCGCATCACCACTCCTCCGCGGCCGGTGCGATAGGCCTGGCGGATGCCGGCCCGCCCGCAGATGAGGCCGGCGGTGGGGAAGTCCGGGCCGGGGATGCGCTCCATCACGCCTTCCAGCCGTTCGTCCGGGGTGAGGTCCGGGCTCTCGATGAGGAAGAGCAGGGCTTCGACCACCTCGCCCAGGTTGTGGGGCGGGATCTTGGTGGCCATGCCCACCGCGATGCCTTCCGCCCCGTTCACGAGGAGGTTGGGGAACGCCGTCGGCATGACCACGGGCTCGCTGGACTCGTTGTCGTAGGTCGGCGCGAAGTCGACCGTCTCCTTGTCCAGGTCCGTCATCATGGCCGCGCCCATGCGCGTGAGGCGGACCTCGGTGTAGCGCATGGCCGCGGGCGGGTCGCCGTCCACGGACCCGAAGTTGCCCTGCCCGTCCACGAGCGGAGCGCGCATGTTCCAGGTCTGGGCCATGCGCACCAGGGTGTCGTAGATGGCGCCCTCGCCGTGCGGGTGGTACTTGCCCATCACGTCGCCGGCCACGCGCGCGCTCTTCTTGTAGGGCCGGCCGGGCTGCAGCCCCATCTCCGACATGCCGAAGAGCACGCGCCGGTTCGCCGGCTTGAGGCCGTCGCGCACGTCGGGCAGGGCGCGGCCGATGATCACCGACATGGCGTAGTCCATGTAGGACTGCCGCATCTCGTCGGCGATGTTGCTCGGGATCTTGAAGGCGGCGATGGGGTCGGAGGGGGGGGTCTGATCAGCCATTAGATGTCGAGGTTGCGGACGTTGAGGGCGTTCTCCTCGATGAACAGGCGGCGCGGCTCCACGGCGTCGCCCATGAGGGTGGTGAAGATGTTCTCTGCGACTTCATCGTCTTCCAGGCGCACCTGCAGGAGGGTGCGCTTGGCGGGATCCATGGTGGATTCCCAGAGCTGCTCGGCGTTCATCTCGCCGAGGCCCTTGTAGCGCTGGATGTGGAGGCCCTTCTTGCCCTCGGCGGTGAAGTGCTGGAGCAGCTCCTCGCGGCTGTGGACGACCTTCTCCCCCCCGTCGACCACGATCAGGGGCGGCCGGTCCAGGTCGCGGAACTCCTCGTACGTGGAATAAAGGGCCTTGTATTCGGGAGACGTGACGAAGTCGTCGTCGAGACGGACCTCGCGCACCTGGCCGTTGAGCTCGTGTTGGAGGACGACCTCGAACACGCCGTGCTCCTCGTCCTTCTCCAGCACCACGTCGGCGCCCGACTCGCGCAGGGGACCGATCAGCTGCAGGAGGCGGTCCTTGTCCGTGAAGACCTCCGCGTCCTTGACCTCGCCCTTCAGCAGCAGCTCGGCCAGGCGGGTCGGAATGCCGCGCCGTTCGATGTGCGCCATGAGCTTGCCGTAGGAGACGAGCTTCTCCAGGAGGCGCACCAGCCGCGCCCCCTCGATCTCGCGGCCGTCGGGAAGGCGCACCTTGCGGCCCTCCACCGCGCGCTCCATCAGGAACGCGTCGAGGGCATGCTCGTCCTTGAGGTAGCGCTCGCTCTTGCCGTGCTTGGCCTTGTAGAGCGGGGGCTGGGCGATGTAGAGGTGCCCGCGCTCGATGAGCTCCTTCATCTGCCGATAGAAGAAGGTCAGGAGCAGGGTGCGGATGTGCGAGCCGTCGACGTCCGCGTCGCACATGATGATGATGCGGTGGTAGCGGAGCTTGGTGACGTCGAAGTCGTCCGCGCCCACGCCCGTGCCCAGGGCGGTGATGATGTTGCGGATCTCCTCCGAGGCGAGCGTCTTGTCCAGCCGCGCCTTCTCGACGTTGAGGATCTTGCCGCGCAGGGGGAGGATGGCCTGGAATTTACGGTCCCGGCCCTGCTTGGCCGAGCCGCCCGCGCTGTCGCCCTCCACCAGGAACATCTCGGACTTCTCGGGATCGCGCTCCTGGCATTCCGCGAGCTTGCCGGGCAAGCCGGCCCCATCCAGCGCGCCCTTCCTCCGCGTGAGGTCGCGCGCCTTGCGCGCCGCCTCCCGCGCCCGCGCCGCTTCCAGGATCTTGAAGACGATGCGCTTGGCGACGGGCGGGTTCTGCTCGAGATAGGCGCCGAGCTTGTCGTTGAGGAGGCTCTCGACGATGCCCTTGACCTCGGAGTTGCCGAGCTTGCCCTTGGTCTGTCCCTCGAACTGGGGGTTGGGCACCTTGACCGAGATGACGGCGGTGAGACCCTCGCGCGCGTCCTCGCCCTGCAGGGGCTCCTGCAGGTCCTTGGTCAGTCCGGAGGCGGTGCCGAAGGCGTTCACCGTCCGCGTGAGCGCGCTCTTGAACCCCACGAGGTGAGTGCCGCCGTCGTGGGTGTTGATGTTGTTCGCGAAGCTGTAGATGTTCTCCGCGTAGCCGTCGTTCCATTGGAGGGCCAGCTCGACGACCACGCCTTCCTTCTGGCCCTCGATCATGATCACGGGCCCGAGGGTCTCCTTGTTGCGGTTCAGGTGCTCCACGAACGACGCGATGCCGCCCTGGTACTGGAAGCGGTGCTTCTTCTTCTCGTCGCGCTCGTCGTCGAGGGTGATGAGGATGCCGCGGTTCAGGAAGCTCAGCTCGCGCAGGCGCTGCGAGAGGGTCTCGAAGCTGAAGGTCGTGGTCTCGAAGATCTGGGTGTCGGGCTTGAACGTGACCTTCGTGCCGCGCCGTTCGGTGACGCCCGTGTTCTCGAGCGGGCCGGCGGGCGCGCCGCGGTGATAGGTCTGGCGGTAGACCTTGTGGTCCCGGCAGATCTCGACCTCGAGGGTCTCGGAGAGCGCGTTGACGACGGAGACGCCCACGCCGTGCAGGCCGCCGGAGACCTTGTAGGACTTGTGGTCGAACTTGCCCCCGGCGTGGAGCTTGGTGAGCACCACCTCCGCCGCCGACATTCCGGGGACGTCGGGATGCTCGGCGACGGGAATGCCGCGTCCGTTGTCGACCACCGTCACCGAGTTGTCGATGTGGATGGTGACGTTGACCTCCGAGCAATAGCCGGCCAGGGCTTCGTCGACCGAGTTGTCGACCACCTCGTAGACGAGGTGCTGGAGGCCCGACTCCCCGGTGGACCCGATGTACATCGCGGGGCGGACGCGGACGGCCTCCAGCCCCTCGAGGATGCGGATGGCCTCCGCGCCGTACTCGCCCTGCGGCTCTGCTTCCGCCGTCTTGGAGTTCTCGTTCACGCCGCGCGCACCTCTCCTTGCTCTACCGCAAACACGCGCCCCACGTCGCGCAGCCGGTCCGCCCATCCGCGATGCGCGGAGGTGACCAGGGCCTGGCCCCGGCGCGCCACCTCGACGCACAGGGCCGCCGCCCGCTCTTCGTCCAGCTCGGAATCGAGATCGTCCAGGAGGGCCACCGCCGGCGAGCCCTGCTCCGCCTCGTAGACCTCGAGCGTGGCCAGGCTCAGGGCCAGGAGCAGACTGCGGCACTGTCCCGCGGAAGCCTGATCCCCCGCCTCCGCGCCATCGACGGTGAGCGCGATGGCGTCTCGATGCGGACCGACCAGCGTGCGCCGCGCGCGGCGCTCGTCCCTTGCACGCGCGGCCAGCTCCTCGGCGAGGCGCCGCTGCTCGCCGGCCTCGCCCTCCGGGGAGGCCGCGGGCTCCACCGTGATCTCGTAGACCTCCCCTTCCGGGCGGAAGGCGCGCGCAAGCCCGGTGCCCAGGCGCGCCACGTAGGCGCCGCGGCGGTGACGGAGGGTGCCGCCCAGCGCGACGAGCCTCTCGTCCCAGGCGTCGAGCCCGGCCCCGCCCGTCTCCAGGAGCGCGTTGCGCTGCTGGACCACCCGCTCGTAATCGCGCAGGGCCTGTCGATAGGCCGGCCAGAGGGCGGCCGCGGCCCGATCGACGTACTGCCGGCGCTCGCGCATCGGTCCCCGGATCACCTTCAGCCGCTCCGTCGAGTACACGATGACTTCGAGGCGTCCCTGGTACGCGCGGGGCGGGACTTCCCGTCCGTCGACGCGCAAGCGGCGACCCTGGGACGTGAGCTCGACCTCGAGCTCGGTGGTGTGCCCCTCGTGGCGCGCGGTGCCCCGCGCGCGCAGCCCGGAAGCGCCATTGCGGATCAAGGTGCGCACCTCATCGGTCCGGAACGACCTGCCCCGCGCGAGGAGGGCCACTCCTTCGAGCAGGCTCGTCTTCCCCTGCGCGTTGCGGCCGGCAAAGACGTTCAGGCCCGGTCCCAGCGACACCCGGACGTGACGGAGGTTGCGCAGGTCCGTGATCTCGATCTCCTCCACCCACACTCCTAGAGCCGCATGGGCATGACGACGTAGCGGTAGTCCGTCGCGCCCTCGCCCGCGGGCCGGAACATGCCCTGACTCTCCTGGTCCTTGAGCTCGAGGGAGACCGATTCCGATCCCGCCACGCCGAGAAAATCGAGCAGGTATTGCGAATTGAACCCGATCTCCACGGTCGCGCCCTGGTAGTCCGCGGTCAGCGACTCACGCGCCTCGCCCAGATCGGGGCTGGAGGCGGCGAGATCGAGCTTGCCGGGACC
>WNFC01016520.1_pt1 | contig 11010 bp, 8 predicted proteins | sample 5400541 | NCBI WGS metagenome assembly WNFC01 (sample SAMN13153342, study PRJNA577476) | soil metagenome | isolation source: 120 cm saprolite under Douglas fir tree site 2 hole 2 replicate 1 | place: USA:California | collected 2015-04-18
GCATCTGCTTTTTTTGTTTGTTGGATTTGGGTGCGGCATGCTGCGATTTTTTCTGTTCTTTATTCGCCACGGTGTATACCTCCTGATCAGGTTATAGGTGGTCAGCACCGTGATCGACCAAGTCTATGCTGGCGCTGACCCTGCTATCGAAGATAACAGTATTGTATCAAAGAATTTGGTCTACTACTAGCCACAATTTAATGATACTGTTGGGCCTTATACAGGTGCTGCTCCTCAAAAGTTGCCAGCGCATGTGTAATCATGCGTATTACACCGCCAACATCCATCGGTTTGCGCAGTTGATAGATCCCGCGTTGCTGCAGCTCTTCAATTGGGAGCGCTGCGCTCATCATAATAGCCGGTACACCCCTGGTTTCTTCCCGCTCTTGCAGGCGATCGTAGACCTCCAGGCCGTTTATGCCAGGTAACCGGAAGTCCAGCAGCAGGAGACATGGGTGGAGTTGTTGTGCCTTCTCCAGGGCGCGGAAACCATCGTGTACGACGATGGTATGGTAAGGCGTCTCCTCGTCAATGATCTCCCGCAGAAAATCTCCCACATCCGCGTCATCTTCAACGACCAGGATAGTGGCACTTCGTGGACTCTGAGCGGCTGGTGGAATGATCTCCGTTGGCATGATGTCCTCCTTCCCAAATAATGAATGGGCATATTAATGAGTATAAACAATACTATATTTATTCTACTCTAACGTATGTAACTCTACACTGGTGACATTTAAATCAGGCAACTGTAGCTACATTACGGCCTGTGTTTAGTTTGGGATTACAGAAAGAAACAGGTCCTGGCAGGGGATTTCTCCCGTCAGGACCTGTAGTCTTTCATGCGTGGTTCACCGGTCAACGCCGCACGGTCATATCTCACCTCGTAGCAATACCTGCCTAAATAGTACCACTTTTGTCATTAATTCTTTCCATCAGCCGCTACTGGCTCGTTTATATTCATAACCTGTGCCTAAAAGCGCATCAGAGTGAGTCTAATCTCGACAAGTGAAATGTTTCAAGAAAGAGGTAACATATTAAAGAATGTATAAAGATAGAAACCGTATACCGCAATATCCTCCTCCCTGGTCAGCCGTCGTAATATGCTTCTTGCTCCTGGCTGCATGTGGCCCTTCGGTTGGATCCTATAAAGAACAGCGAACACCAAAGGCAACTCACAAGATAATATCGAATGACTGGACGGGCTACCTTAGGGGCGGCGATCACTCGGGTATCAATAAAAACGAGACCAACATTAACCCGAACACGGCGCCCCAACTGAAGCTCCACTGGGTAGCTCCGGCAGACAATCGCGTCTTCTCCCAGCCGGTGGTATCTAGTGGGCTGATTTACTGGGGCTCGGGAGATGGACTCGAGCACGCAACGGATTTGCATGGCAATCAAATCTGGACGGCCAGACTGGGTACATCGCGCGACGTATGTAACACCGATAGCGTCGGAGTGATGAGCACCGCCACAGTTACTTCAATAAAGATTGGCGGGAAACTAACTCCGGTTGTTTTCGTGGGTGGCGGCGATGCTCATTTCTACGCGCTTAACGCTCTTACAGGAGCTGTGATCTGGAAGACCTCCCTTGGTAATTCATCGGCTTTTTTCCTGTGGGCTTCTCCAGTTGTGTTTAAGGGCAGTGTATATGAAGGCGTGTCGTCGCTGGCCGATTGCCCATTGGTGCGGGGGAAGTTTGTGCAGATGGACGCCGCGACAGGAGCTATCATACACACCTTTAATACTGTGCCCGATGGTTGCCTGGGCGGTTCTGTTTGGGGCTCAGCCACCCTTGACGCCGATGACGATGCTATTTATTTTGCTACAGGCAATGGGGGTCAATGCTCGAAGCCGGAGCCTTACGCGGTCGCCCTTGTCAAACTAGATGCGTCAGACCTTACGTATGTAGATTCCTGGCAAGTGCCACCATCCAATCAAATACCCGATAGTGATTTTGGATCTACTCCGACATTATTCAGCGCAAAGATCGGAGGTGTCACGAAGCGCCTGGTGGGCGTTGCGAATAAGAATACTAAGTATTACGCGTTTGACCGTAATACTATCGGTCATGGACCCGTCTGGAGTGTCAGCATAGCCTGCTTTTGTGCAAGTGGCGGAAATACGGTCGCGCCGAGCGCCTGGGATGGCACGAATCTTTACATTGCCGGCCCCGGCACTAACATCGGTAAAAATACCTGTAATGGTAGTTTGCGAGAGGTCAATCCGGCCAATGGTGCTTTCGTCTGGGAGCATTGTCTAGGCGGTGGGCCTGTGTTAGGGGCTGTAACCCTGGCCCCCGGGCTGGCATTAGTTTCTGAAGGACACTATTTCCTTGTCGTTGCTACGGCCAATGGCCAGACCCTCTTCAGATACTTCGATGAGACCGAGCAGTTCTTTGTCTACGTAGGGAGCTACGCCGGAGACGCGGGGAGGCTCTTCGCCTTCGGCCTCTGAAAACGGCTGCAGTTGATTCTTGCGGCGTCAAATACGCAAGCAAACCTGTTCCCTATGCAAAAACCTCAAGCGGTGGTAAAATACAGCATCCAGTTCCGTGGGCTCTCCATCCTTCCAGGGGAAATTCGGTTCCCGTAGGGGCGAGAGTGGGGAGGAGTGGTAGGGAACGCCATCTGGGGGATGGTGTGCAGGCCTTTATGGTCGCCCGCTCGTTCCCCCTAATGGAGATAAACCCTTCCGTGACATCGTGCATCACCACCAGCATTGCAGAGAGGAGTGAAATTCATTGATTCTTCCAGCACCGCTTGCTGCAACGGCTGCAGCGCTTCGCAGTGGTCAGCTCGATCTGCAGACTTACGTTGACGAGGTATGCGATCGCATCGACGCGACCGATCCCCTGGTGCATGCCTTCCTCCCTGAAGTAGATCGCCGTGCCCGTTTAAAAGGCGATGCAGCAGCGCTACAGGCACGTTTTCCCGATCCAGCCGGCCGTCCCCCACTTTATGGCATTCCTGTCGGTGTCAAAGATACCTTTAATGTCGATGGCTTTCCCACCCAGGCGGGATCGCAACTGCCCCCGGAATTGTTTGTGGGGCCTGAAGCCACCTGTGTGACAATGTTGCGTGCTGCGGGTGCCCTCATCCTTGGTAAAACCGTCACCACCGAATTTGCCTATTTTGAACCAGGACCGACGCGCAATCCGCATAATCTCAACCATACTCCCGGTGGGTCGAGTAGTGGTTCGGTGGCTGCAGTTGCAGCAGGTTTTTGCCCATTGGCATTGGGTACTCAGGTCATTGGATCGACCATTCGCCCGGCGGCCTTTTGCGGCATTGTTGGCTTTAAATCTTCCTACGGCCGTATACCTAAAGCTGGCCTGCTTCAATGCTCTGATGCAGTCGAACATGTCGGCTATTTTACGCAGGATATCGCCGGTATAGCATTAGTGGCTGCGTTGCTCTGTAGCAATTGGCGCCCTGTCACACCAGACGCCCTGCCAGTGCTGGGCGTGCCTGAAGGTCCTTACCTTGCCCAGGCATCGACAGAAGCGCTAAACGCTTTCGAGGCTCAGCTTTCCCTTCTCCAGAAGGCCGGATATAACGTACAGCGAGTGGCTGCTCTGGGCGATATTGAGACCATTAACCGTCGTCACAATCGCATGGTTATGGCTGATATGGCCCAGGCACATACCTCGTGGTTTGCGCGGTACGAATCGCTCTATCGACCCCGTACAGCCGCGGCCCTGCGTGAAGGACAGAGCGTAGGCGCTGAAGAGCTGGCTCAGGCACGTGAAGGCCGGGCCATGCTTCGTGCAGGGCTAGAATCATTGATGGCCCAGGCCCGCGTTGACCTGTGGGTCTGCCCTGCCACTCCTGGTCCAGCGCCGGAAGGACTTGATTCGACTGGCAGCCCGCTGATGAACTTGCCCTGGACGTACGCCGGTATGCCCGCAATCACCCTTCCTGCCGGGCATGCTGCCAATGGCTTGCCCCTGGGTTTACAATGTGTTGGTGCGACCATGGCTGATGAGTACCTGTTAGAGTGGGTGACGCCTCTTGCAGAGATTCTCAGCTCACCAGGCTTCTCGGCGGCTTAGTCACATAATTTTTCGGGGATGGCTTATCAGATCGCGGCATAAAACCCTGGGCTGAGTGCTAAAGGCGATAGAAGCCGCGTCACCCGCAGGCGATACACTTGCTTGCCATGCCATTTCACTTGACTCATGCGTGCCCCTTGTGGTACACTTGTGCTAGTAAGACGTGCTTAGCCTCGGCAAGAGTACGCATGTACCGCGGGGCTCGCGGGAACTCAGGTCTGCGGAGGATGTGTAAGACACCCAGGGCGAGAGCCTTGTGCGCAACGTCCCGTGAAACAGAAAGACCAACCGGTGACGGTTGGAAGCCCCGGCTAAAGCCGGGGGGAGGATGTCACGAAACCACCACGTTTTCAGTACTGTGCGCCGCGCAAACTTGACGAGGTGCTCGCTCTGCTGGGACAATATGGCCCGGATGCGAAAGTGTTAGCAGGAGGCCAGAGCCTCGTCCCCCTCTTGAATATGCGCTTAGCGGCGCCAGCATATCTGGTAGATATCAACCATATTGCTGCATTGAACTACATCAAGGCAGAAGATGGCTGCCTGGCTGTTGGCGCTGCAGCGCGCCAGCGCCAGGTAGAGCGATCAGCCCTGGTTCGCCAGCAGTTCCCGCTCCTTGTAGAGGTGGTGCAGCATATCGGCCATATGCAGATACGCAATCGTGGTACCATCGCCGGTAGTATTGCACATGCCGATCCTGCAGCAGAACTCCCGGCGCTGCTGGTCTGTCTCAACGGTGTAGTCGTGGCTCAGAGTACTGCTGGCACGCGCTTCATCGATGCTGAAGAGTTTTTCACAGGTTATCTCTCGACTACGCTGCAGCCAGATGAGTTAGTCACCGAAGTGCGCTTCCCTTCTATTCCTCCTCAAGCTGGTTGGGCGTTTATAGAATTTGCCCGCCGCTCCGGCGACTATGCTCTTGCAGGGGCGGCTGCTGTGTTAACTCCAGCGGCGGATGGCCGCTGCCTGTCAGCACAACTTGGCTATCTTGGCGTTTCCGGCGCCCCCGTGCGCGCGCACGATGTTGAGACCCTTCTCATTGGCACGACTCTTGACGACAGGACGCTGGATGCTGCTGCGGAAGAGGCATCGCGCATTGTCAGCGCTGAGTTGAATGATGTACATGCTACCCCTGAGTATCGCAGAGCCCTTACAGCCGAGTTGACGAAGCGTGTCTTGAGAGCTGCCTGGGACCGGCGCAAACCGTAGCAAGGAGTTGCAGGTCATGAAAGAGCAAAAATCCCTCCCGGAGTTTTCTGAAACAGATACGATCGCTGTGGTTGTGAATGGTCATCTCTGCGAGCGACAGGTGCCGGTACGCTTATTACTCTCCGATTTTCTGCGCCATGAGCTTCATCTCACGGGGACGCATATTGGCTGCGAACACGGCGTCTGCGGGTGTTGTACCGTCCTCTTGAATGGTGAAGCGGTACGTTCCTGTCTTATGCTGGCGGTACAGACCGATGGTATGGAGATCACCACGATTGAAGGGGTGGCTGGCGATCGGGATCAAATGCATCCAATTCAACAGGCGTTCCAGCAGAAGCACGGCTTGCAGTGTGGTTTCTGCACTCCCGGCATCATCATGACGGTCTATGCCATGTTGCAGGAGCATCCTGATCCAACAGAGCAGGAGATTCGCCATGAACTCTCGGGGAATCTATGTCGTTGCACCGGCTACCAGAATATCGTGGAGTCTGTCAAACTTGCGGCAGAGCTCCTCCGCGAGCAGCATTTAGAGGTCAATTGATATGGCAACTCGTTGGTTTGGCGCCCCTGTACAGCGCAATGAGGATCCGCGCTTCCTGCGTGGACGTGGTACCTATGTCGATGATATTGATTTGCCGGAGACGCTGCAGGCGGCTGTTTTACGTAGCCCGTACGCACATGCACGCATTGTAGGAATCGATGCCAGCGCCGCTCGCAGCCTGCCGGGCGTACACCTGGTACTTACCGCTGCTGACCTGGGAGATGTTCTGGAACCATCCCCACTCCTTGTGCCACATCACGCCCTGACGCAGCCTCGCACGCAACTTCCCCTGGCTCTTGAAGAGGTGCGTTATGTTGGCGAAGCGGTCGCCTTTGTCGTGGCCGATAGTCGCTATATCGCTGAAGATGCTCTGGAACTGATTGACGTTGAGTACGAACCTCTTCCTGTCGTCCATAGTCTGGAGATCGCTTCGACGCCAGGCGCGCCATTGGTCCATGAAGATGTCCAGGGAAATGCCGCTGCCCACCTGGTGCAAGTGGTGGGAAATCCTGATGAGGTGATTGCCAGCGCTCCTCATGTCGTTCGTGAGACCTTGCAAATGGAACGTGGGGCAGCTATGCCGATGGAATGCCGGGGAATTGTTGCCCGTTGGGATCCCTACGAGGGAATGCTTACCTGCTGGATCTCAACACAGGGGCCAATTCCCATTCGCAACGGTTTGGCAGCGATTTTCCATCTGCCCGAACATAAAGTCCGGGTGATCGCGCCTGACGTAGGTGGTGGTTTTGGTACAAAGATCATGATGTTCTACCCGGAAGAGATACTGGCGCCCTTTGCTGCTATACAATTGGGCAGGCCTGTCAAGTGGATTGAAGATAGACGGGAAAACTTTATCTCTTCCAACCAGGAACGTGGTCAAATTCATGAGGTTGAATACGCCTTTGATGACCAGGGCGTGCTTCTCGCCGTTCGTGATCTATTTCTCCACGATACAGGGGCCTACACGCCTTATGGCATCATCGTACCCATCATCACCGCCTGCTCCTTGCCGGGTCCCTACCGCCTCAAGCACTACTATAGTGATTTTACGGTGTTGTATACCAACAAAGTGCCTGTAAGTCCCTATCGCGGCGCGGGCCGACCCCACGCTGTTTTCATCATGGAGCGCGTCATGGACTGCATTGCTCGCGAACTCGATATGGATCGCCTGGAGGTGCGCTCTCGAAACTTTATCCAGCCAGATGAATTTCCCTGGGATGTTGGCCTGGTTTACCAGGATGGAGGGCCGACGAAGTATGATAGTGGTAATTATCAGGCCGCACTTGATAAGCTCAAGCTAATGTTAGATTACGATAACTTCCCTGCAAAGCAAGCGGAGGCGCGCAAACAGGGTCGCTACCTGGGCATAGGTGTAGGATACTATGTCGAGGGCACGTCGATTGGGCCGTATGAGGGTGCGCGCGTGCGGGTAGAAACGGATGGCCGTGTCTTTGCTTCTACAGGGGTCACGACCCAGGGACAGGCACATTACACAACGTTTGCGCAGATTGTAGCAGATCAATTGGGCATTACTCCACAGGATGTGATGGTCACTACCGGCGACTCTCAATCCTTCTATTGGGGTGTCGGCACCTTTGCCAGTCGTGCAGCGACCGTGGCGGGTTCAGCCATGCACCTGGCAGCTATCAAGGTGCGAGAGAAGATCAAAAGTATTGCTGCCGATTTGTTTGAAGCTTCACCAGAGGATATTGAGCTTGCAGATGGCAAAGTATTTGTCACAGATGCGCCGCATCGCGCTTTAACGCTGGGTCAGGTGGCTATCAAAGCAAATCCACTGCGCTATACCTATGGTGAGAATGCCCGCAGGCTGGCGGCGATGGACCTTGCAGCGCCGCGCCCTGGACCTGCATTGCCGCCAGAACGTGGAGGCCCCGGGTTAGAAGCCGATGCATTTTATAGCCCTCCACATGGCAGTTTTGCCAGTGGTGTCCATGGAGCTATCATTGAAATCGATCCTACTACAGGTATGGTCTCGTTCGTCAAGTATGCAGCAGTCCACGATTGTGGCCGCTTAATCAATCCAATGGTGGTTGAAGGACAGGTCCATGGCGGTGTAGCCCAGGGTATCGGGGGAGCTTTCTTTGAGCGCTTAGCATTTGATGAAGAGGGACAGCTTATTAATGCCAGCTTCATGGATTACTTGATCCCTACGGCAGCCGAGATTCCAACCATCGCTGTTGAGCATATCGAGACGCCATCACCGCTGAATCCACTGGGTGTAAAGGGAGCAGGAGAGGCCGGCGTAATCCCCGTGCCCGCGCTCTTTGCCTCGGCTGTTGATGACGCTCTTTCGCCCTTTGGCCTGCGTGTCCATGAGATGCCGCTGCACCCATGCCTTTTATATAAATTGCTGCAAGAATCACGTTCGTAGTTGCACATATCTCCTTTGCAGGAACGCTGCCTCCTTGCTTCATGCAGGGCCTCATTACCAGACATAAGGGATGAGGCGATATTTGACCTGTGCCATATAGGCATCATAGCCCGGCAATTCCTTTTTTGGCGGCCAATTTATGCCTTGAGTGACATTTTCTCCTCCGCTTTGTGTAAGACACTACGCAGCGTGGCGGCCCATTCCTCCGGCATATCCATAAAAGAACCATGATGGCCGGGGAACGTCACCAGCTCACAGCCGAGCTGCTCCGCCAGCATTTGGGCCGCCTGGGCGTACCACGTCTTTCTCGAGAGAGCCCATGTTCCAACCGCCATGAACACCCTGACTTCGTTTTTCTTGATCCTCTCAACATCCGGCAGGTAGTTGGTGACGGGCAGCAGCTCCTGTTTCACCAGGAAATCGGTGGCATCCTTCGAGCTGATGTAGCGTTCGCTGCTCTGCTCCCTGTGGATGTTTACATTCCTGGTAGCCTTGATCAGCTGTCGGACCGGAAGCTCAACGCCAAGCATGAACCGGAGCGCGGCCAGTGACGAGCCAAAGCGGAATGCTGTCAAATAGACACTGGCAAAGAAACGTTGCCATTTCTTGCTCTGCGGATGTACACGCGGAATTGGCGGTTCATGAACCACTACTGCCCGCACCACCTGCGGCTGGGTCTTCGCCATGTCCAGCGCAATGACCGCGCCGCTACTGTTGCCAAACACAAAGGCGGAGTCCTCGTCGGCCGCGCGCAGCACGGCCACCGCGTCCCGACTCTGCTGGCTGATCTCGAAGTTCTGGGGGACGTTCATCGTGCTGCGGGCATTGGCGCGGCGGTCGTAGGTGATGACTTTGTATTCATCCGCGAGGATATCCGCAACGAATGAATACTGCCACCCATCACCGCCAGCAGGCGGGATCAGCAGCAGCGGCTGTCCTTGGCCGCGCACTTCGTAATACAGTTCATCACCTTCAGTCGTCACGCGGTACGATTGTATCATTACTTGCCTGGTTTTCATGTCGTTCACACTCGTTTCTGTTCAAAGGCTTACCAGGATTTTTGACAAGACCGAAGCCGTTTGTCGTTGAAATCGAACGTCATCGTTCGCATTGCCTCCTTTGCGCGAAAGCGTCTCAAGTCTGTCGGTTTCCCACTCCAAGATGGTCTCTTCACTGTGCCCTGTGGTGCGTGTCGGTCTGCTCTTCTTGTTTACAGCCTCTATACTTCCTTCTGAAGAGAGGTCGAGGCCAGCCACTGCGAGAGTCCTTTGCGCGCAGCCTGCTGCAAGCACCCCGCTGGCGCTCCCAGCACGCGTTCCAGGGCATCAGCAGCCGCAACGACGATCCGTTCGAGGAGGGGCAGGTCGCAGGGCTCGCGTTCCACCGAGAAGAGCAGCTCGACTGTGGCATACCCAACGTCTTCGAGCAGGGAGATGACCACTCTCGCCGCCTGATCAGGATAGGGAGCCGTGAAGACGCCTTCTTCGACCCCCTGGCGGATGATCTCCTCGAGAGGGGGCGTGAGTCGTTTGACTCTGGCGATGTAGAGTTTGTGGCGGACGATGGCATTCTCATCGGCATACCACACGCGCAGGTACTCGAGCACCAGGCGCTTGTGCGCGATTTTCTCGTGGTCGAGCGTGGCAAAGAAGCGCTGGAGTTTGTCGAGGGCGCCAAGCGCCGGATCATAGACGATGGGAAGCACGGACTGTTCGATCTGGTCCCCCATGCGTTCGACCAGCGCAAAGAGCAACGCCGGTTTGGAGTCAAAGTAGTGATAGAACGCCCCGGAGGAGATCTGCAGTTCGCCCAACAGATCGGCAAGCGCCATCTGCTCATAGCCTTTGGTCTCGACCGCTCTCTGGGCCGCGTCGAGAATGGCGTTGCGGCGAGCCTCGTAGGCTGTTTCGTTGACCGTGCGTACCATGGTTTCCCTCTTCTCATTCGTAAACAGAGTCTCGGTTTATGAATGCAAGTAGTATAGCTCATGAACGAGTTGTTGTCAATGGGAACACTTCACCGCTTCACCGCTTCACCGCGCGTCCGTATGTTATGGAGTTTCCCGGATCGTCATGGTATACTGTTTTTATAATCCTCTCATCTTTCGCTCCTGGTATTCATTTGACTAGAGAAAGGAGGAAGCTTACACACAGTACCCCATTGGTTTCCCATGCTCCATTCGTTTTGTCTGTCATTCTCATCATTATCAAGGAGGTCTGTATGGCAACTGTTGAGAAACAGGGATATTTTACGGGCTGGACCCCCAAAGCGGGAGGCATCATCGCGCCAGATGAGCGGCTGGGGACAATCCATTTTCCTTGGCCTGCAGCATGTGCTCGCCATGTTTGGAGCAACTGTTCTTGCTCCCATTATCATGGGTTTTAATCCCAACACCGCAATTTTCTTCTCTGGTATTGGCACACTGATCTTTTTCGTCATCGTAGGCGGCCGCGTGCCCAGCTACCTCGGCTCGAGCTTCTCGTTCATAGCAGTCGTCATAGCCGCCAGCGCCTACGCGGGTAAGGGCCCTAATGCCCATATTGATGTGGCATTGGGAGGCATCATCGCCGCCGGCGTCTTGTATGCCATTATTGGTCTCATCGTGATCTTTACCGGCTACAAGTGGATCGAGTACCTGATGCCGCCTGTTGTCACCGGCGCCGTCGTGGCGGTGATTGGTCTGAACCTGGCCCCTGTGGCCATCGCCGATGCCAGCGGCAGCCAGTTTGCTACATGGATGGCGCTGGTCACGGTGCTGGCTGTCGCACTAGTAGCAGTTTATGCTCCCGGCCAGTTGCGGCGCCTCCCCATTTTGCT
>WNFC01026447.1_pt1 | contig 11010 bp, 20 predicted proteins | sample 5400541 | NCBI WGS metagenome assembly WNFC01 (sample SAMN13153342, study PRJNA577476) | soil metagenome | isolation source: 120 cm saprolite under Douglas fir tree site 2 hole 2 replicate 1 | place: USA:California | collected 2015-04-18
CCCAAATGGAGGCCCATATTGGCCAGCACTTCCTTGATCTCGTTCAGCGACTTGCGGCCGAAATTGGGGGTGCGCAGCATCTCGGCCTCGGTCTTTTGCACGAGGTCGCCGATATAGACGATGTTGTCGTTCTTCAAGCAGTTGGCCGAGCGCACCGAAAGCTCGAGCTCGTCCACCTTTTTCAGCAGCGCCGGGTTGAACGGCAGTTCCTGCATCGCCGGCGCCTCGACCTCGCGGCGCGGCTCCTCGAAATTGACGAAGATGTTGAGCTGGTCCTGCAGAATGCGCGCGGCGAAGGCGAGCGCGTCTTCCGGCGTGATCGAGCCGTTGGTCTCGATCGTCATCGTCAGCTTGTCGTAGTCGAGAATTTGCCCCTCGCGGGTGTTCTCGACGCGGTAGCTCACCTTGCGCACCGGCGAGAACAGGCTGTCGACCGGGATCAGCCCGATCGGCGAATCCTCCGAGCGGTTGCGATCGGCGGGCACGTAACCCTTGCCGGTCGTGACCGTGAACTCCATGCGGATCTCGGCGCCCTCGTCGAGGGTGCACAGGCCGAGTTCGGGGTTGAGAATTTGCACGTCGCCGACGGTCTGGATATCGCCCGCCGTCACCTGCCCCGGGCCCTGCTTCTTCAACACCATGCGCTTGGGGCCTTCGCCCTGCATCTTGAGCGCGATGTCCTTGATGTTGAGCACGATGTCGGTGACGTCCTCGCGCACGCCCGGGATCGAGGAAAACTCGTGCAGGACGCCGTCGATATGCACCGAGGTCACCGCCGCCCCTTGCAGCGAGGACAGCAAAATGCGCCGCAGCGCATTGCCGAGCGTGAGGCCGAAGCCGCGCTCCAAGGGCTCGGCGACCACGATCGCGACGCGTTTGGGATCGCCGCCCACGGCGACCGCGAGCTTCTCGGGCCGGATCAGTTCCTGCCAATTTTTCGGATTCACCAGCGTGTTCATCAGTCATCCTTCGCGTTCCGGCGCGGCTTTATTCCCGCGCCCCCGCCCGAGATGGCGGGAAAATGAATCTCCGGCCAAAGAGGCCGTACTCGAAACCTCAGACGCGCCGGCGTTTGCGCGGCCTGCAACCATTGTGCGGTATCGGCGTCACGTCGCGGATCGACGTGATGGTGAAGCCCGCCGCCTGCAGCGCGCGCAGCGCCGATTCGCGGCCCGATCCCGGGCCGGCCACGTCGACCTCGAGCGTGCGCATGCCGTGTTCCTGCGCCTTGCGCGCGGCGTCCTCGGCGGCGACCTGCGCCGCGTAGGGCGTCGACTTGCGCGAGCCCTTGAAGCCGAGCGAGCCCGCCGACGACCAGGCGATGGTGTTGCCCTGCGCGTCGGTGATGGTGATCGTGGTGTTGTTGAAGCTCGCGTTCACATGCGCGACGCCGGAGACGATGTTCTTGCGCTCGCGGCGGCGAACACGGCCTTCGCGCGGAGTGGTTGCTGCGGGTGCTTCTTTGCTCATGACTGATCCTTTGCGAGCCGCCGGGCGCTTAGCCCTTCGGCGCCGCCCTCTTGCCGGCGATCGCGCGTCCCTTGCCCTTGCGCGTGCGCGCGTTGGTGTGAGTGCGCTGGCCGCGCACCGGCAGGTTCTTGCGGTGACGGAGCCCGCGATAGCAGCCGAGATCCTGCAGCCGCTTGATGTTGAGTTGCACCTCGCGGCGGAGGTCGCCCTCGACCTGATATTCGCGGTCGATCATCTCGCGGATTTGCGAGACTTCCTGGTCGGTGAGCTGGTTCACGCGCCGCTCGGTCGGGATCTTCAGCACGGCCATGATGTCCTTGGCGCGCTTCTGGCCGATGCCGTGGATGTATTGCAATCCCACCTCGACCCGCTTTCCGGTCGGAAGGTTCACGCCTGCGATTCGAGCCACGTCAGATCTCCGATTGCGGCCCGCAGGCCGCCGTTTTCGCCGTATCCCGCCCGCGAAGCGGGTATTGCGATGCGCAAAAGCGACGCCCGGCCCCCCGGGAGAGGTCCGGCATCGTCAAATAACCGACTGAATGGGAGCTATTTAGGAAACCGGGCGCCATCCGTCAACCTCCCACCGGAACGCGCTCTTGCAGCGCCCGTTCGATGTCCGTTTCGACCTCGTCGACCGCCCGCATGCCGTTCACCGCCACCAGCGAGCCCTTTCGCCGGTAATAATCCGACAGGGGGGCGGTTTGTTTCCGGTAATGGGCGATCCGTTGCTTGAGCACGGCCGGATCGTCGTCGGCGCGCGCCGTCTGGCCCTTGGCCCTTGTCTGGGCGATCCGCTTCTCGATGCGGTCGATCAGCATGCCCTCGTCCACTTTCAGCTCGATGACCGCGTCGAGCTTGAGCCCGCGCTCCGCCAACAGACGGTCGAGCGCTTCCGCCTGCTTCACCGTGCGCGGGAAGCCGTCGAGGATGAAGCCGTTCTTCGCCTCGGGCGCGTCGATGCGCTCGGCGATCAGCGCGACCACGAGATCGTCCGGAACGAGTTCGCCGCGCGCCATGATGTCCTTGACCTTGAGCCCGAGCGGGCTGCCGGCGGCGACGGCGACACGCAGGAGATCGCCGGTCGACATCGGCACGATGTTGTAACGGGCGACGAGACGCTCGGCCTGCGTGCCCTTGCCCGCGCCGGGAGGCCCCAGGAGCACAAGCCTCATCGACGGCTTCCCCTGAGCTTCGCCTTGCGGATCAATCCTTCGTATTGGTGCGCCAGGAGATAACCCTGCACCTGCGCGACCGTGTCCATCGTCACGCTGACGACGATCAACAGCGAGGTGCCGCCGAAATAGAACGGCACCGCCGCATAGGAAACCAGAAGCTCCGGCAACAAGCAGACCAGCGCGAGATAACCGGCGCCGATCACGGTGATGCGCGTGAGCACGTAGTCGATGTATTCCGCCGTGCGCTCGCCCGGCCGGATGCCCGGAATGAACCCGCCGTGCTTTTTCAGATTGTCGGCGGTCTCCACCGGATTGAACACGATCGCCGTATAGAAGAACGCGAAGAAGACAATGAGCCCGACGTACAAAAGCATGAACAGCGGACGGCCGTGGCCGAGCAACGTCGTGAAATAGGTGATCCATTCGGGTCCGCTGCTCTGGCTGAAATTCGCGACCGTGGTCGGCACCAGGAGGAGCGAGGAGGCGAAGATCGGCGGGATCACGCCCGAGGTGTTGAGCTTGAGCGGCAGATGCGAGCTTTGCCCTTCGAACATCTGATTGCCGACTTGCCGCTTGGGATACTGGATCAAGAGCCGCCGCTGCGCGCGCTCCATGAACACGATGAAGGCGATCACGCCGGTCGCGACGACGAGGATGGTGAGAATGAGCCCGGTCGAGAGCGCGCCCTGCCGGCCCAACTCCAGCGTGCCCGCGACCGCCGACGGAATCCCCGCCACGATGCCCGCCATGATGATCAGCGAAATGCCGTTGCCGATGCCGCGCGAGGTGATCTGCTCGCCGAGCCACATCAGGAAGATGGTGCCGCCGGTGAGCGTGATCACGGTCGAGATGCGGAAGAACCAGCCGGGATCGATGACGATGTTGCCGGAGCCTTCGAGCCCGATCGCGATGCCGTAAGCCTGGAAGGCCGCCAACACCGCGGTGAGGTAGCGGGTGTACTGATTGATGATCTTGCGGCCCGCTTCGCCTTCCTTCTTCAATTGCTCGAGCGTCGGCGAAACGCTCGTCAACAGCTGCAGGATGATCGAGGCCGAGATGTACGGCATGATGTTGAGCGCGAAGATCGCCATGCGCTCGACCGCGCCGCCGGAGAACATGTTGAACAGCCCGAGAATGCCCTGGCTCGCGTTCTTGAAGGCATCGGCGAAGGCGTCGGGATTGATGCCGGGCATCGGAATGAAGGTGCCGATGCGATAGACGATGAGCGCGCCGAGCGTGAACCAGATGCGCCTCTTCAGATCCTCGGCTTTCGCCAAGGCGCCGAAATTGAGGTTAGCCGCGAGTTGTTCCGCTGCCGAGACCATGTCCGCTCCGCTACCGCCCTGCCCCTATATGGGGATCAGTTCTGCGCTTCGCCGCCCGCCGGTTTCGCGGCCGCGGCTTCCTTCGCTTCCTTCGGCTTCGATTCTTTCTTCGCCTGCTGGGGCTTGGCCTCCTTGGGCGCGCGCTCCGGCTTCGGCGGCGCCAGCCGTTTGACCGAGCCGCCGAGTTTTTCGACCGCCGCCGCCGCCGATTTCGAAGCGCCATGCACCTCGAAGGCGACCTTGGCCTTGAGTTCGCCGCCGCCGAGCAACCGCACGCCGTCGAGCGCGCGGTTCAAGACGCCGGCCGCGACCAGCGTCTCGGCCGTCACCGGCTTTCCCGCGTCGAGCCTGCCCTTGTCGATCGCGGTCTGCACGCGGCCGAGATTCACTTCGTTCAAGTCAAGCGCGAAGATATTGGCGAAACCGCGCTTCGGCAGCCGGCGATGGATCGGCATCTGTCCGCCTTCGAAGCCCTTGATGCGCACGCCCGTGCGCGACTTCTGGCCCTTGACGCCGCGGCCGCCGGTCTTGCCCTTGCCCGAGCCGATGCCGCGGCCGACGCGCTTTCCGAAGCTGCGCGCGCCGGGACGGTCCGCGATCTGGTTGAGTTTCATGGGACCCTCGCTACTCACTTGCCCTCCACCACCCGCACGAGGTGCTTCACTTTGGCGATCATGCCGCGCACCTGCGCGTTATCGGGAAGAATGCTCTTGCGGCCGAGCTTGTTGAGCCCGAGCCCGATCAAGGTCTTCTCCTGGACCGGCGGACGGCGGATCGGGCTCGAAGTCTGTTCGACGGTGACGGTCTTTCCGCTTTTGTTCATGGTTTTGTTCCTCAGTCCGTCGCTTCGGCGTCGACCTTGCCGCGCCGCGATTGCAGCACCGACACCTTGAGGCCGCGGCGCGCCGCGACCGAACGCGGGCTGTCCTGCAGGCTCAACGCGTCGAAAGTCGCGCGCACCATGTTGTAGGGGTTCGACGAGCCGAGCGACTTCGCCACCACGTCCTGCACGCCGAGCGTCTCGAACACGGCGCGCATCGGCCCGCCGGCGATGATGCCGGTGCCGGCCGGTGCGGCGCGCAGCTTCACGCGGCCCGCGCCGTGATGGCCTTCGACGTCGTGATGCAGCGTGCGGCCCTCGCGCAACGGCACGCGCACCATCGAGCGCTTGGCGGCATCGGTCGCCTTGCGGATCGCTTCCGGAACCTCGCGCGCCTTGCCGTGGCCGAAGCCGACGCGGCCCTTCTGGTCGCCGACGACGACGAGCGCGGCAAAGCCGAAGCGGCGCCCGCCCTTCACCACCTTGGCGACGCGGTTGATGTGGACGAGCTTGTCGACGATGCCGCCGCTGTCGCGCTCCTCGCGCTCGCGATCGCGCCGCCGCCCGCGCGGCCGGTCCGATCCGGGTCCTGATCTCTCGCCTTGTGCCATCCGCTCCGTCCTTCCTAGAATTTCAATCCGCCTTCGCGCGCGGCGTCGGCGAGCGCCTTGATGCGCCCGTGATAGAGGTAGGCGCCGCGGTCGAACTGCACTTCCTTCACGCCCTTGGCGGTCGCACGCTCGGCGACGCGCTTGCCGACGGCCTTCGCCGCCTCGACATTGGCGCCCGTCCTGCCGCGCACGTCCTTTTCCATGCTCGACGCCGCGGCGACCGTGACGCCCTTGGCGTCGTCGATCACCTGCGCGTAGATGTGCTTCGAGGAGCGAAACACCGAGAGCCGCGGCCGGCCATAGGCCACGCGTTTCAGCGTGTGGCGCACCCGCGCCGTTCTACGTGCAGTACGATCAGGCATGGCTCGTCCTCGTTACTTCTTCTTGCCTTCCTTGCGGAAGATGTATTCGCCCGCGTACTTGACGCCCTTGCCCTTATAGGGCTCGGGCGGGCGGTACTCGCGGATTTCCGCCGCCACCTGCCCGACCTTTTGCTTGTCGGTGCCGCTGACGACGATTTCGGTCGGCTTCGGCGTCACCACGGTGATCCCGTCGGGAATCGGATAGACGACGTCGTGCGAATAACCGAGCGCGAGCTGCAAGTTCTTGCCCTGCGCCTGCGCGCGATAGCCGACGCCGGTGATCTCGAGCTTTTTCTCGTAGCCCTTGGTTACGCCGGTCACCAGGTTCGCGATCATCGCGCGCGACATGCCCCAGATCGCGCGGTGGCGTTTGCTGTCGCCGCGCCGCTCGACGGTGATCGCACCGTTGTCGAGCTTGGCGCCGACCTCCTCGGTCAGCACGAACGAAAGTTCGCCCTTCGGGCCCTTCATCTTCACGCGCTGGCCCTCCACCGCGGCGGTGACGCCGGAAGGGATCGCGACGGGCCTTTTGCCGATCTTCGACATGAATTCGCTCCCCGATCCCTCAGAACACCGTGCAGAGAATTTCGCCGCCGACGTTCTGCTCGCGCGCGTCGTGGTCAGCCATCACGCCTTTCGGCGTCGACAGGATCGCGACGCCGAGACCGTTGTTGATGCGCGGCAGGTTTCGCACCGACGCATAGACGCGCCGTCCCGGCTTCGACACCCGCGATCGCCGCGTTGCGGATGCGGGAGATCATATCGCCGATCGGATCGTTCATCGTCATGATCGATCCTCCTTACCAGCTCGACTTCACGAGGCCGGGAATCTGGCCCGACGAGCCGAGTTCGCGCAGCGCGATGCGCGACAGCCTCATCTTGCCGTAATAGCCGCGCGGCCGGCCGGTCATTTCGCAACGGTTGCGAATACGCTCCTTGGCGGAGTTGCGCGGCACTTGCGCGAGCTTCAAGACCGCCGCGAAGCGCTCCTCGATCGGCAATTTCCTGTTCTTCACGATCGCACGCAGACGCTGGCGCTTGCCCGCGTATTTCTTCGCGAGCCGCCGCCGCATCTCGTTCTTCTCGATCATGCTCTTCTTCGCCATTTCCTGCTCCTTCTGCTCCGCGTTTGAAGCGCTTGCCTCACTGCCGGAAGGGAAAGTTGAAAGCGACGAGAAGCGCGCGCGCCTCGTCGTCGGTTTTCGCGGTCGTGCAGACCGTGATGTCCATGCCCCAGATTTCGGCCGCCTTGTCGAAGTCGATCTCGGGGAAAATAATGTGTTCCTTGAGGCCGAAGGTGAAATTGCCGCGGCCGTCGAAGCTCTTCGGATTGAGCCCGCGGAAATCGCGCACGCGCGGCAGCGCGATGTTCACCAGCCGGTCGATGAAATCGTACATGCGCGGACCGCGCAGCGTGACCTTGGCGCCGATGCCGATGTTCTCGCGCAGCTTGAAGTTGGCGATCGCCTTGCGCGCCATCGTCACCACCGCCTTTTGGCCGGCGATCAAGGCGAGGTCGCTCGCAGCCGAGGTCACTTTCTTTTGGTCGGAAGCGCCCTCGCCGAGCCCCATGTTGAGCACGACCTTTTCGATCGCGGGAATCGCGTACGGATTCGAATAGCCGAATGTCTCCGCGAGCTTGGGGCGGATGACCTTCTCGTATTCGGTCTTCAGGCGCGGAACGTAATTGTCAGCCATTGATCTGCTCCCCCGAACGCCTGGCGACCCGGATCTTGGTGCCGTCGTTCAGGATTTTGAATCCGACGCGCGTTGCCTTGCCGCCCTTGGGGTCGGCGAGCGCGATGTTCGAAATGTGGATGCTCGCTTCCTTCGAGATGATGCCGCCTTCCTGCTTCGCGGTCTGGCGCTGATGGCGGCGCACCATATGGACGCCGCGCACGACCGCGCGCTGCGCGGCCCGATGAATCTCGATGACCTCGCCGGTGCGGCCCTTGTCGCGGCCGGCGATCACCACCACCTTGTCGCCCTTCCTGATCTTCGCGGCCATCACAGCACCTCCGGCGCGAGCGAAATGATCTTCATGTGGTTTTTCGCGCGCAATTCGCGCGGAACCGGGCCGAAGATGCGGGTGCCGACGGGCTCCATCTGGTTGGTGATGAGCACCGCCGCGTTGCGGTCGAAGCGGATCACCGAGCCGTCGGGGCGGCGGATGTCCTTGGCGATTCTGACGATCACCGCCTTCATCACCTCGCCCTTCTTCACGCGGCCGCGCGGGATCGCTTCCTTCACCGAGACGACGATCACGTCGCCGATCGTGGCGTATTTCCGCTTCGAGCCGCCGAGCACCTTGATGCACATGACACGGCGCGCGCCGGAATTATCGGCGACGTCGAGATTGCTCTGCATCTGGATCATGGCATCGACCTTGTTCTTGGCCCGGCCCGAAAGAACCGGCGCGGGCTTAAATCCGAATTCCGCTTCAGCTCGCCTTCTTCTTTTTGGCGGGCTCGTTCTTCTCTTCTTCCGGCGCACCGGCATGCGCGCCAAGCACGATCCAGCGCTTGGTCTTCGAGATCGGCTTGTGCTCTTCGATCTTCACCAGATCGCCGACCTTGCAGGCGTTACCCTCGTCATGCGCGTGATATTTTTTCGTCCGCCGCACGGTCTTGCGCAGCAGCGGGTGGGTGAAACGGCGCTCGACCAGCACCGTCACCGTCTTGTTCTGCTTGTCGCTCACCACGACGCCTTCCAGCACGCGCTTCGGCATGACCTGACCTCACTTACCCTTCTTTTTCGCCTTGGCGGCGGGCTTCGCGGCCGCCTTTTCCGCCTTCGGCTTCTTTTCTTTCGCGGGCTTCTCCGTCGAAGGCTTGGCGGCGATCGTCTTTCCCGCCCTGCGCTCGGTGGCGATGGTCAGGAGCTTCGCGATATCGCGGCGCACCGCGCGCACGCGCGAGGTGCTCTCCAACTGCCCGGTCGCCCGCTGAAAGCGCAGGTTGAACTGCTCCTTCTTGAGCTCGAGGATCTTGTCCTCGACCTCGTCCGGTGACATCGCGCGTACATCGCCGATTTTCATCGTTCCACCCTCAGCCGATGCGCGCGACGAAGCGCGTCCTGATCGGCAGTTTCGCGGCCGCGAGCCGCATCGCCTCGCGCGCGGTTTCCTCGTCGACGCCGTCGACCTCGAACATGATGCGCCCGGGCTTGACCCGCGCCGCCCACCACTCCGGCTGACCCTTGCCCTTGCCCATGCGGACTTCGGTCGGCTTCTTCGAAATCGGCACGTCCGGGAATATGAGAATCCACACCCGTCCCGCGCGCTTCATGTGATGGGTGATGGCGCGGCGCGCGGCCTCGATCTGGCGCGCGGTGAGGCGCTCGGGCTCAAGCGCCTTCAGGCCGTACTCGCCGAAAGAAAGCGTGGTGCCGCCCTTCGCGGTGCCGTGGATGCGGCCCTTGAACTGCTTGCGGAACTTGCTGCGTGCGGGTTGCAACATGATTCTAGACTTTCATCCCTATGCCGCGTCGCGCGGGCGGTGACGGCCGCCGCTCTCGCCCTCGGCGAGCCGCTTGTCTTGCGCCATCGGGTCGTGTTCGAGGATCTCGCCCTTGAAGATCCACACCTTCACCCCGCAGGTGCCGTAGGTCGTAAACGCCGTCGCGGTGCCGTAATCGACGTCGGCGCGCAACGTGTGCAAGGGCACGCGGCCCTCGCGATACCACTCCATGCGGGCGATCTCGTTGCCGCCGAGCCGGCCGCCGCAATTGATGCGGATGCCCTCGGCGCCGAGCCGCATCGCCGACTGCACCGCGCGCTTCATCGCGCGGCGAAAGGCGACGCGGCGCTCGAGCTGTTGCGCGATCGATTCCGCGACGAGCTTGGCGTCGACCTCGGGCTTGCGGATCTCGACGATGTTGATGATGACTTCCGAGCTCGTCATCTTCGCCACCTGCTTGCGCAGCTTGTCGATATCGGCGCCCTTCTTGCCGATGACGACGCCCGGCCGCGCCGAGTGAATCGTGACGCGGCACTTCTTGTGCGGCCGCTCGATGATGATCTTCGCCACCGCCGCCTGCTTGAGCTGGGTCATCAGGAAGCGGCGGATCTTGATGTCCTCGTGCAGGAGCCGGCCGTACTCGCCCTTGCCCGCGAACCAGCGCGAGTCCCAGGTGCGGTTGATGCCGAGCCGCAAGCCGATCGGATTGACCTTCTGACCCATCAGGCTTTCCCTTCCTGCTCACGTACGATGACGGTGAGGTTCGAAAACGTTCTGAAAATGCGCCCCGAACGGCCGCGTCCGCGCGGCGTCCAGCGTTTGATGACGAACGCCTTGCCGACATGCGCCTCCGCGACGACGAGATCGTCGACGTCGAGGTCGTGATTGTTCTCGGCGTTGGCGATCGCGGACTCGAGGCACTTCTTCACGTCGAGTGCGATGCGCTTCTTTGAGAACCGCAGGTCGGCGAGCGCGGTCGCGACCTTCTTGCCGCGGATCAGGCCCGCGACGAGGCCGAGCTTCTGCGGCGACACGCGCAGCATGCGCGAGATCGCTTTCGCCTCGTTGTCCTTGAGCACGCGTGCTCGTGCGGTCTTGCCCATATTGAACCTCTAGCTCGCCTTGCCCGGAGCGGCAGGCGCGGGGGCGGCCGCGGCGGGGACGGCGGCACCGGGCGCCGCTTTCGGAGCGCGCGCATCACCCTCTTTCTTCGCCGTGCGGTCGCCGACCGCCGAATGGCTCTGGAAAATCCGGGTCGGCGAGAACTCGCCGAATTTGTGGCCGACCATGTCCTCGGTGACGTAAACCGGGATGTGCTTACGGCCGTTGTAGACGCCGAAGGTGAGCCCGACGAACTGCGGCAGGATCGTCGAGCGGCGGCTCCAGATCTTGATCACTTCCGAGCGGCCCGACGAACGCGCGGCATCGGCTTTCTTCAGGAGATAGCCGTCGACGAACGGGCCTTTCCATATCGAGCGGGGCATCAGTGACTCCTCAAACCTTCTGCTTCTTCGCGTGCCGGCTCGACACGATGAATTTGCTGGTGCGCTTGTTCTTGCGCGTCTTCTTGCCCTTGGTCGGGAAGCCCCAGGGCGAAACCGGATGGCGGCCGCCCGAGGTGCGGCCTTCGCCGCCGCCATGCGGATGGTCGACCGGATTCATCGACACGCCGCGATTGTGCGGCTTCCAGCCCTTCCAGCGGTTGCGGCCGGCCTTGCCGAGCGAGATGTTCGTGTGATCGGGGTTCGACACCGCGCCGACGGTGGCGAAGCAGCGCCCGTGCACGAGC
>WNFC01009046.1_pt1 | contig 11008 bp, 8 predicted proteins | sample 5400541 | NCBI WGS metagenome assembly WNFC01 (sample SAMN13153342, study PRJNA577476) | soil metagenome | isolation source: 120 cm saprolite under Douglas fir tree site 2 hole 2 replicate 1 | place: USA:California | collected 2015-04-18
TGGCAGCGCGAGAGGAGCGCGGGGAGAGCGGCGATTGCTGTTTTGCCAACCAAACTAATCGAGGGGCCTCTTATTCCGGCGGCAATCGTGTCGGAAACTTTCTGCTCGGCTGCTGTTCCAAAGAGAATTACATCCGCGTCCGTGTGGAGGCGGAAACGGTTCACAAAATCAGCGAAGCGATCCGGCGGCCAGCACTTCGCGGAACCGTAAGAGGCCCCGGCACCAATGGCAATCCGCGCTGCATTAGGGCGAGCGCCCGCAGATGACAAAGTTTTTTCCGCTTGGCGGCGACGTTCTTCGGAAACGTCGAGCGTTATGAAGGATTCACCCGGCAACGAGTTGATCCAGCCGGCGCGGCGCAAAAGCTCGAGATAATAAAACTGTTCATGCGCCGGAATTTCACCGAGCTTTGGAACGGGAATCTTCTTAGTCAGCAACAGGCTGCGCCCATCGCGCGCGTACCCGACGCGTTCGGGAATACCGGCTCGCCAAGCAATCCATGCGGCATCAAAGGCGTTCTGAAGCAGCAAAGCGACTTCAAAGTTCTGCACTCGTAGATCTTGTGCTAGGCGCTCGCGGCCGCTTATGCCTGCGTGTACCCCTTTGGGATCGTAAGAAATCAGTTCGTCGCAGATGCTCTGGCCGCGATAAGTGTCCGCAACATAGGGACGAGCAAGAATTGAAATCTTGGCGTCCGGAAAGCGCCCACGAATCGCCCGCAGCGCGGGTAGCGCCATGATGGCGTCGCCTAGCCAATTTGTGGCACGGATTAATATTTTCACGCTGCCGCTCCCTGACGAGCCGCAAGCTTACGGCCGATCGCGGCGAGCAGTTCACTCTCGGCAGTAAAAACTAAATCGATGACTGCGATCCAGATCGGTAAGCGAAGATTAGTAGAGAGCAGATTCTCTGCGTCCTTTTCCGTGGTAACTAAGCCCACAGCGCCGCAAGCTTCGGAACGCAACTGGAGCTGCTCCAACTCCCGCGACGAATATTTGTGGTGATCGGAGAAGGATTTTTTCTCCGCGATGGGCACATGCCAGCGGCTCAGATCGTCAAAGAAGGCGCCAGGGTTGCCAATGCCGCAGAAGGCAAGGAAAGGCCCGGAGCCGATTTCACTAAGGTATTTCTGGTCCGGGTCGGATCCAAACCGTCGAAAGCCAAGCAGTCTCGTCTGCGCATAAAAGATGGAGAAGGTGTGAGCATCGCCAGCTTCAATAGCGGGTCTCTCAAATTTTCGCGACACCACCAAGATATCAGCCCGGCGGCAGGCAGCAAGGGGCTCGCGCAGCGAGCCAGCCGGGAGCAGCCACTCGTTCTTTAGTTTGCATGAACCGTCCAGCATCACAATCTCCAAATCCCGAGCGAGTTGCAGATGTTGGAAGCCGTCGTCCAGCAGGAAAACATCGACTACGTTTTCGGATAGCAGCCGACTTCCCGACGCAAATCGATCAGGACCGACACCGAATAGGACCTTGCCATCAAGTCTGTGCCTTAACAGCTCAATTTCGTCGCTCCTGCCCTGAGAGCCATGGTAACCGCGACTGAGAATAGCGACTCTCTTCCCCTCAGTTAAGAATTTTTCGGCGAGCCACAAGACCATAGGAGTCTTGCCGGTTCCGCCGACAGTCAAATTCCCCACGCTGATTACCGTTGCATTTAGCCGCTTAGGCTTAAGCCATCCGTGGGCGTAAAGGCGATAGCGGCAGCGAACATAGATTCCGTATACCTGAGAAAGCGGCCAGAGCAAAATGCGAAGGAGCGGCGGCAGGTTCATCGGGCTGAGCTGCCTAGATATTTGGAGATTTCGGCGAGGGCGCGCTCGGTGGCGCCGCGGCTGCTATCCACTAAATGTTTCGCGTTCTCGCCCATTTTGTGGCGGCGCTCCGGATTGCGCAGCAGTTCGATCCAGGCTACACCCGCGTCTTCGGGACTCTCCACCTGGATGGCCGCATCGGCGGTAACGAAGCGCGCGGCAATCTCCGCAAAATTCTCCATGGACGGCCCGAATACCGGGATTTTACCGAACGCCGCGGGTTCGAGAATATTGTGCCCGCCGGAGGGCACGAGAGAGCCTCCAACGAAGGCGCCGTCAGCTAAGCGGTAGAGCGACGCGAGTTCCCCGATGGTATCGAGAAGAATCACGGTAACATCGCCGGGTATCGAACCACTGTTGCCGGCTCCCGTTCCTTGCGCGTGGCCGGATAATGCAAGCTGGGAACGGCGAATAAATTTGCGGCGCGATTCGTAAATGAACTCCGCGGCAGCTTCAAAGCGCTCCGGCTTGCGCGGGGCCAGAACCAAAAGGGCCTTGGGGTGCTCGCCCTGCAGGACGCCGAAGGCAATTAACGCGAGCGGCTCTTCCGTGGCCACCACGCTACCGGCCACTACGATCGGCGAACGGCCTTGCCGGCGAGCTTCCGCTTCGAGCCAGCTTGAAAGAAGCGTGGCGGCGGGAAGCTCCATGTCGTACTTGAGATTGCCGCTTACCGAGACGCGCTCGGCGGGTGCGCCAAGAGCGCGAATACGCTCCGCGTCCTTCTCGCTTTGCATCAGGAACGCGCTCGCATTTCCCAGGGCGGCGCGCAGAAACGGACGAAGGAAAAAACCGAATTTGGCGAGGTACCGCTGGTATCGCGCAAAGGAGCGGTCCGAGATTCTGCCGCCAACAAAGAGCACAGGAATATTCTGCCGGCGCGCCTCGCGCAGAAAGTTGGGCCAGATTTCGGTTTCCAACACAACGACCAGCGACGGCCGCACCGCGCGCAGCACGCGCCGCACGCAAAAGCTCCAGTCGAGCGGGAAGTAGAAAATTGCGTCGGCAAATGGCATTCGTTCGCGAGCCAATGATTGTCCGGTGATTGTTGTGGTAGAAACCACAAGCGGGCGGCCAGGATACGCTTCCTTCAAGCGCTTCGCGAGGGCGATGCTGGAAAGAAGCTCACCGACGGATACTGCATGAATCCAGATTGCGCCAGGGCGATGCGCCGGCAACTTGTCGAGCGAGGCAGTGGATAAGCCTAACCGCTCGCGCAAGTTGGCGACGTACTTTCCCTCCCGCAGGCCCCTGACCAGCCAATACGGCAAGAGCATCAGGGCTGCGGCCCCCGTCAGAAAGCTATAAATGAAATACACTAAGCGTGGCTCCGGTCCCTTATCGCTGCCGCCGCGCAACTCATGCGAGGCGCAGGGCAACCCTGCACGTCCCCCAGGAATCGAAGGCGTCGAGATGAGAAAAGTCTATTATAACCTCGTGCCAAGGGCTGCTCTCAGAATTCCATTGGCCGCGATTGGTTTGCTCGGCTCATTTGGGGGCGCGCAGCAGCCCCCGTTGCGAACCGCTTCGCTGGAATCGCACGAAGGCTTGACTATCTCCGCCACACCGTGGACCGATGCCGCCAAGTACAAAGAGAAGTTTCCGAAAAAGTCGCCATACGCCGCGGGAATTCTTGCCGTGCAAGTCTCGTTTCGCAACGATTCCGACGACAGCATGAAGGTCAACTTGTCGCGCATTCGCCTGACCGTGCATCTGGATGCCGAGAATACGCAGGAGCTTCCTTCCCTTAGCTCGGAAGAATTGGTGCAGGCAGTCCTGAAACCGGGAGGCAAGGACCCGAGCGCTACTCGCAAGAAGCTGCCTGTTCCGGTTCCGCTTCCCAAGGGTAACAAGGACAAGAACGCGGGTGAACTACAGCGGCAAGCCCAGGATGCCGGTGTCCCAACAGGAGTCATCGCCCCGCACAGTACAGTGCAAGGGCTGCTGTACTTCGACCTGCAAAGCCAGTTTGATTTGCTGGATACGGCTCACCTCTACGTGCCCGAACTGGTGCTGATGCGCGGAAACCGAGCACTGACATATTTCGATATCGATCTCGGGCAGCACTGAGGCCTGCAAAAAAGGGAACTTAGCGGAAGTTTGTGCCCGCTGGAGACTGGACTTATCTAAGGCGGTTTGCACTGGCCAGTTTGCGCGCCTCGCTTCCCTCGGCTAACATGGCTGTGCAGGAAAATTTCCCACCTCGGGACCAATGCTAACTCTTCTTAACGAACTGAATCCGGAACAGCGCGCAGCGGCGGAAACAACGGAAGGACCGGTGCTGATTCTGGCCGGCGCCGGAACGGGCAAGACGCGTGCTATCACGTTCCGGATGGCGCATCTTATCGCCAGCGGCGTGCCGGCCGAGGCCATTCTGGCGGTCACCTTCACAAATAAAGCCGCGGAGGAAATGCGCAACCGCGTTTCCGACTTGCTGCTACGCGCAGGGGTGCCGCCGGCGCAACCCTGGCTGTCCACCTTTCATTCGTTGTGCGCGCGCCTTCTTCGGCGAGAAGCTGCCAATGCCGGGCTGCCGCGCGATTTCGCCATTTACGATGACGATGACCAAATCGCGGCGGTGAAGCTCGCCATGATGAACCTGGAGATCGATGACGACACGCTGACGCCGCGAAATGTTTTGAGCCGCATCAGCTACGCGAAGAATCATGGCCAGAGCGCGGAAAAGATGCGCAGCGATGCCATTGACAAGGACGGCCGGCGCGTCGCTGACATCTATGCCGCCTACGAAAAGCTGCTGCGCCAAAGCAATGCTCTCGATTTCGACGATCTCCTGATTCGCACCGTCAAATTACTGCGCGAATCAACGCCGGTTCGCGAAAAGTGGCAATCGCGTTTCCAATACATTCACGTAGACGAGTACCAGGATACCAACCGCGTGCAGTACGAACTGCTGCGCTTACTTACCAGCCCAAAGCAAAATGTTTGCGTGGTCGGCGACGAAGACCAATCCATATACCGCTGGCGTGGTGCGGATGTTTCCATCCTGATGAGTTTTTCGCGGGACTTCCCTTCCGCTCGCGTCATCAAGCTCGAGCGCAACTATCGCTCGACCCAGCAAATCCTGGACGCCGCCGGCGCAGTGGTGGCCAACAATCCCGAACGACTGGGCAAGTCGCTGAGCGCGCACAATGGCTCCGGATCGAACTTGAAATATTTCGAGGGGCGAGACGCGCACGCGGAGGCGGAATTTGTGGCCGGCGAGCTCGAGCGAATTCTCAGTGAAGACTCCTCGCAGACCTGCGCGGTGGAATACCGCACCAACTTTCAATCGCGCGCATTTGAAGAGGTATTCCGCCGCCGGGGGCTCCGTTACAAGCTCGTGGGCGGTTTTAGCTTTTACAATCGAGCGGAAGTGAAGGACGCGCTGGCCTATGTTCGCCTGGCCATGCACCCGGAAGACGACGTCTCGCTGCTGCGCGTATTGAACGTCCCGCCGCGTGGCATCGGCAAGACCACGGTGGATGCGCTGCAAGCCACAGCGCGGGGCGACGATTCCAGTTTGTGGTCGGCGATCGAGAAATTCGTATCCGGAGCGGCGGCCGGCCGCGCGGTAGCGCCTCTTCGCGCGTTCCAGGAGCTCATCGCCAAGCTGCAAGAAGCGCTTGCGACAAGCGAGGCTCCGGATTTCCTGCGCGCCGTTCTCAGCGAAACCGGGTACATGGATATGTTGCGCGACCGCAATACGCCCGACGACGTCGCGCGGATCGAAAATCTCGAGGAACTTGTTCGCGCCGTCGCGGAAGGTATGGAAAACGGAGAATCGTTTACCGACTTTCTAGACGCCGCCGCCCTGGTCAGCGACGCGGATTCCTTTGAAGGCAAACCCGGCGTCACGTTGATCACGCTGCACAGCACCAAAGGCCTGGAATTCGACCACGTGTTCTTGACGGGAATGGAGGAAGGCATTTCCCCGCACAGCCGCGCGGTGAACGAAGAAAAGGGTATTGAGGAAGAACGCCGGCTGGTCTACGTCGGAATGACGCGCGCGCGCAAATCGCTTACCCTCACGCGCGCCGTGTATCGCCGCATCTTTGGCAGTGAGCATCAACTCCGCGCTTCCCTGCCGTCGCGGTTCCTTGCCGAAATTCCAAGCGAGCTGGTGGAGACGGTACGTGGCTCCATGGCGGAGATCGGGCAAACGCGGCGCTATGAGCCCGACCCGGAGTACTCGTATTCGCCCGAGGAATTCCTCCGCCGTGTGCGGGGTCAGTCTGTTCCGCCGTCCGCGCCGCGCCGGTCCGCCGGATCGAGCGCGTTTACCCGACCTGCCGCGAGACGCGGCGCCGACGCGAACCCCCTTCTGGGTCGGAAGGTTCGCCACCCGAATTTCGGCGTCGGCACGATCGTCGGCGTCGAGGGTGACGACGAAGACCGACGCCTTTCCGTCAGTTTCCCTGGACGCGGCACGAAGAAATTCGTCGAGCGCTACGCCCAACTGGAACAGATGTAGGCAGGCAACCAGTGTTGCGCCGCTGCGGCTCTCAATGTACATTGAGGCGCGCAATCCTATCTAGCGCGGCGTATCCGGCAGGCGGGCTTCTAGCTCGCACGGATGCGATCGGAGAGTACGAGTGGCAACACCCCTCTTCCGCTGCAAGGGCATCGACCAGCTGTTGTCGGATTCCGAGAACGCCGAGGTTCGATTAAAGAAGTCGTTGGGCTGGCTGAGCCTCACGTCTCTTGGAATCGGCGCGGTGATCGGTTCGGGAATTTTCACCATCGTTGGCACAGCGATCGCCGGTCAAAAGCTCCAAGTCAAATCCATTCTTAACGCGCCCCTGCTGGAATATTTGATTTACCACTCCGCTTCCTTCGGGCGTCCCGGGGCGGGACCATCGATCGCACTTTCCTTCGTCTTAGTGGCGATCGTGTGTGGTTTCGCATCGGTCTGCTACGCCGAACTAGCCGCGATGATTCCCATCGCGGGCAGCGCGTACACATACACATATGCCACCATGGGCGAGCTCGTCGCCTGGATCATTGGCTGGGACCTCATTCTCGAATACGCAGTCAGCAACATGGCCGTCAGCGTAGGCTTTTCCGCGCACATTGTTGGTTTACTGGATTGGTTCGGCATCCACCCGAGCCTGCGCTGGATTACCCCCGCCTATCTCCCGGGCGGCCTCTCTGATTTGCAAGGAAACATGCTTTATCCGCCAGGCTGGCACCTGGGCTTCAATTGGCCCGCCTTCGTCATCGTCATGTTGCTGACGGTGATCCTCGTCCGGGGAATCCGCGAGTCCGCCGAAACTAACAATGTGATGGTCCTGCTGAAAATCATCGCCATCCTCGTGTTCATTGGCTTCGCATCGCGTTTCATTCACCCCGCGAACTGGCATCCGTTCGCACCCAACGGGTGGCCGGGAATTCTGACCGGGGGCTCCATCGTTTTTTTCACGTATATCGGCTTCGATTCGGTCTCTACCGCCGCCGAGGAATGCAAGAATCCGCAGCGCGACGTGCCTATCGGCATCATCGCCACCTTGGTTGTCTGCACGATTCTTTATGTCGGCGTTGTCGTAGTTTTGACCGGACTCGTCCCGTGGCAGACACTGATGGACGATGCCGCACCGGTGGTCAATACGCTGAAGAAACTTCATTTCACCGGCGTTCGCCTCATCGTCTTAATTGGCGCGCTTATGGGCATGATTTCTTCGCTGCTCGTCTTCCAACTTGGCCAAGCGCGCGTATGGTTCGCCATGTCCCGCGACGGCTTGCTGCCCCGCATCTTTAGCCGCGTGCACCCGCGCTTCTGCACCCCGGATTTCTCCACGTGGATGGCCGGCTTTGTGGTCGGTATTCCCGCCGGCCTTCTCGACATCGGGACCCTCGCCGATCTTTCCAATATCGGCACGCTTTTTGCCTTCGCGCTTGTTGCCGCGGGAGTGCTGATCCTTCGCTATCGGGAACCCGACCGTCCGCGCGCCTTCCGCGCCCCCGGCGGCCCGCTAGCGCCCATCGTCACGATCGTTACCTGCTTGCTTCTGATGGCGGGCCTGCCTATCACGAACTGGATCCGATTCTTCGTATGGATGGCAATCGGACTCGTGATTTACTACAACTATGGACGGAGGCGCAGTACCCTGCGCGCCGCCAATCCGGCTTAGAGCATTTTGAAATGGGGCGCATGTTCCTCAATTCATTCCGAAAGTGCCTCAACGCTAGCCTCGCAATCACAATGAGCCTCGCGCTGCCAACCGGCGCCTGCGCTTGGGGTGGCAACGGCCAAAGGGTTGTCGTCAATCAAGCCATCGATACGCTGCCTGCCGACTTGCGCGCGTACTTTGAAAACAATCGTTCCTTCCTCGTGCAGCACGTTACCGATCCGCTGGACGCCGAAGCGAAAAATCCCACCGAGCGGCATAACCACTTCATCCGCCTGGACAAGTACGGGCGCTTCCCTTTTGAAGCTTTGCCCCGCAGCTACAAAGCTGCGGTAAACAAATATGGCAAGTCCAGAATCCAATCCACCGGCCTGCTTCCTTGGGAGATTGGCGTCTACAGCCAAAAGCTCACCGAGGCCATGAAGGTCGGCCATTGGGAAGAAGCCAGGCTCGATGCTGCCATGCTCGCCTTTTACGTCGCCGAAGCGCACGACCCGTTTAACTGCACCGACAATTTCGACGGTCACTTGACCAACCAAACCGGCATCAATGACCGATTTGGAACAAATCTTATCGACCGCTTCTCATCCTTTTTCCCGATGCGTCCGAATGATGCCGCTTTCATCAGTGATCCGACCGAGCACGGTTTTGACGCATGTCTGCACGCGCATAGTTGGCTCGAGGTCATCCAACTCGCGGATCGCAACGCTCGTTTGGAGAGCAAGTCCTACAATGATGAATACTTCGACCGCTTCTACAATCTGTCGGCGGGCACGCTGATTCGCCAGCTGTCTGATGCCGCCACCGATGTCGGCTCTTACTGGCTCACCGCCTGGACCAATGCGGGCAAGCCGGCACTGCCGCACTAGAGCCGTCTGCCTCCGCCATGCTTCCCGAAAGCGTCGCCTCACTTCCCAAAGCGGAGTTGCACCTTCACCTCGAAGGCTCCATACAGCCCGGTACTGTCTGCGCGCTCACCGCGCGGCACGGCGTCACGGTCACAGGGGACGAAGTGCGGCGCCGCTATGCTTACCAGAATTTTTCGGAGTTTCTGGAGGCGTTCAAATGGGTCACGTCTTTGTTGCGCGACCCGCGGGACTACGCCCTGATCACCCACGATCTCGCGGAGCAACTTCTATCGCAACGCGTAATGTATGCCGAAGTGACGATCTCGATTGGCGTCATGCTGCTGCGCAAACAGCGCCCGGAGAGCAACTTCGAGGCGATCTTGGCTGCGGCCGAGCCGTTCGAGAGCCGCGGGCTGCGCATGAACTGGATTTTCGATGGGGTTCGCCAATTCGGAGCCGAAGCCGCGAGCCGCGTTGTGGAAGCAGCAAAGCAGTGTGCATCGAAATCCATCGTCGCCTTCGGCATTGGCGGCGATGAATTGAGCGTGCCCACCAAAGAATTGCGGCCGGTATACGAGCAAGCTGCCGCGCTGGGGCTTCACCGGATCATCCACGCCGGCGAAATTGGCGGCCCAGAAAAAATTCGAGAGGCCGTCGAGCTCCTCGGCGCCGAAAGGATAGGCCACGGCATCGCTGCGATAAATGATCCGGCACTCATGGATCTTCTCGCCGATCGCCGCATTCCGCTCGAGATTTGCCCGCAAAGCAATATCCGCACGGGAGCGCTCGCGCTGCAGTTGCGTCGCGTCGTTGCACGAATCGAGGATCATCCGTTACTCGCACTTTTTCGGCATGGCATTCCGATCGTGCTGTCCACCGATGATCCCGCAATGTTCCACACCACGCTGCTCAACGAGTATGAGCACGCCCACCAACTAGGAATGACGGAGAACGAGCTGCTGCGCCTGGCGCAAATGAGTTTCGATTTCGCGTTTGAGCGCAAAAACTCGCGGACTGCGGTTTGAGATTTACGATTTCAGACTAAGCAGCGAACGGGCAAGCTTGCGCTTTTGGCTGCGCGTCTTCATCACTGTCGGAACGACCTCGACCTTCATTCCTAGTTTGCGAATGGGCCCTGCTTGCGTCTTGTCGGCCGGATCGATCACAAACGTCCCTGTAAAATCGGCATAGAGTTTTGCCACACCGAACGCCGAAGGCTCGTGGCCAAGCTCGGCGAGCATTTTGTCTGATGGTCCCTTCAGCGATTTGCCGCCGACAATCGGGCACACGGCAATGACGTCACCCTTGCGCGCCCGCAAGGCTTCGCGAATGCCGGGCACCCCCAGAATAGGGCCGATGCTGATAAGCGGGTTGCTAGGGCAGATCAGGATGCGATCGGCGTCGCGAATCGCTTCGAGTACACCCTTTGCCGGCCGCGATTTGTCGACGCCATCAAAGCGGATTCCGCGCACGACCGGCTCCGCGCGGCGCTTCACCAAATATTCCTGAAAATGCAGCTCGCCCTCGGCTGTATCAATCATTGTCGGCACCCGCTGATCGCACATCGGCAAGATACGCGCCTTAACTCCCAGTGCGAGGCGAATTGCTTCCGCCGCATCGCTCAGCGATTTGCCTTCCGCAAGCATTGCCGAGCGATGAATGTGCGTGGCGAGATCGCGGTCGCCGAGATTGAACCAATTGACGCGGCCGAAGGCCGCCAGGCGCTTCAGCGCATGAAACGTCTCCCCACGGTAGCCCCAACCTTTTGTCTCATCCACAATTCCCGCGAGCGTGTAGGTGACAATGTCGAGGTCCGGCGAGATTCTCAGGCCGTGCAGCGTGATGTCATCGCCGGTGTTCACAATCACCGTCAAGTTGCGCGGGTCAATTACGTCGTGCAAACCAAGCAGGAGTTTGGAAGCCCCTACGCCGCCGGCCAGCGCGGTGACGGTCTTATTCTTTGCAGAGGGCATGAGGATATGCAGCCGCTACGCCGCAAAACCGTCGGCGTCGGCCAAATGATGGGCGCGCTCACGAACGCGAGCCGAGAGAAAGTTTCCGCTCTTCACGAATTCCGGATACAGCGCAAGGCGCTCGCGTAGCGTGAATCCGCGAGCTGCTGTTTCGGCGCGCAACTTTGCGATTTGGGGCCAGGCCGCTTCGGGGTTGATGAAATCCTTGGTGACCGGGGAGATGCCGCCCCAATCGTTAATGCCGCC
>WNFC01009048.1_pt1 | contig 11007 bp, 4 predicted proteins | sample 5400541 | NCBI WGS metagenome assembly WNFC01 (sample SAMN13153342, study PRJNA577476) | soil metagenome | isolation source: 120 cm saprolite under Douglas fir tree site 2 hole 2 replicate 1 | place: USA:California | collected 2015-04-18
TGTGGGCGAACCCTTCACCCTTGCCTCATAGATAGGAAACCGGCCGGCCATGTCCGCCACCTGTTGCCGTATCCGCTGCTCCGTGGCGGCGTCGCCGATATGCCCGAGTACCTCGGCGATCCATCTGCCGATCTGCTCCATCTCCGCCTCGCGCATGCCGCGCGTGGTGACCGAGGGGCTGCCCAGCCGGATTCCTCCCGCCTTCATGGGCGGCAGCGGATCAAACGGGATGGCGTTCTTGTTCACGGTGATGCCTGCGCGGTCCAGCGCTTTTTCCGCATCATTGCCGGTCAAGCCGCGCGAATGCAGCTCGACCAAGAAGAGGTGGTTGTCCGTTCCGCCCGTGACGATGCGGAATCCCTGTTGCGCCACCGACGCCGCCAGCGCTTGCGCGTTAGCGACCACCTGCTTTTGGTAGTCGCGGAAAGAAGGCTCCATGGCCTCCTTCAAGCAAACCGCTTTAGCCGCGATCGTGTGCACCAGCGGGCCGCCCTGCATGCCCGGAAACGTCAGGCGGTCCAGCTCTTTCGCATACCCCGCGCGCGAAAGCACCAGTCCCGCACGCGGGCCCCGCAGCGTCTTGTGCGTCGTGGTGGAAACAATATCTGCGTGCGGCACCGGGCTTGGATGCATGCCGGCAGCAACCAGCCCGGCGATGTGCGCCATGTCCACGAAGAACAGCGCATCCACGGCCTTGGCAATTTTTCCCATGCGTTCGAAATCAATCACCCGCGAATACGCGCTCGCTCCCGCCACGATCATCCGCGGCTTGTGCTCGTGCGCCAGTTTCTCGATCTCGTCGTAATCGATACGCTCGTCCTTTTGCCGCACTCCGTAAGCCACGAACTTGTACATGCGTCCTGAAAAATTCAGCGGATGTCCGTGCGTCAGGTGACCGCCATGCGCCAGATTCATGCCCAGCACCGTGTCGCCGGGCTTCAGCGTCGCCATGTACACCGCAATGTTCGCCGACGTGCCCGAATGCGCTTGCACGTTGGCATGCTCCGCGCCAAACAATTCCTTCGCGCGGTCGATCGCCAGCTGCTCCACCTTGTCGGCAAATTCGCATCCGCCGTAATAGCGCTTGCCGGGATAGCCCTCGGCGTATTTGTTCGTGAAAATCGAGCCCATGGCCTCCAGCACCGCTTCCGAAACCAAGTTCTCGGAGGGAATCAGCTCCAGCCCGGTCGCCTGCCGCTTCGCCTCGTCGCGCAACAGACCCGCGATCTGCGGGTCCACGTCGTCCAGCGGCCGGTTCATTCGATTGTTCGCATCGGTGGTCTGCGTCATAGTTTTTGTCCCTGTTTCAAAACCCGCGTCGTTTCAGTAACAACGCGAATTCCCATGATAGCTTTTCCGTCCAAGTGTCGCCTAGGTCTGGCGCACCATCTTAACTCGACGAGCCGTGAACCCTGAAACTCCGAAAGGAGCGGCCTCAAGAAAGTCAAATAAGTGACACGGATTTTGATTGCGAATGCCGCCGATGTTATCGTGCGGCTACCCAGGAATTTCTTCGATCATCGAACGAGCACGTTGCAACGTCGCGTCTTTTCTGGCACCGTCCATAGACCTCGCCGCTCATGAACATACTTGACCTCCTTGTCGGCAAGCCCATCAAGACCAGTGACGAACGCGCCGAGAGGATCGGTCCCGCGCAGGGCATCCCCATCTTTGGTCTCGACGCCCTAAGCTCCGCGGCGTACGGCCCGGAAGCAGCCCTCAGTCTTCTGATTCCCCTGGGCCTTCTCGGCGTTCATTACATCATTCCCATCAGCGCCGCCATCATCACCTTGCTGGTGATCGTGTACTTCTCCTATCGCCAGACTATCGCCGCCTATCCCTCCGGCGGCGGCTCTTATACCGTGGCGCGCTTCAACCTTGGCGCTCCTGCCAGCCTGCTCGCCGCGGCCGCGCTCCTCGCGGATTACATCCTCACCGCCGCCGTCGGCATTTCCGCGGGAGTCGGCGCCTTGGTCTCGGCCGTTCCGTCCTTGCTGCCTCATACGGTGTCCATCTGCATAGGCATTCTGATCGTCATCACCATCCTCAATCTGCGCGGCGTACGCGAGGCTGGCCTGGTCTTCGCGGTTCCTACCTATCTCTTTGTCGGCACGCTTCTCATCACCATCGTCGCGGGTCTTCTGCGCGTTCTCCTCAGCGGCGGGCATCCCACACCGGCAGCTCCCCTTCCGCCTCCACCGCCCATGACGGAAGCCGTCAGCTATTGGCTGCTGCTCAAGGTTTTCGCCAGCGGTTGCACCGCATTGACGGGTGTTGAAGCGGTGAGCAACGGCGTGAAGGCCTTCCGCGAGCCCGCCGTGAAAAACGCGCAGCGCACTCTCACCGTGATTATTTTCATGCTGGCGGTGCTGCTGGCGGGAATTTCTTATCTCGTGAAGGTTTACGGCATCACTGCGACGGATCCGGGCCAGCCCGGTTACCAGAGCCTTCTCTCCATGCTCATCGCCGCTGTTTTCGGCAAAGGCTATTTCTACTATCTGACCATCGGCTCCATTCTTTTCGTTCTTTCGCTCTCCGCCAACACCGCCTTCGCGGATTTCCCGCGCCTCTGCCGCGCCATCGCGCAAAACAACTACCTCCCGCACGCCTTCGGGTACCGCGGGCGCCGCCTCGTCTATACCTACGGCATCGTTGTCTTGGCGGTGCTCTGTGGCGGACTCCTCATTCTCTTCGGTGGTGTCACCGATCGGCTCATTCCGCTCTATGCCGTCGGCGCTTTTCTGGCCTTCACGCTTTCGCAGTCCGGCATGGTGGTGCATTGGTGGAGAAAGCGCGGTCCGCATTGGCTAAAGAGCGCGCTGGTCAATGGGTTGGGCGCGTTCGTCACCGGCGTCACCGTCATCGTCGTGCTGGTTGCGAAATTCGTGGAAGGCGCCTGGATTACGCTGCTTTTCATTCCATTGACGATTGTTTTATTCAGCGCTGTCCGCCGCCATTACCATGCTGTAAGGGTCCTCACCACCAGCAGGGTTCCTGTCCTGCCGCCAAATCCTAACCAGCCTCCCATCGCGGTTATTCCCATCGACCGCTGGAGTAACATTACCCGCCAGGGAATTGAATTTGCCGCCCGGCTGTCCCCGGAAGTGATTGCACTGCACGTCGACCCTGAGGAGAACTCCGAATTGCTTCGTGAGGATTGGGAGCGCTACGTTGTACAGCCCTTCCGCGCCGCAGGCAAGGAGCCGCCGAAGCTCGAGGTCCTGCCATCGCCGTACCGCTTCATCATCATTCCCATCATTCGGTTCATTCTCGACCTTTCGCAAAAACATCCGGATCGCAGCATCATCGTGGTCATACCCGAACTCGTGGAAGACCGCTGGTATGAATACTTCCTCCACAATCAGCGCGGCCGCCTTCTGGAATGGATGCTGCTGGTCCACGGCAATGAGCGCATCTTTACCGTGACTGCGCCCTGGTATGTCGGGGAGCGAAATTCAACCGCATAGAGTAAATTGATAAAGTAAATCGCCAATTCAGCGCGGCAAATTCGTTGTGTCGACGGCAGGAGCAGGGTACGATGCACAGGCTAAGCCAGAGATCGGAAAATTTCGGCTTGTGTCCTTTGATCGGGAAATCGTTTTGTTCCACTGCCGTCGGCGGCAAAAAAATTCAGCAGGGGTGAAGTCATGAGAAAGTGGGGTCGCGGTGTCGGCGTGGTTCTCTTATTTCTGTGCGTCGCGCTGCGCACATCGGGACAAGGAGGTGCCACCGGCGCGATCACCGGTACGGTGCTAGACAAAAGCGGCCGTGAAGTCGCCGGCGCAAAGGTCACCGCGCTGAATGAAAGCACCAGGGAAGTGTTGCGCACGGAAGTGACCGATTCCTCCGGTCTATTTACAATGACCCTCCTTCCCGCGGGAACCTACACCATCCAGGTGACCGCCGATGGTTTTGCAGACACGAAAGCCGTTGGCGTCGCGGTGCGCGTAACGGAAACCACGCGCCTTACCATCCCGCTTCAGCTGAAATCCGTGCAACAGTCCGTGGAAGTCTCGGCCGATGTCTTCACCGTTCGCACCACCGACGCCACCACCGGCGAATCCCTGGTGGGCTCGACCATTTCCGAACTCCCCCTGGCCACGCAGAATTTTCAACAATTGCTGGCTCTCTCCGCCGGTGCTTCTTCCTCCCTCAATTCCGCCTCGCAGCTCGGCCGCGGTGCCGTCAGCGTGAACGTCAACGGTGGCCGCGACGACAACAACAACTATCAAATCGAAGGCATCGGCGCGAATGACAACTCCATCGGCGAGCTCAACAACACGCCGCTCCCCAGTCCCGACGTCATCCAGGAATTCAAGGTGGGCACCAGTCTCTACGACGCCACCCAGGGTCGCAACGGCGGCGGCAACATCAACGCCATCTTGAAAACCGGCACCGCCAATTATCACTTCGATGCTTTTGAATTTTTCCGCAACACCGTCCTCGATGCCAATGATTTCTTCCTCAATCGCCAGGGACTTCCGCGTCCGGTCATCAAGCAGAATATTTTCGGAGCCAGCGGCGGCGGGCCCGTCATCAAAGGCGGAAGATTCGGCTATTTCTTCGTGAACTATCAAGGCACTCGGCAGCGCAGCGGCGACTCCCCCGGGACCTTCATCAGCACGCAGATTCCCGTGCTCCCGCCACAACGCGATGCGGCCTCTCTTGCCGCCGCCTTCAGCACGTCTTCCACGCCCCTGACGGCAAGTCAGATTGATCCCGTGGCGCAAGCGCTGTTAAGCGCCAAAGGCAGCCAGTTCGGCCCCGGCGTTGGCGGCGGCTGGCTCATTCCTTCCGTTGCCGGCGCTATAGGCTCGACCGCGCCGCTCGTGGTGAGTTCCCCGGGAAAGTTTACCGACAATCAGTTCACAACTAATTGGGACAAAGAGTTTCAGGGCGGCAAGGATCGCATCTCCTTCCGCTTTTTCTGGTCGGATTCCGAACAGTTTCTCCCCTTCGGCGCCGACTCCTTTCAAATCCAGACCGGCGGCGTGGCCTCCGCGAACAATTTGAACTTTCCGCTCGACATCCCGCTTCACAACCGTTTCGGGGGCATCACCGAAACGCACGCCTTCACCAACGCCCTCATCAACGAATTTCGCTTCGGCGCCACCATGATCAGCTATCACTTCGGAAACGTCCCCATCGTGAGCGTCCAGCAATTGGGCATCAACCGCCCCACAAGCAACGGCACCAACGATATCTACCGCTTCGCGCTTGCAAATTTTCAGATCGGTCCCTACCCCACGCAACTCCAGTCCTCCCTCGGCGACAGTTTGTCTTACGAGGACACTCTCAGCTACACGCGAGGCAAACACACCTTCCGCTTTGGCGGCGAATTCGACCGCACCACCCTGCGGCGCAATGTTCCCGTCGCGGACAACGCCTTGCTCTTCTTCGCGCCCACTTCGTCGGAAACCGATTTCCAGTTTTTCCTCCAGGGACAACCGTTTTTGGCGGACGCCTCCAGCGGTGTCGCAAACCACGACTACCATATCCCTTCGCTCGGTCTTTTTGCCCAGGATGATTTCCGTGTGACACAGAGGCTGACCCTCAACCTGGGTTTGCGCAACGAAATCATCGGCGCCCCTGTTGACCAACTCTGCCACGTCGGCAACACCGATCCCCTGCTCGCCACTTCCACGGGCCAGCCATTTTTCTATCCCAAGTGCGTCAACAAATTTAATCTGCTTGGACTTGTCGGCTCCGCGCAGCCCTCCGGCTTGGACAATGACTGGACCCACGTCTGGGAACCGCGCATTGGCTTCGCCTACGACCTCGGCGGCCGCCACACCACGTCTGTCCGCGGCGGCTTCGGCATCTATAGCGTTCGCGAGGATATCGGCGCCGTCGACAACATGTCCTTCTCTCCGCCCTTCCTTCCGACCTCTGTCCCCGTCGGTGTGCCGCCTCTTAGCCTCGCCAATCTTTTCCTGGGACTTCTTCCGCCGCTGGGCCAACTCAGCGCCGCTTTTGTCCCTTCCGCGTCCCTTCTCCAGGGGTTTAATGTCAACGGTCCCACTGCGTGCACCGGCTCCGGTACCGCGACCACCGACACCACGCAGACGCCCTGCTATTCCGGCAATGTCATTGGCTCCTTCGGACTGATGGTTCCTCGCAAATGGATTTCCCCCACGCTGCAGCAGTGGAACCTCACTGTCGAGCGCTCGCTCGGCCGCGGCTGGGTCTTGGACCTCGGCTATATCGGCACGCATGGCCTGCATCTGCGAGAAACCAGCGATCGCAACCTCGCCACGCTGGTGAGCGCTCAAAACCCGCTCACTGTGACCACGCAGAGCGGCGCCAAGCTCGTGATCAGCCAGAACACCGCGACCAATGCGAACGCCCGCGCGCCCATTCAAGGTCTTGCCCCCGGTGCTTATGAGGCCTTCGTTCCCGATGCCAACTCGCACTACCATGCGCTGCAAGCCACCTTGATCCATCGCTTCTCCAACGGGCTCTATCTGCAGAGCGCCTATACATGGTCGAAGTCCATCGATGACACCTCCACCGCCAGCGTCGCGTTCGACACCCGCTTCAACAACGAGAATGATCCTCGTGCCACGCGTGGTCCTTCCGATTTCGACCACAACCATCGCTCCATCACCAGCTTCGCCTACGAAGAGCCGTTCTACAAGAATCAGGAAGGGCTGGCGGGGCATCTCCTCCGCGACTGGATCTTTAGCGGCGTCCTGACCCTGCAATCGGGTCAGCCGTTTACAGCCATCGACTCCGCGGGAGGAACCGCGGTCCAGCCGAGCAGTCCGAACCTCATCACTCCGGTCTTCGCCAATGGTTCCACCTGCGCCAACGCCGTGGCCAGCAGCGACCGCCTCGACGGCTATCTCCGATTCGCCGCCTTCCTGAACGCTCCGTTCGTCGGCCCCGACCGCTCCACAGGCTACGGCAACGTCGGCCGCAATTGCTTCCGCGGCCCTTGGCAGAAGAATCTCGACTTCTCCCTCGCAAGAATGTTCAAGTTCCGCGAGAGCCAGAGCTTGAAGTTCAGCGCCGATTTTTTCAATTTCACCAATACGCCGTCCTTTGCCAGCCCGACGATTACGGACATCAACAGCTCCGTGAATGCCAGAGGAAATTTCGCGCCGCTCACGACCACGGTAGGAACTCCGCGCCTGGTCCAATTCGCCCTGCGCTATTCCTTCTAACCTCGCAATTCGGTGGGCTTCAGACCAGCCACGACCAACGACTAGATGGTTAGCGGTACGCGGCGGCCTGGATGCGGTACAGCTCCGAGTATTGACCGCTCTTGGCCATCAGCTCATCGTGCGTGCCAACCTCCACGAGTCGGGCCCCGTCGAGCACGACGATGAGATCGGCCATGCGGACCGTCGAGAAACGGTGGGAGACGAGGATGGTGATGCGGCCGCTGTCGCTCTCGCCGGTGCCGCGCGCCGCTGCGGCGTAACGCTCGAACAGCGCGTGCTCCGTCTCCGCGTCCAGCGCGGCGGTCGGTTCGTCGAGGACCAGCAGCAGCGGCTGATCGCGCATGAAGCCCCGCGCCAGCGCGAGCTTCTGCCACTGGCCGAACGATAGCTCGACTCCGCACGGCCACGTCGGACCGAGCTGCGTGTCGAGGCCCGACGTCAGGCGGGCGACGACGTCGGCGGCGCCGGCGCGATCGACAGCCGCGACCACTGCGGGCTCGTCGTCCATTCGGGGGACGTCGCCTAATCCGACCGTATGCCCCGCGCGGAATTCGAAGCGGAAAAAATCCTGGAACGCGCCCGCGAGACGCGCCCGCCACTCGCGAGCCGGCACGCGCGCCAGCGGCGTTTCGTCCACGAGGATCGAACCAGAGGACGGCTCGTACATCTTCGCGAGCAACTTGACCAGCGTTGTCTTGCCGGCGCCGTTCTCCCCGACGATGGCGACAACCGCGCCCGCGGGCAACGTCAACGACACATCGTCCAGCACCACGCGCGACGTGCCGGGATACGCGAACGAAACGTGCTCGAGCCGGATGCCGCGCTCCAATACCGTGGGAACCTGCAGATCGCCCGACGCCGCAACGGAGGCGGCGTAGTCCTCGAGCCAAGCGAGCCGCCGCGAGCCGTCCATCCAGAATCCGCGCAGGAATCCAATCTCGCCGACGGTGGCGCCGATGTACGCCGAAAGCCGCGCGCCTGCGGCGAGCACCAGCAGCACCGTGCTGGCCGGCGCGGCGAGGCCGGACGACACGAACACAACCGCGCCGACATACGCCAAGCCGAATATCGCCCACGCCAGCGCGTGCCACAACGCGGAGCCCCACCGAGCGGTGGCCACCGGACCGTACCAGCGTTCCCACGCCGCGCGGCGCTCTGTAACGAGGCGCTCTCCGATGCCCGTGACCCGCACTTCCTTCCCGGGCGGCGCGGTCGTGGCGATGGTGAACAAGTGACGCGCCAGCCGATTAGCTTGTGCTCCACGCTCCTGCGCGGATCTCTCGACTTCGGGCCGCCACGTCGACGTCAACACGGTCGGGACGGCGAACACCACGAGCAGGAGAAGCGCCGGGTGAATCGACGCCAGCAGCGCCATCGTCACGCCCAGCCGCAGGATCCACCCGAGCGTGGAAGACAGCGACATGTACATGTGGTCGAGCACGAACACCTGATTGCGGAGCATGGACAGCCGATCGAGATACTCCGGGCGTTCCTGGTGCGCGATCGTCGCGACCGAGGCCTGCAGTTGCGCGACGTGCGACTCGAGCGCGATGGTCACCTTGTCGCGGAAGCGGCGCTGCACGCGCGTGCTGACGGTGCGGAGAAACCACGTCGCGGCGGTGGACACGCCGAGGCCAATCGCCGCGCCCTCCACCATGCCAGGTCTGTGCTCGAGGACGCCTTTGCCGAGCAGCATCAGCCACAACGCAAGGAGCGCATCGGGCAGCGCGGCGAGCTGTGACAGCACGAACGCCACGAGCATCAAGCGCGGCTCGCGGCGATACCCCAGCTTGCACAGCCGCCACATCGACGCCAGCGCCGGAGGCAGCGGCTCGATCGCGCGATCGCGACTAGGTGAGGACGTCATAGGTAGTGCCCAACTCTTCGTCTGGAACGATGAAGCGCTGCGCCTGCAGATCGAACATCGTCCGATAGCGCCCGGCGAGGGCTATCAGCTCATCGTGCGTGCCGAGCTCGATCACCCGGCCGTGCTCGAGCACGCAGATGCGATCGGCATGGCGGACCGTGGAGAAGCGATGGGAGATCAGGATGGTCGTGCAATGCCGCGTCGCGGCCAGCAGGCGATCGAAAATCTCCGCTTCCCCGCGCACGTCGAGTTGCGCGGTCGGCTCGTCCAGCAGCACCACGCCGGCGCCGAGCGTGACGGCTGCCAGCGCTCGCGCGAGCGCGATGCGCTGCCATTGCCCGCCGGCCAGGTCGGTGCCGCCGTCGTATCCGCGGGCAAGCACTGTGTCCAGCGCGGCCAGGTTCGTCGCTCCTGCCGACTCGAGCGCGGCGCGCACGACGTCGTCCGGCGCACCCGCTGGCGCCACGTTGTCGCGCAGCGGCAGCTCCAGGCGGATGAAATCCTGGAACACGGCGGCGACGCGCGAGCGCCACGACGCAAGATCGAGCTCGCGAATATCGACGCCGTCGATCTCGATCGCACCGGACTGCGGGTCGTACAACCGGCACAGCAACTTCGCGATCGTTGTTTTGCCGGCGCCGTTCTGTCCAACGATGGCAAGGGACGAGCCGGCGGGAATCGAGAGATCGAAGTGCTGCAGCACGGGCGCGCCGGCGCTCGGAGGAGTCGACGCGCCTGCGGGGTACGCGAACGTGACATCGCGGAGACGAATCTCGCGAGCAGGTGTCGTGCCCGCGGGGCGATCGCCAGAGCGCAGCGCGCCGGCGGGACGCATCGCAGGCTCGAGTCGCAGCACCGCGGCCACCGGAGCCGCCGCTCCATCGAGCGCCCAACTGAATCCGCCGAATGCGATCATCGACACGCCGACGGCACTCTGCACGTAGACGACGGCTTCCCCGAGACTGATGCGGCCAGCCGCGGCGTCGCTCGCCAGCAACCAGAACACCACGACGTTCGCGGAGACGACGAGCAGCATGCTCCAGATGACCGGGCGCTCCCGCAGACGTGTCGCCGCGTACTGAAGTTCGTGCAAGCGAGTGCGTCTGGCGATGAAGCGGTCAATCGTCCAGCCGGCCAGGCCGAACAGCCGCAACTCCTTGCTCGCCGGCGGGTCCACCGCCAGCCGGTAGGCGTAGTCGGCATCCCGCTGCGCGCCGCGCACCTCCTCGGTGTTGCGGTCGCGCCAGATCGCGCTCTCGCGTAGAAGCCAGTGCGTCGCCAGCCACGCACCCGCGAGCACAATTGGCGCCCACCATGCGTACCTTACGAGGATCACGGCGCACGCGGCACCGCCAATCATCTCGACCATGCCGTTCGCGATGAAATCCAGGGAGATCGACAGTGGCGGCCCGGTCATCCCGAGGTCGAAGTCGCGCGCGACGGTGAGGTCGCTGGTCAGCGTGGGATCCTCGAGGTGCCCCATGCCCGGTGGGCGCACGCAGGCCTCGGTGAGCCGGTCATAAAGCCATGCGGCAGTGCGGTCGCCAAGGTTGGCGCTGACCGCCTGATGAATCGGGCTGAGCACCTGAAGCAGCACGAAGATCGTGCCGGCAAACGCCAGCGGACCGGCGAGAGCATCGCCGCGTTGCACCGCGCCAACCAGCACGCCCATCGCAATCGCGAACGCCGCCGGCAGCATCCCTCTCAGCAGGAGAGACGTCCACCAAGCGGTGGCGAGGCTCGGGGCCGCCTTCGGCAGGACGCTGAAGAACTTCCATTCCTTGCGCTCGGTCAGTGCTTGGAACACGACCGCATTCTGCCACAGAACCGCAGCGCGCACAGGCTCCGCCGCACATGCGTGGTTACCAATGCCAAAAAAATTCTAGCCATATCAAAGAGCGGTTACCAAGTTACTGAAAGCTGACAACTGAAAGCTGAGAACTCCCAGACCGCCACCCGAAACTCCGAAGAGAA
>WNFC01009049.1_pt1 | contig 11007 bp, 10 predicted proteins | sample 5400541 | NCBI WGS metagenome assembly WNFC01 (sample SAMN13153342, study PRJNA577476) | soil metagenome | isolation source: 120 cm saprolite under Douglas fir tree site 2 hole 2 replicate 1 | place: USA:California | collected 2015-04-18
GATCGAGCTCATGACGCATGGCCTCCACGATGTCCGGCCTGGCCACCGCCCGCGCATGGGGGAAGCGCTGCTTGAGCAGCCCTATGCCGAAGAAATGATCGCCATGGCCGTGGGTCGAGTAAATCGTGGTCAGGTTCTTCCCGCTCGCCACGACCCAATCCGCCAGGGCCTGCGAGGCTTCGGCGGTGAGGAAGGTATCGACCAGCACGGCATCCCGCTCGCCGTAGATAAGCGTGGACGAATTGGGCACCCAGGCCAATGACTCGTAGCCTGGTGGCAGCGCCCGGTTGAGACCAGGCCGCTTGGTGACGAACACCGACCACTGCAGGGGAGCGTTTTTATTGTTCGGTCCAGTCATGCGAATTTCTCCACTTAGAACTGAATGATCTAAGCGCGATGCTGTGCCATCGCGGGTGATTGGAGACTTCGCAGCGCTACTTAGCAGCAGCGGTCTTGAGCAGTGCGGCTGCGCAGGCCTCTGCCACAGCTCGATTGGGGTCCGCTTGCCCCGGGAAGGTCGCCCATCCGGTTTTCATCACGAATTCTGTCTGGTCGTAGGACGAAGTCATCGCCGTGAGTTCGCCGACCTTCTTGGCGCGGCCACGATCGGCCTTCTCCCCTGCGAGACAGACCGGCACCAGCGCGGCAGTGACCGCGGCATCAGCCTGCTTCACCGCCGTCTGGCCCGCCGTGCTGCTCGTCGTCCAGCCTCCCCAACTGAAACCCACGATCATGGTAAGAATGCTACCGATCACAGCGCCCCAGATTCCTGGTTTGAGCGACGCGCGAAGCCCTTGCATAAGGCACCTCCCGGTGCTGAGAAGAATGTGTGGGTAAAGTGTAACGAGGCGCTCCCTGGCTTCGATAGTGGACCAAAGTCCACTACGATCTGATAGATCTACGTGCTCGTCGGAACGGTGGATCAGATGGTCGCCGATTTCGAGGCGCGTCGCGAGCGCTGGGGCATCTACTACATCATGACGCACGAGCCGTTCATGGACGCACTCGCCCGAGTCGTCGCGCGGCTCGTCGGCCGCTAGCCCTTCGGATGGCGTTTGGTGTTTGCCGTCTTCGCCTTGGTGTTGGCGCTCGTCACCATCCCACTCGCCGCCCCTTTCTATCGCAACGCGCCGGGTAAGGGCGCTCACAAGCATCTTCGAGACGTGCTCGCGTGATGCTGCGGAGTAAGTCATAGTGATGACGTCGTGCAGATGTTTTGGGATGGTGCGTCACGTGGTCTGTTCAGCAACTCGAGGGAGCGAGGACTTGGGTCCAAATCGTAAATCCCGGCTTAGGATCGTCTACGTTCTTGCCGCTAGGGACTCAACAACGGGACTGGCAGCGCGCCAGTTCGGGACACTTGGAAAATGAGTCAGCCCGGTCTGGTCACGGTCAACTACTATCGTTGGCTCTTCGACTACGGCTACTGGGCCCGGGATCGCGTTCTTGCTCAGGTGGCAAAGCTCGATCACGGCGCATACGTGGCTCCCCGTCCACTGGACTATGGAACGATTCGGGGCACACTTGTCCACTGGCTGGCCCGCGATGCTATCTGGCTCGCGAGGTGGCAGGGCAGACCTGATGAACTCATCAACGAAAGCCGCCTGCCGACGTTTGAAGCGTTGCGAGAGCGTTGGGTGCACGAAGAGCACCAGATGCGAGCATTCCTGAACAAGCTGACCGACTCGGATCTTACAGAAACGGTCAGCTACGTGTCTGCAGTAACAAACAAACGATATACGGTTGCCCTGTGGCCCATGATGTCGCATGTGGTGAACCACGGGACGCAGCACCGCAGCGAGGTGGCTCTGGCGCTCACCCAACTGGGCTTGTCACCGGGCGATCTGGACCTGATCGTCTATCTGAATCCGCTCCCCGCACAAATCTAACTGAAGAGTTTCGCGGACGGGTACTTCGCCTGCAGGTCGGGGAGGATGGCCGTGCGGATCACCTTGGGACCGGCGCCGCCCCAATGGCCGATCAAGAGCTCCTGGGTCGCCGCCGGGACGGGCAGGACATGCACCTCGAAGGTGAGGCGAGTCGATTTCGGTGGTTGCGGGGCCCCACAACCGCCGAAACCTCCTGAAATTCCGGTTTCGGGCTCGGCGTTTCTGGCCGGGCGAACCCGAGGCAGGGCTCCCTCGATTACCTGGATGCACCCAGAACCAGTTACGACGTTCGGACCTTACTCCCCAGTCCCGCGGCCGGATTGAGTGATGAGTACTGGGTTACTTCTTGCCCGGGTCGTCCTCCGGGTTCACGTACTTGGCGCCCCACGGGCCCACGCCATGCACCTGGATCACCGATTCGCGAGCGCGGTGAGGAGAGAGTACACGTGATGATCAGCCGCGCCCCCTCGTCACACCGATGTGGACATGTGGACTCAGGTCGCCTGGCAGCGCCCGAGCGCGTCACCCATGACGTACGCCGAGCCCAAGGAATAGATCTCGCGTGACCATCTCCGCCACCTCAGCGATCGACCTATCGAGCACCCCGTTGACCAGCAGGGTTGACAGGCCGTGGACGGTGGACCACGCGGTGAGGGCCAGATCCGCGGCCGGCTCCTCTGACCGCACAATCCCGGCGCGCTGGCAATCCGATATGACGCCGACGACCACGTTGAACGTGTCGGTCGAGATCTGCCGTAGGGAGGTGGACGCTGACCGGTCTGCCATCTCGCGACCGAACATGACTCGGAAGTGCGAGGAATGATGTGTGGCGAACGTCACGTAGGCAAGCCCGACCGCGCGGAGGCGTTGCAACGGGCTGTCAGCTAAAACCGCCGCATGAGCCATGGCGGCCATGAGTGAGCGGAATCCTTCCTCGGCCACCGCGGCAAGGATCGCCTCTTTGTTCGCGAAGTGCCGGTAGGGAGCGGTCTGCGAGACCCCCGCGAGGCGGGCGGCTGCCCGCAACGTTAGCGCCTCGGAACCTCGGGACTCCACGATGGCGAGCGCGGCGCTGAGCAGCGCGCGCGAAAGGTCGCCGTGGTGGTATCGCTTCGAGCCCTGGGGCTGACGCGCCCGGCGCCGGGGGTCCGGTAGCGGCTTCTGGCTAGCCTGTCCCACGGCCGGTAGAGTACGTCAAAGATGTTGACAATGTCAACATCTCTGTGTTAGTAGGGGTGCCAAGCGCCCCGACGACGGGCACGGGACGCAAACGGTCCCTAGCGGGAGGTGCCGCATGAAGATCACGCTGTCACTCCTGGCGATCCTCATACTCCTTTGCACGCCGGCTGCAGCCGGCGCTGTCGGCTTCCAACGGGTCACCGTGCCCGATTCGAACGACAAACCGCGGGAGGTCGGGATCTGGTATCCGAGCGAGGCCCCGGCTTCGCCACAGCCACTCGGCCCACATCGTCAGACGGTGGCGCCCGACGGCGACCTCGCCGGACGCCAGCGGCCACTCATCGTAGTCCTGCACGGCGTCCAGGGTTCCTTCGAAAACCACTACGACACGGCCCTCGCGCTCGCCGAGGCCGGATTCGTGGTGGCCGCCATCGCCCAGAGCCAGGAGATCGCTCTGGTTGAGCGGCCGCGCCACGTCGTCCGCGTGCTCGACCACATGCTCGCCACCTGGCCTTACCACGCCGGGCTAGACCCGACGCGCATAGGCATCTTTGGATACTCCGTGGGGGGCTTCACGGCGCTCGTGGTCAGCGGAGGCATCCCAGACTTGAGCAGGATCACCTCCTATTGCGCCGAACATCCCGATCGCGTGTGCGGCATGCTGAAGGAGCGCAACGTCGATACCACTACGCCCGCCTCGGCATGGATCCGTGACGCTCGCATCAAGGCCGCAGTTATCGCCGCGCCGACGCTTGGCTTCACCCTCGGGAAGGAGGCACTCGCGCCTATCAACGTGCCCATACAGCTTTGGCGCGCCGGGAGCGACGAAATCACGCCCCATCCGCGGCATGCTGAGGCGATCTATAACGCGCTTCCGACCAAGCCCGAGTATATCGTCATTCCAGGCGCCGGCCACTTTGCTTTCCTCACCTGCAGCGCGGAAATGGCAAAAAGGGCGCCCGTGATTTGCCAGGACGCGCCGGACTTTGACCGTCAGCCGTTCCACCGAGCGTTCAATGTCGCCGTAGTCGACTTCTTCAAGAAGAAATTGCCGAGCCCATGAGCTCTCGTTTGTAACTAGCAGGACCACAGGACGACGCGACACTCCGATCTGTTCCTCGAAACTTTGTGTCCTCCTCCGATAGAGCATAGAACTCATTGTTCTAGGATCTTCAACCCGACTTGCGTGCCACTGGAGCTCGGCCAGAAGTCGCGGTGCGGAACCAACTCTGCGCTAGCTTAGGATCCTTTGCTCGCTCCACGGAGTCCGACACTAGCGGGGGGAGACCCGGGCCAAGTTGCGCAGGATCGACGGCTGGCGGAGAATGTGGCGCTCAGCAGCAAGCACCGGTGACAGCCAGATGCACCGCACTCGTCTTGCTGCAAGCTCGGACGGACTTGTGTGGTCCTTCGGCAACGGTGAACGGCGAGGAACAGGAGTTACTGAAAGACTTCACTAGGAGACTCACATGGGCGAGATTTCCGTGTACCTTCCCGGCATCATCCTCGCGTATACGACATTTTTTGTCGCGATAGCCAGCCCAGGCCCGAACATCCTCGCGGTGCTCGGGACATCGATGAGTGTGGGGAGAAAGTCGGGCATCGCGCTTGCGCTTGGGGTGGCCGCGGGTTCGTTCTGCTGGGCCATGCTGTCGGTGGTCGGACTCTCGGCGCTTCTGGCATCCTATGCCTCCGCGCTTCGGGTCATCAAGATCGCCGGCGGGTGTTACCTGCTCTGGCTAGCCTATAAGTCATTCCGCTCCGCAGCCTCCAAGCATGACATCGAGGCCCGCACGCTTGCCGGATCAACGCGCAGTCCCATTGGCTACGCGATTCGTGGCCTTACCATTCAGATGACCAATCCCAAGGCCGCGCTTGCGTGGATCGCGATCATGTCACTCGGCCTTCAGGCCGGCGCGCCCCTCTGGGTCCCAGTATCTCTCGTCGTCGGCACCTCCATTCTGTCCGTGATCATCCACTGTGTGTACGCCGTCGCGTTCTCCACGCCTGTCATGGTGCGCCTCTACGCGAAGGCCCGCCGATCGATCCAGGCCACGCTCGGCGCACTCTTCGCGTTTGCTGGACTCAAGCTCCTCACAAGCCGCTCGTAGGCAGTCTGCGGAGCCATCTTTTCGGTCCGACCACGCACCGGACCTGTCGACCATCATTGGGTGTCCTGTTTGCTCTTCTTCAGCGTATATCGAAACTCACAGTGACTGGCGCCTTGCATTATTGTTTGCGTCACGGTGAGCCGCACGTTGGCACCAAAACCTTCTGCATGGAAAAAATCCGCGTCCGCACTACATGTCAGCAAGAATCCTAGTTCCGGTGCACCGATCTTCTTATAGAACTCAGCGTAGCGACATTCAGTGACGTTTAATTCCAGCACGTCCGGTGTTTCCTTGACCACCTTGTATTCCATGGCATCTCCGGCCGCGAACATCTCGAAGGCTGAAGCCACCTTCTCCCCAAGGTTGCGTGAACCCTGGGTCCGCCACCACCTCTCGCCATACTTGCGATACAGGTCTCCGAGCGCCTTTCGGACAATGGCGTTGGCCCGCTCCTCGCCCAGTTCTGCCTGGAGGGCTTTGACAAGCGGAACTAGGACCTGAGCTTGTATCTTGACCTGTTCAATCAGCGGAATGTCCATCGGTCGCCTTCCTTGGTTCTCCCGTGACCTGTACGAACTCTCGGAGAGTGCTTGAACACGATGATGCGCTCGCCGGACTTCAGCGAGCTCGTCGCGAAGCGAGCGTAGCTACTCTTGAGCCGGATGACACGCTTCTTGCCGGCCAACCACGGATCAATGGGACCGAGCCCCTGCGGGCTCTCCTCGGAGCTTTCCAGATCCGGATGAGAGCACGGCGTTTAGCCCGTCGACGAGCTCCTTCTCTTTGCTTGTCACCGCTTGCTTCTCGGCCACGAGACCTTCCAGGGATTTCACGAGCGCGGCGGTCTTGGGTTCGGCCACGTAGGGCTCCCTCTATTTGAAAAATCACCCGAAATGGATTCGATCTAATAACGCGATGCTACACCAATCAAGCTCCGGGGCTGAATTCCCTGTCAGGCTGCTACAACCAGCATGAACTCCCGTGAAATCCTAGGCGCGGCGGAGGTCGAACCGGTCCCGCCGGACGACTCTCGACGAGTTTGTAGCGTTCGCCTTGGGGTTGAAGGTGGGGCCCTCCGGACCGTCCCCAAAACGTCCCCGCGCATCGGGCCGGCAGCAGAGGTGAAGCAGAAGTGACGGAAAAGATTGGTCGGGGTGAGAGGATTTGAACCTCCGACTCCCTGCTCCCAAAGACTGCTCGCCTGTCGGCCCTTCGTGTCCTAACCGAGCCATATTTAAGCCTTTTCGGCTCCGCTCTTCCCCAAGACGTCCCGGTTTCACCCGAAGAATCCCTCGAAAACCGTCCGAAAAACGTCCGAACGAAAACCTAGGGAGACGCGATGCCAGCACCTCATAACGAGGGGCAAGCGCTCGAGCGCGAGCGCAAGGAGTTGCCAGACCAGGTAGCCACCTACCAGCGCGAATCGAGGCCACACCTCCCGAGAACAAGGCACGACGCGAGCGGCTCATGTGGCAGATCCGGCGGGACCAGAAACGGATGGTTGAGATTGACCGTCGGCTGGCCGGAAGCTAGCCGCGGCGATCGCGGCGGGAACCAAATACCCGACGGGGCGGCCTCTCGAAGGGCGGCCCCTCCCCGTCGGGCGAATGCCGGGCGCCTGGCCGTGCACCCGAACTGCCCTTTCCGAACTCGATGATCGGCTTGGCTGCGTATCCTCCAAGGTGGGTTTTTCGCGCCCTGTAACCGCCGGCTCGGCTTACCGTCTCAGTCCACCAGGCACCGCATTGGGTCCGAGCGCCAGGGCTGCTCTCGCACAATCGACGTCGTTCTGCACCGTGGGCGCCCCGCTCACCCCGATCGCCCCGACAATTTCTCCGTCCACCTTAATAGGAAACCCTCCTCCGTATGCCGCCACACGCAAGCGTGGGGATGCCGGCCAAGAGCGACGGGTCGCCTTGGATAAAGTTGAAAAAGTCCTGCGTGGAGACGCCGAACAGAGCGGTATACGCCTTATTCTGCGCAATCTCGATGGAAAGGATCGGCGCACCATCCATCCGGCTGAATGCCTTGAGATTGCCCCATCATCGAGAATCGCTACGTTCTCGCGAACGCCAATGTCTCTGGCTTTCGCCACCGCTTCATCCACCATTTTCTGCGCCAGCTCCGAAGAAATGCTGTGTTTCCTCACCACGTTAGCCATTGGACTCCTCCTCCACGTGATATGCATTGCGTGTTGATCATCCCGCACGTCGCGCGATCGAGGCGGCCTTCCCTGTCATGCGGAATCATCCGAGATGGTCCGGCAATATGCTGGGCCTGGCTATTCCCTTCAATGCCGGCATCCCCAACGTGACTTCGTGTGAGTCGATTCAGGCGTTCATCCCGCCATCAACGGTAAGATTCGCCCCGGTAATGTACGAGGACTCCGGACCCGCGACAAACGACACCAGCGCGGCAACCTCTTCAACATGCCCATAGCGGTCGAGCGCGGTAACGGCCTTCTGCGGCACCGCCCACTCGCCCGCCGCGGGATTCAAGTCCGTGTCGATCGGACCCGGCTGGATATTGTTGACTGTGATACCCCGGCTCCCCACCTCTCTCGACAACCCCTGACTGAACATCTTGACCGCTCCCTTCGTGGCGGAGTAGGGCACCAGGCCAGGCACCATGACACGCTCACCCACGGACGAGCCGATCATGATGATGCGGCCGTCGCTCTTCATGTGCTTCAGCGCTGCCTGCGTCGCGACGAATGTGCCGCGGACGTTGATGTCAATCAGGCGGTCCAGCTCCTCCAGCGTGGTCTCCTCGAACGGCTTGGGAATGGCCGTACCGGCATTGTTCACAAGGACGTCGAGCCGGCCGAATGTCGCCACGGTCTTTTCGACCGCGGCTTCGACGGCGTCGGCATCAGTGGCGTCCGCCTGAATTGCGATCGCCTTTCGGCCAGCGCGTTCAATGTCCTTGACGACCGACGCGGCCGCATCGGCTCCTTTCGTGTATGTGATGGCCACGTTCGCTCCGTCCGCAGCCAGACGCTTGGCGATGGCAGCCCCAATGCCGCGCGAGCCGCCCGTAATGAGTGCCACTTTCTCGTTTAGCTCAGACATGGGGACCTCCTTTGCTTTTTGGTGAGCGATTCACCACTCCACTCACTCTCGACTGATCGTGATGCTAACGGGAATTTTGACGCCGAGGCCGGCATGATCAGCCCGCGGTCTTGCCGCCGTCGGCGGTGAGCACTTGACCAGTCACGAATGACGCCTTGTCGGACGCAAGGAACACGATGGCGCGAGCAATCTCGTCCGGCTCGCCCACGCGCCCCAGTGGCACTCCGGTGGCCAGCGCCGCCTTCCTCTCCGCGGTTCCGGTGAAGCGGTCCAGCATGCCGGTCTCTGTCGGACCGGGAGCCACGGCGTTGACGCGTACGCCGAAGCGCGCGGCTTCGAGTGCCGCGGACTTCGTCATGCCTTCGACGGCGTGCTTGCTGGCAACGTAAACGGATGCGCCGGCCCCTCCTTCGTGACCATAGGTCGAGGAGATGTTGACGATGCTCCCGCTCCCTTGAGACTGCATCACGCGCAGTTCATGCTTCATGCTGAGCAGCGTGCCGAGCACGTTGGTGTCGAAGGTGGCGGCGTAGCTGTCCGCGGTCTGCTGCGTCACGGGACCGGGCTGGCCTTCGGTGCCGGCGTTGTTGACCGCTACGTCCAGGCGACCGAAGCGCGCGAGGGTCCGATCGACCAGGTTCCGCACCTCGTCCTCGTGGCGCACATCCGTGCGGAAGAACTCAGCTTCAGTGCCGAGCGCGCGCAGCTCAGTCACGAGTTTCTGGCCGGCTTCCTCGTGGCGACCGGCAACAACGGTGCGATGACCTTCCCGCGCGAAAGCCCGCGCCGCCGCACGCCCGATTCCAGTAAGCGCGCCGGTGATCAAGACAACCGGAGTACCCATATCGCCGCTCCTTTCGCTTTGGCTGACCCTGAGGCCGCCGGATGAAGACCGTTCTCATGCCTTCCGATGGTGAAATCTACGTTTGGGTGGCACCGCGCTCCAATACTTTATAGGCTGGTGCCATACCTTGGAGGCATGGGACGTCTTATGGAGCTACGACATCTCCGCTATTTCGTTGCCGTCGCCGAGGAAGGCAGTCTGACAGTGGCAGCCGAGCGGAGGCTGCACACGTCGCAACCGTCCCTCAGTCGTCAGATCCGGGACCTTGAGTACGAGGTCGGCGCTCAACTGATGATTCGCGGCGCTCGCGGCATCGAGCTGACCGCCGCGGGTCGGGTCTTTCTCGACCATGCACGACTGGCGCTGGCTCAGGTCGAGGCAGCGACGGGCGCGGCACGGCGCGCTGCTCAGCCCGTCAAGCCGTCGTTCGCTCTGGGTTTCCTCACTGGGAAGGAGATAGACTGGCTTCCTGAAGCAATCCGCCTCCTTCGGGACGAGCTTCCCAACATCGAGATCACCATCTCAAGCCAATATTCTCCCGACCTCGCGGATGCCCTTGTTAGAGGCAAGTTAGACGTAGCGTTCCTCCGACCAGAAACACCGGCAACCGATCTGATATTCAAGGTCGTCGCCACGGAACCCATCGTCGTCGTGTTGCCAAGCGATCACCGTCTCGCTTCGCAGGAGGCGATCAGCCCACACGACATCGTGGGCGAGACATTCATTGGCGTGTCGAACACGGCTCCTGTGGGGCGGAGGATCATTGACGATTACTTGAGGCGGTCCGGCGTTGACATCACGCCTGATCACGAGGCGGACCATCTGGCCATGGCGATGTCCTTGGTCGCATCAACGCGGGGCGTAGCGCTGCTACCTGCCTACGCACGGAATCTGCTCCCGTCATCCCTGATCAGCCGTCCCTTGCGAGGGGATGTACCCACAATTGATCTGGTTGTCGGCTACAGCAAAATGAATACGTCTCCGATCCTGAAGGTGTTCCTCTCGCGGATTGATGACTTGATAACCACCGTGGCGAAGAAGACCTACTGAAACCACAGGCGCGGCGCGTTGCATTCTTAAGAAGAACATACTCGACGGGGGCGGCCTCTCGAGGGCGGCGCCTCCCCATCGCGCGAATGCCGGGCGCCTGGCCGTGCACCTGGTGAACTCGAGTCTACCCCGCTAGAGCTTCGGCTCCCAGTCCCGCTTTCCAGCTCGATTTATGGAATCAACGCGCTTACTGTGCGTTGAACTATCTGTGGACCAGTTGATTGTGAGAGCGCGCTACCTCTCTTGCGACGCCGGGCCGGTGACCAGATCACGGAGCTGAGTATGACCCCAGAGGCTAGTCCGAAGTGCTGGGATCCGACCGTGCTAGGAGCGCCCCCGATATCGACCCAGTGCTGAGAGCCCACAGCCGAACCCAAAGTCCGCGGCCCGGAGACCGCCCGGCCGCAAGGCGTCGTCGTAGAGCTGCGTCACCGCCCGGGTGACCATGCGGAGGGTGTTGCAGACACACGGAGACGGTCGGTCGCGCGCCGGCCCCCTCGTTACCGTGGCCCCTCGTCGGCCCATGCCGCCATGCTCGCAGCCGCCGCTTGGTCGCGCTTGCTGCTGAATCCAAACCACCTCTACGCGACGTCTCAACCGCAAGAAGGAACGCTACGATGAATCGACGCCGTCCGAGACGATTTACCGGCGTGACACCGCGCCTCGACGGGCGAGCGTCATGAGCGTCGCGGCTCAGATCCTGGGTAACCCTGGGCAACCCGTTGGAATCCAAGGAGTTTCCGGCGATGTCGACCAGGTCGTCGTCTTGCGCAATGGGGCCTCCGTCCGCCTTCGCCCCATCCGCCCCGATGATGCGCCTCGCCTGATGGCCCTGTGTCATCGGTTGAGTCCGCGCACGGTGT